>JAABVA010004353.1_pt1 | contig 13141 bp, 10 predicted proteins | sample 5560331 | NCBI WGS metagenome assembly JAABVA01 (sample SAMN12812661, study PRJNA571458) | rock metagenome | isolation source: Antarctica rocks | place: Antarctica: Victoria Land, Mt New Zealand sud | collected 2016-01-07
GCAAGAACGATACGGTAAGGTATCAATGCAGATCTTACTGAGTTTACTGAGATACAGGATTAGGGTAACCGTGTCTTATTTCAGGTAGGTACTGTAACTAACAAGGTAAAGTACCTTCTGTATAATCAAATACTCCTCCCCCAGTTACGAAGTACGGTAATACAGTAAGGTAAGGTAAGGAACTCATACTCCGCCCTGCCTTGCTTGCCAGGCTGCCATGTCCCTTTCTCTTTCACCCCGCCACAGCGATGGAACATTAACTCTCCATCATCCAGTATAGGATTTGAGCATCTACGGTACTCTAAAGTTGTCATTCATCATAAACATCAGGTAATCATTCTTGGACACCAACTGGGGGATTTTCGTGCTACATATGAGCCATGGCCATCACTTGTGTACCGGTATTGGTTCTTCCAAGTTACTGGCTACAGGCTACAGGTACAGCTATTCCTAGAATGTTGACTTCAAGAGGCACATAGCAAGAATTTGTAGAAAATAAACAGTAAAATCTGTCTAAATTCTCTTTTTTCTAATCATCATTTACAAAATTGACCTCACTGCCTTTCTCAATGTTGTTGTCATCATCATCACTATGATGAAATAAAAGACTCTTGCAAAAACTTTTTCTTTACAGAAGAAGTCTTCTATAATATAAGAATCAGTGCTCATATCAGTACTTACATCAGTTTATTTATTAAATCTTAATAACAATCTCATTGAGATTCTCAATCTCAATGTTGCTGTCAATAAAGATTCAGTGTCATTCATATAATATATTATGTTTTACACAGTATATCTGAATGAGAAATTGATGAATGAGAACTTGAATGTCTTTAAATTGAATAAGAAAGAAAAAAGCTTTATGTAAAGAATTTGTTACTGTCAGGTAAAGTCAAGAGGTAAAAGGCTGGTTTGCTAAGTGAGTAAGAGGCCTCAGCTATATAGTTGTCTGACTATTACATCATAATGGCAGGCAGACAGAAGCAATTTTCCATAATGCAAATAAAGCAAGATTGAATGCCTAAATGAAAAGAAATGGTGAAAGGCCATAATGACAAATAATTAGTGTGAGAAAAAGAAAGATGCCAGCATCATAACAAGTTGCTGATTACAAAAAAGACATCAGTCTCTAATGTTATTTTCTCTGTTTGTTCTTGTTCTTGCACTTCATCAAAATTCTTTCATTCTTCACATTCAGCACTATTCACTCATCTTTTGTCATCTCAATCATCTCTGTATCTGCTATTCTGTCATTCTTTCTTAAATGTTCAACAATGAAGCCTAATATATTAATCATCTTCATCAGAGTGCTTTAAGTTCTCACAACATAATTCTCAATGATGCTCAGTTTTCTTTTTAAAATAATGATGTGATTCTTCACTTCAGCAATATAGCTTTGTATTTTGATCATTATCTTCATTTGTTCATTCAGACATACATCTAGTTGAGTAAAGCTATCAAGTAACTTTCACACTATGACTTGTAGAAGAGATATGTCAATGATAAGAATTATAATGAATAGAGATTGTGACTTAATTAATGCTGCAGCTAATCTTAAAATGAATAAATTCATCAATTATTATTTATCTATTAAGAAAACATTGAGTTCTGTCTTGTCTGTCTTTTGCTTAGATATATAAAATATAGTAAATAATGTAAAGACATTAAAGCTGATTGCTGTTTATGATGATGTGATCATTTCAGTAGATGTGATGATGATACTAAATGTGATCAGGTCTTGAAGTGTTGACTTTGATGACAGTGTTGATTAAGTAAAGAAGTTAAAGATGAGCTTTATTGCTAGATTTAATGTAGATAATGATGTCATTATGATGAATGAAGCTGAGTTTGATGATGATGATGATGCTGTTGTGATAGATGAAGTCATATTGATGTTTTGATGCAATGAGTCAGCTTAATTTGACAGTTTGACTTTTATGACTTTCATGATAGATATTTCTGCTTTGTTGTCTTTGACAGTCTTTTTTAATTTAGAGACTGATTGTAAATTAAGATGTATGATCTTGTTGTTAAATTGAAGCAATTTGTCATCTTTAATTTAATGTATATTATAATGCATCTTTATACCTGCTTCTCTTTTCTCTTCTTTACATAACTGATAATAGCTCTTAAAAACAACATAACAGTTTTTGCTGATGTTATTCATCATAACAGTCTTGTTGTCATAGTTAGTTCTTAAGACTCTGATATTTCTCTACTGATTAAAGTTCACAGATCACATTACATTTCTCTTGTTTTTCTGTATCTTTCATATAATCATGTAGACATTATAGTCATTGAGTTTTATTTTATTTAATAATGATTCATTTAGATAATCTAATGTTTCAGTGTAAAGCTTTCATTCTTTTCATACTGTCTAAGAAATGTTGCTTGCTTTAACTGTATCAATCTTTTTGTCTGATTTTTTGTCACATCATAGTTCATGATTTACTGACTCTGAGTTTTTCTTTTGATTAATCATTTTGATGTATTGTGATATAAAGAATGAATGAGTGTTGTACACATCTTGTAGAAATGGTTGATGAACTGAAATTGTGTAAAAGATATAAAGAGTAGTAGATGATAAAAGTTCTGATGAGTGATGATGTTGTTTATTTCTAAATGTTTGTTTACTTTTCTTATATCTGTCATTTGAATTTAAATTGTGTATGTGAAATTCACTGTTTAAATAAGAAATGCTGTCATATAGTTATGCATTAGGCATTTGCTTCAATTTGTACAGTCATACTAGCTCTTTAACATTTTTCAAATCTTTAATATTGATTCAGCTGTCAAATTCTGAGTCATACTCTAGTCAACAGATTAAATATTTAATAGTTATGTCTCTGTCTCTCTGATATGTTCTTTTAAACAGCAGTTTTTTAACTTCTTACTTCTTTTCACTATTCACTATAACTTCTTCTGACTCTTCTGATCTTGATCATCAATAAGGATCATTGATATGAGCTGATTTCAGGTGTGCTATTAATATAACATCATGAATGCATCAACTCAGTGATAATTTCAGCTGATATATCAGTTTTTCAACACAATTCAGAACTTTCAGCAGACTCACAAACTGCTGTCTCAGCTTCTTATTTTTCTTCTTTAGACTGAGTAGTGTATAGTTCTTGTGTAAATGTAGATTTATCAAATCTCTCATCTTGAAGTAAAGAAATTTATGTTTCTGATTGTAGTAATACTTCATTGTCATAGCAGTGTATGCTATTGCATCTTTAACATCAATATGTGCTGACTGATACTCATTCATCATTGTAAAAGTAACTGACTTTCTTTTCATTTATTCTTCATTATAATTAAAGTCTATTCTCTCTGTGTCAGGCTCTTCTATCTGAAGCAAGTTCATGACTTTATGTATATGCATACTGAAAATGATCTGATTAAGACTGAGTCTAATTGAACTGTACTTAGTTAAGTTGTTCAAAGCAGCTTATAAATGTGTCAATATAAATGATCAGAGATCTGACTCTTTTAAAGTCATTAGTCAGTATTGAAGTACAATTTTAACTGTTTAGTTGATTGCTTCTGAGCTATCATTCATTTGTGAATGATAGACACTCAAGTAAAGCAAGTCTATTTTGAGTTGCTTGAATACTTTTTTTTACAGATTCACTAGAAATTTGCAGTCTCAATCTGATATGATTGTCTTAAACAAATCTCAGTTTAGCAGTGCTAAATGATTTAGTAGTGCAATTGCTCAATCTTCTGCTGTTATAATGTCTCAGTCAGATATAAGAGTGATAGCTTTACTGAATTTGTCAGTAACTAATATGATTGTGTTATACTTATCTGACTTTGATAATGATAAGGTCAGGATAAAGTCAATTGTCAATGTATGAAAAGAGTAAGAAGATGTAATTATTGACTGTAAGACATCATAAGACTTGTAATGCAGTGTTTGACTGAGCTGACATTGTAAGCAATGTTGTATGTACTCATAAAGATTCTTTGATAGATCATAGAAATAAAGTAAATTGATTAATCTCTCATGAATCTGTGCATATTCTGAATAATCAATGTCATCATAAACTATCTTGAACATTCTGTCATAAAGACTCTTTAATATACATAGATGAGGCTCTTTTTCAAGATCTTTGTAGAAGATAAGATCATCTCTTATTTCATATAAGAGTCTTGTGACATTAAATCTCAGAGCATTGTTTCTTTTTAGTATCTGTAGAATGCATTTTCATTTTAATTCTTCAGTATATTCATACTTAATATTCTGCTGCAATTAATCTGAGACTTTCATTAAGATTCTTATGTAAGCAGCTGTCCTTAAGTTGGCCTGCAAGACTTTCAATATAAAGTTGTTCATTTCTAATTGATTCTTCTGATTGACTAAACACTCACAGATATCATTATTGCTAAACAATTAGAACAGAGCATCTAATATTATGTTTAATTTTTCAGATTTATAGTGAATGTTCAGGTGAAAGCACTGAAGATATTTAGATGCCTAAATAAGACATAAGTTAAGCTTCTTCATCATGATGATATTTAGACTGAACTGATGACTAATTCTTATTAAGATCACATAATCAGTGTAGATAATTACATTTTTTACTATCACTTCTATTATGTGTCTGATCTTCTTAACTACTCAGATCAATTCTGTCACTTCAAGTTCAGTTAATCAATATTACATTTTGACATCTTAAAGCAGTCTGCTTAGAAACAGAACAGACTTCATGAACTTTTGTTTTAAAGTACTGTCTTCAGCAAACTCTTTTGCATGATACATATGTACTTCAAAGTTAAATTCTTTGAACACATTCAGATCAATGTAGAGTTGCTGTTTTGACAAGAAATGCATCAGAATGATTAATCAAGAAAATAGAGACTGAAGATGATGAAAGACATTTAGCTTCTTTAAGATTAATTTATTCAGTCTGATAATAATGATTATTCACTTTCTAGCATTTTCTTTTGTCTCTTTTGCTCAAAGATCTTAATTTAAGAAGATCTTTCACTGCTGAAGTGACTTGATGATAGCTGTATAATGTGAAATATATTGTTGCAGATAGTCAGTTAGGTCAAGATACTTTTCTAATTGACTTAGGCTCAAAGAAAATCTAATTCTGAATATTGTAATTAACTTGTCTTTCAAAGTTATGAGACTCAAAGAATCTATTTGCTGACTTAACAGCTGAATGAACAGATATGCTAAATAGAACTTCTTTGACAAAAAACAGATTCTTATTTTGTCTAATATGTCAAATATGTTGTGAAGATGGTTCAAGTGCTCTTTTAGTGTATTGAAGAAAATGACAATATCATTAACATAAATTCTAATATATAATCTCTGTTGTTGTAGAATTCTATCAATCATTCATTGAACATATGCTGACAAGTTTTAATAATTTATAACTGCAATCTTAAAGATTTCCTGACCTCAGTGTGAGATAACAGTCAGACAGTGCTAATGTGTTTATTTTATTCTTTACTGATAGAAAAAGAAGCTGCAGTTAACTGTAAAGATGTATTTGATCTTCTGAATTACAGTTAAAATGTTAGTTTGATTAAATACTGAATAGACATTCAGCATAATGATTTTGTTGAGTGCTTAAATGTCAATTACTATTCTGTCTTTCTGGGTCTCATTTGATAGGTTTTTCCATATTACAAAACAGAAATAGATAAAAGAAATGAAGCTTGTAGTTTACTTTAAGTAATCTTGTGTCTGTAACTTGTCAAACATCATATCAATTATTTCACAATTCTTTTGTTCAACTAAGTATACACATACTTGTTCTAACTTGTACTGAGTCTTTCAATCATTAATGAACAGAATATTCATTCATTCTTTCTTCAGAATCTTTATCAAGTTGTTTTAGTCTGTTTAAAGATGAAGATATGAGTGCATAACTGTTGTGATTTGAATCATTATGACATTAGACCTGTAAATTGTCACTTCATGTATGATCTTTCTCTCAGAGCTAGTCATCATTCTTAGATAAAATGCTGTCACTGTAGTCAACAGACTCTGAAAACACATTCTGATTCAATTTGTTTATTTTCTGATTGTGAAGACTGCAAGTTTCAAATTCTGCAAATTGACTAGATAACATTTGTTGACTTCATATTTTACAACATGATCAAGATAAATTTTTTGTGAAATGACAAGAGACACATCTAAGTCATTTTGCACTTGTACTGTCAATAAAGTATGATCAACAATGTAAGTATATATTGCTGTGTTCTCTGTGTGGCAATCTGATTCAAACAGAAGATCACAATTTTAAGATAGAGCAGTCTTGACTATTAGTACATTTGCATAGCTTCTGAGCTGTATAATTGTATTTTTGTAAGTCATTATGATCTTTCACACTAAATTAATTGACTATGTAATGACTGTTAATAATAATTCAATGTTGTCACAACTACTCACAATTGCTTTTCTGCTTAAAAGCATAATAAAAATATTCTTTAAAACAAGAATGTCAATGTCTACAAGCATCTTGATCTTCAGATTATTGATGATATGCATTTCTTTAATGATTACTGCTAGTCAGTCATTATTGTTAGGCAGATAGATAGTCAGAATGACATATTCATTATAATGATGAGTTTTAGTTCTCAATTCTCAAATCATAATGAGCAATGAGATTCATTTAATCAAGATATCTGAAATCTGTTTCTTTAGAAAGCTTCTGTTAATTAGACTCATGATGCAGCCTATATTAAGGCAGATCAGCTCTTCTTTTACTGTAAATATCAGTTTTACTAAGACAGTGATGTATCTTCAGTTCTGAAAATCATAATCAGTAAACATATAAGAGAATAGATTAGCTATAGATCTAATCAGTGTAGATTCTGGCAATTTGACAGATTTTAACTTCTAAATTGTCTTATTGAGCTTCTGTTTGGCCAATTTTCTGCTGTTGCATTCATTATGCATATGCTTGTGCAATTTATTGTTGAACAGAAAGATTTTACAGCAGCTGTAACAGTCATTTTGTGTTTTAGTTACATGATTTACATTCACAGCTTCTTCTTTATTCTTTTTGTTCTTCAGTTCTTACTCTTAATTCAGCTCATAGATCTCTTCTCTTTTCTGAATATTGAGTATATCAGCTTTCTAATATGTACTATTGTAATAGACATTCTTAAATTCTTAATAGTCAGTCTGATCATCAGCAGAAGATCTGTTCTCAGAAGAATTTACTTTTTAAGTGAAGTATACTTAGTCATTGTATTCATCACAATTGTCTCATCATGAAGATTTATTGCCTCTGTTTAAACAGTTAAACAGTTTTTTAATCTGATTTTTAAATCTCTAATTCAATATATTTATCTTAAATGACAGTCTTTCATTTCTAAAGATGATTTAAAGAGATGTCTTAAAGCTTAATTAAGTGTTTAACAGAGTGTCTTGCAAACAGAGTTGAAACTATTGTGACTAATTATTAGGCTGTCATTGCAGTCTGAGTGAATATGAGAAATTGTTATATCTTAATGATGAATATAATGAGTAAGAGAAAGATTGACAGTCATAATTATCTTAATCATGATTGCTGTAATCATACTGACCTTGCTGATTTCATTGAACAAATCTATCAGATTGAGAATTGCACAAATAGCTATCATATTAATTTGTCTGTTTGACTAAAAAAGTATTGATGAAATCTTCAATAAATATTTCATTCTTAGATTCATTGATGTCTTGTTGAAGAGATATATCAATATGCATTCATATCTAAATTATCAGGTCAAATTCTGATTCATCTTGATCACAGCTTTTGACAGCAGTCATAAAAATAATAATATATTCTATTGAGCTATAGCAATTTCTGATGTCTTCAATGATGTATCTGATCAAGTTAAACTTATTTCAAGCCTTACTGAGCAATACTTTAAAGCATTTCTTTAGTGTTTTGCATCATTCTTCAACATCATTAAAGTAAGCTACTAATTCAAGATGAGTGATCTTTAACAGCTGATTATTTCATCATAGTTCTGCTTCTTTACATAGATTAACATCAAGATTTTAACATATTTGCCTAACATCTTAAGTGATAGCTGTTACTCTAACTTAATTTATAAAGATGTAGACATTTTAATAATAATTCTTGTTATTCTTATCAACAATATTGCTGTCTTCTCACTTCTTAAGTAAGTTTGAGTAGAATAAGTCAATATTAACTAACTTTTAAGTCAAGTTATCTTCACAAAAGTTACTATTGCTGTTGACATCATCTCTGTGAGAACCAGAAGAACTGAGTGAATTAGATGACTCAGATGTACTTTATTGTAAGATATCTTGTTTCTATGATTAAATAATCAACACAGTGATGATCTGCAGAATCTGTGCTTAAACAGCAGAATTCATATCAGTCAGAAAAGATATATTATCATTATTGTCTTGTGAATTAACATTTCAATCATTGTCTGTCATGTTTTGTGATGAATTTCAGAGAATATTTTTGATAATGCTAAAGCTAGACTCAGACTTGATGACTTGAGATGCTTAGAATGTGATAGAATGCTTTAAGATATTCAGATCAATTTTTAATGAGATGATAATGAAACATTGTAGTCTTCATCTGATCATAAAGAGATTTAATAAATCTGAATCAGACATACTATCAATCTCTAACTGCTAACTGACTGTTTTGACTGCTCACTGAAGAAAGAATGAGTCTGTATATAATATAGCTGTATTTTAACTAAAGATCTGTAGTGCTGAATTGAATAGAGTTTGATTATGTGCTTAAACAAAAGAAAATATGTCAAAAGGCACTGAGACAGCAGTCTGAGTTTCTTGAACACTTAGCTGTTCATATAGAGTTGTAACTTTGTGAATAAGAATGATGATGTTGTTAAGTATGAATGAGACAAAGTCAAGATTCATTAATTTATACTTTCTAAGCTGATAAGCTAGAATTACTGTATGATCAGATAGTCTTGATAGATTAGATAAAGAAAATTTGTCTGAGATCTTTGTCAGCTTAATAAGTTGAGGGGCATTTTGACTATAAGATGAAGTCATGAAATGAAAGAATGATGTGACATAATAATAAGGTGATAAGATTTCTTAATGATTTAGACTATTGATCTCATTGTTATCTGATGCAGCACAGAAGTTAAGCTGTAGAACTGATGATCTAGCAAGCTAGAATCTTAATAAATAATTGATAATTATTTTAATGAAATATCTTTGATGCTATTAAATTGTTACTGTCAGGTAAAGTCAAGAGGTAAAAGACTGATTTGCTAAGTGAGCAAGAGGTCTCAGCTATATAGTTGTCTGACTATTACATCATAATGGTAGGCAGAAGCAATTTTCCATAATGTGAATAAAGTAAGATTGAATGCCTAAACAGAAAGAAATGGTAAAAGGCTATAATGGTGAATAATTAGTGTGAGAAAAAGAAAGACACCAGCACTATAACAGAATTTAAGATTTTAAGCAGTCAGCAGTGATTAAGAAATACTGTGATGAGAGAAAATACTTTTATTATAGACATTAAATAAAAATAAAAATTAATTATTTAGCTATAAAGAAGAATGCTGTGATCATTATGATTTTTAAAGACATAAATGATTAACAGAAAGTGAAGAATTTTGTTAAACTGTGAAATAGTAATAAAAGAAAAGAAATAATAGTCATTATAAGAATTAATTAAGATAGAAAGACAGCAGAGAATATTATTACAGTAAGTGAGAAGTCAGTGAAGAAAAAAATTATAAAGAAAAAAAATAAATTTAAATATTAAATATAAATCTATCTTTTTTCTTCATTGATTTCTAATGTCTTTGCTAACAAATATCAGAGAACAGCTACTATAATATATAAGAAGAATATAGATCAATGTGCAAAGACTTTAAAGTAGACTGAGTGTAAAGTCAAGTCAGGTTAAAAAAAAGTGCATCTGACCTGAATCTGCACTAGAATTCAGGTCAGATCAGATTGAATTTGTATACAGATCAACTCTATCTACAATCTGTGCAGATACTTGCACATGAGTAAGGCTAGTCATTATGGGTAAGGTCAGGGCTAAAGCTCAAAAATGTGAAAGCTTATTGATATATTAGTCATAATAAATTACACCTTAACTAGTCATATAGGGATAAATTACACAGTCACAAGATATATTACTGAATAAGTTACAAAAATCATGACTTTTTGTGAAGGTGTGTGTTAGAAACACACATGCTTACTAAGACTATATATAATTCACAAAAAATCTGTAACTCTACACAGGTCAGATTGAGTTAATCTGCACTCAACTCAGCTGAATAAAAGTTAGTCTGACTCAACCTGATACCTGAACTCAACTCTGACCTGTGTGACCTATAGGCAACCTGCGCACCCAGCCTACTTTAAAGAACATTAATTATATATTAAATGTTATTATTATTCATTATTGATGTAATAACAAGATATATCTTAACTATAATTATTACTATCTTCTTCATAATGACATTCATGAGATTCTTGACTCTACAGCTATTTAAATGTGAATAAAGATTGTTAATAAGAATAAAGCAACAATTTATGCATTACTCATCAGCATAAAGATCATATTAACTGATCAGTTAAAGAAGAGAATCTCATTATTAATTATACTATTTTTACTCTTTTTTATGTTGTCAATATTCACAACATCTTCATCATCTTATCTTATTCAAATTTACACTTTCTCATTAACATCAGCATCAACATCAGAAATCTTTATCTCTGCAGTTTCTTTCAGTGATGTTAAGACTATACTAAAACTATTAACTTCATTAATTACAGTATTACAGCATTTTTCTTCTTCTTTACAGTCTTCATAATTTTTACAGTCTTCACATTATGTTTTATATATCTCAACTCAATATTTTTTTTCTTTATCTTCTTCTTAACTACTTTCTTCACAGTTTATATCTTCACTGTTTTCTTCATTATCTTTATTATCTTCACTGTCTTCATCATCTTTACTGTAAACTTCACAATCTTTATAAAAAATACATTTCATCATATCTCTGTCAGCACTGTCTACAGTATCATTTATTAATAATTTACTTAACTTAAGTACTGATTCTAAAATATAACTGCAGAACTTTTTTGCTTAATTTAAATGAAAACACTTTACTTTAAAGATATAGTTAATGAATTATTGTGATATTCTTTTAAAAGAGATATACAATTTACAGAGTATACAGTTAATTATTAAGTAAACATAAAGAAAGTTAAGCATTTCAGTTAATCTTAAATGATGATTAAAGAAAGTTTTACATTCATATTAAAAGAAAAGAAGATATGTAATAATTATAAAAATTTATTTTATAGAGATTTATGATTTTAAGAAGAAGCAGAAAGCATTATAAGTGTTAAAGACAATGAGAAATGATAATTAATTCATTATAATAATATATTTATGTATAATTAATAAAATTATTTTAAAAATATTTCTCTGAATTATTTTCTGTCTTATACTTCTATACAATTATATAAATAAATGCTGAAAACTCATTCTTAAATCTCTTCATTAATGTCTTATGTCTTCACATTTATGTCTTTAGCTCACTAAACAACTTCTTAATAAAATTGTAGTCTGACAAATAAAAAGAGAGAAATACAAAAACAATATTAATTTTATAATATATAATTGTAAACTTCTGTCATTGAGATTAGCAATAGCAATAGCAAGAATACTTATATTAATATAAAGACTTATCTCTAAACAATGTATTTCACAATTATTTATGTATAGAACACTGTATAACTCTGAAAATTGCTTATATAAAGATAAGATTTTCTTTTAAATAAAAATATTAAACATTTTCTTGTTCATCTTTCTCTTATAAATCTCTCAAGCAATATAGCTGTCAATTATATATGCTGAAAGAATGCTGTAGTGCTTTTCTTTTTAAAAGAACTTCTTCATAACTGTTTATTTTTTTATAACAGCTCAGTTAAACTTTCTGTCTGCAATATGAAGATTGATGACACTTTTATCAATAAAGATTAATTAATTAACATGTCAATTACTTAACTGCATCATTTAGTTGTTATAGATCTTTTAAAAATATTTAATGACTTATTTTTAACATTAAAAATCATCTTCTTAATAACAGTAATAATGATAAAAGAATGCTTATCTGCTTTCTTAATTAATCAGTTCATTTAATGATGAGATTAATAGTATTAATGTTAATTTAAATCTCATATTTATATTAAATATATCTCTACATCTCATTTAAATATGCTGTGAGTCAATTCTCAAGAAAATTAAATATTTTTTATATTAATTGTTAATAAATTAGATTTCTCTCTCTAAATTGAGATCTATCTCTATCATAGCAACTATAAATAATCTTAATGCTCTTAATTTAAACAATTTAAATACAATGACTAACTCTCAATTTTATAGATTTCTTTACATTCTTTTAATGTACTTTCAACTATATTCTGTGATCTTCACTATAATCTTAAATGACATTTCACACTTCAAATTCATTTGTATATTGTCTCTGATGTTGTAATTGAGACTATGAGGATGCTTCATAGTGACAGTGATGATGATGATGTTGAGAAAGACAGTGAGATTGATTTTGTGAATGATGATTAGAAAGAAGAGAATTTAGACAGATTTTACTGTTTATTTTCTACAAATTCTTGCTATGTGCCTCTTGGAGCCAACATTCTAGGAATAGCTGTACTAAGCTACCGAGGGTTACCTGGTCTTGGTAGCCTTGCGAGTTGCGACTATCACTGTGCCATCACTGTCGTGCCATCAGTGTCATACTATACTGCAAGAATCCGTCCTACCATCACATCTACGGAGCACTCAACTCGAAGGCTCGTCTTACGGTATCGTGGCTATTGACGTGGTGTGCAGCCTCCGTGACGCGTAGGCACAGCCTCCGGGACTTGCTGAGCGTCTCGGACTCACTTACACAATCGGAGACTCAGTGCGACCTGATGCAAATCGCCTGCGTTCACACCTGGCTCACATCGTCCTGTCGCCATCTAAATGTCGATATTCTCTGAAGCGTGACGGAGACTTACTGGGAAGATTGACCGGTATCTCCCGGATCTGGCTGTGTTTTATCCGCAAGTTCTGGACGATGGCGCAGCCCTTGGCTTCCACGAGCAGTTTTCTCGTCAAATCCAGCTCTTATCAGGATC
>JAABVA010004354.1_pt1 | contig 13138 bp, 17 predicted proteins | sample 5560331 | NCBI WGS metagenome assembly JAABVA01 (sample SAMN12812661, study PRJNA571458) | rock metagenome | isolation source: Antarctica rocks | place: Antarctica: Victoria Land, Mt New Zealand sud | collected 2016-01-07
GCGGCTTTCTCGTTTCGTGCGCAAGAGCCTGTCGTTCTCCAAATCGGATCGGATGCACGAGATTTGCCTGCGGCTCTTTCTGCACCGCTACAACCTCTCTCACCTCCCATGATTGAGCCACTACCGGTGACCTATATGTACGAGGCACGAACGACCGCTGGGCGAGCGGCCAGCGAAGGGGGTATGGACTATCGAGACGGCAACGATCGGCGACCTAGTCGAGAACGTCCGGGACGAGGTCATCGGGTGACGCCGCCTCCATCGCAACCCCGAGCTCTCTTTTAGGCTCTCCGGGCGACACCAACGTCGGCATCGTCGCCATGCTCGTGAATATCGTTGTGCTCGTCGTGAGCTTCGCTGCCCGCCCCTCTACTATGGCCAGAGAGCAGCGCGCCTGAAAGCCCGAGCCTACGACGCGGGCCAGCGCCCGCCTGGCAAATATATGCCACTCGCCGTCCCGATGGTGTAGGCCCACGCCAGGGCGGCATCGTCTGCCTCCGCCGGCGTCGCGGAGACGAGGATGCGCCTGTAGAAACTATTCTCGTCCGGATGGAAGCCCTCCAGGCCGTCGAGCGCGGGCAAATGCTCATCCGGGTCTTCGAAGGTGAGGAGCTCGCCGTGTACGATGTCCCGGTATTGGGAAGTTGCCTGCGGCCCGATTTCCGTACGCTGTTGCACAAGCGCGTCGGCGAGGTAGTCTGCGGTACCCACGGCTCGCACGTCCTCTTCCGGGACGACGAGGGCCGGGAAGCCGAAGGGGAGGTCGTAGAGTCTACCGCGTACTGTCGCTTCTCTCGCTGAAACGAGGCCCTGGCAGTAGCGCCCGTGGTTGCTCTGGCCCCGTTTCAGGGTGCCGTAGACAAAGACGCCCAGGCGTGCGGGTTCCGTAGGCGTACCCCCCTCTAGAGCTTCTCGGCTAGCATTTGGAGGTCCGGGGCGATGAGGTCTGGTTCGATATCCCAGGGGTCGAATTGGGCGTTGGGGTTGCGCCTGATCCAGGCGGCCCTGAGGCCGGCGGATTTTGCCCCCATTACGTCGAACGGGTTGCTTGAGACGAGCCAGGTCTCCGAGGGCTCCGTACTGAGGCGGCGTGCGAGGTAGTGGTAGACCTCCGGGTCGGGTTTGAAGGTCTGGAGATCATCTACGCTTATTGCGCCCCAGAGGTGAGGCATGACGCCGGCTTGATCCAGAAGGGAGCGAACCGTAGCCTCGACGCCGTTGGAGAATGCGACGAGCGTGTGGCCCTTTCCTTTGAGGGTCTGGATGCCGGGGATCACGTCCGGAAAGGGCTTTAGGTACTGGTACTCTTCGAGGAGTCTCTTTCGGTCTTCCTCGGAGAGATCCACGCTGAGTACGTTCGCGGTGTGGAAGAGCGCCTGGCGGGTACACACCCCGAAATCTTCGTACCGGCGCATCAGACCGCGCAGGAAGGCATACTCGAGTTGCTTCTGGCGCCAGAGCTCCGCGAAGCGGTCCGCCAACTCACCACCGACGAAGGACCGCAGATGCTCGTTCATTTCTAACGGGTCAACAAGCGTACCGTAGACGTCGAAACCTATAGCGTGGGACACGCGTTACCTCCTCCGAAAATCCCCTGTCTCCGTAGGACGGAGGATACAGCATCCACGAGCTTCGATGCCGGCTACGAGCCTGTCTCTACCTCGATGATTCGATCCGCGACCTCCCGCAGGTCAGCGCCGACCACGTCGGGCCGCGGAGCGAGCGGGTTGAGTACCATACCCGGCCTCGCCACGAAGGCAGCGGCGCATCCGGCGCGCATCGCACCCGTAACATCCCAGGCGTGGGCCGCCACGAGCCGGACTTCTCCGATCTCCACGCCGAGGTTCTCCGCCGCCATACGGTACGGTGCGGGCGCCGGCTTGAGGCTCTGCGCGGTATCCGCCGAGAGGACCTGATCGAAGTAGGCGCGGAGCCCGGAGTTGTCGATCTGGGCGTCGCCCACCTGCTGCGTCGAGTTCGTCAGCGCCGCAAGGCGTATCCCCGCGTCTCGCAGGCGTTCGAGGCCCTCCTCCACCTCCGGGTGCGGCGGCAGCTCCTGCAGACCGCCCACGATCTGCTGCTTGTCCTCGTCCGAGAGGTCCACCCCCTGCCGTTCGGCGACCATCTCCAGCGCGCTCCCCCCGATCGTGCCGAACGGCGTGTACCCTCCGGTGACCAGCTCCGTCAACCACAGGGTCAGGAACTGCCCGAACCACGCCTGCCGCGTGGAGGCGTCGCCGAAGACCCGCTCGAACTGCGGGTCAAGCGCCGCAAGGTCCAGCAGCGTCTCGTTGACGTCGAACACACAAACTCTCGCCATATCGTCTCCTCTCCTTCGCCCGATCACCGTGTACTACAGTGTCACTACACGATACACATATCTACTCGTATTCGAGAATCCACGTTCGGATGTCTTCCGCGATAAGGATGGCGCGGAGAGAGTTCGCGCTCGGGTATGGTCTCGCCACGAAAAAGGAGGCGGATGCGCCGCCCCCGCAAAGGTTCGTCCTTACTTGGTCGTCGGCTCGACCACGGGAATGTCCAGTTCGGTATCTATGGTCTCGTTCATGTAATTGGTAAAGGTGGCGAGGGCGACGGTAGAGATTACTTCCATGATCTGCTCGTCCGTGTATCCGGCCTCCCTGGCCGCATCGAACGATTTGTCGGAGGGATGCCCGCGGGTCTCAACCACCTCCCTAGCGAACCTCAAGGCGGCCGCCCGATTCTCGTCATCGGACTCGAACCGCTGTGCCTGTCCTACCTCGTCCTGGCTCAGACCTACCTGCTCCGCGACCGCGGAGTGTACCGAAAGTCAGTAAGTGCAGCCGTTGTAGTCCGAGGTTCCGATGTAGACGACCTCGCGGGTCTCCGGGTCGAGGGCGCCACCCTCGAGCGCGCCATCCAGCTTCAGATAACCCTTGAAGGACGCCGGGGAGACCGCCATCTGCTTGAAGAAGTTGAGCATCTGCCCGGCCGCCTGCTCTCCCTGCTCCATCAGCGGGCGCGACTTTTCCGGGGCGTTATCTTTCTCGATCGGTTGGATACGCGGCATACTACTCCTTTTCCTTGGCTACAGTCCGGTATGTACTATACCCGTTTTGCCGGCTACGTAACCGCGGAGACGAGAGCCTCCGGAGCTACCGTCTCACAAGCGAAGCGCGATCTACTTTGATGCACCGGTCCATGACTACGGTAAGGCCGTGCTCTTCTGCGTACTCCGCGGCCTCCTCGTTGATGACGCCGGACTGCATCCACAAGACCTTCGCCCCGGCGGCGACGGCGTCCTCCGCAACCGGCATGACCTTCTCGCTGCGGCGGAACACGTCCACTATATCTACGGACTCCGGTATCTCCTCGATCGTGGCGTACGGCTCCTCGCCTAGTACCGGCCCGGTGAGGTTCGGGTTGACCGGGAAGATCCTGTACCCGAAACGTTGTAGGGTGCTCGCTATGGCGTGGCTCGTGCGGTACGGGCTCTCCGAGAGCCCTACGACCGCGACGTTGCGCGACCCTTCGAGCAGGCGCTTTATCTCGATGTTGTCCGGGTTCTTATGCATGGTTGCTCCTTACAGGTCCATCTTTTCGAGGGCTTCGAGGTATCCCTGGGAGAAAGTCGGAAACTGGAAGATGCTGTCGAGCAGGATATCCACGGACGTGCGCGTCTTGACCGCCAGGCAGGCCTGGTGGATCCACTCTCCAGCCTGCGGCGCCACTGCCCAGGCCCCGATCAGGGTTCTCTGGTCGCGATCCACGACGAGGCCGAGGTTCCCGCGGGGCTCCCTCTCGTAGGTCACGGGACGGGCGAGCGCCGAGGCCATATCCAGGTTCATCGAGGCTACGTTGATACCCTGCTGGCGCGCCTGCTCCTCTGTCAGACCTGTAGCGGCGACCTCCGGGTCCGAGAAGACCACCCGAGGTATGCCGCTGTAGTCGGCCACGCGCTCCCCGCCGAGGATGTTCGCGGACACGATGCGCCCCTGGTACTGGGCCACGTGCGTGAAGAGCAGAACGCCCGTCACATCCCCAACCGCCCACAGGCCCTGCGTCCCCTCGACCCGGCAGTGATCGTCCACCGTGAGGCCCTTCTTGTTTACCTCGACTCCGACCGACTCAAGCCCGATACCCTCGACCCTAGGCGTCCGGCCCGCGGTCATTATTAGGACATCAGTCGGTATCTCCTCGCCGTCGTCGAGCGTGACGATCGTGTCGTTGCCCTCCTTTCGCACCTTCTCGGCCCTGCGGCCCACGCGGACCCCGATGCCCTCCTCTTCGAGGAATCCTTTTAGTAGCTCGCCAACCTGCGGGTCTTCGCGGTTTACGAGCCTGTCGGGACTCTGGACGATGGTCACGCTGCAGCCGAGGCGTGAGAGCCACTGGCTCGTCTCCACGCCGTTGGCGCCGCCGCCGACAATTACCGCTCGACCCGGTACCTCGCGCGTCGTCGTCGCCTCGCGGTTCGTCCACACCGTCACGGCCTCGATGCCCTCGATGGACAGCATGTTCTGCGTGGAGCCGGTCGCTATTACTACGTGGTCGGCCTCCAGTGTCTCGCCGTTTACCTCGACGCGGCCCTGTCCGGCGAGGCAGCCCTCACCCTTTATGACTCGCGCGCCCATCCCCTCGTAGCTCTCGATCTGGCTTGAGTCGTCGAGGTTGCGGATTATGTAGTCCCGGTAGTCGAAGAGGTCCTCGACGTCTATCTCGGGCGTGCTGGTGCCGAAGGCTCTCGTCGCCTCGCCCTTCAACTCCGGCGGCCGGAGCAGCGTCTTCGACGGGATGCATGCCCAATAGGCGCATTCGCCCCCGATCAGCTCCCGCTCCACTATCGCGACTCTCTTGCCGGCCTTGAGCAGGCTCCCCGCTACGTTCTCCCCGCCGGGTCCCGTCCCCAATATTACCGCGTCGAACTTCTCGGCCATCTCCAAACCTCCGTCTCTGTTCGTGATCTCCCCGGTGCGTATGCCGGACCTCTACAATTCTACGCCGAGCGGGACGAGGGCAAACTCCTTGCCCTTCGCCTCGACCATCACGTCAGCCTCTCTCCCTCCGAGCGCCTCGACGAGCGCCTCCCAGTCCTTTGCGTACACGGAGTAGGCGTGGGCGCCGGGCTGCTTCTCGGGGTCCTGACTCGAGAGGTGGAGCTTGGGACGCTGTCCGCGGACCTGCCACGTGGGTAGGACGAGGTCGAGCGCCTCTGCGAGGGGGAGGCCGCCGGGGTTGAGGCTGTGGTGGAAGGCGTCGGTGATCGCCGAAATATTTAAAGAACTGGCTGTCTCCACGATCTCGGGCACGGCCCAGACCCGCTCGTCGTTCTCCAGCGCCAGATACCGGAGGACGTCCGTCTCGGGACGCATCGTCTCGATAAAACGGGCGGCGGTCACGGTCTTGTCCTCGTAGGCCCCGCCCATGTGCAGCACGAGCACGGAGTCGGGGTCGCCGATGAGGTCGAAGAGGCGGGTGACGTAGCGCAACTCGGCGATGCTGCGCTCGACGACCTCGGATTTGAGGCTCCCGGGCTGGATGTACTGCCCCGGGTGCATGCTGAGACGGATGCCCAGAGAGCGGGCGAGCTTCCCTGTCTGCCGCAGCTCGGTGCCGTGCTCCTCCTCCCAGTCATACGGAAAATCCGGGTGGGAGGCGAAGGGGATCATGGCCTGCCCCATCCGAAACAGTCCTATGCCGCGCCCGGCGTTCCAGGACAGTATCTTCGCAAGCCCCGCGAGGTTCTCCCGCACGAGACCCCGCACCTTGTCCTCGTCGCGCAGGCTCGCCAGACGCAGGCTCCGGTTGGTCCCGGCGGGTATGGTCAGGTTCTGTGTAGGGTATCCTACTCGTATCATGCACCGGTTTTACCCTGTACGGCGGCCCGTTACAGTATTCTCTTTCTCTTCATGGTTCGTTAATAACTGTTAACATCGGTTATAGTGAAACTATTCGACCTTGCTAGAGGCGGTGAGGCAGGTGGAGGGCGCGTTGGAGACCGGGACATGGGACGGTATGCTCGATCGGGCGGTAGGAGTCTTGCGGCGTAACGACATGGGCGGGTGGACGAGGGCTGCTCCGAACCTCTACCCTCACCAGTGGAGCTGGGACAGCGCGTTTATTGCGATAGGGCTGGCCCGGGTCAACGCCTACCGGGCCGCGCGGGAGCTCATGACGCTCTTCTCCGGGCAGTGGGCGAACGGGAAGGTGCCGCACATCGTCTTCAACCCGCACGCTCCGCCCCGGAGTTACCTGCTCGGTCCGGAGCACTGGGCGCCGGCGGTGCCCACCCCGGATGCCCCGGCCCCGCCGCGACCGACCAGCGGTTTGTGCCAGCCCGCCGTCCACGCCATCGCCGCCCTGCGCATCCTGGAGGCCGCCGACGAGGTGGGCTCCGGGGAGATGGCGGACGACGCGCGCATGTTCATAGGGCGCCTCTATCCCCACCTTCTCTCCTGGCACCGCTACCTCCTCACCGAGAGGGACCCGGAGGGGTCGGGGCTCGTTACCATCTACCACCCGTGGGAGAGCGGGACCGACAACTTACCGCGCTGGGATGCGGCGCTCGAAGCGGTCGAAGTGGGGGAGCTAGCACCTTACGAGCGCTACGACTTGCAGTTCGTGGACGAGCCTTCAGAGAGGCCGACCAGGGAGGAGTACGACCGTTACCTGTGGCTCGTGGAGCTGCTCAAGAAGGTCTCCTACAACGAGGCCGAGATACGGCGGACGCATCTGTTCCTGGTCAAGGACGTGCTTTTCAGCGCGATCCTGGTCTCCGCGAATGAGGCGCTCCTCGAGATAGCGGCTCGCGTGGGAGCTCCCAACGAGGAACGCGAGGAGATGGAGACCTGGATCTCCCGCGGTCGGCAGGGCCTGAAGGGATGCTGCGATCCAACCCTCAACCTCTGCCTCGACTACGATCTCCGCGCCGACGAGCCCGTGCGGGTCCGCACCATAGCCGGCTTCGCCCCGCTCATCGCCGGCGAGCCCGACCGGAACCGCCACGACGCCCTGCTCGATGCCCTCTTCTCCCCGGCGTTCGCCGCCGATCCCAGACTGCGCTGGCCGCTGCCGCCGAGTACGAGCCCTAAGGAGCCGCGGTTCCACCCGCGCGCCTACTGGCGCGACCGGTCTGGCCGGTTATCTCGTGGCTATTGTGGCACTCCCTCAGACGAGACGGCGAGAAAGAGCGGGCCGCGGACTTGCGCTACTCGTCCCTCGAACAACTCGATGCTGGCGGCTTCGCCGAGTACTTTGAGCCGTTCACGGGCGAGCCTCTCGGATCCGACGACCAGTCCTGGACGGCGGCCGTCGCCCTCGACTGGCTCTTGGAGGACAACTGAGTCTGGTATGAAAAAAGCGCCCCGGACAGAAGCCCGGGACACCTCGGTTCTCTCGAACGACCTCTGATCTAACCAGGCGCTTCGCCCTCGTCGAGGACGAAGGTGACCGCTATATTGACTTTATAGCTGGTGATGCGGCCGTTCTCGATCATCACGTTCATGTCCTTGACCCAGGCGCTCTCGACGTTCCGGAGCGTGCTCGTGGCGCGATTGACCCCTATGTTGACTGCGTCCTCAAAGCTCTGGTCCGAGGTGGCGCTCAACTCGGTTACGCGAGCTACGGTCATCGTGCTCTCCTTTTCTCGCTTTCTCCTCCAACCCCTGATTGCCCCTGGTACTGTAACTGTAAACGCCTGAGAGGGGGGCGAGGAGCATGCCGGAGGCCGCGACTAGAGAGATGCGGTAAGTAGGGGATCACTGGTCGGCATCGAGGAGCCGCCGGACGGCTCGACCGTCACCGCTACGGCGTCGGCGCCTTGGAGAGAGCCCTCTATGCGCGTGGCGGTCTGTCCGTTTTGAGGATGGAATATTCCGGCTGGCTCCGGGACGCCATCGTGTATGAGCCATGTCTCGTATGCCTTGCCCTCCGGCGCGGACGGCAGGTCCTCCGCCATGAGGATGGCTCGTCCACTGCCGAGCTCGACGACCTCGCCCTGGACGTCTTGCGCCTCCCCTGATCCCTGTAACTCGTACGTCTGGCGGGTCTCGAGTTCGCCGCGCAGGTCCTCGTTCTCCCCGCGCAGGGAGGCGTTCCATATAAAGAGCCCGAAGACGGCCAGGACCGCTGCCGCCGCCATAAGCCCGGCGGGTCCTAAGAGCCTGCGGAGCCCGGCGCGGCGCGGGGCTCCACCGGGGAGAGCCGCGTCCTCCTCGGCGCCCCCGATCTTCCGTAGCAGGTTGCGCCTTAGCTCGGGGGGAGGTTCGTACTCTGGTGGGGCCAGGGCCAGGAGGTCGGTGACAAAGCTGAGGTCGTCTACCTCGGCCTGAAGTTCGGGGTGCGCGGCGAGGTAGCCCTCGAACTCCAGGCGCTCGTCATCGTCGAGTGCGCCCAAAGCGTAAGCATCTTTGAGGTCGTCGAAGCGGCGGCGCCACTGCTCGCTCATCCTGGCACCTCCATCCCGCGGGAGTCGAAGTACTCCCGGATCTTCTTTAGAGCAAGCCTCATGCGTCCCTTGACGGTCCCGAGCGGCAGGCCGAGTAGCTCCGCTATCTCCGTCTGGGTGTACCCGGAGAAATACGCTAGCTCCAGCACCTTGAGCTGCTCCGGCGGTAGGTGAGAGAGCGCCTGCCTGACCTGATCACGCTGCGAGTTGCGCCAGGTCTCCGCGAACGCCTCGCTCGGCTGGGAGGTTGGGGTGATCGCTTCGACCTTATCCTGCGTCCTGCGCCGGCTGGAGATCGAGCGTAGCTGGTCTATGCCGCGATGATGGACTATAGAGAGCGCCCACGTGCGCACGCTCCCCTTCTCCACCCGGTATTTACCAACACCCTTCCACACCTCCAGAAACGCCTCCTGCACGAGATCCTCCGCCGCCTGGCGCTCTCCCATCATCCTGTAGGCGAGCGAGTAAGCTGCCCGACCGTGGCGGTCGTAGAGCGCCGCGAAAGCACCCGAGTCCCCGCCACCGGCGAGCGACATCAAGTCCTCGTCGGCCAAGAGCAGATACCGGTTGCGGCCTCTTTCCATCACATCTCATTCTACGGCAACCCCGCGTGCCTGGATCATCGTTACACGCTCCCGAAGTTGACGGAAGATTGCATTTGCGTGAACCTCTATTAGAGAATGTTTGCGCAGATGATGTTAGTATACTGGACAGATACAGATTTTCGGATACTGTGGCCTGGGGGGCACGGTATCGGTAAGGGGGTGTTCGGGTCCCAGGTTGATCCAGGACCGGTGTGAATCCGTATAAAAGATGTTGGCAAGCTGTACAGGGGTTACGACCCCAAACCAGGGGTTACGACCCCAAACGAAGGGAGATTAAGAGATGAACGGATCAGAAAGCCGCACGTCTCCGGTCGGGTTCGACCGAGAGCACTCGCGGCGCGACTTCTTGAAGACAGCGGGGTGGGCCACCGCCGCGATCTCGGCGGCGGGCATCGGCGGTTTCGGTATCGCCTCCCAGTTCGCCAAGGCGCAGGGTGGTGCCGTAAATTACCCGACCTATCAGGGGCTGGGTGACGTGGCGATCCTCAGCTTCGCGTTGCAGTTGGAGCGGTTGGAGGGCACATTCTACGCCAACGGCGTGAACGCCGGCATCTTCAGCGGTCCTACCCTCACGCAGATAGCGACCATCCGCGACCACGAGATGGCGCACGTGGACGCTCTTACGTCTACGTTGCAGAAGCTGGGCGCGCCGGTACCCCCGGCACCCAACCTGACCTATCCGCCGGGTACCTTCAGCGATCCGGGCGCGTTCTTGAAGCTCGCGGCGACCTTCGAGCCGGTCGGTGTCGGGGCGTATGGCGGTGCCGCGGCGGCGCTTGAGAGCAAGGAGCTTTTGGCGGCGGCGCTCTCGATCCACAACGTCGAGTGCATGCACCGGGTGGCGATCAACATCCTCAACGGGGTGCAGCCGCCGAACAACCTGGCTTTCGAGCCGACTCTACCGTTCGGGGCCGTGACTCAGGCTGTGGCTCCGTTCGGCGTTACCCCAGGTTAGGTTAGGGAGGAGAATAAAGATAATGGAGAAAAACACGATCAACGTGCCGGGCGCGGAGGGATTCGCCCAGCCCCGGACCCGGAGGGACTTCTTCAAGACCCTCGCGGTAGCCGGTGCGGGCGCGGCGGCGGGCGCGAGCCTGCTCACGAGCAAGAAGGCGTTCGCCCAGGGCGGCGGGGACGCGGATATCTTCAACTTCGCCCTCACGCTTGAGTTCCTGGAGCGCGAGTTCTACCAGAAGGCGCTGGATGCCGGGGTTCTCTCCGGGCCGGCTCTGGGTGTGGTGACCAACCTGCGTGACCACGAGGCCGCGCACGTGGACGCCATCACGGCCGCACTAAAGGGTGCCGGGGCTACCCCGGTGGCGAAGCCAAACTTCACCTTCCCGCCGGACGCGTTCTCGAGCCAGGCCAGCATCATAAAGCTGGCGGCGACCTTCGAGCCGGTCGGTGTCGGAGCCTACCTGGGCGCTGCGCCGATGATCCAGAATCCCGCCTTCCTCGAAGCCGCTGGCACCATCGCCGGCGTCGAGGGCGACCACGTCGTTGCTATCAACAACCTTCAGGGTGTCGTGCCACCGGCCAACACGGCCTTCGCAAAGCCCCTGACCAAGGACGAGGTCCTCGCGGCTGTCGCCCCGTTCCTCGGGATGGGCGCGATGCCGGCCACGGGCGGCCCAGGCGCGTAGAGGGTAGAGACTTATTCAGTTGCGCAGAAGCCTAGTCACGAGGAGCAGGGCGCTAACCGCCCTGCTCCTCTTTATGCTGCTAATCCTTCCTGCCTGCGGGGGGAACAGTACTACCTCGCAGAGCGAGGGCCAGAAGACTACCTACGCCGGAGAGGAGGTTGCTCAGGGAGGGGAGTCCACCGAGCAATGGGAGACCGTACAGTCGGTTAACCCGGAGGATATCCTCTCAGAGGAGAAACGGACCGGGGCACCGGAGGTCAAGGACTGGAACGAGCCGAGCGGGGAAGAGCCAATACAGTTGAGCTCCGGCACGACGGCGGGCGCCATACCGGCTGTCAAACCGTTCAACTTCGGCCGCGACCCAGGCGGTCCCAAGGACAAGACGCTGTACGTGACCGTTCCGAAGCTCGGGCTCAAAGACGCGCCCGTCTACGACTCCGTCGAGGAGGAGAAGCTCAAGGAGTCGACGATCCACGTACCGGCCACGGGCTTTCCCTGGCAGGACGGGGCGAACACTTACATCGCGGGGCACCGCCTCGGGTACCCGGATACGGGTTCTTTCTACGTCTTCTATAATCTGGATCAGCTCGTGAAGGGGGATGATATCTCCGTGAAGGACGCCGACAGGAACCAGTATAAGTACAAGGTTACCGAGCAGAAGGTGGTAGCGCCCGACAACGTCGAGGTGATGAACGCGAAGCAGGGAAAGTCGATGATCTCCCTGCAGACCTGTACCCTTCCTGACTATACTGAACGTGTCGTCATACAGGGCGAGCTGGTCGACGAACAAGCCGCCTGACCTCTGATATCTAGAGTGATAGAACCACCCGCGGGGTAGAGGCTCCGTCTCGCATTGCGGATGGCGGAAGAGTCCCGGTTGCGTGCTAAGATCCGCTAGGGGAGGTGGTGTCCTCCCTGGATCATTACGAAACCATGGAGGCTATCTCTGCGTTTTAGCATCCTTTCGAGTGGTAGCTCGGGCAACGCTACATATCTCGAAGCTGACAGACGGGGACTCCTCGTGGACGCGGGAGTCTCGTGCCGGCGCCTGAAAGTGCTTCTGGCGCGCATCGGACGCGGCCTAGACGATATCCACGCTATACTCGTAACCCACGGTCATGCCGATCACACCTCCGGTATACGGTCCCTGCTACGCGAGCGGAACATGCCGCTCTACGCAGCGCCCGGGGTAGCGGAGGCCGTGGCAGGCACGGTGCGGGTCGAGGCCGGCGAGATCCTGGACCTTGGTAGCGTCTCGGCGGACTTCTTCGAGGTCCCGCACGACGCCCCGACCTATGGCCTGCGCTTCTCTGACGGGGAGGTGGTGACCGCGCTCGCGACCGACCTCGGAGAGGTTAGCTCCGAGACCCTGCGGTGCCTGCGTGGGGCGGACGCGGTGGTCCTGGAGGCCAACCACGACCTCGAATGGCTCTTGCGTGGGCCGTACTCGGCGGACCTCAAGAGGCGTGTTGCCTCGACACGCGGACACCTCTCAAACGGCCAGGCCGCCGAAGTAGCGAGTGCGCTGGCCCCGCACGGGCTCAAGGACCTCCTGCTCGCCCACCTCTCGGAGAAGAACAACTCGCCGATGAGGGCGTGCGGCACGGTGCGAAAGGCGCTCAAGGCGGCAGGACACGCGGGGGTCAGGGTGCGGGCGGCGATTGCCGGGCATCCGACGACCTGGATCGAGGTGGGAGAGCCCATCGAGAGCTACGAGAACTTCTACCGCTACGGAGAGGGCGAGACCCGGCTCTTCGGCGTGGAGTAGATGATCCGTCGCGCCACCATCATCGCCGTTGGCTCCCTAAAGGGATGGGCTGCCGGAGGCGCGGACGACTACCTCAAACGCCTGCGCCGTTCCTTCGCCGCGGAGGTGGTAGAAGTCCCGGAGGAGGATCTGAACCGCCGCACTACCGAGGAAGTCCTGGAAGCAGAGGCTGGAAAGCTCCTCAAGCGGATACCAGCGGGGGCGTACGTGATCTCCCTGGACCGCGAGCGGGGCGAACTACTCTCCTCCGAGAAGCTGGCGCGGAGGCTCGACTCTCTAGGGCTCTCGGGTCGCAGTCACGTCGCGTTCATAGTGGGGGGGCCGCTCGGACTCTCACCGAAGGTGATTGGAACGGCTGATGCACTCGTCTCCTTCGGTCCCATTACCCTACCGCATGCATTGGCACGGGTGGTCCTACTCGAACAGCTCTACCGTGCCTCGAAGATAAACCGGGGGGAGAAGTATCATTATTGATTTTCGATGGTCGGCCTTTCGCTCTTGCCTCGTGTTCCCGATGTCGAGCCTGCGCGAGCGGTAGTGGCTGGACGGTTCGATCTTGATGGCTACTCATACCGGATCCGGCTGTATACTTCTGGCATGAACGAGAAACGGAACTTGGAGGAGTCGGAGCCCTCCCGGTTGGAGCGTCTCTACCGCAAGGCGAGCAACTCGGTGCTGCGCACCCACCTGCTCA
>JAABVA010004355.1_pt1 | contig 13136 bp, 14 predicted proteins | sample 5560331 | NCBI WGS metagenome assembly JAABVA01 (sample SAMN12812661, study PRJNA571458) | rock metagenome | isolation source: Antarctica rocks | place: Antarctica: Victoria Land, Mt New Zealand sud | collected 2016-01-07
GCACTGAAGCTCAACAGCAGACCCCGCAAGACCCTGGGCTATAGCACCCCGGCTGCTACACTGGCGCGGACCGTTGCGCTCACCGGTTGAACCCACCGCGCTTATCTTCCGGTCCTCAAGAGCGAGATTCTTCCAGGATCTCCGGTGTAACCCTGAACGAGCCCAAAGCCCGGGCGTGCTCCTCGGCAAGCCTGCGCGCCCGGCCTCGTAGGAAGGCTGGCACCTCCTCAAGCTCCGCGAGCGCCTCCTCTGTCCAGGCCGGTCCCTGCGGCGGTAGCTCGGGGTCGGCGCGCTGTTCCCGAGGTTCGCGCAGGGCGTGATCCAGGGCATCGGCCAGCTCGCTGGAGCCAGCGTAGCCCATGAGCGGCCGCTCTACGAAACGGGGCTCCGGGACTGGAGGACACAAGGGTAGGAAGGGGATGCCTAAAGAGTTCGCGACTTCCGCCTCTAAGTGCGTTCCGACGAGGAGGTCGGGGACCGTAGCCTCCACGCGGGCCGCGACGTTCTCTGGGTCGTCGGCGACGAAAGCTTCGTCCGTGAAGGTGTCGGCGCGGAAGACGAAGTCCTTCTCCAGGTGGGTGAGGTACGTGCCCGCCCACGCCACCTCCAGACCAACTTCGCGGGCTAAAGTGTAGCCGAGGCCGGTGGTGTAGGTCAGGTCGCCGAAGAGAGCTACGCGGCGGCCCTGGAAGGTATCTTGGGCGGCCAGCCGGGCGTACCACGAGAGCTTCGCCGTCCCGGCGAGCTCCGCCCACGACGCTCGCCGCACCCGCTTCGGGTCCAGGGAACACAGCTCGCCGGCCGCCCGCAGGACCGCGCCCGTGCCGACAGAGCCGATAGGGGGTGTCGTAACCCGCGACATCCCGAACTCGTCCTGGAGGTACAGCGACGCGGACTCGGCCGTCTCCCGGTAGAGGACGATGTTCGCCCAGGCCCGCGGCAGGTTGTGCAGATCCTCGACCGAGGCCCCGAGCGGCGCCCGGACGTTCACCCCGATCCCCACGAGCCCCAATACGCGCTCCATCTCCGCGACCTCCGCCTTCGCATTTGGCCCGAAGACGGGCGGTCCGAAGACATTGACGGTGGGAGCCGGGCTCTTTGGCTGTGCCTGAGCGTGGGCTTTGACAAGCTCTAGAAAGGCTTTATCCGCCGCTTCTACCTCCCGAACTCCGGGGGACTCCCACTCGCAGGTCACGAGCTTCGGTGACCGGCCGGTTTCGGGGTTCTCGGGGAGGGCGGTGATGGGCGTACCCTCGCCCGAGAGGAGCGCCGTCTCGGAGCGCGCCAGGAGCAAGGTCTCCGCCTCGGGCCGGCGGCGCACCACGCCCGAGAGGTCCCGGGCTACGTCCCCAGCCCCCCACGACCCACCCGAGTGCTCCCGAACCGGGCTCAGGGAGAAGGCGGGCAGCTCCCCGGTCCGTGTCCGGGCCCCATACAGCGCCGGGAAGCCGCCCTCGCCCGGGTAAGCTCGCAGAACCGCGTGTACCCCTTTGATGCTCGCCGCCGTCCGCAGGATACCGTGGCTCCCCGGACCTTCGTAGACGTCGCGCAATATCTTCAAGGATGCCTCAAAGGTCGAGGGCGTCGAGCGCCTCGGCCCGCTCGAAGGTCCTGGCGAAGAGCTCCAGAATTCGGCGCGCTCCCCGGTAACCGTGGACCCCTAAAGAGAGGAGGCTCAACGAGGGGCAGCACAGGTGACCGCGCGCCACGAGCGGAGCGTAGAGTCCCAGGCTCGCCACCACTACGTCGGGGCGGGCGGAGTCTATGCGTTCCAGCTGCGCCCGCCAGTCCGGAGCCTCGACTACGTCCACGTCCTCCCCGAGAGCCAAGAGCTCCGCCGCGAGGAACCGCTTCTCCAACCGTGGCGTGCCAACCTCGACGACGACCGCCCCCGCGCCGGCCAGGAAACGGGCGAGCGGAACCTCGAGTCCCGTATCACCCGTAAAGAAGACGCGCTTGCCCCGGATGCGGTTCCTCAAGGGCTCCAGTTTCCCCCAGACCTCGCGCGCGTGGCTTGCCTCGCTCGTCGCGCGTCCAGCCAGAGCGGCTATGTCCTGAATAAAGCGGGCCGTGCCGTCCACGCCTATCGGCAACAAGGTCCTCACTACCGCCGCTCCGCGCTCCTCGGCTGCCCGCCAGCTCCCCGCGAGGTAGGGGTCCATCGCCGCCACGACGGTACCCTCGCCGATGGCCGGGAGCCGGTCCGCCACCGTGTCCGGCATGGCGCCGGAGACCTCGACACCGGCCCGCGAGAGCTCGGCGGAGACCTCCTCCCGCGGACCGGGCAGCGCGCCGAGCAAGACGACCGGACGTCGCGCCCCCGTTTCGCCCGCGCTCCGCCGACCGGCCCGGCCTCGCAGCGGAAGTCTGCCCAGGAGCCCTCCCTTGGAGTAGGACCGTGCCTCCTCTGGCTCGGGGAGGAGACCATCCTGGGGCGAGAGCCCGACGAGGGCCCGGATCGCCGCGTCTTCGAGGTCCGTAGAGAGGACGCCCGGGCTTCCGTCGTCGGGGATGATGGCCAGGACCGGCAGACCCAGGCGATGCCCGGAGACCTCGGCCTCGAAGGACGCGTCGACGCCCAGCAGACTGATAGACCGGCACGCGACCAGCAGCACCAGTCTCATATTCTGGGAGCCCGCCGCTGCCTCGATCACGCGTGAGGCCAGGGCGCCCTCCGGCGGCTCTTCGTCCGGCTCTAGGACCACGAATACCACGCGAGGATGCGGGCCGGAGTCCTGGCCGGCGCGGCCCACCGGGAGGCCGGGCAGGGGGACAGAGAGGGACCGGGCCAGGTGTACGTCCGCGCGGGTCCCCGCTACGACGAGGAGGGCGTCCGGAAGCCTCTCCGCCAGGGAAGAGAGTCCGCGCAAGGGGGATACGACATCCGGTATTCCTGACTCGTTGAGTATCGTCAATCTCTCTCCCGCAATCCCTCGTTGGTCCTGCTCTGAACGCCCTGGCAGCGTTCGCCGGGCCTCCGCCCCTCCCCCGAGAGCCCCACTAGTTTAAGGCGTCAAGGGCCTCAAGCGCCAGTATCACCATCTCGTCCATCGCGCCCGCGAGGGCGCTCTCCTCTATCCGCTCGACTCCTCCCGTGCTTATGGCGTCCGAGACCATCAGGATGCAGCCGGCGCGCACCCCGTGTATCGCCGCCAGTGTAAAGATCGCCGACGCCTCCATCTCGACCGCGAGCACCCCTAGAGAGTGCCAGAGCGCCTGCGGGTCCTTCTCCGAATCATAGAACAGGTCCGAGCTAACTATGGGGCCGACGAACGGCTCGCGGTCCAGACCTTTCGCCGCGTGATATGCCGCATGTACCAGGTCGAAGTGGGCGGCGGGGGCGTAGGGGGTCCCTTGCGTGATCGTGGAGACCGTTCCGTCGGCGGGGGCGGCGGCGGTGGCGATTACGAGGTCACCCAGCTTCATCTCCGGATGGTAGCCTCCGCAGGTCCCGACCCTGAGCAGGTTCTTCGCGCCGAGCCGTATCAGCTCCTCCGTCACGATGGCGGCGCTCGGACAGCCCATTCCGGTCGTCTGCACCGAGACCGTTCTCCCCCTGTACGCGCCGGTGTAGCCGAGCATCCCGCGCTCCTCCGTCACGAGCCTCGTATCCTCGAAAAAGTTCTCGGCGATGTATCGTGCTCGCCGGGGATCGCCCGGAAGCAGCACGCTCTCCGCGATCTCCCCCGGCTCCGCCCGAACGTGGATCATGGTTCCTCCCTCCGCCGGTCGGCGCTGTCGGATCTTGCTGATGGCTTCAAATTACAGGCTCTCAAGGATAAGAGGAGGCCGTACGACGGCTGTGTCCGAGATCTCCAGCGCCTCCAGAACGAGCTCCTCGGCTCTCTGCGCGTTTCGTTCTCCGTAGAGTCGTGCGACTGGTTGGCCTTCTTCCACCTCGTCTCCGGCCTTGACGAGGACCTCGATGCCCGCGCCCGGGTCTATCTCGTCTCCCTTCTTCGTCCGGCCCGCTCCAAGGAGGAGGGCAGCACGACCGACGCCCAGGGCGCCGAAGCGTGCTACGCAGCCCGCTCGTGGGGCGAACACTTCGCGCATCTCTTTCGAGATTGGGAGGTCGTCCAGGGCGTTTGGGTCGCCGCCCTGCGCCACGACGAATTGAGTGAACTTCTCGTAGGCGGCGCCGGTGGAGATTGCTCTCTCGACCGCGACTTTCGGGGCGGGGAGGCCTGTGAGGGCGAGGAGACGTGATGCGACGGAGCGGGACATCCCGGAGAGGTCGCCCTGGGATTCGCTGCGCAGGAGACGCATGCTCTCGCGGACTTCGAGAGCATTGCCCACCGCGTTCCCCAGAGGTTCGTCCATACTCGTGATGAGGGCCGAGGCTTCGATGCCGAGGGATCTGCTTAGGCGGACGAGGAGTTCGGCGAGGGTTTGGGCTTCTTCCGCCACCTTCGCGAACGCGCCGGAGCCGGCCTTCACGTCGTAGAGGATGTGGTCCGCGCCGGTCGCGGCCTTTTTGGAGACTATGGAGGAGCCGATGAGAGGGAGGGAGTTCACGGTACCGGTCGTGTCACGCAGGGCGTAAATGGCCTTATCCGCCGGGGCGAGGTCTCCCGCTTCGGCGATGGCGAGTCCGATCTCTTCGACCTGATCCCTCATCTGCTTCTCCGAGAGGTTGGGCGAGAAGCCGGGGATGGACTCCAGCTTGTCTATAGTGCCACCGGTCGTGCTGAGGCCGCGGCCCGAGAGCTTCGCTACCGGCGCGCCGCAGGCGGCGACGATTGGTAGGGAAGTAAGGCTGATCATGTCCCCAACCCCGCCCGTCGAGTGCTTGTCCACGCACCCGGGGAAGGAGTACCGTGCCCCGCTCTCCGCCATCGCCCGCGTGAGCGCGAGCGTCTCCTCATACTCCATCCCTTGGATGAAGATCGCCATCAAGAGCGCCGACATCTGGTAGTCCGGCACCGAGCCGCCTGTGTAGCCCTCTACCACCTGCCGAATAACGCTATCCGGCAACGTCCCTCCGCGCCTCTTCATCTCTATGGCATCCAGTATGCCTCTCATCCGCGGTTCCTTTCTCCGTGAAAGCCTTCTACAGCATAGAGGATTCCGGCGAGCCCCCATCAGAAAGCGTTGTTTGAGATACGCCTGGAACGACGATATGTGATCCACGGCGACACAGTAAGAGTTTCTATAAGCTCGCCATCGACCGCAATCTTTATTTTTAGAGGCGGGCGCAGCGATTTTAGAAAGAGGCAGGCATGGAGCAGCGCACTCTGGGGAGCCAGGGGCTCATGGTTTCGGAGATTAGATTAAGGTGATGGAGATGAGCGAGTTCTACGGCACTCCTAACGAGGACGAGTCGATCGCCACCATACACCGGGCTCTGGAGCTCAAAGAGATGTGCTGCGTGGTCCAGGATTCTCTGGGGCCGGTCGACGTGATGGTGAGCAACGCTGGGATCGCGCCGAGTGAAAGCCTCGAGGAGATAAGTGACTCCGACTGGGACCGGGTGATGGAGGTCAACCTGCGGCCTGCCTTTCTGCTGACCCGCAGGCTCGCGCTGGGGATGCGTGAGAGAGGGTGGGGGAGGATCGTCTTCGTCTCCTCGGTCGCGGCGTTCACCGGGGGCGTCGTCGGTCCGCACTACACGACCTCGAAGGCGGCCCTGATCGGCCTTTCGCACTCCCTGGCCGCATCTCTGGCTCCGCATGGCGTGACGGTCAACGCCGTCGCCCCAGCCCTGATCGAGGGCGGCGCGACGCTGCCGGGCGGCGAGGAGGAGCACCGGAAGCTCGCGGCCAACGTACAAGTCGGGCGTCTTGGGACGCCGGAGGAGGTTGCTCAGGCCGTCCACGCTATCGTTACAAACCCGTTCATCACCGCGCAGACCATCTCCGTGGACGACGGGATGTACCCGCGCTAAAAGGAGATTGGAATGGGAGAACTCGAAGGCAAGGTAGCCATCGTCACCGGCGGCGGCCGGGGGATAGGGCGGGCGATAGCGGAGGCGTACCTCGCGGAGGGCGCGTTCGTAGTAGTGACAGCGGCCCGGGAGCGAACAGAGATCGAGGAGCTTGCCTCTCGCGCTAGGGGCCGCATGCTGGCGCTCTTGGCGGACGTTACGGACCCCGGTGAGTGCGAACGGGTCGTCTCGGAGACCATGGACCGGTTTGGCGGGCTGGACGTGCTGGCGAACAACGCCGGGCGCGGGATGAAATACGTGAGCGAGAGCTTTCTCTCCGAGCCCACCCGTTTCTGGGAGACTGACCTGGAGGTCTGGAGGATGGTCGTGGAGACCAACGTTAACGGCCCCTTCTTCATGACGCGGGCGGCGGCGGCGCAGATGATCCGGGCCGCCGGCGGCAGCATCATAAACGTCAGCATAAACTACGAGACGATGAAACGGCGCGGCTTCTCGCCCTATGGTCCCTCGAAGGCCGCGCTTGAGTCGGAGAGCATCATCTGGGCGCAGGACCTCGAAGGCACGGGCGTCCGGCTGAACGTGCTTCTGCCCGGCGGGGCGACGGAGACCGGCATGATCCCCGCCGACGTCTCGGAAGAGGCGCGCTTACGGCTGCTGAAACCGGAGGTCGTTGCCGATCCCGCCGTCTACCTGGCCTCCGGCCGCTCGCAACATCTGAACGGTCATCGCCTTGTGGCGACGGAGTGGTCGCCGGAGAGACCGGACGGTCACCCCATAGCTGATGGCATAGGGACTTGAGTCACGCACGGTGCAGTCCCGCGAGGAACGCCACAGCGAACGTTACCGTGGTGAAGCCGACGCAGGCGAAGAACATAGTAGGGATGCCGACTGCTCCGGACAGCGCCCCGAGCAGCATGGCGCCGAAGCCAATGCCGAGGTCGAAGGCGATAAAGAAGGCCGCGTGGGCCGCTCCACGCCGGTTTGGAGGGATGCGGTCCACCACCATGGCCTGCAGCGCTGGCTGCGAGGCGCCGAAGCCGAGTGCGTAGAGCGCCGCGACGGTGACCAGCATCCAGGGCGCGCTGGCGAGCCCGAGCACTGCGAGTGCGGCCCCGGTGAGCGCGATGCCGGGCAGCAGGACCGTTTCGCGTCTCCGCCGATCGCTCAAATTTCCGGCGAGTGGGCGCGTCAGCATCAGGATGACCGCGTAGACCACGAAGAAGAGGGCCGGATCTCCGAGATCGCGCTCGACCGTATAGATGGAGGTGAAAGTGATCAGGCCGCCGAAGGTGAAAGTCACCAAGTCCATGACGAGCGACGGGGCTATGGTAGCCCTCTCGAAGAGAGCTCCACGCCCGCTGCTCTTGCCGGGGACGTGGAGCTCGCAGAGGGGCAGGGCCAGAATCAGGGCGGTGGCGCCGAGCCCGACCGATGTGAAGAATAGGGGGAGTGAAGCCCGCGCTCTGGACTATCGCGAGCCCGGCCGCCGGGGCGACGGCCATCGCGAGGTTCGTCGAGAGGCCATAGTAGCCTATCCCTTCCCCACGCCGCGCGGGAGGGACCACGTCAGCGACGAACGTTCCCGCTGCCGGCACCGATCCTCCCCACCCGATCCCCTGGAGTACTCGCACGCCGAGCAGCAGTGCGACGGAGGAGGCGAACGGGTAGAGCAGCCCGGCGGCGGTGAAGGCGGCGAACGACCCGGCGAGCACCGCTTTGCGCCCGCGCTCGTCGAGCAGCCGCCCCACCCACGGGCGGACCGCTATAGCGGCGAGCACCAGAGAACCGGTGACGGCTCCCACGAATACCTCGTTTCCGCCCAACTCCACCACGTAGAGCGGGAGCGTGGGGAGCAGGAGCTGAAACCCGGCGAAGGCTGCGAAATTCGCAAGCGTGATGAGCAGGAAGTCGCGCGTCCAGAGGCGATCCTGCCTCAAAGAGCCACCTTCGCCCAGGATCCAGGAGGAAGCTTCACGCTCTCAGCGTTCTTTCGAAGAAGGCGAGCATCTTCTGCCAGGCGTCCTTGGCGGCGTCCTCGCGATAGTTAGGCCGAGTGTCGTTGAAGAAGGCATGCGGGGCTCCGGGATAGACGTGGTGCTCGAAGCTCTTGCCCGCCTCCTCCATCGCCTCGGCAAGCTCCGGCACGCCGCCGGTGATACGGGGGTCTTCGCCGCCGTAGAGGCCGAGTACGCGGGCCTCTATCTCCGGGATGCGCTCGGGGGGGCGGGTTCTGGCCGTAGAAGATGACGGCGACCCGCAACTCCGGCGAGAGGGTGGCGAGGAGGCCCGAGATCGCCCCTCCCATGCAGAAGCCGACGCTCCCGATCCTGCCTGCATCGACCTCCGACCTGCCCTTGAGGTAATCGATCGCCCCAAGCAGGTCTACGGCGAAGCGGAGACGCCCCTCCGGGCTCATGACGGTGGCGAGCATCTTCGTTGCGTCTCGCTCCTCCTGGGGCTTGTCCGCCAACACGCTCTCCAGCTTGTCCGGGTCGCGCTGCACCTCCTGCGAGGCGTTTCGCAGGAACGCCATCCCCGCCGTGATTCGCTCGTTGGACATCACTTCTCGCCACTCACCGGTGTACAGATCCGGCGCGAGCGCGGCATACCCTTCGGCGGCGAAACGCCGCGCCACGCTCCCTATGTGCTCATCGAGCCCCCATATCTCGTGTATGACCACAACACCCGGCAAGCCTTCTCCTCCGCCGTCCGGTAGCGCCAGGTACCCTTCTATCTCCCGGTCCCGACCCTGGAACGTGATGCGTGATTCCACCTCGGACCTCCGCCTCTCGCTCAACCTTCAAGCTCCCACAGGCGTCGCTCGCACAGCGCGATGTCACGCCGCAGGTCCTCCCGAAGGGTCTCCGCCCGTTTGAGGTCCTCGCGCATCTGCCCGATGCGCTCCGCCGCCTCTCGCTCACGCTCCTTGAGGTGCTCCGTAGCAGTTCTCAAGACGGTTACCTTGTCCGCCTCCTGCGCCGCGTCCCGGACCGCCAGTATCTCCCGGATCGCCGCCAGAGAGTATCCCATGCCCTTCATCCTGAGGATACGCTCCAGCCGCTCCACCTCCCGTTCTCCGTAGAGCCTGAAGCCTCCTCGCGAGCGCCCCTCCGGCTCGACGAGACCGATCTCTTCGTAGTACTTGATCGTCCGGGGACTCACCTCAAGGCTCCCGGCGACCTCGCCGACCCGCCTCGACTCTTTCGCTGCGTTCATAAGGTTCCACGCTCCTAAAACTCAACCCAACTCTTACATCCGCGTGTTTTCGTACGGTGAATTTCCTCATCCATAAAGCATACGTAAACGTACAAGTATATTGTTATAGTCACGTTCGCGCAACGACGTTTGAGAAGCTCGGAGGAAGAGATTTTGGAAGAGGTTGTTCGAGGGCGGGAGATAGGTTTGCGGGGGCGGTTGCGTCTTGAGTACAAGTGGAGTGCGCTGTCTTGTACCAGCTTGGGCGCTTTGATCGCCACGATAAACGGTGGGACGCTTATTATCGCGCTGCCGGAGCTTGCTCGGGAGTTGAACGCAGAGCTTTTCAGCCTGGTGTGGGTGATCCTGGGTTACATGCTGACGCAGACGGCGCTGGTGTTGACGGTCGGACGATTTGCGGACATGATCGGGCGGACGAAGCTCTACGTGGGCGGGTTCGCGCTCTTTACGCTCGTCAGCCTGACCGCCGGTTTCTCGACTACCGTGGGACAGCTCATCGTGGTTCGTATCTTCATGGAAGCGGCGGGAGCGTTCATGATGGCGAACAGCGGTGTCATTGTTACCGACGCCTTTCCGCGCAAGCAGCTCGGGCAGGCGCTCGGCGTGAACCAGATGGTCGCTGCCGTTGGGTCCATCCTCGGACCGGTGTTGGGTGGCTGGCTCACGACCTACTCCTGGCAGTGGGTCTTCTGGTTCAACGTGCCGCTCGGCATCGTGGGAACCGTGCGGGCGGCGTGGAACCTGCGCGAGCTGGTAGATATCGAGAAGGGACAGCGGATGGACCTTCCCGGCAACGCCTCCTTCCTCGTCGGGTTCACGGCCCTGCTCATCGGGCTCACGCAAGGCGGCATAAAGGGCTGGGACTCCGGGATCGTAGTGGCGAGTCTCATCACTGCCGCCATCCTCATCCCGGCCTTCATCCTGGTCGAGCTCAAGACCAAGGACCCGCTTCTGCACCTCGGGATGTTTCGAAGCAGGATCTTCGCCTTCGGCAACATTAGCGCTCTGCTGAACGCGCTCGCCCGGATGGCCGTTACCTTCCTCTTCGTCTTCTACTTCATCGGCGCGCGGGGCTACGACCACCTGACGACCGGCTTTTTGCTGACGCCGCTCGCAGGCGCTATGTTTATCTTCGCGCCGCTAGCCGGCCGGCTGGCCGACAGGCTCTCCGCCCGTCTCCTTAGCTCCGTGGGTATGCTCATAACAGCCGGAGGATTATTCGGGATGACCTCCATCGGCGTCCAGACACCCTACTGGGAGATAGCCTTCTGGATGATCGTGGTAGGGGCGGGTTCCGGCATCTTCAACTCGCCAAACACGCGGGCCATAATGGGCTCGGTCGCGCCCGAGAAGCGGGGCGTCGCCAGCGGGACGCGCACCCTCGTCGTAAACGTCGGGGCGGTGCTCTCCATAGCCTTCGCCATAGCGATAGTAACCAGCGCCATGTCCGTGAGCGCGATGGTCGAGATCTTCTCCGGCGTCTCGCAAGGTCTCTCGGCGTCCGCCGCCGCGCCCTTTATCTCCGGTCTCCACGCTGCTCTGCTCGTGATGGCGGTCGCGAGCCTCGTAGGGTTCTTCTTCTCCGTGCTAAGGGGCAGCGAACACGACGCCCGCATGATGCAGGAGAGCAGGCTCTAGCCTTACGGTAACCAATCGGAAAAAGGAGTTAAACGAAGTTGGAGTCTACGCCGGGATCTATTAACAACGCTGCCTCGGGCGAAAGCCCGGAAGTCGAGGGCAGCATATGGCGGCAGCCGAAAGCTGTATGGGCGGTAGCGTTCGCCTGCGTGGTGGCGTTCATGGGGCTGGGGCTGGTAGATCCGATCCTGCCCGCCCTCGCCGAACAGCTTGACGCGACCCCCAGCCAGGTGGAGTTGGTGTTCAGCAGTTACTTCCTGGTCACGGGGATGGCGATGATCATTACGGGCGTAGTCTCCAGCAGGGTGGGACACAAGCGCACCTTGCTTACCGGACTTGCGCTTATCGTCATCTTCAGCGCCCTGGCCGGTTCGGCCGGCGGGATCACCGGTATAGTTGGTTTCAGGGCCGGCTGGGGCCTTGGCAACGCGCTATTTATTGCCACCGCGCTCGCCGTGATCGTCGAGGTATCTAATGTCGGTACGGAGAAGGCTGTCATCCTCTATGAGGCGGCACTCGGGCTCGGAATTTCCGTCGGCCCGCTGCTAGGTGGCCTGCTCGGGGGCATAAGCTGGCGGGGGCCGTTCTACGGCGTCGCCGTGCTGATGGCAATAGGGTTCGTCGCTATGCTGATCTTGCTGCCCGCCATCCCCACCCAAGAGCGCAAGAGCTCGGTACTCGACCCGATCCGGGCGCTCGGGTACCGCGGGCTCCTGACGCTGGGGCTGACCGCGCTCTGCTACAACTTCGGGTTCTTTACCATGCTGGCTTACACTCCCTTCCCGCTAGGGCTCGACGCTCACGGTCTCGGGCTGGTCTTCTTCGGCTGGGGGATTCTGCTCGCCGTTACCTCGGTGTTCCTGGCCCCCAGACTCCAGGCCTGCTTCGGGACGCTTCCGACGATGTACGCTATGCTCTTTCTGATAGCGCTGGACTTGGCTGTAATGGGACTCGGGATCTCCTCCCAGATCGTGCTCATAGTTGCGGTCATTATCGGCGGCGCATTTCTCGGCGTGAATAACACCCTGATCACCACGGCCGTGATGCAAGCCTCACCCGTGGAGCGTCCGGTCGCCTCCGCCTCCTACAGCTTCATCCGATTCGTGGGAGGAGCGATCGCGCCTTTCTTCGCCGGAAAGCTGGCGGAGTGGTTTATACCCAGCATCCCGTTCTGCGTCGGAGCCGTCGCCGTCGCCGTCAGCACCCTGGTCCTCGTCTCCGGCCGGACGTACCTCCAGAAGGTGTAACCCCCTCTCCAACCGGGGATTTCGTGTCGCAGTACCAGAATAAGTTTTGGTTGACACAGCAAAGAAAAACAGTATAGTTGCGGTGTCAAGTAATGGTGAAGCGTGGATGAGGAGTCGTGTGGAGATGATGGAGGAAGAGGGGTTGGTAGAGAAGGCTGAGGAGATCAGGCCGTTGATGGCGCCGCTGGCGCTTGCTTTCTGGAGGATGAAGAGTGCTTTCGAGCGCGAGGTGGGCATCAGTGCGGGCACTTGGTTCATTCTGACGATGCTTATTCAGGAGGATGGGATAAGCCAGGGGGAGGTCAGCCACAAGTTCGAGGTAGATCCCTCGCGCATCACACGTCTGGCCCAGAGACTGGAGAAGGAAGGCTTGCTCCGAAGGGAGCGCGATCCGGAGGACAATCGGGTAGTGCGGTTGCACGTCACGGAGGAAGGGCGGCGCTTGACCAAGAGCCGCCAGGAACGGCGTGAGAGGTTCGAGGACCGTATTCGTCGGGAGTTGAGCGACGCGCAACTCGAAGAGTTCCGCGGGGTGCTCGGCGTCGTGGCCAGGGTTATGAAGGACTAAGGGAGCAAGATGGTAAAGAACGGCTCGAATCACAGGACAGTAATCTTCATCGGGCTAATGCTCGGCATGCTGGTCGCGGCGGTCAGCCAGACCATCGTATCGCCGGCCATGCCCGTTATCGTGGCGGAGCTTGGAGGCATCGAGCACTACTCCTGGATCGCTACGGCCGCGCTTTTGGTCTCGGCGGTGACCGTTCCTGTAGTAGGCAAGCTTTCCGACATCTACGGTCGTCGTGGGTTCTACATCGCGGGGCTAATCGTCTTCATGTTGGGGTCTATTCTCGCCGGAGCGGCGCAGGGCTTCTGGTGGCTGGTGGCGGCGCGGGCGGTTCAGGGCTTCGGCATGGGTACACTCATGCCGCTCTCTCAGGCGATAATAGGGGACATCATAAGCCCGCGTGAGCGCGGTAAGTACATCGGATATCTGGGAGGGGTTTTCGGCATTGCTTCGATAGCCGGACCGTTCCTAGTGCATGATCAGGCGACCTCCTGTGGAACAGTGAGATGCTCGTGATGAGGGCAGTCGAAGACCCCACACACCCTGTCCGCAAGCTCGTATGCCCCGAGAAGCCCGTCCGGCT
>JAABVA010004358.1_pt1 | contig 13125 bp, 13 predicted proteins | sample 5560331 | NCBI WGS metagenome assembly JAABVA01 (sample SAMN12812661, study PRJNA571458) | rock metagenome | isolation source: Antarctica rocks | place: Antarctica: Victoria Land, Mt New Zealand sud | collected 2016-01-07
TTTGATAGTACTGGCGGTCCCCTAAATACCATTTCCTCTATACGTTACTCAGCGATGATGATACGGTCGGAGGATCCCCAGCACTCTACCCCAGTCTTATCGAACCGGCCCTAGATTTGATTGTCGGGACCACTGGAGAACCCCTGAACCAGAAAATTGCACCTACACTTTTCCCCAACAGTCAGAGAGAACAATGAACTATGTCTCATTCATTTTCTGGTTGAGCTCCTAGAGTGACTCCCTGACTCGTGAGATGGCTTGATCTCAATGACTGTGCCAAGCAACTGAGATGGGAATGGACTGTGACTCTGTATAAAGGGAATAGGGGAGTGATCCATTGTAGGTACTTGATATCTGTGCTGAACATCAGTCAACAGATAGTACAGTGCAAAGGTTCAGTGCTGCATCATCGCATTTGCTGCGCAGGGAGCGAGTTTGTTGTCAGTGTTGTACATCAAATGCTAGTGGAACAGGTTCTAACATTGCCAAATGGCAAACGAATGCTAAGGTACCTTTGCTTTTTATAACGAGCACCAATCCCAACTCACACAGCCAATCTCTGAGCTGGCATCTACCTATCATTCGTGACATTATTTGATGTGCAGCCAACAAGTTAAGGTACTTTGTACCTAGTTGTGAATGTGCGGTGTCGGTGTAACTTGCTTTGTGTCTTTTACCCCACCTTAGCCTTGTCCTCATCACTTACATCTCACCTTCAACTTTTGCACACTCTTGGGACGACTGCCTACCTTACGTGCTAGATGGGTGTTTGTTCTTACGCTAGTTAGATTTGTGAAAGAAGGATCGACCCCTTTCAAGATTCATCACAGGTGTCTTCTGCCCAATTTACGAGCTTCTACGGTGAGGGTCCAGTTCGTGTGACAAGGCAGCGCTCCTTGCTCGTCCACACTGATTATGTCTGGACGCGGCTCTGGTCGTGGCCGAGGCCGTGGAGGGCCTGACGATGGAGGAGGTAGAGGTAGAGGTGGAGATAGAGGCGGAAGAGGCGGAGGAGGCGGTAGAGGTGGAGGTGGAGATAGAGGTGGAGATAGAGGTGGCTTTCGTGGCCGTGGCCGTGGAGGTGGAGGTGGTTACAGTGGAGGAGACCTGCTTTTCAAGTAGGCGTCGACTGCTTGCATCCCCACGCCATCACTGACAGCTTGCCTGCAGGCCGGAAGAAGGTACTGCGCCTCCCTCTCCGGAGGTGACGAAAGCAGAAAACGCCCTCGTTGAGTCCAATAAGGGACTTTCATTGCAGAAGCTATCGTTGTCCTCGGGAGGGTCTCTTCCTAAGCGACCTGGCTATGGGACCATGGGGGCCAAGATCGTCCTACGTGTCAACTGGTTCCATGTCCTCCCCAGACCAACCCAAGCTCTATACCGCTATAGTATCGACATCCAGCCAGAAGAGACGATAAAACGCAAGCAACGTCAGATCTTCGCACTACTGCTTGAGGACCCCACCTTTGCATCCGTTAGGGACAGCGTTGCAACAGATTACCGTTCCAACCTTGTTTCTGCTAAAGATATCAGTCTAGGACCTGACGGTCGGAAGGTAGTCCAGATCACTTATCGAGAGAGTGATGGAGAGGTACTACCCAACGCGAAGACCTACAATATCAAAATCCAGAAGTCGCGGACGATAACCCTCTCCGAGCTCATGGACTATCTTTCTTCTACTTCTGCTGATGCTCACTACGAAGGCCATGATGAAGCAGTCCAGGCGCTGAACATTGTCATGGCCCGGAAAGCCTCCATGACCCCTAATGTTGTAGCCGTGGGGCAGAACAAGTTTTACAATGTTGGGCCTCAGGCTGTGTTTTCCAATCTTGGAGGTGGTCTTATCGCACTCAAAGGCTACTATGCCAGCGTCCGTACCGCGACTCTTCGAATGATGGTTAACCTCAACGTCTGCACTGCCGCCTTCTACAAACCTGGCTCACTTTTGGAATGTATGAGGGAGTTCAGGGATATGGATAGGACAGAAGAAGCTTTAGACAAGTTTGTCAAGAAGCTCCGCGTCGAGACTAACTACCTTAAAAAGAAGGGTGTTCCATCACCAAGAGTGAAAACCATTTGTGGTCTCGCCCCTACCCCCGGCAAAGGCCTCGATGCGCAAAAATACAAGTTTCAATGCGAAGAGCTTGGTGGTATGGTCACTGTCGAAGATTTCTTCAAACGCAGTAAGTCTATTGCCCTTAGGTCCCGCTTCCGCCAGTTTCCGCTGCCATCTGTTTCCGCCAGCTGAAGTCTAAATTATAAGAACATGGAATCACGCTCAAAACCCCTCAAGCGCCTGTGGTCAACGTTGGCACCGTCGAGAAACCTGTGATGATACCTCCTGAGCTTTGCACAATCCTCCAGGGCCAAGTGGCAGGAAGACAGTTGCTTGGAAATCAGTCACAAGAGATGCTTCGAGTTGCCTGCCGTAAACCTGCAGATAACGCCCGATTGATCGTAGGTGAGGGAGCCGCACTTGTGGGCTTGACACAAGGCAATCAAAACCCGCTTGTGAGTCGTGGAAGATCTGATCCGTGATGGCTGTAGCTAACTTTGTGAGAAGGCTGCTTTCGGACTCCGAGTTGAAGCGAAGATGCTCACTGTCGATGGTCGGATACTGGCCGCACCTACTGTCAAGTATAAGAATGGCAACGCCACCACGGCGAGAGGTTCTTGGAATATGATCAACAAGACCTTCGTTACCCCTTCAGCTATTCGAAACTGGTCGTTCTTGCGGTTGAGATTTTCCTCCGGGGATCGCTTCCAGGGTGCCCTACCCGACCTTGTTAGGACTTTCAAAGGGGCCTTGACTGCTGTGGGTTTGCAAGCGGACAACCCTTCACCTGCAAACGGTTTCACCGCCATCCTGAATGACAAGATACTTGACAGGACTGAGAGCGACAACAAGATGAGAGAGTCGATTGATACGACGCTGCAGGAAATCCAGAAGAGGGGTGTAACGATGCTCTTGGTGATTCTACCAATCGAAAGACCGTTCATATACGCAAGTGTCAAGTACTTTGCTGACACGCGATACGGTATCCACACGGTGTGTGTCTTGGACCACAAGCTTGCGAAAGAAGCCCGTCAAGATCAATACATGGCGAACGTCGCTCTTAAGTTCAACCTCAAGAGAGGAGGCGTCAATCAGACCCTTCCTGATGACAAGCTCGGAATCCTCCAGAATGGGAAGACTATGGTTGTTGGCATCGACGTCACCCATCCTTCCCCTGATAGCGTCAAAGGTGCTCCCAGCATCGTTGGTGTGGTGGCCAGTGTCGACAATAAGCTTGGGCAATGGCCTGCAAGCATCCGTATTCAAGAGGGACGGAAGGAGATGGTCTTGGAGCTGACAGAGATGGTGGTCGAACGTCTTAAGATGTGGCGCAAGAAGAACAAGGACGCCTTACCAGAACGAATCCTAGTTTATCGCGACGGAGTGTCGGAAGGCCAGTATGACATCGTGCTTCGGGACGAGCTGCCGTCCTTCTACAAAGCTGTCGAGAAAGTGTATCCTGCCAAGGGCCCAAAACCAAAGATATCCATTATCATCGTCGGAAAGAGACATCACACTAGATTCTATCCGACCAAGGAAGAGGATGCGGACCAGGGTGGGAATACCAAGAATGGGACTGTCGTCGACAGAGGCATCACAAAGTATTGGGAGTTTTACTTGCAGGCGCACACAGGCTTGCAAGGAACAGTCCGGCCAGCCCATTACGTGGTAGTCCATGACGAGATTGGTTTGGGTGTGGATGGGCTGGAACAGTTGGTAAGTGCTCTGATGGCCGATCCTTGAACTTCAGCACTGACGTGTCGCGTCAGACTCACAATCTTTGTTACCTCTTCGGCCGTGCCACCAAATCGGTGTCAATTTGCCCGCCGGCTTACTATGCAGACCTTCTCTGCGAGCGCGGCAGACAGTACCTGCACAGCACCATGAGCGGGGGAGGCAAGGCCTTCGACATCAACCGTGCGGAGTGGACCAGAGACGTTCATCCCACACTTATGGAGAGCATGTTTTACATTTGATTCTTGACTACAGCGTGACGGGCCAGCGGCATAGCACTCTTTTAGATGTCTCTACGGTACGAATGACGAGTATGATGGTAATGAGGTTATGACGGACAGGGCAGATTGGGCAGAACAGTTGCGAGTAAAAGTCAATGATATTTCATTCATTCAAAACGACCATCTGCGTTATGTGTTCGTGTGTCCAAGCAGGTGGTCATGCAGCCGTGCAGCGAAAGGGGCAAGTACTAGTAGTATATCACTGTAAAGGAAGGTAAGGAGGTGAAGGTAATGAAGAGAGGATGCAATTTCCCCCCTTTTTCAACGAAGAATGAATACGGGATTCCGCATCTTGATGATGGTATAGGTTGCAGCGGAGAAGGAACTTCCACGGGCCCAATAGCCTCTTACGCGTATGTGCATCTATAGCCCTGAGACAGACCTGTGATGATGCTGATGCCAATGTTGATGCCAATGTTGATGCCATTGTTGATGCCATTGTTGATGTTATCCTTATAAATCTGTGACATCACCGCGGAGGTCTTATCGATAAACTTCATGGTCATCATCATAGATCTGCATACCTAGCTGAGGCTTTGACTTAGGCCCAACACAGACCCGTACCTATACTTAAGGTACTCATAACCTTTCACTAGGGATAAGCACACAGATGTTCCTGTATTAATTGTACCGGTCGAGGCAACATGTAAGGGGTAAGAGTACGTGGAATTCACAGGTGGAAAGTCTCCCGACGTCGACAACGACACAATAACGTCACGATCTCTGAAACAGAGACTGTCGTTGTCGTCAACATCACATCATCGCTTTATCACCTCTATCGATTACCTTGCCTTTAGCATGAGTGTGAATGAGGGGTAATCTCAACCCTGTTGTCTAGAGTATTTGTACCTACCTAATCCTACTTGACCTTTACCGTAGCTGCTAGGCTGTACATATAAACCACTCTTCCACGCTCGTGTTTTCTTCCCTCCTTCCCATCAAGCAATCTCACCAGTATCCAAGACTGCCAACCACTACCTAACCCCTCAATCGATCAATCAACCAAACAACTCAATCATAATGACGGACAACACCAACCCAGGCAACTTCGCCAACCGTCCCAAGGAGGAGGTCCAGGAGATCGCCAGCAAGGGCGGCCAGGCATCTCACACCGGTGGCTTCGCCAGCATGCCCAAGGAACAAGTCGTATGTCCCAGTCCCAGTCCCTCTCTCCCAATCTCTCCTCTGTCACCATACATCCTATCAAGCCTCATCCCACAGCACCCTGTTATCCCCACCCAGAAGTGGCTTCTCTTCTTCGTTTACCACCCTTCCCCCAATCAACACGCCCCGGTGCAAAACAACTGACATCCATCGCCCCAAACAGCAAGAGATCGCTTCCAAAGGCGGCAAGGCCTCGAGCGGCAGCTTCGAGAAGGGCAGCGAGGCGGCCAAGGAAGCTGGCCGGAAGGGTGGGAAGGCTAGTGGTGGCTCGAGCGACGAATAGAGTCTTGCCTTGTTCGACGTTCTTTTTGTCTCTGGTGGTTGGGATCAGGTGTCATTGACGGGATGTCGACGGGATGTCGACGGGACAGTAGTGTTGACTCGTTAGTGCTGTACGATATGAGTGAGGACAGAGGTAGCCTGGAGGTTTAGCAATGGATCTTCATGGTGGCTTCATCCTTGTGAAGGGGTGGATGAATGGCTCATTCTTGATACTAGGTATCTGTGACCATTGATGTTGTAAGCATGAGGTTAGTATCATCGCTCAAAACGGTCCATGTCAAACTCAACCACTCTGCTCTTAGCAATTGATCGCCGACCGTAAGATTCCCTGGTCCATATGATCAATTAGTACCTGCACACTCTTTGCAGGATGCTTTGAGTAAACTTCATCTGTTGAGTGCATGTATGGTTATCACGAAGCTGGAGAACAAGCTCGGTGAGGTCACTGCGTGCGCTTAGTAAGCATGTTGTGCACTACCTGGTACCTTACGGCACCTAGGGTACAAACACCTCACCGCGAGGCCTCACGATCTGGTATGGTCAGTTCTAGTTGGGAGAACAAGGTCAATCAATAATACTCCATGACAGTTCCCAAATCCTGGACGTGCCCATGGCCCCCTGGGAACATCTCACCATCAAATGACGGGGTCACATGTATCTGACTACCAGCCAGCTGAACTGTCGAACGCAATGCAAGCAATGGAGAAGTCCAATGCATCTCCTTGTTAAATCTGCTTTGGATGCTTATCCCTTCCCGCTTCGTGAACGGCGTTGAATGCCGAATGCTGAAGACGACGACTTACATGTATGCCATGTCAGTAGCGGGACAATCCAGAAGCATGTCAGGACGGGAAGGGAAGAGCCGGAATTGAAGCATTGCCTCCTTGGACTGCATTCTGGGTTGCTCCATTGAATTCCCACACGGAACTTGCACACCGCTGAATTAGTCAACAACGTCCGGACGAGAGACGCAGATCCGTGATACCTGCAGTGGGGACCTTCCCGGACGACAGTCCCTCTACTCTGGTCTGTCCCGAGAAACCCCGTGGACCCAGAGGATATTGTTCACTCCATCTCTCCCAACTACAGACTGTCCGTACCCGAGACTTGTTCTCCCTGAAAACGTCCGCTTTCCTTTCTTCCTTCGACATCTGGATGTCCATCAGCACACGCTATTCAGGCGACCCGAGCGCTGAGTCAGGCAAAGAAAGCGAGTGATGTCTTCTGCTTGACGTATCAATTTTGTCGCACTGCGTTCACTGGGGTCTAGGACGAGACGGGGAGATATCACTCTTCGCTGTCGGAATGGACTCTTTAGTCGATGGATTGGCATGCCTTGAAAAGGCAGCGTGGTGATAGATCTTCTCGAAGTTTTGGAGCGCAAGAGGAGCTCCTTCTCCGCTCCCTAGTAGGGAAAGGCAAGCTTTGTGAGGCACAGGGGGGAGTGGAGGGAAGCTGCTGTTACCTACCTATGCTTGCTACGCTCAGGACTGGTGTGCAAAACCAATTCCGGGGACTACCTGTCGTCTTCCTCAAAACCTGACAGCCCCGACCTTTATAAGGACGGAGGCGTAGAGCAACCCCTTTACGAATAGGGGTGATCTAAGGACAATGATGATCATTCTTTCCGCCTCCGGGACCTTATACCGATTCGCAATATCTTCATGCTACGTGTACATCCACTCGAGCATAGTAACCAGTACACTGGGAGCATCTCAGCACTCTAGCTCATTCCAGCGTGTGGCGTTCAAGAAAAGCTAAATACAGCAGTCCTGCGACCGTTGCAGCTTTGAGCAGGGCTAATGCTGAAATATAAAGCAGTGCAATCAGAGTACCGGCTTGAGCTCCGGAGCGCGTACGTGGCGCTCCTCAGGCCTGCGCCTTACTTGGCTCCTGAGGCTTACATCCATATACAACGACACTGCACGCTCGACGTCAGCATCGAATATTGAAAGATCGAGGACGACTTACACATTCTGATACGAATGGATCGACCGGTCCTTCAGCTCGCCCCTCATTTTCGCAAGAAAGACCTCCACCTCTTCCAGTTGCCACTGCAAAGAGCGAGTGAACAAACCGATGGTCAGACCTTTCAGGCCTTCCTGATACTGTAAGGCTTGGAACTGGACCGAATCAGCTAGGTTTCCTCGGCCCGTTCTGTACTTGCGCTCACCTGCCCGATCTCTTTCAAGCGCGCATCCTTTGGCCATGGACTGGATGGCACCTTAAAGACCTCCTCGTGCACGTCCTCGAAGCCCGCTTCCTTGATCAAGTTCTTGTATTCGTGATAGTAAAGCACCGGACGACCATATTTCCCCGAAGCGTCGCACATGAGCGTCGACCATTTCGTCTCGTAGCTATCAGCCGGAAGCGTTCCGTCATCGGAGACAAAGCGGGGATCGTATTCGCAGAGTTCAAACCAGCCACCGGGCTTGGTATGTCTGGCAACAAGAGTGTAAGAATCAATACGAAGCCAGGATTATGGAGGAGCGAGCCAATACCTGAACGCTTGTTGGAATAAACGCAGCCAATCCGAGATTGAACCAATCATGCATCGTGCATAGGTAAAATCGAACGAATCCTCCTTGAAGGTCCATGGACTTTCAATGTCGTCGACTTCGAACTGAACGTTCGGCGGTACCCTGGAGCGGGATTAGCTCTCGGTTCCAACCCACTCCTTGGAGTCTGACCATTTCGGCTGAGAAGGAGAGAGGTCGACTCCAACCACCTGCGCGGAAGGATACAAGTCCGCCATATCAATCGCCCAGATGCCCGTACCGGTACCGAGGTCTATGATTCGTTGAGGCGACTGGATGGGTGCCAAATGCAACTTCCCATTCTGCGTGAGTGTGAAAATATGGTGTTGAAGATCAAGGCGATCGAGTTCGGCCTAGAACCGAAAGACAACATCAGTTCCGTCACCGAACGAGTGCCGTCGTACCCACTTCGTCGTTTGGGAACGCATAATCTGGAGGACCATCAACCGGTTAGTCAAACGATATACCACCTTCTGGTGCAGAGTATCGGAAACCACTCACGGCCCGACTTGTAAGCATGATATTGTCTGCCACACATTTACATCAGCGCTCGCTCTTATCCCAATCCGAATTACCGTCACAGTCCGGCGCATACATACCTCCCGTTCTCATACTGGTAATGCGTGACACTCGAAGCCAGCGACGTCGTCGAACTCTCACTATACAAGCACAACCCCAATTATCAACCAAACACTCTTGAACCCGCGAACCCCACCAGTGCCCAGGGAGAGAATAGATACATCTCAGATCCAAACGCCGAATCCACCTCCACCGAATTATCCTCTGCTTCCATCTGGTTCTGATTCGGCAGCGCCGGCCTGTCGGCGGCGCTCAGGTTGGACACTTCCGCTGAAGCCATCGCCGGTGCGTGTGGTGCTGCAGCTGCCGTAGCCATTCTTATGTTCCTCACTCTCCGCGAAACAAGGTAAACAAGACGTAGGTAGGGAAGCTACACGATGGGTCGTAATCGCTCGTTCCCACAGACGGAGCAGCTATCGTACAAACCAGCGTATATAGATGGGCCTTGGTTCAGCCGTCTTCATATCAACAACTCAGTCAATTGAGTTCACTTCTGACAGGCGGGCCGTGGCGGTCCCGTATCCGCGGGGGGAGCCGTCGAACGTACCTTAATGAAAGAAGTCCGCGGCTGAGCGGGGGGTTAGTGGGGAGGGGGAGTGGGGATGATTGTGTACGTAAGCGGCACAGCTTTTAGAGTTAATCACTAGTTACTCCAGTATCTCCATCTTGCAGTTCGAGTTCCTTGGTAGGGTAAAGCTTCAAAGACCCTTGGAAGATCAATTTACTCAATAAACCTATCGGGAACATTGCCGCCGTGATGTGATGGCGCCCATTGACGCCCTACTGTAAGCCACCCTAACCCTACCAACCCTAACCTACAATAGCAGTCTTGATGCTCCCTCCGACCACACCTCATCCTTGTAGATTAGCCGTAAAGCCTACCCGTTCCATTCAAAGCACAACCCAGCCACCCTCGCTCGAAGCCAGTTCACGCCAGGTAAGGTAGTTCGACCCCTCCTGTCCATCTTTCCTAACCGCTCAAAAACGACCCCTCCCCAGACCTCACCCATGCTTGTTCCCGTCCTACTGTACACACATCGTAGCAGTGCACCGTACGGAGTACAGTAAATCAGCTCCACCGCGGCGAGAAGACACATCGACGCCCTTCCCCTTCCAAGCCCCACCAGCAGCTCGTCCTCTAGTTGGACGCAAGGCCTTCGCTCGCCCGCCTACTAGGCCACTAAAAAGACGGTCCGCGACCTACACCACACCATACCACACCATGTGCGCTCAATGCGATGAACTATGACTTGTGGGGAGATCTTCCATCACGCTCGCCACCCCAGAATCAAAAGTACATAAGGCAGTAAGCAGTCAGTTGACCAAGCCATAAAAAACAGTAAACAAGTACCCTCGTTGAGCCCTTTCCATGTTCTACATGCGCGGATACGATAGCATTGTGTGTCCGTACAATCAGTCACAAAGTACACAGCCCTAAGGTTCCTTTCTCAGGTCCCCAGCGCGCCGAAGGTAAGACTCAATACCACGCATAAAGTACCCATACCCATACCGTTCCCATACCCATGTCGTCGGAGCCCTATGACGCCCTAACCCCTCCGTCCCTGCCTGCCCCCCCTCCCTCAACTATCCACAGATGAGATAGATGTGCGGGCGAAGAGTAGATCAGAGTTCCTCAACGGCACAGTTCGGATGCAGCACGTAGACGACCTTCTCCTCCCTCCGGCGCGAACTGCCCTCTCCCCCTTGCGCGTCATCCTCGCCTTCGCCGTCACCGTCGACAAGGCCTTCGCCCCGAATCGGCATCAGGATGTTGTCCTGCACGAACACACACGTCAGCCGCCCTTCCCATCATCTTCAATCCCACCCTCTCCTCCCCCTCCCCCAACCACCAAACCCCCAAAAGAAAAATAGCACAGCCTAGCCTAGCAAACACATACCTTAACCATCCGCCCCAAAACCTTCCCCACCAACTCCCGCTCCCGCTCCAACTCCTCGCTGGACCCCAGCTCGTCCTCCTTCTGCTCCAGATACCACACCATCAGCTCCTCGGCCTCGACCCCCGTCCCCGTCGCCGTCTCCTCCGCGTTGACCCGCCCCACCAGCACGTTCAGCATGCTCATGTATTTGTCGTACGTGATCTTCGTCTTGGGCCGGTGGTTCGGCGGCGCGGGCGTCTGCGACGGGCGTGACGCTGCTGCTGTTGGCGTCCTTGCTGCGTTGGTGTCGTCGTCGTCGGCGGCGTCGTCGTCGTCGGCCATGGGTGAGTCGCCGTCGCCGTCAGACCTCGGTGCCCCGCCGCTACCTTCGACCGGCCGCTCGCCCTCGCCGTCACCCCGCGCCACCTCTTCGTCGTCATCGTCGACCTCAATATCATCCTTCTCAACACTAATAATGCTCAACCGCAACAAATTAAACGCCTCCCTCACGAACCCCTCCGTCACATCATCCACACAATTCGCCTTGGCAATCGCCTCACTCAGCCTAATCAAACTCTCCAACTGCCTGACCGTAATGCGATAACTATTCCTCCCAATCCCACCCTGCGCGTCCGCCGCCCTCAACTCCTTATACTTTTCCACCAGCAGAACCCGCGCTTCCGGCGTGAACTCCGGCTTGAACGTCCGCGCGAAGCGAATGTAGCGCTGCAGCTGCTCGGTGCTAAACTCGGGCGCCACGGCGGCGTCGCGCAGGCGGTGGATGTCGACAATGTGCCGCGCGAGGTGGCGGTCGACGGCCTCGTTGCAGTCGTCGAGGATGACGAAGAAGAGGTCGAAGCGCGACATGATGGGCGCCGACATGTGGATGTTGGCGCGCAGCGTCGTCTTGCGGTTGTAACGGCCGCCGACGGGGTTGGCGGCTGCCAGGATCGAGGTGCGTGCGTTGAGTGTGGCTTGGATGCCGGCTTTGGCGATGGAGATGGTTTGCTGCTCCATGGCTTCGTGGATGGCGACTTGGTCGCCGATGTCCATCTTGTCGAACTCGTCGATCGCGCAGATGCCGTTGTCCGCTAGCATTAGCGCTCCGGCTTCGATGGTGAATTCGCCTGTTTCTTCGTCTTTGACGACTGCGGCGGTGAGACCGGCGGCTGAGGAGGCTTTACCGGAGGTGTAGACGGCGCGCGGGAGGAAGGCGCAAATGTATCTGGCGGGTTTGTGAGTGGGTGTGAGGGAGGGCAGGGCAGGGGACGGGGTAGAGGGGTGGGGAACGTACTTCAAGAACTGTGATTTGCTGGTGCTGGGATCGCCGACGATGCAGATGTTGAGATCGCCTCGCAACTGCATGCCTTCGGGCGTCACCTTACTCACGCCACCCAGCAACTGCAGCAGCAAGCCCTTCTTGACAATCTCATGCCCGTAGACCATGGGCGCCAGGGAATTGACCAGTCTCGAGTAGATGTGGTCGGTATGCACCATACTCTTCAGATCCTCAATCTCCGCCGGCGTCAAGGAATCCAGAAACGCTTCCTGGGCATGATCGCTGGGATCTTGCGGATCGATCGGGGCCGTCTGGTTCAGAGAGGCGAGGATGTTCTGCGCTTGTCCGTTGAGCTGTTGGTTCGTAGCCTGGCCTGGCGTCGACGTATCCGGCGTGACCATGCATGCCAAGAAGGCCAACCGGTACGTCAAGTCCCTCACCCCGAGCGCCTTCAGCCCTGTCACGCCGCTGCCGCCGACGTCACCGCCTCGCGGAGCGTTCCGACTATCCCGCGTCGCTTCCGGCCGCACCCCGGGGAGGCCCAGCTGGCTGACGTCTGGCACCACGATCAACGTCCCGGTGAACACACACTTCTCTCCCGCCTTTGCTCGATCCACAATCTCCCCGCGTAGAATCACGTCCATGGTCCGCGGCATGCTCCCCGTGGGTATCTCCGAACTATTCTCCTGGATCCGCACCTTCTGCCAATCAACAAACGTGCTCTGCCGGATATCCAACCGCCACCCTTGCCGGTTGCCACAGGTCAGATTCGGGCACTGCGTCGGTTCCGTGTACCGAAACGTCTGCTCCACATTCGCGATGACCGTCCGACAATTCTCGCACACGAACGTCGCCAAGAACAGTTCCGGCCGAACTTCCGACGTCCGCGTCGCCGTCCCCGAGATCGACAACAGTTTCCCGATCGAGCCCGTCCGTAACTGCCGCACGCGTGAAACGAGCGGGAGGTTGTAGAAAGCGAGGGTGAACAACTTATCCGTCTGCTGATTCGTCGTCTTCTCGCCCATCGAGTCCGCCTGACTGGTGCCAGTCCCATTGCCGGCCACGGACGAATCCGTCTGCGACGCAGAGCCCGCCGGCTGCCGGTGTTCTTTGAAGTATCGGGGCTCGTACTTGGCGATGAGGTTGTGCAGCGCGCGCGTCATGAAGGGGAGGAAGCGATAGTACTCCGCGGCGATGGCGTTGGCCAAGGTGCCGTCGCCCAGCGACATGAGGTGCTGGAAGTCGACATAGAGCGTCGAGAGGTTGTAGATGCGTAGGCCGTGGATCTGCGCGACGTAGTACTTGTCGCTGCTCACGGCGCTGGAAGGCGGCGCAC
>JAABVA010004359.1_pt1 | contig 13122 bp, 5 predicted proteins | sample 5560331 | NCBI WGS metagenome assembly JAABVA01 (sample SAMN12812661, study PRJNA571458) | rock metagenome | isolation source: Antarctica rocks | place: Antarctica: Victoria Land, Mt New Zealand sud | collected 2016-01-07
CGACTCGGCCGCCTCACCCCGATCGAGTTTGAGACAATTAACCGGACCGCACACGCGGCCTGAACCACTCAACCCCACGAGTCAACAAAAGTGGGGGCAGTCCCCATCGCCGGTTCGGTCGATCCCCGTGACCTGCCAAAGCCTCTCGTCCGCCTGCTTAGAGGTCTCGCCTCGGGGCGGGAGGACGCGGACCTTGTCTCCACGTCGCACCGTGCGGCCAGGGAGCTCGACCGCTTCGGGGACGTGACGCTCGAAGTTGAGGCCGAACGAGCGTCGGTCAGCCAGAGCAGCGACCTCTCACTGCAGATCTGCGGCCAGGGCCTCGTTAGTTACGCCGACCTGGCGGACCAGATCACTGAGACGGGACACGTTCGAACTCGCTTTCAGTCTGTGCTGGGCGTGACGGTCACCATGCCACGGGTGAACGTCGCAAGGATGCGTTGGTGGGTCTGGCGTGGCAGGTGGCGATTGCCGGGTTCACCGAAGGGTGTGCCGGGCCGGGCGGGGGCCTCGGTCAGCAGTTGGTCGAGGCCCGGCCGAGAGAGAATAAGTAGGCCGTGGGTGGCTCTGGTGCATGTGACGGCGAGGCGGCCGAACGCCGAGTTGAACTCGTCGAGCTGGGACGCGCCGGTGAGCGGATGGAGTGCGACGGTGATCCCGTTGTTTTGCCCCTGCCAGGAGTCGACAGTGGAGGCACGCAGTTCCCTCTCGGTGAGGCCGTGCTTCTCGCGGAGACGTTCGACCGCTTCGGTGGCGTCGTCGACGGCCTGGTTCCGGGTGGCGAGGACCGCGACGAGTGGGTCGTCGGGTTCGTCCCCGGGCTGGACGGCAGTGACATCGCCATTGGGCGAGCCGGCGTCGTCGTACTCGACCTTCTCCAACGCAAACGTGCCGAGTGGGGAGAGTTGAACTGCGTCGCGGCCCCCGGTGACCGGGTCATCGCCGTCGCCGGTCTCGGCGGCGTTGCCGACCAGGTGTGGCAGCAGGTCGCTTCGGGTGTCCCGGTCCTGCTCGAAGTCGACGGGCTCGCGGGGTAGAACGCGCGCCACAACGGGAGCTGTGCGGCCGTCGGGCGCCAGACGGCCGGGAGCTCAGCGGACCAGGTCTTGGGGTCGTTGCCGTAGTCGGTCGGCCACGCACGGTAGGGGTTGTAGCCGGGATCGCCGCGCCAAGGGTTGGTGCCGATCTCGATCGGCGGAAGTTGGCCGACATCGCCGACGCCGACCACGATCGGGGCTAGTTTACGGACCTTGTCGAAGAGATGGTGTGGCAGCTGCCAGGCTTCGTCGACGAATAGCACGTCGAACGGAGCCTTCCCGTTGGCGCCGGCGCCGAACTTGTCGAGAAGGCGCTTGTGTTCCCCCATCGCACCGAGCTTGTGGGAGGTAGCAATGATCACGACGCAGTCGTCGGGAATCGTCGAGGTGGTGGTGTTGACCTCCACGACCTCGAACACCGCTTTGGGGACGTCGTCGTAAACGCCCTTTGCGGCGAAGAGAGAGACCTTGTCTTTGCCGACGGTCTTGCCGAGGCCGGCCGCGATAGGCCAGAGCTGGCGGTTCTGGAACGCGATGACGGCGACGCGCAGGCAGCGTTGATGTTCGATGGCATCAGCGACGAGCTTCTTCAGGACGTAGGACTTGCCGGCGCCGGCGGCGGCCTTGAGAAGGATCCGCTCCAGGTCGGTGGACCCGGAGAGTGCGTCGCGCAGTTGCCCGATCGCCACTTCGGCAACGGCAGTGTTCTTCGCTGCGGCGCGAGCGTGGTGAACGGCTGAGCGCGTCGACTCGAGCGGCGGAGTGAAGCTGAGGGTCATCTGTCAGTCCAAGTCGTCGGCGGTGACGCTGTCCGGTGCCGGTGTCGCGGGCTCCGCAGACGGGTCACCGATTGGGGCACCGGTCGGGGTGACCTCGAACGCGTCGCCGTCGATGACCGGTGGCCACACGTCGGGGTTGAGCTCGCCGCGGGCGCGACGCTCGGCCAAGGTATTGGACCACTCGGCTTCGGAGTTCTCGTGGGGACGGCAACAGTACCTGTGCTCGGCCGGGTCCTCGGAATAGCTCAATTCGGTGCAGTCGGGCTTGGGCGCGGAGGTGGTGTCGGGCGTCGGGCGGGATACCGAAAGCGCGGCGTTGCCTTTCAGGTCGCAGAACCAGGAGAAGTTGGCGACGACGACGGAATCGCCGACATCAAGCTGCGGGTCGAGGGCTGGTGTCCACCTGAAGTGGCGTTGCGCCTCGTTGGCGGTCGTGAGCGGCCCGATACAGAGTCCGGAGAACTTGAAGCTGCCCTTCTGGAACTTCACGGTCACATCCTCGCCTTCGGCGCAGGCAATCTCGTTGACGTGCAGCAGGGCAATGCGGTCGCCGTCGCCGATCCGGCGCGATTCGAGCTTCAATACAAGCGGGGTGGCGCTGACAACGGTGGCCATGGCGAGCTCGCGAGTGCCGGCGTCCTGGGCACCGTCCAGTGCTGCCTGCGGGTTACCCAGGGCGAGCAATTGACTGTCACACCTCGCGTCTGCCTCAATGGTGGCGACCAGCAAGTTGCGCCAGAAGCGGTAGGTGCGGCCGAACCTGACCAGGTCGGAGGCGTGCAAGGTGAGGCGCCGCCGCCAGACGGCCTGGGCGTCGCCTTCCACGGCGCGGTAGACCGGACGCAGCTGCGACTCCGGGATCGCCTCGAGCGCATGTAGCGCCTTCTCGAGGATCGCAGTCTTGTCTCCGAGCTCGTCCCGGATCAGATCGGCGTACACGGTTGGTCGTGCGGGACGTGCGTCGCCTCTGCGCGAGCCCGTGAAGGCGGCGTGGATCGCGTCGGACCGTCGGTTGGTCAGGCGTGCGCCAGGTGTGTGAAGGTCCGCCTCGATCTCGTCGGCCAGCGCGCGGTGACGACCCCGTCCTCCGGAACCGTCTTCCGCCCAGGCGACGAGGTAGTCGAGACGTCCGGAGTTGGAGGATGGCCCACCGGGAACGAGGTGGAGAGCCAGCGCCGCACGGACGTCGATGATCGGCGTCCGCAAAACGAACGCCCGTGCTCGGTCCTCCTCGAGCAGGAACGACACCGCGGTGCGCTCCTTCCCGCTGAGCGCAGCCGGGATCGCCGCCACTTCTCCGTTGAACGTCAGCGCAGGCCGGCCCATGAGCTTGTCGTTCGCCCAGCGCAGACGACTGAGCTCGACCCCGGCGAGGTTGTCGGCGATCGAGGCCAGGAGGTCTGCCGTCGCCCTGTCGGGTACCACCAGGTGCACCGGGTCCGGCTCCGGCTCCGTTAGGTTGGCCTGACGCCGGTCCTTCAACGCCGCGAGGATCTCAGTACCGAGGATTCGCATGACTTCTCGACGGGTCGCGGATCCTTGTGGGTCGTCGAAGACGGTTGTCTGCCAACTTCCGGGACCTGCGGCCCTGACCCGCTGGACAGCGATTCCGTAGACACCGAGTGCTGCACTGTCCGACTTCGCGAGAGCGACGTTGATGGTTCCTGGTAACCCGGCCTGGTCGACCCGCAGCTGCCCCGTCGACTCGACCGCGCCGTTCACCGTGGCCAGCACCTGGGCGCGGACTGAGCGCTTCGGCGTGTCGTCGACCCCGCTGCCGTCGACCAATCCGACGACGTGCGGTCGGTCGGCGGGGGCGACGCCGATCTCGATCAACAGGTCATTCGGGTCGCTGGACTCTCTTAGCTCCTGGCGGCAGAAGGAGAAGAGCTTGCAGGACGCGCAGGAGTTGGGGTCGAAGGTGGCCTTGAGGTGCCGAACGTGCTCATCGAGGGGACCAGACGTGTCGTACTGGACGGCAGCGGCCTCCCGGCGACGCTCCGCCACCCTCATCCGGACCTCTTCCCGGTGGTCGTCCAGGAGCTCGACCAGCGCTTCCGGCTGAAGAAACGCGTTCCGCGGAACAGCCAACACGCCGTAGGAGTGCACGTGCATCTTCGGCGGAAGCTTGGTCCAGGCCGCTGCCGACTCGGCACCCAGCGCGACCTGGAGGAAACCCTTCAAGAGCCTGGGGTCGTCAATGCGTGAGCGGACGCGTTCGTAGTCCTTCGCGTCCCCCAGGATCAACCAGCTCGACCCACCTCCGTTCGTCTGAGGAGCGACGACGGCGAAGTCAGGCTTCACGTCCGTCGCACGCTCATCCTCAAAGCCGACGAACGGGACGGCGAGACCGTAGAGCATCGTCGCCGCACCCTCGGCCACCGCTCGCCGGTGTGCGTCGGCGAGCAGCTGCGCAGTCCGGTCGACATTGATCCTGGCGTTGACGGTGACCACCTGCGAAGGTGGCAGGCCGAGGCGCCCAACTGCGGTGGTCGCGACTTCGCTCGCGAATCGTTGGTCGCGCACCAGCCGCTCGAATGTCATCGCCCGCATCCATCGGGCTTCGGGGATCCCGCCAAAGTCGTCGTTGAAGCCCACCGCTTTGGCCAGACCGTGGCGGGTCACACCCGTGATGAGCGGGTCGGTTCCACGGAAGCGAGCGCAAGCAGCATGGGAAGACGCAGCGACCGCGCTGGACCCGCCCCCGATTACCTTCGCTGCCACGAGCCTGTGCACCGCCCCCACTGCTGACCACGTCCTTGTGTCGGACGGTAACGGAATTGAGGGATGCGGCGTCGACGAAACGCCAGGTGGTCTCAACTGGTGGTTGCACGATTAGTGCCTTCCTCACCCCGGCCCCACACAGGACGAGCGTCTCCAGCTCCTCCGGTCGGATCGCCTGGGCGAGAACAAAGACCTCGCTGACGCCGACAACGACACGCTGCTGGCGATGCGCCGGCTCTACAACAGGGTCAGGTCCACTCTCGGCTCCGATCCGTGGGTTACCGCCAGCAAGCTCTGCTCCCGCAAACGACCGGCACTGTTCCCTGTCCGCGACAAACTCGTCCGAGACCTTCTCGACCTCACCCGCCATACAAACTATGAAGTCGACTGGCAGATCTTCCGAGCGATCATGGCCGACAGCGACATCACATCGGCGCTGCGCGACCTCGCTGAAAAAGCCAGAGATGGCGCCCTCCACCTCGACACCTACCCGCTCCGCTGGTTCGATGTCTTCCTGTGGATGGACGCACGCGAAAGCACACCCCGCCGAAATCAGCAACCCCGTGCCCATCCTGGTCGGCATAGCCTTCCTCTATGAATCCCCCACATGCTCCAGGTGTCGAGGCTGCCTCGTGGGCAGTCGCAGCGCATCTCGCTGCGCGCCTCGACGACAGGTTCCGGCTGGCCGAGGGACACCCCGGCCAGCAAGACATCCTCTGCTTTTACGACTCAGACCAGCCACAGCCCAAACGTGATGAGGTCATGCTGCTCGTTTATGGGGTGGGCTCCATCCGTGTCCGGCGTGCCAATGGCAGGGACGTCGACGGCATCGGAGGTGACAACGTATGGGGGGATTTGTCCTCGGGCCGCGTGGGAGTGAGCAAAATCGTGCAAAAGATCGTGGACGCGCTCGGCGACGCCGCCTCATTACAACCGTCGAGCCCCCGCGCGTCCGACCTGGTGTACGCGACGCTCGCCGCAGTACTCGCTCGAGCCGCCCTGTTTGGCTTGCAGTGGCGCTGCCTCTGGGGGGTCGACGACAACTCCGGCTCCTACTCCGGGAAAGACGAACGCGCCTACCTGTTCCAGCCCTACCTCCCAGACTTGATCGACGTCGGAATACGCGACGACGAAACCTACGGGCAACCAGAGAGGTACTGGTTCCTCCTTGACGAGCAGGATCAACCGCTGGCGGCGTTCGACATCGACGGCTACCTCCACCTCCCCGCGCCCGGTGGCGGCGTCAAGGAGCGCATCGCCCTCGCAGAGGATAGCCACGCCTTGCCCGCGCAAGTGGCCGACGACGTCTTCACCCGAATGATCCGCGCCGCGTTGCGCAAGAAAGCGCACGCCGGGATACCGGCCCGCTCCGAGCTGGGCCTGCCCGCGATACTCTCGGCGTTCAACCGCAAAGAGCGCCTATTCCTGCTCGGCTACGCCAGCGGCGGCCTGGACAACCTCGAGCTCCACTCCCCCGGACTACGGCTCAGCGATGCCTTCCGCACGAATCTCGAGGCTGCGATCGACCTCCCCGTTCCCGCCCACGCCTGGGCCGGCGTCGACTACCACCTCAGCTGGCTGCACGCTGCCGTGCAATGGCACCGCGGCATCACCTGGCCCGGCCAACTCAGCGACTTCCCCCCGATCAACGACCCCGCCGGCGAAGGGCTGATCACCGGCACGCAGCAAGACGCCGACCTGATCGTGGCCTGGGCCGATCAGGAACAAACCCGGGTCGTGCTCATCGAAGCCAAGGGGTACGGCTCCTGGGACAACGCCCAGGCAACGGCCAAACTGGCGCGGATCGGTGCGATCAAAGACGCCGCCGGAAGCGACATCGACATTCGCTTCGTCCTCACCAGCCCCCGGCGACCCGAGAAGTTGAACTGGTCCGGCTGGCCAACCTGGGCGCTCACCACCGCAGACCGACCCTTCTGGCTGAGCATGCCCACCCCCCGCCTCCGCGTGAAAACCGAACGCTGCGACCCCCATGGCCACACCTCCTCCGAAGGCGAACACTGGAAAATCACCAGACCCTCTACCTGAAGGCGTGTGTGTCCGACCAACTGCACCGGTTCCTCGTGGCGTTTTTCGTCGGGGGTGAAATAGCCGATGCCCTCATGCTGGCGCACGGTGTTTCGGTGGGCGCGGCAGCGGTCGAGTCGCCATCCCCTGCGCGGCTTGCGTCCCGGCTCGGTTGCGACACTTGCTACCTCCTGAACGGTGATCCGCTCCGTGGCCGGTTATTACATCCGGAAAGGGGTGAACGAACTCGGACATGGGAGGGCGCCGGGCGCTCATGTGAGCCCGCTGAGCGTTCACCACGAGCAGGTCAGGCTGTTCTGTCGGCCAGCGCTGTTACGTTGACTGGGCCGAGGTAGGGAGTTCGTGATGACGGCTCAGGGGGTTGTGACACCGAGTCGCGTGGTGTTGGAACAGCTGCGGGGGGTGGTGCGCGAGGCGAAGGCTGGGGATCCGTTGCTCCCGGTGACCGTGTTGGTGCCGAGCAATCTTGCCGGTTTGGTGGCGCGCCGATTTCTGGCCGGTGGCCTGGGTGATGGCCATCGGGGTGTGGCCGCACTTAATCCGACCACCCTCGCCCGCTTGGCTGAGCAGTTGGCGGCACCGGTGTTGCAGCCGCGACGGCCAGCAACCGGTCCCGTGGTGACCGCGGCGTGGCGGGCGGCTCTGCATGCCGAGCCGGGTGTTTTCGCCGAGGTGGCTGCGCACCCTGCCACTGTGCAGGGTCTTGTCCGCGTGCACCGAGAGCTGCGCGACCTCGACGTCGCCGCCTTAGACGGATTGGCGTTGTTTCCTCCGCTGGGGGCGGATCTGGTGCGGCTGCACCGGAGGGTGCAGGCCATCCTGAGCCCGGGCTGGTATGACGCGACGGATCTGCTGCACGCCGCCACCGATGTGTGCACCCCCAAAGGCACCGTGGAGGTGGGCACCGTCGTGCTGTATCTGCCGCAGGCGTTGACCCGTGCCGAGTCAGCGTTCGTCGCCGCCCTCGCCGCCGTCGCCCCGCTGCGCACGGTGCTGGGCTTGACCGGGCACGCCAAGGCGGACGCCGCCGTGCATCGCAGTCTTGTCCGCCTGGGCCGGGGGGTGCCTGCGCCCCCGCAGACACCGGCGGCGACCCGGATACTCACCGCCTCCGACGCCGACGACGAAGTCCGGTGCGTGGTCCGCGAGGTGGTGACCGCGCTGCGCACCACTCCGGCACACCGGGTGGCGCTGCTGCACACCGCGGCCGTGCCGTACGCCCGGTTGTTGCATGAGCACCTCGCGGCCGCCGGTATCACGGTGAACGGGCCGGGTACCCGACCAGTACAGGAGCGGGCGCTGGCCCGGGCGGTGTTGGAGCTGCTGGACCTCGCCGAGCATGACGTGCCCCGTGGGGATCTGTTTCGGGTGCTGGCCGCTGCACCGGTGCGCACCTCCCAGGGCGCGTTGGTGCCGGTGTCCCGGTGGGAACGGTTGTCCCGCACGGCCGGGGTCGTGGCCGGGCAAGACTGGGACACCCGGCTCAGCCGGTTCGTCGACGACGAGGGTGCCCGTCTGGTCGAGGAACAGAAGCGGGAGGATCCCCGACCCGGTGTGCTCGACCGGTTGCAGGCAAGCATCGATGATGCCGCCGCTCTGCGCCTGTTCGCCACCGGACTGCGCGCGACGTTGACCGAGGGACGTGCCTTGGGGACGTGGCAGGAGTTGAGTCGGTGGGCGCTGGATTTGGTGCGCGCCATGTTCGGTGAGGCCGAGCTACTGGTCCGGTTGCCGGCCGAGGAGCAGTATGCCGCGGTCGCGGTGCAGCAGGCGCTGTCCGGTCTCGCCGTGCTGGACGAGGTGGGTGCCCCCACCAGTTTGGGGGCGTTGCGGGAGACCTTGGCCACCCAGCTGGAGAGCGCCCTGCCCCGCGTCGGCCGGTTCGGTGACGGGGTGTTGGTCGCACCGGTTTCCGCCGCCGTCGGGCTCGACGCTGACCTGGTGGTGGTGTTGGGGCTCGCCGAGTCGGTGTTCCCCGGGCGGTTGCGGGAGGATCCGTTGCTGCCCGAACGGGCCCGTACCGCCACCGGCGGGCAGCTAGTCGAGCACCGCGAGCGGTTGGACACCCAGCACCGGCACATGTTGGCGGCCTTCGGTGCCGCCCCCGACGTGCTGGCCACCTTCCCCCGAGGCGACCTACGGACCCGCAGCCACCATCTGCCCAGCCGGTGGCTGCTACCCACGCTGCGGGCACTGTCCGGGCGCCCCGACCTCACCGCCACCACCTGGGACACGCCACCAACGAAGTGGATGTCGACGTCCCCGTCATTTGCGGGGTCGCTGACCACCGCGGTGTTCCCGGCGCACGAGCAGGAATGGCGCACCCAGGCGGCATACGCCGGTCAGCCTCTGGCCGATGCGGTGGTGGACAGCGCCAACGCCCTGCTCCGGGCCCGACGCGGCAAACTACTGACGCGGTATGACGGGGACTTGTCCGCTGTCACCGAGGGGCTGCCCGATTTCGCCGCCGGCAACCAACCCGTCTCCCCGACGGCGTTGGAGCGGTTCGCGGGCTGCCCGCACGCCTACTTCGTGCAGCGCATGCTGCGGGTGGAGCCGGTAGAACAACCCGAAGACGTCATCACTATCAGCCCCGCCGACATCGGCACTCTGATGCACGCCAGCTTCGACGCCCTGGTCCGCGAGTGCGGCACCGATTTGCCCGGCTACGGCCAACCCTGGACTGATCACCAGCGTCAACGCCTCGCCGCTTTGGCCGCCGATCAGGCAGCGAAACTTACCGCGGACGGTCGCACCGGGCACCCCAGGTTGTGGCGGCAAGCTCTCACCCGCATCCAGGGTGAGCTGCAGGCGATGCTCGTCGACGACGATGCGTGGCGCCAGGAAAACCAAGCTGCAGTGATCGCCAGCGAGTTGGCGTTCGGTATGCGGGGCGCGCCGCCGGTGACCATCGCCCTCCCTGGCGGCGGCGCGCTGCTGATGCGTGGTGCGGCGGACAAGGTGGACCGCGACAGCAACGGCCGCCTCTACGTCACCGACCTGAAAAGCGGCTCCGCCCGCGACTTCAAAAATCTCAGCGAGGCGGATCCGGTGCTCGGCGGCAGCAAACTGCAGCTCCCGGTTTACGCCCACGCGGCGCGGGCGGTGCACGGCCCGGACGCCGAGGTCGTAGCGGCGTATTGGTTCGTCCGACGCGACAAGGGCCGTGTGTTTGTGCCGCTCACCGCGGCCGTCGAAACCCGATACGCCGCCACGCTGGAGGTGTTGGTGAACAGCATCCGGGACGGGCTGTTCCCGCCGCGCCCACCCGCCACACCAGACTTCGCTTGGGTGCAGTGCCCCTACTGCAACCCCGACGGCATCGGCCACGGCGAGGCGCGCCGGCACTGGGAGCAGATCAAACACGACCCGCGGCTGAGCACACTGGTAGCACTGATCGAACCAGACACCGACGGGGCAACGGACACCGTGTCGGAAGGAGGTGCGCCGTGAGCCCCGCCCTGGGCGATGCCGCCGCCCGTGAACGGATCGCTGAGAGCACCTCGGAAACCCTGTTCGTGGAGGCCGGGGCAGGGTCGGGCAAAACCAACAGCCTCGTCGGGCGGATCACCCGCCTCGTGCTCGTCGACGGGGTGGACCTCAGCGGTATCGCCGCGGTCACCTTCACCGAGAAAGCCGGTGCAGAACTGCGGGACCGGCTGCGCACCGCCCTGGAAGCCGCCACCGGAGCACGAGCCGAGCAGGCACTGGAAGACCTCGACAGTGCCGCGATCGGCACGCTGCACTCCTTCGCCCAGCGCATCCTCACCGAGCACCCCATCGAGGCCGGGTTGCCGCCACTGATCGAGGTGGCCGACGAGCTGAGCTCCGCGGTGGCGTTCGAGGAACGCTGGTCCGAGCAACGGCGCGCACTCCTCGACGACGACACCGTCGCCGACGCACTGATGCTCGCGATGTCCGCCAGAATCACGCTGGAAAACCTGCGGTCCCTGTCCCGGCTGTTCGGCGCCGACTGGGATCTTGTGGCCGACCGGGTCCTCGTCGGTGGGGAGCCGGAGCCAGCCGAGCTGGGCGACATGCACGCACTGGTGGCCACCGCTGTGGCCCTGGCCGAGCGGGCCGCGGAATGCACCGACGTCACCGACAAGTTGCTGCCTGATCTGGTGGCCATCGGCGCATGGGGTGCGCGGTTGGGTGCCGCCACCGACCCTGGTGAACGCCTCGAGCTGCTGGTGGCCGCGGCAGCCCTGAAGGCCCGCCACGGCAGGAGTAGCAACTGGGGCGGGGCGGATGCCCTCACCGACCTGAAGCACGACTGCAAACAGCTGCAAACCGATGCGGCTGCCGCGGTGGCCGGGGTGCTTAAAGTGACGTTGCGAACGTTGAGCCGGTGGGTGGCCCGGCGGGTCCTCGACGCGGCCGACGCGCGCCGCGCCGCTGGGCGCCTGGAGTTCCACGACCTGCTCGTGCTCGCCCGTGACGTGCTGCGCCGCGACGCCGGAGCCCGCGAAGCCCTGCACCTGCGCTACCCGGTGCTGTTGCTCGATGAGTTCCAGGACACCGACCCCATCCAGATCGAGCTGGCCGTGCGCATCGCCGGCGGCGCCGCCGCGGTACAGGATCGGTGGGAAGACGTGCTGGTTCCCCCCGGCTCACTGTTCGTCGTCGGGGACCCCAAACAGTCCATCTACCGGTTCCGCCGCGCGGACATCGCCATGTACCTGCGCTCCCAACAAGTCATCGGTGAGCACGTCACCCTGTCCACGAACTTCCGCACCGTCGCCCCCGTCGTGTCCTGGGTCAACCACGTGTTTTCCCGGCTCATCACCGCCGAACCCGAGGCGCAACCCGAGTTCCTTCCGCTCCACGCCCTGCGCGGACCGCCCCCCGGTGGGCCAGCGGTGGTGGTGCTCGGAGCCGCAGGGCATCCCGGAAAACCCACCGCCGCCGAACTGCGCACCGACGAAGCAGCGGACGTGGCCGCCACCGTCGCCCGCGCGGTGACCGAGCAATGGCCCGTGCATGCCGGCGGTGGTTGGCGGCCGGCGCAGCTGCAGGACATTGTGGTGCTCGTTCCCGCCCGAACATCACTGCCCTACCTCGAAGCCGCACTGGACTCCGCTGGCATCCCCTACCGGGCGGAGGCAAGCTCGTTGGTCTATGAGGCGCAGGAAGTCCGCGACCTGCTCGCCGCCGCCCGGGCCGTAGCCGACCCCAGCGACCGCCTCGCCCTGGTCACCGCGCTGCGTTCCCCCCTGTACGGGTGCGGGGACGACGACCTGTGGACGTGGAAACGCGGCGGCGGCGCCCTGAGCATCCTCGCCCCACCCGACAAGAACCGGGCCGAACATCCCGTCGCCACAGCACTAGACCACCTGCGGACCCTGCACCAGCGGTCACGATGGTGGGCCCCCAGTGAGCTACTGGGCGCGATCGTCACCGACCGCCGGGTGCTCGAGGTAGCCGCGCCCGGCCCGCGGTCCCGCGACCAATGGCGGCGTATCCGCTTCGTGCTCGACCAGGCCAGAGCATGGTCGGAGTCCGAGCACGGCGGCCTCCGCGCCTACCTCGCATGGGCCGCGCAGCAAGGCGCGGAAACCGCACGCGTAGTAGAAGCCGCACTCCCCGAAACCGACACGAGCGCTGTGCGAATCATGACCGTGCACGCCGCGAAAGGACTCGAGTTCCCCATCGTGATACTCAGCGGCATGACCGCCGCACCCCGGACACCCACCGGGGTCCGGCTGCTGTGGCCCCACGACGGCGGGTACGCCGTGTCACTGCGCAATGGTGTGACAACAGGCGACTTCGCGGCCGCAGCGCCGATCGATGAGCAGATGGACGACCGGGAACGACGCCGCCTGCTCTACGTCGCCACCACCCGCGCCCGCGACCACCTCGTCGTCTCCCTGCACCGCGGGCTCGACTCCCCCACCCAGACCAGCGCAAGACTGCTGGCCACGACAGGCGATGCCACCCTCGGCGCGCAGGCGTGGACACCACCCGACACACCACCAAAGCTGCCCGCAGTGAAACAGGCAGTGCCGGTGGTGCCCCAGGAGTACACCGCCTGGCTGCAGCAGCTGATCCGTGTGCGTCTGGCCAGCGCCCACCCGTCCACGCGGTCCGCCTCCGGGTTGGAGGGCTCCGAACCCACCGCCGCCCTCACCAACGACACCCCCCGGGGGCAGCGCCAAAGGCCCAGTGAACGTCGACCTACCACCGTGGTCCAAGGGTCGCGACGGCACCGCCGTCGGCCGCGCTGTGCACGGGGTGCTCCAATCGGTAAACCTCGCCACCGGTGCCGGCATGGACGCCGCAGTCGCCGCCCAATGCACCGCGGAAGGGGTGGAGCAGCACACTGCGGTGGTTGCCGGGCTGGTGCGCTCCGCGCTCAACTCGCCAACGCTGCACCAGGCTGCCACCCGACGCCACTGGCGCGAGACCTACCTCGCCGCAACCTCCCCCGACGGCACCCTCCTCGAGGGGTACGTCGACCTCACCTACCAGGACGACGATCGTTCCCTCGTCATCGTCGACTACAAAACCGACGCGGTGCCCGCCGCCGCGCTCAC
>JAABVA010004360.1_pt1 | contig 13121 bp, 7 predicted proteins | sample 5560331 | NCBI WGS metagenome assembly JAABVA01 (sample SAMN12812661, study PRJNA571458) | rock metagenome | isolation source: Antarctica rocks | place: Antarctica: Victoria Land, Mt New Zealand sud | collected 2016-01-07
AAAAAAAAAAAAAAAAAAAAAACATTGACTGCAGTTAACAATCTTTCTAATTCTCAATTTACATGACATCAAGGTCACAGAATTTCACTAGACAGCATAGTATAGCATGAGTATCTTTTTTCTTTCAATAGATTATAAGCTCAGATTAGCAAGAGACTTTCTAGAGAAAGTGCATACTTCTAGTGTGGTGGCAGCTGAATACACTCAGCTTGAAAGATTCACAGAGAATTGATTCAAGCAGAATCAGCACTTGCAGCAGCTGAGTTTGTCAGCTAGAGAGATTCACAATAAATCTGGTTCTAGCAGAATCACTGACTAGAGAAATCATCATAAATCTGACTCTAGCACAATCAGCATTCTGCAGCAGCTGAGTATGTTTGGCTCAGAAGATTCACAGAGAATCAGTCTCAGCAAAATCAGCACACTCACAGTTGCTCAGAGAGCACTGTTCTTCAGCAGCTTAGTACAAGTCATTGAGACAAAATAGCACTACTGCCTCACAGAACAAGAGGCATAAAAGCTTTCTATTTGTTTTATTTACATTATCTTCTACACATACATCATTATTTTACTTTATTTTACTTTATTCACTTCTTATACTCATGCTATACTATGCCATCTAGTGAAACCCTGCAACCTTGATGTCATGTGAATTGAGAAATAGAAAGAACATTGACTGCAGTCAACATGAGCAGAGTTTTCACTCTGTCACTAGTTCTAATTGACACAATGAAAGCAGCTAGAACATCATTTCTCAACACTTTCACTCAGTGAAGCTGCATCTACAGGCTCTCACTGACAGCAAACATCAAATGACTCAACACATCATCACATTGACAGAAGTTCAACAAACAACTCAGAAGTTCAACTAATCACTAACAGTGAGTCTCATGAGTTCAATGAACTGCTCAAATATTCATCTAAACAGAGACTTAATAAGATCATCAGTAATCATCTCTTGACTGAGTACAAAGTTCATCTGAATCTGGTTTCACTTATACAAATCACAGATGTTATGATAGAAGACATTAATGTACTTTGATTACTCATACACATATATGTTCTTGATCAAGATCAGAATAGCTTGATTGTCTTTTCTGAGCTGAATGAATAAAGCTGTCTGATGAGCTTCATTCTCTTGAATACTTACTGCAGAGATAGAACTAAACGTGATACTTGAAGTAGTTTAACTGAACTGAAGAGATTCAATAATTAGTTTCTCTCAGAGTACAGTTATCTGAAGAGACAAACTGAAAAACTCTGAGAATTATGAGATCAGTGAGAAGCTGAATCTTGAGACTCTTAAGACAGAGCTTGATGCAGATATCTTTAACTAAATATATCAGATTCACATAGAAGACACAAAGAATGAGAAAAGTTCATAAGAAATTTCAGAGACATATTATGATCTTATAAAGATGTTCTCAGAAAGCAATGCAAACAGCTTGTCTTTACACTGCAAACAGAATCACTCAATTGATCTCATAAAAGAAAGAATGGCATCATTCAGATTTATTTATAATCTTTAAAGAAGAAGTTTACAAAGCTTTAAAGATATTTGAATGCAAATGTTGAAAATAATTTCATTTGACTTTCACAATCTTTCACAGAAGCACTGATGCTGTTTGCATAAAAGTTAAATGACAAGCTGCAACTATGTGTCAACTATTACAGACTTAACACAATCACAATGAAGAATCACTACTCTTTACTTTTGATTAATGAGATCATAAATCATCTCAATGAGACTAAGATCTTCATAAAAATTGATATAAAGAATACTTACTATCAGATTTGCATCTGTAAGAATGACAAATGCAAGACAGTCTTCTGAACTCAATATGAGTTATATGAGTATTTAATCATGTCTTTTGAGCTAATCAATGTGCTGACAATCTTTCAGTCATACATACACAAAGTGCTTCACAAACACTTAAAGATGTTCATGATAGTATTTCTGAATGACATTCTGATATACTTTAAAAATAAAATCAGTTATCAACAGCATGTTTGCATGATTCTGAAAGCTCTGTTAGAGACTAAACTATATATAAAGCTTGTTAAGTGTCAGTTTTCAGTGAGAAAGATATTCTTCATAAGATTTGTTATTACTGATCAAGATATGAAAATAAAAGAAGAACATATCAATACAGTGATTAACTGATCAGAGTCAGAGAGTATCTTTGAGATTTAAAGCTTTATAGACTTCATAAACTTCTATAGAAGATTTATAAAGAGATTTTTCTGCATTGCTGCAGAGCTCATAAGCATGCTGAAAGACAGTGAGAATGTTCTTAAGAAGAAGCAAATCTCACAAATATTAGAGAACTTCTAATCTTAAAGACTCAGCTCTCTTTTCACAAGCTGATCTGAGTCTTTATCATAGCATTCTTTCTGAGACACTTTGATTCAAAGAAGAAAATTATAGTCAAGACTGATATTTTAAAGTTCATAATATCTGACATTCTCACTCAAGAAGAAAAAGATAACTGAAGACTTATTGTGTTCTACTTGTGAAAGATGATACTCACAAAGAGAAACTATAAAACTGATAATGAGAAGCTGCTTGTCATAATTGAGAGCATTCAGCACTGACAATATTATCTTGAAGAGACACAACACACAGTTGAGATTCTCACAGATCATAACAATCTGCATTAGATGATGAAATCATTTCATAAGCTGTTGTAAAAACATGTTAAATGAGCTCTGACACTATCAGCATATAATTTTTGTATGATATATCACAAAAAAACATTAAATTCTGTGAATAGCTCATCTAGAAGAGCAGACTATTGGCAGAGAACTGAAAGAGAAAATGCTACTATAAAGTATCACTTTACATTAAAAGAGATTTTGTTCTTCACAGCAATGACTGCTGCAGAGAAAGAACAGATCTCAGATGTGAGTCATAAAGTGTATATTTGAACTTGTACATAAGTTAGACAGCTGCTAAACACAGGCTGCAGTGCGCTGCACTGATCAAAGGAATAAAGATCACAATGACAACTGACAAGTCAAGCTTGTGGGGGAAACACTGAAGCTTGTGATAATATGTAAATAGGCTCAGAAACTTGACTGCAAAAAGAACTTTATATTCATGGGCAAGACATGCTGAAGAACTGGCTCAGTATCTTTTTTCTCAAGGGGTTTTCAGTACTGAAGTGGCCTTACTTACTGTTTTTCTTCTTCATGAGAAGTTTTTTCAACAGAGAGTCAGCTGAATGCAAGTGTCATGAGAACACAGCACATAAAGAAAGAAACAATTGTAAGCTCACTCTCAGTTCATGAGGGTAGAAATCCTCTCACATAATCTCACATAGCTAATACACTTAGTAAGTCAGTCTTCACAAAGATATAAAAGCACACACTTTTATCTTTTGTAAAGACTAGCAATAATTCTACATACATATCAGACTCTATCTGATTGACTGTCACGCAACTGTCAAGGCCAGTCTCACACAGATGATGGGAAGACAATATTTGACAGAGTTTATTGAATATAAGATGTCAGATAATGTATTCATTAAAGAGGCATAAACCTATCTGAGTAAACTTGACAAAAAGATTGCTGCAACTCATTCTGACATAGCTGAGTTATTCAAATCAAAACAATAATTTTAGACACTGCTTCAAGTGCTGTCAGATGAGTATGTTGTGATATGTTGAATATAACCCACGATAGCTTTGCTATTAGTGTGGTGCCACCTTTTAACAGGTTATGAGCCCGGGTTAGTGAAGTGGTTCCTTGCCTAAAACCTCAGGGAGGTATGCGCCTAGGCCACCTCAGCCGGTGGTTCAAGTCCATGGTGAGGAAGTAAGCCCAAAGGTTGCGAGTTCGAACCGCCGTCTGCGCGCACCCTTTACACCTGCAGGACGCTGGATGTCACGACGTATGCGCGTGCTCTAGGGGATCGTGGGTTAGGGGGAGTGTTGAATATAACCCACGATAGCTTTGCTATTAGTGTGGTGCCACCTTTTAACATGATATATGATATAATTAACATTTAAGACAATTCAGATGTTAAAAGAGATCTGCAGAAGCTTTAGAAGAAGAAAACACCACTTTTCATAACATTTACATCATGATAGGTAAGTGAAGGCCTATATAGAAAGCTCTTCACTCACAATTTTTCATTTCTTAGTTGTTAGTCTTTATCAATACAAGACTTCAACATCAAAACCTGTCAGTATTTGAGCCTAGACCCTAGGTTTTTCATGTGATTCTCGCTTGTATATAGTCACAGTTTTCCCGCACATTTACATAAAATTAGACAGCAATCCAGTCATATTCTGACAGAAACTTCATCAAATAGCTGCCTTAATATAGTGTCTTACATTGCCACATACCTTATCCCTAAGCCTCTTAAAGCTAAGAGGCTCGTGAGTTTACATGAATGCAGTGAGAGACAAAGAAACTCTTACTTAATCTTCTATTCACTGCAAGATCATCAGCTTAGTCTAAAGCAATTCACAAAAGATCATCAACCTGACCCAATGAGGAAAGATCTGCTACAAGTGAATCTTGCTAGCTTAATGATGACAGAACAACACCATGATGCTATGACAGTGACAGAATATCATGTAATTAACACTATAGCATGCTGAAGAACCAGTGCATAAGAGGGAAAACAATTGTCATGAAATGTGATCAGACTCTAACTGAGTGTCAAGCTTCTTCATAACACATATGTCACAATGAGTAAGCAAAGACCTATACAGAAAGCTCTTCACTCACAATTCTTTGTTTCTTAGTTGTTAGTCTTTATCAATACAAGATTCCCAACTCAAAACTTCATCAAATAGCTGCCATAATGTAGTGTCTCACATTGCCACATACCTTATCCCTAAGCCTCTTATAGATAAGAGGCTCGCGGGTTCACACAACACAAGTATGTGCAATGCAATCTCTAGTGCATCTTATCTAAGCAGTCTTACTAAGTCACTCCCTATGCCCTGAGTACTTGAGTCTAGGCGCTATATCTAACAGATAATGATTTGATATAAAATCTCTGTGTTGATTTCTTAACTTTAAAAGTCAAGATTGCTGAGAGAAAATGAGAATACACTGACAGAAGTATTGACTACTGAGATTTCAACAACATTTCATAGATTTTCTTCTATCAGTCATCTTTACATAAGAGTAAATCATTGATTGCAGTTCTTGCGAGTAAGAATTGAGATGAGTTATTGCTTGCAAAGAAGTTGTTGTTGTTAAAGTTCATGATGACAATAGTTGGCATGTAGTATAGGTAAGAAGTGAATAAAGTAAAATAATAATGTATTTGTAGAAGATAATGTAAGTAAAACAATGAAAAGTCTCTGTAAGGCAGTAAATGCTTATTTGTCTCAATAAGTCATATTAAGCTGCTGAAAGACAGTGCTCTCAATGAGCAACTGTGAATGCTTGTTTGTTTATTCAACAAGACACATATCAAGCTATCAAGAAGTGCTGATTTTGCTTGATGATTTAAGCTCATGTATTCAGCTGTCACAGATGCTTGTTTGTCTATTCAACAAGATGTGTATCAAGCTGCCAAAACACTAGAAGTATGTGTTTTCTCTGGAAAGACTCTTGCCAATCTGGGCTCATAACTCATCGCAAGAAAAAAGGTACTCATGCTATACTATGCTGTCTAGTTGAACCCTATACTGTGTTGTTGTGGTTAAGAATGTTGAGGATGTTGACTGCAGTCAACATCAGCAGAGACTTCACTCAGCTTCTCTGGCACTAGTCCTGACTGAGTCAATGAAAGCAGCTAGAACACCGCTTCTTAACAAAACAGATGACAGTGAGGTAAGCTGAGCTTAGGTTATAAGTTTAACAAATACACATAAACAACACTTGTTTGTTTTAATTCAAAAGATGTTCAAGAGAACAGAAATAGTCTGTCAAGTTTATGATGTCAAGAACATGCACTTGACACTTGTAAGGCCATGCAGTGGTCGCACATGACGGGCGTGCGCTGCGCGTCGCGTCTGGTACTACATATATAGGACCTTAGCGATAACTGCGCCATGAGCGCAGGTATAGTCTTTTGACTCAAGTGAATTGTGTTGTGTCGCTATGCGCTCGCTCTTACAACACTAAGAGAGCCTAGCCAGAAACTAGATGGTCAGTGACAAGAATTATTTATGCTTGAGGACAGAGTTCAGCAGTGAAAGTGTGTTGAAATTGATTAGAGAGCAACTATTATTTCTTTTCTTTCAGCTGCAGAAAAAGAAGAAAGAATCATTCAATTTTACACTTGTCTCAGACACTTGCTGTTTTATCACTCAATACTGTTCTTAGAGACATTTTTTTCAGAAGTTTCATTCTTTAGAAGAAATGGTAAGATCAGACTATGCTTACTGTTTTTTTAGCCACATATTCTTGACTTTGATATATTTGCAAATGCTGGCATGCAGCTGTTCTTTTGACTATGGTTAGACTGATTTATGCGATAATAATATTCTTTCTCTTCTTGCACAAGACCACAGCAAGGACAAAGATATGAGCCACAGCAGTTTATGACTGAAGATGCAGCAGACCTGCTTGTTGCATTTTGATGTTTTTCTTGAGTGTTCCAGAAGTGTTCGCAGCATGTGATACAGAACCACTGATGACTCCAAAACTAAATATTAATAAACAATTTGAAAGTGTAGCAAAATCATGACCACAAAGATAAAGAGTCAGAGGACAGCTTGTGCTTACATGAAGGTTCAACTTTCTGAATTGTAGGTCATAGCAAGTACATCTGTAGGTTCTATCAACTACAGTAGAGAAAGATCAGCAGGGCCGATCAAGACTATGTGCTTCACAGTTAGGACTCTCACATTTGGAAAGAAATGAGCAGTTATTTGAAGAGTGCCTTAAACAATGCATAATGGGTCTAGTCATAAGGCGATATTGTGATCCCCAGAATGAGGGACAGAGAATGGGCCATAGGAAACATGATCTCTTCTACACTATATATTTGCTTCAATCAGTTTGGTATTGGCTTACTATTGATTGATTCCAAGGTCATCCATGAATCAAAACTGATTTCTGATCTGATTTCTGATTGTAAGACGGCACTAATCACACTGAAGCACCTTTCGTCAACAGGTAGCATCTAGACCCGTCAAGTAAAGATTAGGAAAGTCAGAAGTCTGTGTTTTTAACACCGCTCGCAGAGAATCAAACTATTTGAAATGCAAGCCATCTATCCACAAAGGTCTGTATAGCTGCCTTGCTTGTTTCCTTCTGCTGTCCCTTGTACTGGCAACAACACTTTGAGGAAGGTGCACTCCCCATGTTCAATGCTTCTGAGCTTCTATGGGGGCAGGCTCAACAAGTTTTGCTCTGCAGCCACAATATCAAACCGTGGGAAGATGCTCCAGGTTCGACAAGGTAGGCTAGCTTACACACCAGCTCTGTAACGAAAGTCAAGTAGCTCCTAGGAAAGATATCAGCTTACACATGCTTGCTTCTCTACAATAAGGTAATGATAGAAGAGTTAAAGTTGGAACAATCCACGCTGATGAGACAAGGCACATGCATGATTTGGTACAGTAAACGGGGGCGGTCACGTGCCAATTTCAACTCATTCCTTCCCCAATGCTTTGCAGATGATCCTGAATCAAAGGCTGCTTGCACCGTGAATCATCAAAGACATTGCATTCCTACTCAAACGGGACGTGACCGGGGACTTTGTCGCCGCGGTCTCGGTTCTTCGTACCTTATTCTAGCAGTACCAGGTAGTAATCATACTTCAGATCCCTGACGCCATATTGTCTTCCGCAATTGGCCAAGGGTAGCCAAAAGCGCACGTGAGGTGTCAACAATCAAACTTCACGGTCAAATGGAGTAAGTGGATCATCCTGAGACTATGCAGGCTACTATGCTATATGGTCTTAAATATAGCTTCAAGAAGACAGATCTTTCCGGTAGGCATGACGCCTTATGAACTTTGTGGGTCACCTATATAACGATATGGATGTGTCTGATGGTGAATCTATTAAGTTCAGGGACAACACTGCCAACTGCAGCTCAATACTCCTGCATAAGATGGGGACCAACCACTCAACTTGATGAGATAGCCTTTCACCCCTGTGAGGATCTAGTATCAATTGCCTCTTGGTCACGGTTGTGGTCTACTGTTGCCAGTGTTTTTTTTTCAACACGCGACCTCAAAGCTTCGTCATGCCTACCCCGATCATTCTGTGGTTCCAATTTATGGCGAGTATAAGCCCAATTTCCGATTGACTGGGTGGCTTTCGTCAAGAGGGATGGCAAGAGTCGTGACCCAGTTGAGTGCAAGCGATGGTGGAAAGGGCTACAACATCATTATATTCTTCAGCCTATCCAAAACCTGAACCTACAGACCAGCCTACAAAGCGTCTGTTGACTTCTTCATCGCGCATGCAACATTTGACGCTATTCTTGCACTAGAGGGTGGCTGTGGTTCTGCATGACAGCGAGTTGGACGAGATGTGGAGGTTGATACAGGACATACGCGGTTCAGTTCAGATGAGGTGTCGAGTGTGGGTGGTGAAGGGTGACAAACAACTTGGTGGCAAGGCGAAGCATGGGACAATCAAACAAACCGATAGTCACAGACCATCACTGTAGACTCTCACTTGGGTTCAACGTTTTAAACAAATCTCAACAGCTTCTACTCGATTCGCGCCGCTCGAGGTTTGGCTTTGAGTTTGTTATCCTGTATGTTATTTGTTTGCAAGGTCCTCTTGGTAGCGAATGATCTTAGGTCGGCTAAAGTGTGAGAGATGCCCCTGGGTGGGACTGTGGCTAAACCTTTTTGTCTGGTAGTTGTCGTCACATATACTAATTCATTAGTAGGGTGGGGTGAAGGCACCCGGAACGCCTGGGCTGTTGAAAAAGCACTATATGCGCTACAACTAACTCAAGGTGTGCTGCATTCATTTGCATAATGATTGTGTGTCCCGATGGGTGAGCAGGAATGGGTGGAGAGCGGAGGCAGAGAATAGGTAGGATGGACTAAGTGGTAGTAACAATGCATGGTTCAGACTGCCTCCTCACTCTATCATCACACTGTCAGGCCAATGTTAGACAGGGCTTCTCCTTTGCATTGTCATCTGAATGCTTGCAATATCATGCTGAAGAAGTTAAGAACAAACTTCGCCAAGGGGTATAAGAAAGCCTTGACTCAGATATCTCGACCGATAAGAATAAAGAATGTGTTGACATAAAGCAGAACTGTGGTATCGACCAAGGTTGTTTATGCTTCCATACTGGCTGAAGGGTTTGCTGCTTGAATGCACGCAAGAGAACTCTTGCGAAGAGACTCCATGTACATGAATGTTGCGCAGAGAGCTTCTGCATATGTACAGATATTCCCTCTATTTCCTTTTGGCAAGGTCCTCCGTGGCCGAGGCTGGACAGGTTTAGAGTGCTGTGGTTGTGGTTTCTGTGGTCGCGGTATGTAGTCTGCTTAGTTGGACATGAGGTGGTCAGTTTGTCCCTTTCCTTACCGGAAGGTAGTGAATGCAGGAAATGGTATAATAACCATGTTGGTGGTAGAAGGATGTCAGTGTATATTTCCAATGTCAGTTATGTGCTGACTTACTCCTGATACTACTTCAGCATGATCTTAATATAGCTCTAAAAGTAAGATTACATCTTAACTACTAACTAAACTCGCTGCTGCCATCAACATGGTTATTATACCATTCTCGGAAACCAGCAAGTTCCCCTAAGGTAGTGTCTATCACAGCAACAGATGGCTGAGATGGGACATTCAAGAGCTTACTCATCATTACCTTTGACCACCTCAATTGTCGCTCTCCAAAGCTCCAATTGAGCTGCTCCTATACCTTGGCGTCTCTTCTTCCTGAATTGATCTTGCGTGTCAACTTCATCTGAAGCCAGCCTTTCTTTGCCAATGTCATCACCATACACCCACGTCGCCATTCCTTGTCTGGCTTATATGGGAGTGATGAGAGTGTTATAACTCTCAATTTGAGGGGTTGCTCTTTAGCACAAAATTCACAAACTCAATGTGACCACACGCACCCTGAAAATCAGCTTCGTAGTCCGGCTGTAGTTGAGCAGGCAGTCAACAATACTCTCACTCTTTCACATGTTACAACTTAGCCACAACTGTCATGAGACCCGGTCCTTTGTGGAGATAATACTGGTACGAGAGTTGTACTTCATTGAATGGATGATGCAGTTTGAATTGAGAGGATTGACTTGATAGAGGGGCTCAATGTCTTGGTGAGCACAGAGTATGAGGTACAGCATTGATCGTTCGATAAGAATGGAGACAATGAGGTGCATTCATGGCCTCTGAAAGGTGGGTGATGGCATGTTCTTAAGTGGAATTACCTAGGTATCCAGGGATGATACGTTCCAACAGTATGAGAATTGCACTCTTTAGGTCTTCACTGGAAGTGGCATAATTGAGTGCGTCCGCTGCGATTCTGACTTGCTCTTTAAGGTCACCGGATATGTAACGAGTCTGCAGCCAGAGCAAACCCAATGCTACGCACATACCCTTTTGAATTTGAAACTTGCAGTGGTCATCAACTATTTTCACCCGAACTCTTACTTCACCATCGCAAGATATTGTCGCGCAACACGCACATATGACAGCACCCTCATGCGATGCTTCGTTCAGAAGTCCCAACAATACATAGAGTAAACTGGAGAAGTCAAGATACTGTAGAGTATATTTGTGCAATAACGCGAATGTACACTGCCCACAATGCTCGCCGTTCACGAGTGATTGGCAGATTTGCATCGTTGATAAGGGGAGAAGAGGTGGTGGGATTCAAGATCATTGAGACAAGGCCACCTCCTCATATAACTCTGACGACTGACATCTGTAGTAATGATACTGTCTGCTACAACTCTGACTTCCTAGGCGGCTAAACGCATTGGATCATAGTCTCTGAGATGTCAAACAAGCATGTGCACTTGTAAATCCATCTCAGGGTTGCAACAAGCTCTTCCCCTTTTATTCACCCGTATTTACCTTGGATACCTTAGATAAATATAGAACCCTCGGCGTCCAGAAACACTATAACAATTTTAGCTTATCTATCAGAACTTGGTTATGTAAGGTACCTTACCTACGAAGGTACAGGTACGCAACTAAACCATGTCCCAGGCCCCCCTTCACGCCAAAGGGTTCTCAGGGATTTCAGATTGGGCGGTTACGGCGTAGGCGCGGTGGTCCTCACTCTGGTCGGTCAGAGGGAAATACGGCGACGCCTATCGTACCGTATATCTTACATACCAGGGTATTTTGAAACCGTTGATATAAGAAAGGTATCTTAAGGTACAGTAGTCGTGGTACCTACCTTACCGGAAGTTACTGGTTCGAAACGCTATAATAACGATGTCGGTGGCGAAAGCGAGTCTATGTACCTTATGTTTTTACAGCAGATTAAGTGCATTCTCAGCATGATGTTAGTCTATGTTTTTGAGGTAGGAACACATCTTAAGTCGCTGCTGCCATGGATATCGTTATTATAGCGTTTTCTGGAACCAGCGGCTTCCCCTAAGGTACCTACCTAGGAAGTGTGCAAATCACAAACCTCGACTAAGGTACCGTTGCTGACGGACGGGATGGCCGAGGTTTTCTTAGCATGAAAGTCACAAGGGAGGTCTCAGTATCCCAATCCGATCTCAACCTTAGTCAACCTTATGTAAGGTCATGGCAATAATTAAGTGAGGAAAGACTACCTACTGTACCTAGGTACCTTAGGTAAGGTACTTACCTTACCTTTAGGTAGGTACCTTATGAATGTAAGACTCTTACCTAAAGATAAGGTTTATTTCCCCACCTTACCCTACCTTCTCATAAGGTACATACAGTTACCTCTACCTTAAGGTAGGTACCTGCCTAGATTAGTGCGGTCTCCTAGCTACCTACCTTACCTAACCTAGAGCATCTGAGCACGGTCCAATCTTTGGTGTTCCCCAGGTCTATGCATTGCATCCAATCCGGAATATTTCTCAACTGTAGCCCTCCTCCACCACCCTAGGGCTCTTCTCTATCATCCTGAGTAATGTTGGCATAAGGGCGTCAACAGCCCCTCATTTGAGCGCTGGACATCGACACAATGTAGGAACTGAAAAGCACCCACTCCCCGTTCTCTTCCAGACAGTCAGGTTGTCGCCGCATCCATCAAGTGTGTTATGACCTGAATTTCTATATTTCGCTCTCCTAGCATCGTATAGCCCACCAACTTGGATCAATCACAGAGGATTGGGACGGGTAGTTTAGAAAATATGTAAGTCAGTCATGGTAGCACTGTAACACATCACTGTACTGATAATATCTAAACAGAATGACAACCGAGCAGAAGCGGCGACCTGAACCTAGACCTCAATCAACAGCCATATTAGATACCAACAAACGACCGAAGAATAGCAATGCATCAAGCTCGCCAATGACTGAGTCAAAGATCAAAGAGAAGGGGAATGAGTATCTATCGTTGGTGCAAGAGCGCCCCAATGGAGGGGCCGATCATGAAGTACGAACATCACCACCACCACCACCGCCGCATTCGCTGCGTTCGCGTCAGTCCACTCCGTACCAAACAATGCATACTCGACCTCGAACAATCATCGACACGAGCAATTGTTTTCTCTCAGATGGTGTTGAGTCCGCTCTTGCTCGTGGAGCTGGTGCTGAGGGCCTTATGTACCAGTCGGTTGTTATTGATAGCAGTTCCGGCTCGCAAAAGACACTGACTGACATTGAAGCTTGTCACTTAATGGAACAACTGGCAGACTACTTCGAAGATCCTGGTGCCAAAAGTTCCGAGGTGTGGGATTGCTTCGGAAACTTTCTGCGTCGACTCCTACGAGCACCTAGCTAGTTAGAATAGTGCTGAATGGGATCAAGAAGCATTGATGCTGAGTAGTTCATGACTCCAACATAATTGATGATTGAAATATTTGACCCATAGCGGCCAGGTCCTCATGCTATGAACCTTGACGTAGTATCTGCAAGGAGATCCTTCACTATCGCGGGGTGCACCTAACCCTAGGGCAACCCAAATCCGTCCCTATGGTTAAAGGCCCCTACTCGGGCTGGCTTACACATTTGCCTTCGCGGAGATGCCCAGCAGTGATATGCGGCTGAGTTGTCAAACCTTCAGGGTAA
>JAABVA010004361.1_pt1 | contig 13119 bp, 15 predicted proteins | sample 5560331 | NCBI WGS metagenome assembly JAABVA01 (sample SAMN12812661, study PRJNA571458) | rock metagenome | isolation source: Antarctica rocks | place: Antarctica: Victoria Land, Mt New Zealand sud | collected 2016-01-07
TGTCTGCGCGCTGAGGCCTCGCTAGACTCGCCGGGCGTTCGTCGCACGCCGCCTTAGCTCAGTCGGTAGAGCATCTCACTCGTAATGAGAAGGTCGTCGGTTCGATTCCGACAGGCGGCTCCACATATCCCCTGGTCAGGCTGTTTTCCGAGGCCGGCGACACCGGGGGTGCGGGATGCGTGGTAGCCACGTGGTAGCCAGTGGGTTCAGCCGTGTGGACGATTCTGGACGTTCTCGGCGCGGGGGCCAGCGACCGGACGCGGGAGACACCGCGCCGGCCGCACACATCACCACTATGAACACGAACCGGTCCGATCTCCCCGGCCCCCGCGCGCTGCGTTCCGCCGGGTACGCCACCCCCACCCCTCCCGAGGCGGCCCTGCACGCCGCCCAGGAGCACCTGGTCGCCGTCGAGCACGCCCTGGCCGAAACCCATGAGGCGCTGGACGCGATAGCCCGCGAGCTCGCCACCGCCCCCGCGAGCTCGCCACCTGACGCGCTGACCACCGTGCAGGTCGCCAGCGTTCTGTCCTTGAGCCGGGCCACGGTCGCCGAGCTGATCCGGCGTGGTGAGATCGCCTCGGTCAAAATCGGCGGCTCGAGGCGTGTATTCAGGGCCGATCTCGATCATTACATCGCCGAGCTGCGGGCTGCGTCGTGACCAAGGCGGCGAACGGCCGCTCGAGCATCCACCGCCGGGCTGGGTCGACGGGGTGGGTCGGCTGGGTCAGCTTCGGCACGGATCCCGCCACCGGGAAACGCCGCCGCAAAAAGGTCACCGCGGCGACCAAAACCGAGGTGGCCAGGAAGGTGGCCAAGCTGGAGGCGGATCGGGACGGCGGGTACACCGGGACCGGCGCGGTCACAGTGGCCGAGTGGCTGGACCTGTGGATCGCGAGCAAGGCCGCCTCGGTCCGGCCGAAAACGATTGTTGGCTATGGGGTGGACCGGGCGCATATCGTCCGCGCTCTCGGCGCCGTCGAGCTGACGAAGCTCACCCCCGAGCACATCGAGGCGATGTACGCGGAGATTCTGGCCTCCGGGTGCGGCCCGGCGACCACCACGCACGTACGCGCCACCCTCTCCGCGGCCCTCAATCAGGCCGCAGCCAGGGGCCGGATCGCCCGTAACCCGGTGCCGGCCGCGGTGAGCCCCAGGTTGGTATCGGCTCGGGTCGAGCCGCTATCGGTGGCCGAGACGCGGCGGGTGTTGGACGCCGCGACCGGGGGGCGCAATGCCGCCCGGTGGGCGCTGGCGCTGTTGGTCGGCCCGCGCCAAGGTGAGGTCTTGGGTCTGAAATGGGAGGACGTCGACCTCACCGCCGGCACGCTGCGCATCCGCCGATCGCTGGCCCGGGCCCCCTGGCAGCACGGCTGCGGGTCTGTCCCGTGTGGCGGCAAGCGGGGCGCAGACTGCCCGGCCAGGCACGGTGGCGGCCTGGTCATCGGGCCGGTCAAAACGACCGCCGGTGAGCGCACGGTGGCACTCCCAGCCGGGCTGACGGCGATGCTCCGGGCCCATCGCACCACCCAGGCGGCCGAGCGGCTGCGGGCCGGCAGCCTCTGGCGCGATTCCGGGCACGTGTTTACCTGCGAGCGCGGTGGTGCTCTGGACCCACGGCGGGACTGGGCCGAGTGGAAAAAGCTGCTGGGGGCAGCTGGGGTGCGGGATGCCCGGTTGCACGACGCCCGCCACAGCAGCGCCACTTTTTGCCTGCTGGACGGGGTCGACCCGGTGGTGGTGATGGCCCGGCACGGTTGGGAGAGCCGCGTGATGCTCGATCGCTACCAGCACGCGGTCAGCGCGGCCCAGCAGCACGCTGCTGCGAAGACGGATGCGCGGTTCTTCGGCGCTGGCTGAGGCCGGGGTGAGTCTGCATATTGTGCATTGCCAGTAACGCTCGGTTCGGGCATGAACTGTGCGCTTAGCTATTGCAAACCCGCATAAACGGGCCTAGGATGAATAAAAATGCAGTAGTCAGACGTAGACGGAGATGAACCGATGCAACCCGACATAACGACTCCGGCGGTGATGACTGTCCGGGAATATGCGGACGCCACCGGTCAGACGGCCGCCGCGGTCAGAGCTCAAATCGTCGCCGGGACCTGCGCCGCCGACGTCGTGATTTTGCGCAAGCCCGATCCCGGTCGCCCAGGCGGCCGTCCTCGCTATGGCATCACCCGGGCCTCGGTCGCTCGCCTCCTCGGCGAGGCTGCGCCGTGAACCGCCGCGTGATCGCTGCGGCGCTGGCCGGGATGCCCCTCGCCTCGCACTCGGTACCGGGACGGCGGCGGCGGCCCAGCCGGCGGTCGCCCCTCCACTCAGCGCGATCACCGCACCGATCACCTCCGCCCCCACACTTCCCGGAGTGGTCGGGTGGGCTTTCGATGATGCGACGAAACTCGTGGCAGTCTCCTGCGCGCGGACAACAACTCGTTCGGCTTGGGTCATGCCCCTCGCCCAGCTCGACCTGCTCAGCGGCGGGCACGCCGGCTTCTCCAAGACCGTCCCCATCATCGACACCGCCGCCGGGCTCGTGGAATGGGCGGCCTACGGAACCGACCCGAGCGTCCCGTTGCTGCGCTCCGGCTGCCTCACATCCGCGGGTCAGCGTGCGCTCAACTGGGGCGACCCGGTGATCAGCGAGAGGGCCACCGTTCGCCCGCCGGCGGCCGGTGCCCCGCTGTCGATCCTGCCGGGCGAGCCGGTCACCACCCCCATCTATGCGGCCGGGCCCCCCACCACGGCACCCGCAACCACGGCACCCGCAACGGCCGCGCAGACCCCGGCGGCACCGGTGTACACCGGCACCCCGGGCTATTCTGCGGCCCCCAGCCAGAGCACATCCGACACCGGGGGCGGAACCCCTTGGGGCGCCATCATTTTCGGGATTCTCACGTTGTTGTTCGCCGCCGTGTCCCGGCTGACCTCATGGCGGGTCCGCCAGGACGACGCCAAGGACACGATCCCGGTGCGCGGCCATCTGTACGGCGGGTTCGCCGCCCTGGCCGGGCTGATCAGTGCCAGCAGTGCCCCTACCTCGATAGGTGGTTTTCTCGGGGCTGCGGTGTTGGCGGTGCTCGTTGCGCTCGTGCTCAGCGCGCAACGCGCCGCGTCGAGCGGGTTCAAGGTGAGTGTGGTGGCCTTGGCCCGGACCGCCCGCACCGATTGGCCGGGGGCGGGCGTTGGCGCTGGCATCGGGTTCATCATCGGGTACATCGCGGGCAGCGGTGTGGTGAGCCCGGCCGTGCTGTACGGCATCCTCGCCGGTGCGGGCATAGGGATCGGGGCCGCGCACCTGCGCCAGACCCACGCCAGGGTCGCCGGATGGCGGATCGACGCCGCCGCGGTGGCCGACATTCTCGGGGTCAAGGAACGCGACCTCACCGAGCTCGGTGAGGTCACGTTGGCCACGACGCCCGAAGGCGGCTTCGTGGTCACCACCCTCAACCAAGCCGCCCGCGGGCACCTGGATGGCATCGAGGACAGATGCGCCGCCGTGGCCCCGCACCTGATGATCACCCACGCCGACCGCCTGCGGGTGGACGCCGGCCCGGTGGACGCCGCGACCGCTGCACACCGCGAGGCGATGACCGGCTCTGGTGGCCTGGTCGGCGGAGCCCACGCAGGGGCCGACCCTTGGGCTGGCGGAGCACCCGCTCCGAGCACCGACGTGAACTGGCCGCGGCCGGGCTGGATGAGACCCTGTTCCAGGCCTGGGCCGCCGGGGGGATGCACCCGCGGCGCGGTATTGCCGTGGAATTGGCACTGGGCGAACAGCTCGTGGCCCTACCACCGGGGTACGCCGACGTGACCGACCGCCCACGGCTCATCAGCAAACTGCACGGCGCGATCCCCGGCGACCCGCAGGTGCTGACCATTGTGCAAAGCGCCGATCACAGCCGTTGCGCGGCCATCGTGGGCTCACCGACATGGCGGCCCCAGGGCGAGGCGCGCGCCATCCCGGAGGGGGTACGGGACGCCTCGGCGGTGGATGCGCGGCTGCGGGAGGACGGGCAGTGTCTGCTGGCGTGGGACCCACCCGCGCACCGGCTGCTGGTGGGAACGCTGGCGCCGTTCGAGCTGGCACTGCGGGACCGCCTGGCCGGGGTGCTCAAGCGCTCACCGTGGGAGGTGCGGCTGAGTACGCGGTGGGGTCTCGACCCGGACACCGGCGCCGGCGTGCTGGTCGAGGTCATCCTGCCCAACGCCCCCGTGCTCGCTGAGGACGCCGCGAAGGCGAGGGAGCGGTGGACGGCGATCGCCCAAGGGACCGTTGGCGGCCACTCGGGGTGGCGCGCGGAACTCGACGGGCTCACGCAGACCGTCACCCTGACGGCGGGTGCGGAGATGAACTTGCCGGAGCGTGCAGAGCCCGAGTGGGAGTTGATGGACGGCCTGCCGCGGGAGACGTTGGCATTCGCCACGGACGGGTTCTCGCAGCCCGTCACCATCGACCTCGCGACCAACGGCGGCTCGCTGGTCGCGGGTAAGCAGGGTTCCGGTAAGAGCGTTTTGTTGCAGGTGCTCCTGTACGGCGCTTTGGTCTCCGAGCTCGACATTGCCATTGTCGACCCGGTGAAGGGTGGCTCCGACTTCGCGGTGTTCGAGCCCTTCGTCCGCCCCGGTGGGTGGGGCTGCGAGTCCTACGACGAGGCACTGGCGGTGGTCGAAGGTGTCTACGCCGAAGGTCTGCGGCGCAAGGCGTTGCACAAGAAGTATGGCGTCGGTAAGTGGTCGGAATTGCCGCCCGAGGTGATCGCGGCCGAGAACATCAGGCCGATTTTCCTGGTCGTGGACGAGGCCACGTCGCTCGTGCAGCAGGACTTTGTGCCCAAGTCCCTGTCCCCCACCGACCCGCGCCGAAAGGCGATCGAGGAGCAGAACGGCACCAAGGAATTGATCGTCAGTGAGTTGGCGAAGATCGCCCGCGAACTGCGCGCCGTGGGTGTCCGTCCCGTTCTCGGCACCCAGCGGTACGAGGCGCAGGCGTTCGGCGGTGGTGGGCTGCGGGCCAACCTTGGCAACAGGATTCTTATGGGTAGGGCGAATGCCGCCTCGATACAGATGGCGGTGGAGGACCCTAGCGACATGGCTATGGCCTACGCATTGAGCCACGGCGAGGTGGCTGCCACCTCCGAGGTCGGTTTGGGCATCGGCCGGGCCGGTCGTGGGGTGGCCGAAATCGACGGCCGCGGTCATGTGCCGCTGCAAGCCTGGTACGCCAGCCAGGGAGAACTCGGGGAGGCGTTGCGCGAACGCGGGATCACCCCGCAACACGGCGGCCGGCCGGGTGGTGCAGTGGATGAGGACGACCCCGCAGCGCCGACGATTTTCGCGCCGGCGGCAACCCCAGGTCTACCGGCGGACACCGACGACGATGGATGGGTGGACTAGGGATCATGGCTCGCTCACGAGAGGTGTTCCTCGCCCACGCGGCAGCAGCGGGGCTCCCAACACCGCCGCTTCGCGGCAAGATTGGCGGATATGCAACGGGGGTGTTGGCGCAGATCCCGGCACTCAGAGTCGTCAGTGACGGCGACAGCGACCGCCGGCACCACTTGCAGGCAATGGAGAACGGTGCCCGCGACCTGCTCGCGCGGGTCGAGGCCAGCGCAGCGCAGCGGCAGCGGCCCCCGCGTCGTGCGAAGGTGACGCCGACACCCCGGCCACCCACCGCCAGTGAGGTCATCGAGATTCGCGCCGCCTACCACCGGGCCGCCTACCGCCGGGCCGCCGCGGGCATCCGGCTGCCGCGGGTCGACCTACCGCACGCCTTCGGCCACTGATGGGACGCGCGCGAGATGCTTTTGTGCAGCACTGTGAGGGCGCAGGGCTGCAGGGGCCACCCTCCGGCGGGCTCGAGGACTACTCAACGGAGGTCGTGTCCCAGATTCAGACGCTGAAGGCTCGGTGCCACGAGGGGGACGACGAGCGCCTGTACCACATACAGGCGATGGAATCCGCCGCCCGCGGGCTCCTGGCCTGGATCGAGGATCCCCCTCCCAGGCCGCCGCGCCGTGCGAAGACGCCACCGGCACCTACACCGGCACCCGCCGAGCACCGGTTGGAGCAGCGGGCCGCGCAACGCCGGGCCGCAATGCGGCGACCGAGGACGACGCCATGACCGGGTCCGAGTGGGTGGTCGGTGTCGACCCCGGCGCCGTTCACAGCGGGGCTGTCCTCTGTCGGGTGAGCGACGACCTGGACCAGTTCGGTGCGCCCGAGCTGGAGCCGGTGGACGGGCTGACGATCCACCGCAGCCCTGATGAAGACCCGGTGAAGGTCACCGGGCAAGGCGCATACGCCGCGCGGGTGGCGCAGGAAATCCTCGACCTGTTCGACCTCCACGACGTGGCGGACGAACAAGTCCGGCTCGTCTGCATCGAGGGGTACACCACTCCCTCCGGCTGGGTGAGCCATCAGGCGATGGTGGATTCGCTGCACCTGTGCAGGGTCCTGGGCTACCTCGAGTCCACCTGGCCGAAGCACTTCCTGGTGGCACCCGCGGGTACCTGGCCGGACGGCAAGACGGGGTGGGACGCCGACCCGGAACAGGTACCCGAATGCCTCACCGGCCGGCGCCCGGCCACCTGGAGTCAGGGCGCCGGCAGCCGTGGAACCCATCAACGGTCCGCATTTTGCATGGCCAGGTCGGGCTGGCGGAAATGGCACGCGCAGGGTGGCAGTTCCCCCGCTGTTCCGGCTGCGGTGAGCACTCCGCTACCCACGCCCGTAGCCACTGCAGAACCGGCGTCATCACCGGTCGAGCGAGTGACCGAAATCGTGAAGACCGGCGGAGTCATGAGTGTGAGCGCGCTGCTCAATGCAGCCACCCAGGTCTGGCCGGGGGGCTCGGTCAGCGACCGCGTCGCTCTCGGGCTGGCGGCCGCCATGGAGTTGCGTCCGGAGACCGACAGGGAGCGGATGCGAGCCCGGCTGACGGCCCGGGCAGCAGAGCTCGAAGGCACCCCGGCTGAGAGCTGACCCACGAGCGTTGACACTGAGCCCATGACCGAACCCGACACCGACCCGTCACTGCGCGACCTTGAGTTGGCTGCGGCGCGAACCTCTGATGCCGCCGCCGCGCTGCTGTCTTCGCTGGGGTCGCTGGGCCACAGCATCCGGGCGGCGCACGCGGCCGGGCACCCGGTCACCGGCATCGGTGGCATCACCCGGGCGCTCGGTCTTGGACGAGCTCACGCCCGCCACCGCCGCACGCAGAATCAAATCCGCCCATCCACCCGGCTCGCGGCACACGCCGCCGAGGTGATGGCCGCGGCAGCCGCCTGCGGTCTCCACCACGTCCGGGTTTTCGACAGCTGCGTGCGGGGTGAAGCCAATCTCGGGAGCGACGTGGAGTTGCTCGTGACCATCAGCGATCAAACTCGTTTGATCGACCTCACCCGGTTCGCAATCGCCGTGGAAACCCTCCTCACCCTCGATGAGGGTCGGGTCGATGTGCTCACCGACGACGTCCTCCGCCCGGACTCCGGCAGCGGCGCTCGCATCGTCGCCGAGTGCCAACCACTGGCAGCCTGGGCGGCCTGTTGGGTACGCCTCGACTCCCTGCCCGGATGGGTGGCCACGCGCGACGCCGGCGCCTCCGATGAGGAGCTGGCGGGTGCCGCTGAGTGCGGGCTTCACCAGTGGGGTGAGACGTACGCGGCGCTCCGTCATCGGCCCGAGGGGCGGCCCGCGGGCGCCACGCTGGTCGACCCCGGCGAGGTCGTCTGGGTTGCCGCGGTGCTCGACCGCTACGCCGCCGCGCGCACCGGTGGCCTGGGTCATGACGAGGCGCTCCCGCGCGCGGTCACAGGGGATTGATCGCCACGACGGGGGTTGTGCGGCGAACCGTGACTGCGTCGTCGCGGACCCTCAAAAGTAGCTCCATCGGATAGCCGGGCTGGCAGCAAACCAGCTCGAGCAACGGTATGGATTCGCGGTCCAGGCGCAACGCCGACACAGTGATGCTGGAGCCCGGGCTGGGCACCCCGGCGCCGTCGATCCGGGTTACAGTGCGCGCGTCGAGGTCGAGGTGGTGAGCCGAGCTCGCAGTCGTGACACACCAACGACCGGTATCACCGTCGTGAAGGCGGCTTGGCGGGATCACGCCCCGATCGTGCCCGGCACCCCCGACGATTTCGGGCGGCACGCGGTGCGATAGGGCTACACGCGGCAGCGAGATGGAGGTGGGAACACCTACCTCGGCAGCGTTGGAGGCTTCGACCGGAAGGGCGAAGGTGAACATCCCGGCAGGGGCTTCTCCCGTCCCGGCAGGGGCGCCCGGGGACGGAGCGAGCGCAGCGACCGCCGGAAGGCGTGAGCGCAGCGACCAGAGGACGAGGAGTGTCGCGGCGGTGTCGTACCGAAGGCAAGAGAACGGGCCGATGCGGGCAGCCACGCGGCGACCTCTTACCGGGTACGGAACCCAGCGGAATGATGATGCCAACGGTGTGGGAGGAGCTCTGTGGGAAGGCTACATTGGCTTGGCTTCGCTGGACGCCTGCCGGCCTCGCTACGCGCCAATGTAGCCTAGCATACTCTTCCAAACTGGTGGATAATCATGCAGCTGAGACCGCTCCGGAAAGACAGCACCCAGGCCCCCGAACGGACGGTCCCGGCCACGGTCCACACCCGCACACACCCGACCCCGGACGCCCCGCCACCACCACCGGAACGACCACGCCCCGTCCCCGGTACGCACCGCCGCGCGGAGAAGGATTTGGATGTCACGGTTGAGCTGAGGTTGCGGCTGCCGCCGTGTCGAGGTTGGGGTCAAGGTTGCGGTGGCCGAGGCTCGAATTGAGCCGCGGCAGGGGACACGCCACTTCGGTGATCGGGGAAATAGGGTCACGCGGTTTTCGATCGGAGCGTGTGTCGGGGATGGCCGTGTTTGGTAGATCAGCGTGAGTGAGGTTCCGGCCGGCGCCGGCGCCGGCCGCGGGCGTGCGCGCATGTGCACACGTAGCAAGCTTTGCTTGACGCGGTGCTGCCTCCGCGCTTCCCTCGAGGTGTGGACGGCGCTCTCAAGACAGGACCCATGATGGCTCGGCGGATAGCCAACGTCTTCGGCCTCAGCGACGATGAGCTGGGGGAGCTTTTTGGGGTGCCCCGGGAGACCGGGGCGGGATGGCTCGACACTGGCTTCCCCGCGGACCGCCGTCCCAAGGCGACCGCCATCCTGGCGATCGCCGAGCTGCTGGCTCACTACCTGCAGGAGGATCGAATCGCCGAGATCGTGCGTCGCCCAGCCGAGGCGTACGGCGGCCGGACGATGCTGCGGATGATCGCGGCCGGTGAATACGAAGATCTGCTCGACCGCGTCCGCGGGTCGGTCGATTTCGGCACCACTGCCTGAGCTAGCCGGCGCGGGTCTTCGGGGACCGCCACTATCAGCGCCCGGGTCAAATCTGCTCGCCGAGGACCCTCGCGAACTCGACCACCTGGTCTGGGGCACCGCCGGAGAGCAGCCAATCCCGCGGTGACAGGGGTTCCGCGACGCCGAGGAAACAGCATCCGGAGTGGTCATCGCCGTCCGCACTCCCGTCGGGTGGGAGCCCGCGGGGATCGCGGCAACGACCGCGCTGAGATGAGGTAGCGGGCGGCCGGCGGCAAACTGCCAATCGGGCCACCGCCGGCCGTCGCCAGCTAGCTCGTGGGCGAGCAGCCTGCTGCCCGCCGTCATACCCGACTACCGCGCGCTCGCTCACGCCCAGGAGCGCGGCGACCGCGGGCAGCGACAGCGTGTGCACCAGCTCGAAGGCATCCCGCGCCGCCGTGCGCTCGGCCAGAGCGACCAGCTCATCCGGGGTCGCCTCGCGCACTCCCGCGTGCCGGCGCAAGAACATCTCATCGGCGTCGGTGAGGCGGCACTCGGGTTCGGTCACGGGGTCCATGATCCGCCGCGGTCCTGTCGGCAGCGCGACCGCCCGTTGGGGACACACCAAGTTTCCGCCGCTGCCCCCGCCGTTGATGCCGGTCCCGCGGATGCCGCGGCGCCCGTGGGGTGCGGGGGCTCCCCGGTGCAGGTGCGGGTGCTGGCCCTGACCTACCCCGCCTCGACCGGGGCGCAGCTGCCCGTCGATGTGTATCTGCCCCCGGGTGGTGGTGCGGGGACCACCCGGCTGCGCCCGATGCTGGTCATGGTCCACGGTGGTGGTTGGTTCTTCGGCGACCGCCACGAGTTCGACACGGTGGCCCGGGACGCCGCCATGCACGGCTACATCGCCGTCAACATTGAGTACGACATGACCCCGCCCCGGTGGCCGAAGGAACCTGACGACGTGAAGGCGGCGCTCGCCTGGGCTCGATCGCAAGCCGCCCAGTGGGGCGGCGACCCCACCAAGATGGCCACCTGGGGCACCAGCGCCGGGGCGAACCCTGCGGTCGACGCGGCCGCCGCCGGCGACCATTCCGGGCTACAGGCCGCGGTCGGTTGGTCGGGCCCCTACGACCTGGCGGCGTTACCCGCGCAGGTGGATGCCTTAGCTGCGGACTGCCAGCGGGTGGCCTCGATCGCCGATCCCGCCATCTACCTGGGATGTTTGGCGATCATCTGCCCCGCCACCTATACCGCGGTGTCCCCGGCCCTGACCGCCACCCTCGCCACCCCGCCAATGTATTTGGCGAATTCGCAGGCCGAGATCGTGCCCTTGGCGCAGCAGGAGGAAAGGCCGCCACCCTGAGCCGGCTGGGGGTACCGCATGAGGCGGTGGTGGTCCCCGGCAGCGGGCACGCCATTGCCTACGCCGGCGAGCAGACCACCCCCACCTTGGCCTGGCTGGACAAGACGCTGGACTTCACCCCGCCGCCCCCGCTCACCGTCGGCGGTGGCAGCGGGGGTAGGGGTCCGGCTCAGCAGAAGGTCGTGGAGTCGGCCCGAGCCCAGCTCGGCTTGCCCTACATCTGGGGTTGCGGTGGCTACAACGGGCCGACCGGCGGTGGTTTCGACTGCTCCGGGCGCGCCGCCTACGCTTTCCATCAGGCCGGTCTGGATCTGCCGCGCACCGCGGGAACCCAGTACGCGGCGACGGCGAACGCGATGCTGCCTGGCGGGTTCAACCCCGCGTCCTACCAACCCGGGGACCTGTTGTTCTACGGCACCCCCGGCAACATCCACCACGTGGCCATCGCCATCGGCGACGGCCAACTCATCCAAGCCTCGACCTTCGGCGAGCCTCTCAACATCAAACCCATCTACAACGGGGACTTCTTCGCGGCCACCCGCCCACTGAAATAGCCAAGGAGGCCGATTATGGCCCGTCCCGATGACCCCCCACCTCCCGTCCAGGAGCCGACGTACATGCTCACCCCGCGCCGCCTGGTGGTGCTCGGTGTGCTCTGCGCTGTGCTGGGTGCGGTGATCCTGGGCCACCTCGGTGGCGGATCCACCCCCTCCGCAACACCGGACACCACCCGTGAAACCCCGGTGCCCCCGCCGGCGGTGTCCTCTCCGGCGCCAAGCCCGGCCGGACCAACTCCGGCCCCGCCGGTGGGAACGGTGCCGCCAGAACGAGCAGGCATTCCCCGTGGCACCCCGCCCACCCCGGGTCCAGTCAACCTCGCCGACCCCACCGCCGTGGGGGAAGCCTTCACGACGGCCACCTTCAGCTACGACGCGAACATCGACGTGTCCCCAGCTGAGGCGCAACGCCGCTCCATGCAGTTCGCAACACCGTCCTACGCAGCAAAGCTGCAAGGGTCAGGAACCCAGCCCGGCGGCGCACAGTGGTCCACCTTGACTGATCACCACGGCTACACCACGCCTTCCCTGGCCGAGAACCACGACGGCGGCCGCCCGCCGGACACCCCCACGACCGCGGTGCGGTCCTGGATGGTCACGATCACCGGCCACAGCGCCGATGGGTGGACTGCCCCGATGGGCACTGCGCTGGTGTTCGTGTCCCTGACCCGGACGTCCCCGACCGCACCGTGGCAGGTCTCAGGCGTGCAGATCCCGTCGGCCACCTGAGCCTCCTCTGGCCTGGCGGGGACTCTTGCGCGGTGTCTTGCACACGCGCGTGACCTGTTCCGATGTCGCTGCTTGCTGCCCGCGTCCTTGACACGGCGACGACTGACGTCAATCATAAACATGAAAAACATACGCATGGAATGGAGTTCGTTATGGCAGGCCGACTCGCAGGCAAGGTCGCTTTCATCACCGGCGCCGCACGGGGGCAGGGACGCAACCACGCAATCCGGATGGCCGAGGAAGGTGCCGACATCATCGCGGTCGACATCTGCGCCGAGATCGCCTCGGTCACCCCGTTCTACCCGCTCGCCACATCAGCCGAGCTGGACGAGACGGTCGCCGCGGTCCAAGCCACCGGCCAGCGCATCGTCGCGCGCACGGCGGATGTGCGTGACCTCGACGCCCTGCAGCAGGCCTTCGAAGAGGGTGTGGCCGAGCTCGGCCGCATCGACATCGTGGTCGCCAACGCCGGCATCGCGACGTACGGCAAGTCGTGGGACCTCACGTCGGAGATGTGGCAGGACATGATCGACGTCAACCTCACCGGCGTCTTCCACACCGCCAAGGTGGCCGTGCCGAGGCTCATCGAGCAGGGCGACGGCGGGTCCATGGTCTTCACCAGCTCGATCGGTGGTCTCAAGGGGATCCAGCACGTCGCCCACTACGTGTCCGCGAAGCACGGCATCGTCGGCCTGATGCGGACGATGTCCAACGAGCTCGCTCCACACTGGGTCCGGGTCAATACGATCCACCCAACCAATGTGTCCACGATCATGATCAAGAACCCCGGCACCTACTCGATGTTCGTCCCGGACGACCCGGAGCCGACCGAGGAGAAGGCACTCCCCGGGATGATGAGCCTCAACTCGCTGCCCGTTCCGTGGGTCGAGTGTGACGACATCAGCAACGCGGTCCTGTTCTTGACCAGCGACGAGGGCCGCTATATCACCGGCGTCACGCTCCCGGTCGACGCCGGCGCGTTCACCAAGTAGACGAGACCCGCGTCGCCGCACCAGCTCGGAACCACGCAACCCACCCGCACACGCGCCTGGTCCGGGCTCCGGCCCACCGGCAACAACTCAGATCGTGAGGACTCCATCGTGGTCGACCGCAACGACGTCGAGAACCTGCTGAACAGCTACTCC
>JAABVA010004362.1_pt1 | contig 13119 bp, 16 predicted proteins | sample 5560331 | NCBI WGS metagenome assembly JAABVA01 (sample SAMN12812661, study PRJNA571458) | rock metagenome | isolation source: Antarctica rocks | place: Antarctica: Victoria Land, Mt New Zealand sud | collected 2016-01-07
TTCACCAACAACCCATTGACCGCGACCGGCATCCGCCCGAACTACGATGGCCTGAGCCTCGGCGACTTCGGCCTGGCGCTGACCTATGGTGGGTTCAGCGTCGGCGGCAAATACATGTACGGCCGCGTCAACGGCCAGTGGTCGCTTGCTCCCAAGGGCACTCGCCCTGGCGAGGCCTTCCTGGTCGGCGCATCCTACACGATCGGTCCGGTCGTCGTCGGCGCACACTACCTGAACTACCAAAGCGCGGGCGACATCAGCAACGCCTACTTCGGCCGCAATCGCCGCGAGCAGGGCGTCGCCGCAGGCGGCACCTACTCGATAGCGCCGGGCCTGTCACTGTTCGTGTCCTACGATTTTAACGAGCGCAAGCAGTCTGGCTACAACTTCATCACCGGCCAGGGCGCGAGTCCAACGGCACCACGTGGCAACGCCTTCAACAACAAGGTCACGTCGCAGATCTTCGGCGTCGGCACGTCCTTCAGCTGGTAAACGCTTAAACATACGGGATCGGAGAGGGCGGTGATTGCTTACCGCCTCCTCTATTGCGTAGTTAGGCTCAGAGCTATGCCGGAATTTGGGTGACGCCGTGATCAGGCGGTGTTCTGTGCCGGCATGTTGGTGAGCTCGACGCCGTTTCGGAACGTGACACCCTGGATAACTGGTTTTCGCCCTTGAGCTGATACCACATCTAGGCCGCTGCCATGACCAGCTTGAACACCATGAGCCAGGCGAAATCCTACGATAACGCATCCTTGATGCGAACGCTGCGGTGCTGCACTGTGGCGAACACGCTCTCGATCGGGTTCGGCGCGCAGGTGGTTCCAGTGCTCGGCCGGGAAGTCGTAGAGGGTCAGCAGCGAGTCGCGGTCCTTGTGCTTATCATAGGCGTATCGCTCCTTCGGGAGGTTCAGGAAGGCTCCCACCCACCTCGATACACCGCTTTTCTCACTCAGCCATCACCCATTCTCTGGCATGGCTCGGGCCTATCTGCCCGCCAACTTCCTCAGTCACCGCGTTTGGAACAGCTACGATAGCATCTACGATGCCTGCTGCGGCATTTGGAATAGATTGATGGACGTGCCCCAGCGACTCGCCTTCATCACCTGTCGCACCTGGGCCAGAGCAGTCAGTGGATAGGTCGATTGGTATACCTCTCTACAAATTCTGGAAATGCCTGTTAGATCGCTGAGCGTCGAGACGGCCGAGGCAGATCCGTTCTCGCGCATGCTCTAGCATACATGGAGTCAGATGTTGTTCCTCATAAAAGCTGCTGTGCGAACTCAGGCTCTAGGTGCGATCTCCGGGCTTTTGGTTCCCGCCCGCGACGTTGATAGAATACATGCCGCCTACAGGTTGATCACTGGCTTGTTGACAACGGATCCGAAGCACAAAAGAGATTTTCTGTGGAGAGAGGACGAACCAGGGAACTTGACTATACTTGCACCCAAAGAGCCAACAGGCTTTGCAGCGATCTTCGAGTTATCTGTGGCCCCATTCATGCCCAAGTTGAACAACGGCGACCAAGTTCTTTTGCACATGCGCGTCAGTCCGACAGTCCACAAAGCCGTAGAGGGCGCCAGGCGACCGAAGCGCTATGACTTGATAATGGATGCACTCCACAATACGCCATCCGACATTCTTCCTCAGGTTCGGCAGGAAGTCGTGCAACGGACCGCGGCAGAGTGGCTAGCGAAACAAGGAGAGCTGCACGGTTTCCAACCTGACTGCAACAGAGTTCATATATCCAGAAATCGACGGTTATCGATAGCAGAGCCCGATGGCGGGAAAATGTCATTCAGCATGCTAGACATAGGGTGCCCGGTCAAGGTTGTTGAAGCTCAGAAGTTAGAAGCTTGCATCCAAAGCGGACTTGGAGGAGCACGCGCGTTTGGGTGCGGCCTCATCTTGATCGTCAACAGGCCGGATGAAGTCGCCTCAGCTGGACTTGTATCAGGTTATCCGGCAAGCAATTTTGGCAATTGACGTTTGGGCGTGCGGGGGTGAGCCGGAAAGAAGATGCGACCGCATTCACGCGGTTGCATCCTTAGGGTGCGTGATCGGCTGGCATTATGCGACTAAGGCAAGCCGCCCATAAGGCTGGTAAGCGATTGGATGTCAGGCGGCATGGCTCGGGCTTGTGTAAACCACTCAAGAACGCCAGCCTGTCGGCATGGCCGCGAACACCAGTCAGAGCAAGGTGCTCTCAATGCTGCACGGCGCCAGGGTGGCAGAATATGCAATCGTGACCCTGCCCCGAATGTGCCCTCGTTTATAAGGAGAGTCCTTCCTCCGTGTGCCCCGGCTTGGGGCGGGTTGCAAAAGCCTCTGGGGTGAGCCCGTCCAGGCTCGTGTGCGGGCGTTCTGTGTTGTAATCGATCCTCCATGCTTCGATGATCTGCCGGGCAGTCGCCAGGTTGCTGAACAGGTGCTCATTCAAGCACTCGTCCCGGAACCGGCCGTTGAAGCTTTCCACAAACCCGTTCTGTTGCGGTTTGCCTGGGGCGATGTAGTGCCACAGCACCCCTCGCTCCTCCTGCCAGCGCAGGATGGCGTGCGACGTCAACTCTGTGCCGTTGTCGCTCACGATCATCGCCGGTCGGCAGCCTCGCAGCTCGACGATCCGGTCCAGCTCGCGGCCGACCCGCAGGCCGGACAGCGACGTGTCTACCACCAGGCCCAGGCACTCGCGGGTGAAATTGTCCACAACCGCCAGCACCCGGAACCGCCGCCCGCTGGATAGCGCGTCAGACACGAAGTCCAGCGACCAGCGCTGGTTCGCCGCCTCCGGCAGCGCCATCGGCGAGCGCGTGCCGAGTGCTCGCTTTCGGCTACCCCGCTTGCGCACGCTCAGCCGTTCCTCGCGGTAAATCCGGAACAGGCGCTTGTGGTTCAGCCGCAAACCGTCACGCGCCAGCAGGATGTGCAAGCGACGGTAGCCGAACCGGCGACGCTCGGACGCCAACGCACGCAGCCGCACCCGGATAGCACCGTCTTCCAGCCGCCGAGACACATAACGGCAGGTCTTCGGTTCAATGCCCACGAGCTTGCAGGCCCGGCGTTGCGAGTAGCCCTTCTCCCTAATCGCCCAGGTTACGGCAGATCGCCGTAAGCCAGGCGTCACCAGTTTTTTGCCAACATCTCCCGCAGTGTCAATACATCCAGCATCGACTCCGCCAACAGCTTCTTCAGTTTGGCGTTCTCCTCCTCAAGCCCGCGCAGCCGTTTGGCGTCGGATACCTCCATCCCGCCATACTTCGAGCGCCACTTGTAAAACGTCGCATCGCTGATCCCGTGCTTGCGGCACAAATCGGCCGCCGCCGCACCAGCTTGGTGCTCCTTCAGCACGCCGATTATCTGCTCCTGCGCGAACCTTGACCGCTTCATCGTCCGTCTCCTGATGACGGACCCTACTTCAAACCGAGGGCATTCCAGGGGGCAGGGTCACATGCAGAAGCGTGAAGCGGAGGCCATCGTCACCGACGTGTTCGCCCGGCTGGTCGATCACCTGAAGGCGGGCGAGCGGGTGAGGATCGGCGGCCTAGGCATCATCGAAGTGAAGAACCGTCCGGCACGGATGGGCCGCAATCCCGCGACTGGCGAGGCCGTCCAGATTAAGGCCAGCCGGAAGGTGGCATTCCGCGCCTCGAAGGGCCTCAAGGACACCATCTGACGGGCGGCGGGTGTCCTGTCGTGTATGCCGCCTCGAACCCCGCTGAGGGGCCTCAAGCACCTATTGAACAGGCGGCTTGGCCGGCCTGCCAGGCTGACGAAGGCGGCCGCCTCGGTCGCTTCCTCCCTGGCCCCCGTGCATAATCGCCTGGCCTGTCCCGGCGAACTCAGGCCGCCAACCGTTCGGTGCCGTCGCCGAACAGGAAATCCAGGTCTTCGACGTCGATTCCGGCAAGCTCGCCGTCCTCGCTCAGGGCGATGTTGGCCAGGTTGGCTTTGTGCTGCTGCAGCTGCACGATCCGGTCCTCGACCGTATCGGCGGCGATCAGCTTATAGACGAAGACGGATTTGGTCTGGCCAATCCGGTGCGCCCGGTCGAACGCCTGCTCCTCGGCGGCGGGGTTCCACCAGGGATCGTAGTGGATCACGGTGTCGGCAGATGTGAGGTTCAGGCCCCTGCCGCCGGCTTTCAGGCTGATCAGAAACAGCGGCACTTCGCCGCTTTCGAACCTGCGGATCGGTTCGGCGCGGTCGCGCGTGTCGCCGCGAAGCTCGACGAAGCCGATGCCGGCTTCGGCCAGGCGCGGCTTGATGAGGTCGAGCATCGAGGTGAACTGCGAGAACAACAGGATGCGGCGGCCTTCGGGCACCATCTCGCCGATCATGTCCAAGAGGTCGTCGAGCTTGCTGGAGCCGCCCACGAGACGTACCGAAGGCAGCTTGACCAGCCGGGGGTCGCAGCAGACCTGGCGCAGCTTCAGCAGCGCGTCGAGCATGACCATGCGGCCCTGTGCGGCGCCGAGCCGGGCAAGCTGCTTGCGAACGGTGTCATGGAGCGTGCTGCGGATGGTTTCATAGAGCCCGCGCTGTTCGGGACCGAGGCTGATGCGGCGCAGGATGGTGTGTTTCGGCGGCAGATCGGTTGCGACCTCGGACTTCGTGCGGCGCAACAGGAAGGGCTTGATCCGACGGATCAGCTGCACGCGCCGCGCTACGTCGTTGTTCTTCTCAATGGGCGTGCGGAAGCGCTTGGCGAAGCCTTTTCGGTCGCCGAGCAAGCCGGGCATCAGGAAGGCGAACTCGGACCAGAGCTCCTGCAGGTTGTTCTCGATCGGGGTGCCGGACAGGCACAGGCGATGGCGGGCGTCGAGCTGGCATGCGGCCTTCGTGGCCTTGGCATCGGGGCTCTTGATGGCCTGGGCCTCGTCCAGCACCACCAAGTGCCAGAGGAGCAGTTTCATGTCCTCGATGTCGCGGGCAAGCACGGCGTAGGTCGTGATCGCGACATGGACGCCGGCCAGCCCGGCCCGGCGCGCGTGGCGGTCCGGGCCATGCAGCACCGCGACGCCGAGGTGCGGGGCGAACTTGGCCAGCTCCGCGGTCCAGTTGGCGACCAGGCTGGTGGGCACCACGATCAGGGCGGGGCGGTCGAGCCGGCCCGCGTCCTGCTCGATGACGATGTGGGCGATGGTCTGCGCGGTCTTGCCAAGCCCCATGTCGTCGGCCAGGAAGCCGCCGAGACCATGCGCGCAGGTGCTGGAGCCAGTCGACGCCGTGCTGCTGGTAGGGGCGCAGCGTGGCGGCGAAGCTGGCAGGCACCGTCGCGGGCAGGATGGCTGCCGCGCCGCGGAAGCGTTCGGCGTAGGCGGCGATGGCGGCGGCGTTCTCCCAGCGGGTTGCGAGCAGGTCTTCGAGATCCAGCACGCCGGCGGCCGCGGTGTCCGGCAGCAGCAGGTGGCCGTCGGCAGCGCGCCGGGCGGCGTCGATCAGATCGGCCATCACCGTGAGTAGGCGCCGGATGCGCTCCGCCGGCAGCGTCAGGATGCGGCCGTCGTCGAGGCTGGTGATCAGCTCACCTTCGACGATCTGGGCCGCGTCGATGCCGCCCTGGTCGAGCAGGCGGGACAGGATCGGCAGCAGCGGGACGCGCGCGCCGTCGATCTCGACGCCGAAATCGAGCGAGAACGAGCCGGCTTCGGCGTCGGCGACGCACACGTCGCAGCCGCCAACCGACTGCACCGACCGAGGCCCGAAATCAGGGTCGATCTGGCTGCGCCAGCCGAGCGCCTGGAAGGCCGGGACGCGATGGGCGACGAAGCTCCGCCACCGTTCGGGGGCGTCGCGGCCACGATGGACGAACACGATGCGGCCGTTCCCGGCGAGATCCTGGATGCGCATCGGGCTGAAGCCATCTTGACGCAAGGCATCGAGGGCTATCGCCTCGGCACTTCGGTCGCGGCGAACAAAGCTTTGCTGGCCGGGCGCGTCGTCCGAACCGTACACGCGCACGAACTGGCGTTCGTCGTGGGCAGCCACAAGCGCGCCGCCGTAGTCGAAATCGATCGTCAATGCGTCGATGGGTTGCGCATGGCCCTTGTCGTCCGGGCATTCGACCCGGCACAGCCGCAGCGTCGGGCTGGGCGGGCGTTCCAGGATCACAGGCTCGGCCGCGGTGGCAGCGGCCGGTCCGGAAGAGCGCAGGCCGGGGCGGCCCTGGCCCGGAAATGATAGGTTGGAAAACGAAGGCGCGGGGCGTTCCGGGACGGAGCGCGGCGGTTCGGCGCGTGGGGCGGGCAGGTTTTGCGGGCCGCGGCCCGGCAGGAATGGACGCTCGGGGGCAGGAGTGAGTGGGAGTTGCCCGGTCGGCTCCCGACGCAGCAGGCCCACCTCGCCCGTCACGCCGTCGACATACCATGGGCCGCCCTCCCCAAGGATGATGGCGGAACTCGGCGGCAGGTTCGGCGGCATATCGGCCTGGAAGGCGCGCTCGCCGCCAGGCGCGAGGGCTTTCCCGGTGGTATGCCAGCGCGCCGTTCCCGACCGTGCCAGCAGCCCGAGCACGGAGCTGACCGCACTTGGCGCAATCGGGGTGCGGCCAGTGTCGCCGCCGCCCAGCCGCTCGGCCATGGTCCGGGTGGCCTTGTCATGGGCCGGGTCGACGAGGATGCGGTGCGGCGTGGTGACCTCAATCCGACCGGTGCGCTCTCCGATCAGCAGGGTGGAGACGAAGCAAGCGTGTGGCGGCTCGCCGGGGGAAAGCTCGAACACGAGGCGCCGGTGTTCCTCAGCTGTTGGGACGGCAAGCGTGTCCAGGAAGCTCTGCTGTGTCGGCTTGCGCAGGGCAGGGTAACGGTCGAGCGCGGCCAAGGCTCCCGCTGCAAGATGGGCGCAGGCGGACTGGCCGCAGCTGCATCGGCTGAGAAAGGTGACTCGGCGCCTGAGCGGGGACGGGGTGATGCTGGCGACATGGCGCACGCCAAGATGCTCCACCGTCACGGCGAGCGACGGATCATGGAGCACAACGTCCACGATGCCCAGCAGAACCAAGGTGCGGCCCTTGGTGAGCGTGCGTGCGTCAAAGACGCGGCCGAGGTCTTCGGACGAAAACGGCGTCGGCATCGGGACAGGGGCACCCTCAAGGTTGAGAGGACCGCTTCGTATGCTGGCCGTGCCAGGATTGTCGAGAGGCTCTTGCCAGGCTTCAGGGTGGCAGCGGGCGCGTCACGCAATCAGAAGTGCGATGAGGAGGCCGAGAAAAGCTCTGCCGGTGCGTGAACCGGGGTTGCCGCCGACGGCGCCTCCGATTGCGTGCAGTTCGCAAGCCTGCCTTGGTACAGGCTGACCGTGAAGCAACGGGAACATGAAGGGGAGTGTCAAAAACCTGAGGCACTACGCCGCGAGTTGGAGTGCTTGGTGGCCGAAGCGTCCCCGCCGCCCCTGTGGTCAGACATCAGCCAGGCCGATCAGCCCGCCAAGGGCAAGCAGGCTGCCCCAGGTTTTTGACACTCCCGACGGTCTGCCATGGACGCGGCGAGTATGCCCGCGACGAGGACGGCGACGGCTTTTGCGAGGTCCACGTCAACACCATCGAAGGATTTTGGTCGCTGCTGCGCTCCTGGCTGCGCCCGCACCGTGGCATTTCGCAAGACAAGCTGCCGCTTTATCTCGGCTTCTTCCAGTTCGTGCACAACGCGCGCCGGCGCGACAAAGCCCTGCTCGGCACGCTCATCGCAGGCCTGGTTGCGTGACGGATCCGGCACCACCCCGGAATCCAACAAGAGCCACTTTCAATATCCCCAGATCATCTGATAGCCTGCATACCCTTGGCTTTGGGCCTCACCCGACATCGCTGCAGCGATGCTGGATTAGGCGGTTAGAACGGCAGCTCCTCGTCGTCCGGGCTGGGACAGGGTGGCGGGGTCGGCCGGACGTCGTCGGCCGACAGGGACCGACACGCACCTTTGCTGAACCGCGCTTCGATGTCTGCGGCCAGCTGCTCAAGGCAATCGGGGTCGAGAAGGTCCGGGCCCTCCTCGTCGTCGCCAAGCAGGTCAAATGCCTCGCCGTCTTCTGGCTGCGCATACGACCGGGCGAACGCCTCGACGTAGGGCTTTGCTTCGGCCGTCTCCACCCAACGCCAGAAAGCGTCGCCCTGCCCGAACCATCCGGATTCGAACACCAAAACCGCAGCGCCGTCGTCCATGTAACAAACCTCCCGCTTCCCTTTGTGATCCCAAGTGCCCGACGCCCTGGCTTATCGCCCGGCTCCTGCCCTGCCGCTTGGTGGCGACGGCACCGGCGCTGGCGCCGCGACCGGCGGAGCAGGCTTCGCTGCCTCCGGCGCTGGCGCCGGCTGGATCGGAGCAATGGGCGGGATGGTCCGTATCACCATCGCCGCCTCGCACAGCGCAACCGGGGTGTCCCCGCACGCCTTGTTGAGCCGCACCACCTTCTCCCACGCTGAGGGGTTGACCTCGTTCATCAGCGTGGACCCGGCCTCCCAACGGTCGCCGCCCACCAGCGACGCTGCCAGCCGGTGGCCCAAGTTCCACGACAGCAGCACAACGGCCAGGAACCACAGCACCACCCCCGCCACTACCCCGAACAGCGCCGCCGTGCGCACCCACAGCCCCTGCTCGCGCCGCGCTCTGGCCCCGGCCAGCACACCCTCGAACTCCTTCGACGCGTCCTCGAACGCCGACTTGGCCGCCCGCATGACGGTCACGCCCTGCTCGCTCGCCTTCAGCCCGGCCAGCCAGATGTCCTTCTCGAAGGTGGCCGGCGTCAGCTCCAGCGCCGGCTTGCCCTAGATCGCCTTCAGCCGGGTCTCGACCGCCTTCAGCTCGGGGGTCCGGTAGCAACCGAACCGAAAGTGCGTTTCAGCGCGTAGGATGCCTAGGTTTGCTGGCGAGAGATTAATGCATGAGTTGATGCACGATAAAGCCAAGCAAAGACCAGGCATTCGGCAATGCATTAGCAGCCTGCATTATACGTAGGTTTTATGCGTTGTCGTGCAACTTCAACGGGCTAAACTGGGGCGTCTCGCTCAAACGAACTTTCGGTTCTACTGCTACCGGAACCCCAACTCGGCCATTGCCGGCCCCGCCGTCAGCTCGCCCGTTTCGCCCAATAATCGCGCTGCGCCCGCGCCATGGCCTCGGTTGCGGCAAACTTAGCCGGCCCGAACAGCATGTCAGCGTCCGCGTCGCCCGTCTTGGCGGGCTTGGTCGATTTGTGCTGTTCAGAAATCGGCTGGCTGTTCTTGCTGAGGACGTAGACGATGCCGTCATGCTCCTGGAGCGAGTACATGCGGTTTAGGGCTGGCAGTTCGTGCTCGACCCTATGCACATCGTCGTTGAGCCACGGCACAGCCCGGCGGGCAGACACTTTTACCGCAATCGTCGACGGCAAATCCTCGGGCCGCATCATCGTTCCGCCCGAATCCGGGTTCCGTACGGCGTCGGCAACGGCCTGGACAGGTGCTGCGTCCGCAATCGCCCTGATTGCCGCGATTGCATCGCCGACTGAATGATTGCCGCATTGATTGCATGAAGCCATGGCATTGCTCCTTGAGCGCGTGCGTGCGCTCGGCACTGACATAGACCTTTTACTGTCGTTACGCCATGGCCGGGCATTGCACCGGATATTACGCACTTCACCACTTGCCCCGAGAGCAGTTATTTCGTCATCGTGGCTGCGGAACGCACGCGGCCACGTGCGTTTTGTCACCGAGGACTGCGGAGCGACGGCGCGGATATAAAAACTGGCATTGCTACCCCCCGCCACTTGTCCTAATGTAAGGCGATGGCGATTCCTGCTACCCTACATGACCTGAATGCTGCCGCCGGGAACGAGCCGGCGACGGCCGAACGCATCCTGCGCTGGACGCGGGCGGCCGGGCTTATCCCACGGGGAGTGCGGAGCCGCCCTATCGAGTGGGAGCCTGTCCATCTGGCGCGCTTTGTCGTCGCGTGCGTCAGCTTGCAACCTATTGACAGTCCTTACCTCATTGAGAGCTTTGCGCGGTGCGTCTATTGGGCATCGCCAGGCGCACCGCCCGACGACCAGCACCCGCGCGAAGGCGATGGCTGCTTCGAGCATATCTTCGTCCAGATGATTGAGGGCCTAGCGCGCGGCATGGAAGCGGTCGAGCGTGGCGTAACGCTAGAGGCCAACATCAACGCGGCCCCGCTCCCGGCATTCATCAGTTTCACGCTTTACCCAATTCGGATCGATTTGACTTGGCTGGCGCAGGACGGTCGCCAGGAGCGCGTCGACCAGTACGCTCCGCCGCGGGGCTCGGCCCAGCCGCCAAGGCGAGAAAGCGCCATTCAGCATACCGCCGTAATGCCTTCTTCGCTGCTGGTCCACGCTGCGCAGGCGTGGATGGAAATGTCACGCCACCGGCGCGCGGCACTTCCTGACCTGACAGCCACATCAACGAAAAACGCCGCCCCTGGCAGGGCGGCGCTTCGTGAAAGCCTGGAACCTGAGGGGAACCGCGGCTGCTCCATGTCAGAACACCATGGACAGTACGCGCGAAATATTACCAACGCAAGTTCCGGGTCGATCCCAAAAACGTTTTTTGAGGAGATACGACATGGAACCCAACGTCGACGGCTTGATCCCGCTTCCCCGCACGTCGCTTAAACTCCGCGAAATCTACGGGACAGCGCCCGGTTATCAGTCGCTATGGGCTGGAGCTGTCAAAGGGACGTTCCCGACGACCCAGCGTGGCGGGCGTCTGTTCGTAGCCGCTACGGACCTGCCTGTCATCGCACGCGCGTTCGGACTTATCGAGCCAGCGCCGGTCGTCGCCTAGTCCCACACGCGCGGCGCAACGCTCGTGCAGAACTAGGCGTTTAGGCTGCCCCCAAAGGCATCGCCTAAATATGACAGATCAGCACTGAACGCTAGTCCGCGCTTCCATTCGGAGGCGTGCATAATGCCTGATTTCCCCGTTAAAATTCTAGACTGCGCCGAGCGCCGCACGAACACGCTGCGCGCGATCGTGTCGGTCCAAGTCGGCAAGGCGCAAAAAATATCCGGCGTCATGGTGCATGTTCGCGGCGCCTCGCGTTGGGTTTGCTTGCCATCAAAGCCTCGGCTTGACAGCACCGGTATGGCGCAGCGCGACGACCGCGGAAAAATCCGTTACGACCCGACCGTCGAATGGACCTCGAAAGAGGTCGCTCTCAAATTTCGCGACGCGCTTCTTGAGCAGCTCGACGCGGACTTTCCCAGCACCGCCGCGCTGGAGGAAGTCGCATGACGCCAATCGAGTTCACTGGCCTCGCCAGTTCGGTAGGGCCGCTCACGAAGCGTATTTCCCTCGGACCCAACGGAGATCTCGTCGTCGACGGCTCGGCGTGCAACATGTGGCAAGGCACAGCAGTGCGCGTGCTTGTCGGGACTATGACCGAGGTCGCCGCCTACATCGGCGCCTGCAAGCACAACCAGGCTATTGCAGTCGGCGCGCTCGATCAGGATCGTCCCGCGCTAGTCAATATAGTAACCGCCAAAAATCTCGCCAAGATGAACGGGACCGCCGGCCCCGATACCATCTCGCGCACGTCGCAGCACATCAAATACGTCCCCGGCAAACCCGCGCTGGCGTTGCTCGATTACGATACGAAGGCCATGCCGAAAGCCCTGGCTGAGCGTATCGAAGCACTCGGCGGCTTCTGGCAGGCGCTGCTTGCCGTCGTCCCGGAACTGAAGGACGGCGGCCGGGTCACGCGGAACTCGACCAGCTCGGGGATTGAGCGCGTCGACACTGGCGCGAAACTGAAGGGCTCGTCTGGCGTCCATGTCTTCCTGCTCGTCCAGAATGGTGGCGACGTTGAGCGGTTCCTGAAGGCGCTGCATGACCGCTGCTGGCTGTGCGGGTTTGGCTGGATGATGGTCGGCGCTGGCGGGCAGTTTTTGGAACGTAGCATTGTGGATCGCATGGTCTACGCAGCCGAACGGCTGGTGTTCGAGGGCGAGCCTGTTCTGGTTGAACCGCTCAAGCAGGACGCAAGACATCGTGCCCCCGTCGCGCATGAGGGCGAGCCTACCAACACCGCGGCCATCTGCCCGAAACTGGACGACGCTGAAACTACAACGCTCAAGACGCTCAAGGACGCCGAGCTGAAGCGCCTGGCTCCGGCGTCAGTCAAAGTCCGCGCAAAGTTCGTCAAGGAACAAGTGGCGCGGATCACCGCCCGAACGGAATGTTCGGATGCCGACGCGAAACTAGCAGCCGAGCAGATGTGCGAAGGCATCCTGCTTCCTGATGTAGTCCTGGCGTTTGACGACGACGATCTCGCGGGCGCAACCGTCGCTGATATCTTGGCGAACCCCGAGCGTTTCGTCGGAAAGACACTGGCCGATCCGCTTGAAGGCATCGATTACGGCAAATGCAAAGCGAAGGTGATGCAGTGTAGCGCGACAATCAGGATGAATGTGCGCGACAATCTGGGTGAATGTTGAGGCCCTGAGGCGGCCCGCGGGCCGCCTCAGGGCCTCGGCGGTGTCCTGAGGGGCATAGCTTGCGATCGCGTGGCGTGCCGGGATGGAGGGTTCTCAACCGAGGACTCCTTCGTTGCCCGGCACTTCCATCAACGACCAGCAGGCGAGGCTTTACATGTCACTCCGTCAGGCACTTTCTCAGCAGACCGCGGCGGCCCGGGCCGGGTTCAGCGCCAGCACCGGCAGCCGTCTGGAAGCCGATCCCCGCCTGCCTTCGCAGAAGGCCCCGCCTCGTAGCCGCCGCCGGCCCGATCCGTTGGCCATGATCTGGGATACCGAGATCGTTCCGATGCTGACGGCAATGCCGGAACTGCGGCCGATCACGCTGTTTGATGAAATGCGCCGCCGCCATCCGGCGCTGCCGGAGGGTGTCCGTCGCACCCTGGAGCGCCGCGTCCGTACCTGGCAGGCGCTGCACGGACCCGAGCGCGACGTCATCTTTCGCCAGGATCACCCGCCGGGAGCCCAGGGTTTGTCCGACTTCACGGACACCAGCGGTCTGGGCGTCACCATCGCCGGTCAGCCGTTTGCGCACCGGCTCTACCATTTCCGCCTTGCCTTCTCCGGCTGGGCTCACGCCGAGGTGGTGCTCGGCGGGGAGAGCTTCGTCGCTCTGGCCAGTGGCTTGCAGAATGCGCTCTGGGGTTTGGGCGG
>JAABVA010004363.1_pt1 | contig 13116 bp, 11 predicted proteins | sample 5560331 | NCBI WGS metagenome assembly JAABVA01 (sample SAMN12812661, study PRJNA571458) | rock metagenome | isolation source: Antarctica rocks | place: Antarctica: Victoria Land, Mt New Zealand sud | collected 2016-01-07
GCCGCCGCGCGCTGCCCCGAGCAGCCGGCGGTGATCGGCACCGGCACGACCCGCTGGAGCTGGGCGGAACTCGACGGGCTGGTGGATGCCGAGGCGGCGCGGTTGCTCATCGGCGGCGTGCGTCCGGGGGATCGGGTTGCGTTGCGGCTGCAGGGTGCGGACTTTCTCGTCGGTTTCTTCGGTGCTCTGCGCGCAGGCGCGATTGCGGTCCCGCTGAATCCGGGATCGACCGAACGGGAACTGGTGGCCGCGTTGACGCACTGCGGCCCCGTGGTGCTGCTGGCCGAGGCGGGCGACGCCCTCGCGCACCGCGTCGCCCCGCCGTGCGGTGCATCGGTCAGTGTCCCGGCGACCTCGGCGGGCGACCAGGCACCGCGCTGTCCCCGTGGTGGCGAGGACATTGCCGTGCTGTGCTTCACCTCCGGAACCGAGTCGGGCGCCCCGCGGGCGGCGATGCTCTCCCACCGGGCGCTGCTGACCAACGTCGAGCAGTGCGCCGGGTTGACGCCGCGGCCGGTCGTCACTGGCGACCTGGTACTGCTCGCCCTGCCGATGTTCCACGTGTACGGGCTCGGCCCCGGAGTGCTGCAGGCGGCGGCAGCGGCAGCCACGCTGGTACTGCCGGGCCGGTTCGGCGCCGCCGAGACGGCCGAGCTGATGGCGCGGGAGCGGGTGAGCGCCGTGGTCGGTGTGCCCCCGATGTACCGCGCCTGGCTGCGGCTGCCTGCCCCAGCGCTGCGCGCCGCGTTCGACACCGTGCGGATGGCGACCTCCGGTGCAGCGCCGCTGCCGGCCGAGGTGATGGAACGGCTGCTGCGCGCGACCGGTGTGCAGGTGTACGAGGGCTACGGCCTCACCGAAACCGGCCCGGTGCTGACCAGCGCGCTGGGGCGGCCGATAGTGAAGCCCGGATCGGTGGGCGGACCGCTGCCGGGTGTCCAGCTGCGGCTGCTCGATGCGGCCGGCACGGCGCAAACGGAGATGGCCGAACTGGGGGAGGACGCCGGGGACACCGGGGTGGTCGCGGTGCGCGGACCGAACCTGTTCTCCGGATATTGGCCCGACGGAGCCCAGGCACCGGGCGAGACCGGGTGGCTGCGCACCGGTGACGTGGGGTTCATCGACTCCGACGGGGATCTGCACCTGGTCGACCGTGCCGGCGACCTCGTGATCGTCAACGGGTTCAACGTGTACCCCCACGAGGTCGAGAGCGTGCTGCTGGAGCTGGACGCCGTGCTCGACGCCGCGGTAGTCGGCGTACCGGACGAGCAGACGGGGGAGGCGGTGAAGGCCGTGTTGGTCCTGGCCCCGGGCGCGGAGGTGAGCGCGGCCGAGGTCCAGGAGCACTGTGCCCACCTCCTCGCCCGATTCAAGGTGCCGACCCTCGTGGAGTGTTCGGACGAGCTGCCGCACTCCCTGACGGGCAAGCTCGCCCGCCGGGTGATTCGGGAGGGCGGCTAGCCGTGTTGCGGGTCGAGTTGCTGACGCGGGCGGGATGCGGTGCCTGCGATGCTGCGGCAGCAGTGCTGGCCGCCGTCTGCGCCGACTTCGGGCTGAGCTGGAGCACCGTCGATGTCGACGAGGCCGCCGAGCAGCATCCGGAACTGCGGGCCGAGTACGGGGACCGGCTGCCGGTGGTACTGCTGCAGGGCCGCGAGCACAGCTATCTCGACATCGACAAGCCGCGGCTTCGCCGGGAAGTCCAGGCGCTCACCGAACGCTCCGCCGAGGGCGGCGGCTGAACCGGACAACCACCCGGACGCGAAGCATTGCCATGAGCGACCGTCTGCGTTATCGCCCCTCCCGACTCGGGTCGATCTTGATCGGGGTGCTCGCCGTGGCCGCGGCATTGACGGTGTCCCACTTGGTAGCCGGCCTGATCAACCCCGCCTCCTCACCCTTCTTCGCCGTCGGCAACAGCGCCATCGACCGCACGCCCGAGTTCGCCAAGAAGTTCGCCATCGAGAACTTCGGCAGCAACGACAAGAACGTGCTGCTGCTGGGCATGGCGGCGGTGATGGTGTTGCTGGGGGTGGTCGCCGGACTGCTGACCCGGATCAGGCTGGCCTTCGGCATTGTCGTCGTGGTCGTCCTCGGCGTCGTCGGATTCTTCGCCGTCCTCAACCGTCCGGACTCCTCAGCTGTGGGCCTGCTGTCCCCCGTGGCGGCTGTGGTCGCCGGAGCTGGGGTCCTCGTGCTGCTGTACCGGGTGGCTCCCAAGCGAGGCGCGCAGCGGACCCGGGACGCAGCGCACAGCGCAACGGCCGTGCACCCTGAACCGGCCGGCATGTCGCGCCGCGGATTCCTCGGCACCTCTGCCGCGGTCGCCGTGGGTGCGGGCGTCGCAGGCGCCGGCGGCCAGCTGGTCCTCAAGTCGGCCGACCCGTCCACTGTGGGCACCATCGCGGCGCCCCAGCCGGCCCCACCCGTGCCCCCTGGCGTCGACTTCGCCGCCGATGGTGGGCTGCCCTTCACGACGCCCAACGGTGTCTTCTACCGCGTGGACACCTCGCTGCAGCCGCCGCAGATCGCGGTCGAGGACTGGGAGCTGCGCATCCACGGTATGGTGGACAAGGAGATGACGCTGACCTTCGCCGACCTGATCAAGCGGCCACTGCTGGAGAAGCGCATCACCATGACGTGCGTGTCCAACGAGGTAGGTGGCGACCTGGTCAGCTCGGCCACGTGGGTCGGGGTGTCGTTGCGGGACCTGCTCATGGAGGCCGGCGTCAAGCCCGGTGCCGACCAGATCCTCTCCACCGCCGCCGGTGGATACTCCGCCGGCACCCCCACCTCCGTGGTGTTGGAACCCGACCGGGGCGCGTTGCTGGCGGTGAACATGAACGGCGAGGCGCTGCCGGTGGTGCACGGTTTCCCGGTCCGGATGATCGTTCCCGGCCTCTATGGCTACTGCTCGGCGACCAAGTGGATCACCGACATCGAGTTGACCACCTTCGCCGACAAGAAGGCGTACTGGGTCCCTCGCGGGTACGCCGTGCAGGCGCCCATCAAGACGGAGTCGAAGATCACGGTCCCCGGCGGATTCCAGCAGGTGAAGTCCGGCCGGGTCACCGCAACGGGCACCGCCTGGATGCAGGGCGTGGGCATCAAGGCGGTGGAGGTGAAGCTCGACAGTGGTCCCTGGCAGCAGGCCCGGCTGGGCACCGAGGTCAACGAGGACACCTGGCGGATGTGGCGAACCGACCTGGAGAACGTCCCGCCGGGCAGCCATACGCTGACCTGCCGGGCTATCGATGCCGCCGGCAAGATGCAAACCCAGGAACGCGCCCAGACCCTGCCCGACGGGGCCTCCGGATGGCACAGCGTCGTGTGCACCGCGACCTGACCGAACCCGGTTCCGGCGACAGCCGACTCTCGTCCACGATGGACGGAGTCGGCTGTTCGTTGTGGACGGACGTCTCCGCAAAGCCGTTACTGGGCATGGGATTTGCCGCACCCTTAGCCGTTGCGCAAATGTGATTTTCTCCTCCTGAACCGATGCGTGGGTCTGCCGCGAAGAACTCCACGACGGCCCGGACCGACCGGGTTCGCACGATCAGGAGGAACTGACGTGAGGAAGACTCAGCGGCTTGCAGCCGTCGGTGCGCTCGCCGCACTCACCCTGTCCATCGCGGCATGCAGCAACTCAGAGAAGGCTGCCAGCCCCACCACCACCGGCGGCGCTCCGAGCACCAGCGCGTCCACGCCCAGCTCCAGCTCCAGCGCTGGCGGAGCATCGAGCTCCTCGTCCAGCCAAGGTGCGGGCACCGGCGTGACCACCGTGAAGGACATCTTCGGCCCGTCCTGCTCCGCGGTGCCGAAGACCGGACCCGGCTCGCCCGATGGCATGGTCAACGCGCCGGTCGCAACGGCCGCGTCGAACAACCCGCTCTTCACCACCCTCGTGGCCGGGGTCAAGGCGGCGGGTCTGGTGGACACCTTGAACAAGCCCGACGCGGCATACACGGTCTTCGGGCCGACCGACGACGCGTTCAAGGCGCTCCCCCCGGGCACGCTGGACACCCTGCTCAAGGACCCGTCTGGCAACCTCACCAAGATCCTCACCTACCACGTGATCCCGAAGCGCTATGACGCCGCGGGCCTCGTGCAGGCCAAGACGGTCAAGAGCGTCGAGGGTGAGGACGTCACCATCACTGGCACCGCGGCCGCCCCGATGATCAACGGCAACCCGGTTGCCTGCGGCAACATCCCGACCGCGAATGCCACGGTGTTCGCCATCGGCAAGGTGCTCTCCGTTCCATCGATGAAGTGACCTGACTGCCATCAGGCAGCGAGAAAAGGCGTCCCGGCTTCGGCCGGGGCGCCTTTCCTCCTTTCCGGCCACCCCAGCGGGGACGAACCCGGTGGGTGTCGCGGTGCGCCGCAGGTCACACCGCCGCTGTGACATGCACGGCTCAACCGTCGTGACTTTGTGCATCCCTTCACAAGCCGTTACCGTGGGACGGGAGAGCACCGCAGTACCCCGGATGGGGACGGACACGTGGCCGTCGTCTCCGCCGATCCGTCATCGGTTCGCCGAGCGACAAGCGATCAGTGCGAGGAGCCCGCATCGTGACCGAGCACAGCGCGACGCGCGGAATTGCCCGCGTCGGCTCGGCCGAGGGCGCCGCCGCTGGTGCCGGATACGTCGCTGACGAGGCCCGCGCCGTGCCCGAGGCCACCGTCGCTCGGCTGGCGTTGTACCTGCGGGTGCTCAGCTCGCTCGTCGAGGCGAGCATCACCACGGTCTCCAGCGAGGAGCTCGCCGCTGCCGCAGGCGTTGGCTCGGCCAAGCTGCGCAAGGACCTGTCCTTCCTCGGCTCCAACGGCACTCGCGGGGTCGGCTACGACGTTCCCCGCCTGGTCAGCCGGATCAAGCAGACCCTCGGACTGAACCGCCGGCACCGGGTCGCCCTGGTCGGCGTCGGGCACCTCGGAAATGCCCTCGCAGGCTACGACGGCTTCGCCGATCGTGGATTCACCGTCACGGCGCTGTTCGACAACAGCGACGCCCGGGTCGGCAAGACTGTGGGTGAGTTGGTGGTGCGCCACATCGACAAGCTGGACGAGGCCTGCGCCGAGCTGGACATCTCTATCGGCGTGGTGGCCACACCCGCGAACGCTGCGCAGCACGTCTGCGACCGTCTCGTGGCCGCTGGTGTGCGGTGCATCCTCAACTTCGCCCCGGTGGTGCTGCAGGTCCCGGACACCGTCGATGTGCGCAGGGTGGACTTGGCCGTGGAGATGCAGGTGCTGTCGTTCCACGTTGCCCGCCGCGCCGCCAAAGCCGGGGCAGCACAAGACGGGGGCGCAAACACCGGGGGCGCAAACACCGGGGGCGCAGCCACGCAGGCCGACGCCGACCGCATGAAGACAAGACGGAATGGGTCGGTGATCGTGCCGTGAGCGTGTTGCTGGTCGGGATGTCACATCGCAGTGCGCCGGTCACCGTGTTGGAGCGGGTGGCGGTCACCGACGGCGAGCGCCCCAAGCTCCTCGAGGAGCTGCTTCGCTCACCCCGGATCTCCGAGGCGATGCTGGTGTCCACCTGCAACCGGGTGGAGGTGTACGCCGTGGTCGACGCCTTCCACGGCGCGCTCGCCGATGTGGGGACCGTGCTGGCCCAACATGCCGGCACTGATGTGCACGAGCTCACCAAGCACCTGTATGTGCGCTACAGCGAGTCGGCCGTCGAGCACCTGTTCACCGTCGCGAGCGGCCTGGACTCCATGGTCGTCGGCGAACAGCAGATCATCGGCCAGATCCGCGCCGCCTACGCGGCCGCCGACGAGGAGCGGGCAGCGGGACGCGCCATTCATGAGCTCGCGCAGCAGGCACTGCGGGTGGGCAAGCGGGTGCACTCGGAAACCGGTATCGACTCCGCGGGCACCTCGGTGGTGTCGGTGGCACTGCAACGAGCCGCCACCGCACTGGACGTGGCCGACCTGAGCGGGCGCAAGGCCGTGGTGCTGGGCGCCGGGTCCATGGGCGGCCTGGCGGTGGCTCTATTGCAGCGGGCGGGGGTCGACTCGATCGTCGTCGCCAACCGCACCCCGCAGCGCGCGGCGAACCTGGCGGCCTCCGCGGCAGGGGCCGGCACCGACGCCCGAGCCGTCGACCTGACCGAGCTGCCTTCCGCGCTGGCGCAGGCGGACGTCCTGGTGACCTGCACCGGCGCCGTCGGTGCCGTGCTCACCTTGGCGCAGGCCCACCTCGCCCTCGCGGCGCGTCCGGCGGGCAGCGGTCCCCTGGTCATCTGCGACCTGGGCCTGCCCCGCGACGTCGAGCCGGCGGTCGCCGAGCTGCCCGGCGTCGTCCTGGTCGACCTGGCCGCCCTGCAGCGCGCCCCCGAAGCGAGCGCGGCCGCGACCGACACCGCAGCTGCTCGGGCCATCGTCGCGACCGAGTTGGCCGCCTACCTCGCCACCCAGCGGGCCGCGGAGGTCACCCCCACCGTCACCGCGCTTCGTCGGCGCGCGGCAGACGTGGTCGAGGCCGAGCTGCTTCGGCTGGAAACCCGACTGCCGGACCTGGCCCACACCGAGCGTGATGAGGTGGCCCGCGCCGTGCGCCGGGTCGTCGACAAGCTGCTGCACGCCCCCACGGTTCGGGTGAAGCAACTCGCCGCGTCGCCGGGCGGAGACACCTACGCCGAGGCGCTGCGCGAGCTGTTCGAGTTGGGGCCGGGCGCCGTGGAGGCCGTCGCCGCACCGAGCACGGTGACCGAGGACGAGGTCGAGCTGGCCACAGCGGGCAGCGATGAGGACGGTGAGCTGTGAGCGCGGCAGTGCTGCGGATCGGTACCCGGGGCAGTCATTTGGCCCTCACCCAGGCCGGGGCGGTGCGGGATGCGCTGATCGCCCACGGTGCCCAGGCCGAGCTTGTCGTGGTCCGCACCGCTGGTGACGCCTCCTCCGCTCCGGTCGAGGAGATCGGTGTCGGGGTGTTCACCACGGCGCTGCGGGAGGCGCTGGTTGCGGGCGCGGTCGACGTGGCGGTGCACAGCTACAAGGACCTGCCCACCGCGCCCGACGCGCGGCTGACCTTGGCTGCGGTTCCCGTTCGGGAGGACGCGCGTGATGCCCTGGTGGCCCGCGACGGCCTCGTCCTCGGCGAGTTGCCGGCTGAGGCGCGGGTCGGCACCTCCGCCCCCCGGCGGGTGGCGCAGCTGCTGGCGCTGGGTCTCGGATTCCAGGTGGTTCCGTTGCGCGGCAACATCGATTCGCGGTTGGCCAAGGTGTCCGACGGGGAGCTCGACGCCGTGGTGCTGGCCAGGGCCGGCTTGGCGCGGGTGGGGCGGCTCGGGGAGATCACCGAGGCGTTCGATCCGGTGCAGATGCTGCCCGCGCCCGCGCAGGGCGCCCTGGCGATCGAGTGCCGTGCGGGTGAAGAGGACATCGAGCGCCTGCTGTCAACTTTGGACGATGCGCCATCTCGTGCCACGGTGGATGCCGAACGAGCGCTGCTCGCCGCGCTCGAAGCGGGTTGCACGGCCCCGGTAGGCGCTACCGCCGAGGTCGTCGAGTCGCTCACCGACGACGGCCGAATCATCGAGGAGATCTCCTTGCGCGCCTGTGCTGCTGCGCTGGACGGGTCCCAGGTGCTGCGGGCGTCGGGGGTCGGTGCAGTGGGGGACCCGAGGGCACTGGGTGAATCGGTGGCTGCAGAGCTGCTGGACCTCGGTGCCCGCGAGCTGGTCAATGCTAAATCGATAGAGCCACAACCGTCACTGGAGAGTCACCCATGAGCCGAGCCCGCAAGATCACTCCCGGACGGATCCTGTTCATCGGATCCGGACCGGGCGACCCGGCCCTGCTCACCGTCCGGGCCCAAAGCATGCTGGCCACCACGGCGCTGGCCTTCGTGGACCACGACGTGGCTGCAGGCGTCACCGAGCTGGTCGGCAGTGCGCTGGTCGGGAGCGGCCTTGACGAGTCCGCTACGGCCGACGTGCGGCCGGCCGTCGGGGAACCGGCCGAGGTGGCGAAGGCGCTGGTTGCCGAGGCGAAGGCGGGCCACGACGTGGTCCGGTTGGTCGCCGGCGACCCGCTGTCCACCGACTCCGTGGTCGCCGAGTCCGTCGCGGTGGCCCGGACATCCGTGCAGCTCGAGTTCGTTCCCGGGCTCACCGCCGCCACCGCGGTGCCCACCTACGCCGGAATCGCGCTCGGCTCGGGGCACACCGTCGTGGACGTCCGCGGAGACGTCAACTGGGCTGCGGTCGCAGCGGCGCCGGGCCCCCTGGTGTTGCACGCCACGGCAGGACACCTGGCCGAGGCCGCCAGCGCCCTTGTCGAGCACGGACTGGCCTCCCAGACGCCGGTGTCGGTGACCAACCAGGGCACCACCTGCAACCAGCGGACCCTCGACGCCACCCTCGCGAGCCTCAACGAGGTCGGCTCCGCACTGTCCGGGCCCCTGGTGCTGACCGTGGGCAAGGCGGTGTCGCAGCGCAGCAAGCTGTCCTGGTGGGAGACCCGCGCCCTGTACAGCTGGAAGGTGCTGGTGCCCCGCACCAAGGACCAGGCCGGGGAGATGAGCGACCGGCTGCGCAGCCACGGCGCCGTGCCGGTCGAGGTTCCCACCATTGCGGTGGAGCCACCGCGCAGCCCCGCGCAGATGGAGCGAGCGGTCAAGGGCCTGGTCGACGGTCGTTACCAGTGGGTGGTGTTCACCTCCACCAACGCCGTGCGCGCGGTGTGGGAGAAGTTCGCCGACTTCGGTCTGGACGCCCGGGCCTTCTCCGGCGTGAAGATCGCCTGTGTCGGCGAGGCCACCGCGGCTAAGGTGCGCAGCTTCGGCATCTGTCCCGAGCTGCTGCCCTCTGGCGAGCAGTCCAGCGAGGGCCTGCTTGCCGACTTCCCGCCCTACGACGACGTCTTCGACCCGGTGGACCGGGTGCTGTTGCCGCGGGCCGACATCGCCACCGAGACCCTGGCCGAGGGACTGCGCCTGCGCGGCTGGGAGATCGACGACGTGACGGCCTACCGCACGGTGCGCGCCGCACCGCCCGCCGCGCAGACCCGCGAGATGATCAAGACCGGCGGGTTCGACGCGGTGTGCTTCACCTCCTCCTCCACGGTGCGCAACCTGGTGGGGATCGCCGGCAAGCCGCACGCCCGCACGATCGTCGCCTGTATCGGACCGAAGACGGCGGAGACGGCGCTGGAGTTCGGCCTGCGGGTGGACGTGCAGCCCGAGACGGCGGACGTGGCCTCGCTGGTCGAGTCGTTGGCCGAACACGCCAGTCGGCTGCGGGCCGAGGGTGCCCTGCCGCCGCCCCGCAAAAAGGTCCGGAGCAGGCGCTAGCGCGCCTGTGCGTGATAAAGGCCCATTGCCGCTACTTTTTCACGCACAAGCTCCGACGAAGGAGGAGCAGTCCCGAGTGTTCCCTACCGACCGACCGCGCCGGCTGCGCAGTACTCCGGCCCTGCGACGGCTGGTGGCCGAAACCACCGTCGCGCCGCGCGACCTGGTGCTGCCGCTGTTCGTGGCCGAGGGCCTGACCGAGCCGCGCCCGATCGAGTCCATGCCCGGCGTGGTGCAGCACACGCTGGACTCTCTGCGTAGCGCCGCCGTGCAGGCGGTGACCGCAGGTGTCGGCGGGCTGATGCTCTTCGGGGTCCCCGAACACCGGGATGCCACCGGCTCGGGTGCCACCGCAGAGGACGGCGTCCTCAACGTAGGCCTACGGGCGCTGCGGGACGAGCTCGGTACCGACACTGTGCTCATGGCGGACACCTGCCTGGACGAGTTCACCGACCACGGGCACTGCGGCGTGCTTGCCGCCGACGGCAGGGTGGACAACGACGCGACGCTGCAGCGTTACGTCCAGCTGGCCGTGGTGCAGGCGGAGAACGGCGCCCAGGTGGTCGGACCGAGCGGCATGATGGACGGTCAGGTGGAAGCGATCCGCGACGGCTTGGACCTCGCCGGGCTCACCGACACCGCCATCCTGGCCTACTCCGCGAAGTACGCCTCGGCGTTCTACGGCCCCTTCCGGGAAGCCGTCGGCTCCACGCTCAAGGGCGACCGGCGCACCTACCAGCAGGACCCTGCCAACCGCAGGGAGGCGCTGCGCGAGGTGGACCTGGACCTGGCCGAGGGCGCGGACATCGTGATGGTGAAGCCGGCGATGGCCTACCTCGACGTGCTGCGGGAGACCGCCGATCGCTCCCTGGTTCCGGTTGCGGCCTACCAGGTGTCCGGCGAGTACGCGATGATCTCGGCCGCCGCGGAGAAGGGGTGGATCGACCGGGACCGCACCATCATGGAGACCCTGACCAGCATCCGGCGTGCCGGCGCGGACATCGTCCTCACCTACTGGGCCACCGAGGTCGCGGGATGGGTACGGTGAGCGGTCCCCGCGAGCCCTGGCCACCGCCCTACCACGGACCCCAGCCGCCACACCCGGGTGTCGAGCGGAAACCGGCGCCGCAACGACCCCACGAGGTGCGGGTGGCGGTGTGGCTGTGGATCGCCACCCTGGTGGTCGGGCTGGTCGGCCTGATCGTGTCCTTCGGCTCCATCGACACGGTGGCCCGCGCCCAGGTGGCCGCGAACCCGGAGGTGGCGGACGTCATCGATCCGGACACGTTCGTCCGCGTGCTGAGCTACGCCGTGGTGGTGGTCAGCTTGCTGGGTGTGGCGCTGCGGGTGTTTCTTATCGTGAAGCTCGCGGCGGGACGGCGGTGGGCCCGGACCGTGCTCACCGTGCTCGGTGGGCTCTCGATCGCGGGTGCGGTGCTCAATGTGCGTGCCGTCGGCGGGTTCGAGGCCGGGTTGAGCGTGCTGGACGCGCTGCTCGTCGCGGCGGCGATCGTGTACATGTTCAGCGAAGGCGCCCGGGGTTTCTTCTCGCCGCTGCCCCGCAGATGAGCGACGCGCAGGTGCTGTTCGTGGAGCCGGGTGGGCGGTGGCGCAGCATCGCACTGGGGCCCTTGCTCTGCCTGGCAGGTGCCCTGCTCGAACTGGCGTTGGGCATACCCGTGCACGGGATCACCTGGGCGCTCGTCGCGCTGCTGCTGGCCGGCGTGACGGCCGTGCACGTGGCTGGTGCGCGTCGGCACTGCCTGGTGGAGCTCAGCACCGCCCGGCTGCGCCAGGGCACCGAAGAACTGTCCGTGTCCGACATCGAGCGGGTTTTCGACGAGCTCGGTGAGCGCGCATGGGACGATCCGACCTCGAGCTGGGAGGCGGCCAGGGCGCTCGGCGAGTGGTCCGCCGTGCCGCGCAAACACACCGGGATCGGGCTGCAACTGACCGACGGCCGACTGGTCCAGGCCTGGGCACGCGATCATGCCGGCCTGCGCGCCGGGTTGCACCGGGTGCTGCACCGGTGAGCCGGCGTCGTGGCGTGGCGCTGCTGGAGGTATTGCTCGCCGTCGCCCTGCTCGCCGGGGCGCTCTGGTGCTGGCACCGCGGCGTGCAGACCACGCTCTTCCCGCCCTACACGCGCGGCGCTGCCGCGCAGCCCGTCACCTACTACTCGGCACCGTGGATCAGCGGTGCTGTCGCCTGTGTGGTGGTGGCCGGGCTGCTGGCCGTCGATACGGTACGCAACTACCGGCTCGCAGCCGGCGCTTCCGTCATGCAGCCGGCCGCTACAGACGCCGGAACTGCTCGGCGCTGAGCGGGCGACTGAGGCGGAAGCCCTGCACCTGCGCACAGCCCATCCGGCGCAGCAGGCGCAGCTGCTCCTCGGTCTCCACACCCTCGGCCGTGACGGTGAGACCGAGGCTGGCCGCCATGGCCAGAATGGCCTGGACGATCGGCACCGAGGACGGCTCAGCGAGCAGCTGCGCGATGAACGACTGATCGATCTTTAGACTCGTCGGGCTGACGTGCGGCAGCGCGGCGAAGGAGGAATATCCGGTACCGAAGTCGTCGATGGCCAGGGCCACACCAGCCTCGGTCAGCTCGCGCAGCGCCGCCCGGACCACCTCCGCGTACTCCATGGCGCTGCTTTCGGTGATCTCCAACTCGATGTCACCGGCGCCGAGACCGTGCCGACGCAGCGTCGCCAGCACCCGGCCGGCAAAGTCCGGGGCGAGGAGCTGACGCGCGGAGACGTTGACTGCCACCCGGACCGCCGGACGGTGCAGCGCCTTCCTGCGGGCCGCGTCGGCGCAGGCCAGATCCAGGGTCAACAGGCCGAGGGCGTGGATGAGCCCGATCTCTTCGGCGGCGCCGATGAACTCCTGCGGGGGCACGTCTCCCCGTCGCGGATGCCACCATCGGGCAAGTGCCTCCGCGGCGACGACGTGTCGCTCGGGCAGCCGGTAGATCGGCTGATAGACGACTGTCAGCTGTCGATCCGCCACTGCCCGCCGATGTTCGCTCTGCAGGTCCAGCCGCTCGCGTGCCCGGCGGATCAGCGGATTGCCGAACAGTTGCATGCAGTCCCCATCCTGTTGCTTGGCGTGTTGCAGGGCGGTGTCGCTGGCATGGAACAGCTGGGCGGCCAGATCCTCGGTGTTGCCCTCGCGCTGCCGCCTGGCTCCGTAGGTGCCGACGTCGGCGATGGCGATGCCGATACTCGCGGTGACGGTCAGCTCGTGGCCGTCGACGGGGAAGGGTCTGCGCATTTCCTCGAGCAACCGCTGGGCAAGCGTCCTGACCAGGGTGGCTGCCGATTCGTCGCTGATCCGGTCGTCAACGCTGAGCCGGTCGTCAACGCTGATCCGGTCGTCAACGCTGAGCCGGTCGTCAACGCTGAGCCGGTCGTCAACGCTGAGCCGGTCGTCAACGCTGAGCCGGTCGTCAACGCTGAGCCCGTCGTCAACGCTGAGCCGGTCGTCAACGCTGAGCCGGTCGTCAACGCTGAGCCGGTCGTCAACGCTGAGCCCGTCGTCAAGCAGGATGGCGAACTCGTCACCGCCCAGGCGGCTGACCAGGTTCGCCGAGTGCGCCGTCCGTTCCAGCCGCCGGGCGACCTCGGCCAGGAGCGCGTCACCGACCTTGTGGCCGAAGGCCACGTTGACGGCCTTGAACCTGTCGAGATCGACGTAGAGCAGGGCGAGCACGGCGGAGGAGTCGGCCCGGCGGCGCATGCTGGCTGCCAGCCGGTCCATCAGCCGCACCCGGTTGCTGAGCCCCGTCAGTGCATCGTGCTGT
>JAABVA010004365.1_pt1 | contig 13108 bp, 16 predicted proteins | sample 5560331 | NCBI WGS metagenome assembly JAABVA01 (sample SAMN12812661, study PRJNA571458) | rock metagenome | isolation source: Antarctica rocks | place: Antarctica: Victoria Land, Mt New Zealand sud | collected 2016-01-07
CGCCAGCGGCAAGGGCCATCGTTTCGAGCTGCTTGCTGATCTCGATCAGCAGCCGTTTGTCGGCGTCCCGGACCGGCCGGTCGGCTGCGGCCAGGTCGAACGGGCTCGGGTCGTCGGTGCCAGCACGTCGGGGCACCACGGCCAGCGGCGCGGCAGCGGCGAACCTTGGTATCGGGGTCGGCAGCGGGCCGGGGCGCCCGAAGTACCAGCCCTGCCCGACGGTGGCGCCGAATGCCCGGGCGGTCCGCAGGTGCTGCTCGGTCTCGATGCCTTCGGCGAGCACGACAGTGCCGGAGCGTTCGGCTTCGGCGTGCACGGCGTTGACGACCGCTGCGATGTGCGCACTGGCGCGGTTCTGGACCAGCGCCAGGTCCAGCTTGATCACGTCGGGCTGGACCAGCGGCAGCAGTGCCAGCGACGCCGGGTCGGCGCCGACGTCGTCCAGGGCGATGCCCCAGCCCAGCTTGCGGACCCGGGCGACGGTCTGCAGCAGCTGCGCGGGCTGGCCGGTCAGGGCCCGCTCGGTCAGTTCCAGCACGACGGTCAGGGGTAGGTGCTCGCGTTCCGGGTTGGGCCGCCAGCCGTCCAGCGCCTCGGGCTCGGCGTTAATGAACAGCCGGTACGGCTCGGTCAGACCGGCGACCTTAGCCGCGGTCAGCGCGGCGGTCCGGCAGGCGATGTCCAGGTCCCGAAGCCGGCGCCCCCGGCGGGCGGCCGCGAACAGCAGGTCCGGGCGTTCCAGCGCCGTCCCAGCCGGCCCGCGGGACAGCGCCTCATAGCCCAGCACCTGGCCGCCGTCGAGCCAGACCAGCGGCTGGAACACCGTCCGGACCGCCCGCTCGGCCAGCAGCCGCTCTAACACTGCCTGCTCGGCGGCCTCCACTGCGGGCTCCACAACCGTCACCTTGCCTCCCTCGTCCCCTTCCTCTCGGCACGTCAGGCCACGAACTGGTGCAACGCGCTGGCCGGGAACGTCTAGCGCTGCGTGGCCATGCGCGCGGCATCGCGGTCCGCTGACGATCCGCAATCGGCAAGGAAGGTCAGTTCAGTTCAGTTCTGCTGTAGCTCTGGGCCGCACCGGCAGGGAGTTCACGCGGCTGGGTGGGCGGTGAGGATGCGGGGTCAGTTGTCGGTGATGGCGATGGTGTGCTCGACGTGGGCGCCGGGTGAGCCGTCGGCACTGCGCAGGGTCCAGCCGTCGGAATCGATGCGGTAGTCGTCGTTGCCGCCGGCCAGCAACCATGGCTCGATCGCGATGACCAGCCCCGGTCGCAGCCGCATACCCCGTCCTGCTCGTCCTTCATTGGGGACGGACGGGGCTTCGTGCATCGCCTGGCCGACGCCGTGTCCGCCGAAGTCGGTGTTGATGCCGCAGCCCGCGGCTCGGCCGATGCCCGCGATCGCGGCGGAGATGTCCCCGAGCTGGCCGCCCACCTTGGCCGCAGCGATACCGGCCGCGAGAACGGCCGCGGCGGTCAGGCAGGGATGAAGGCGGGCCTGGTCCGCAGGCGGCCAGCGTATCGCCGCCACCAGCGACGACGGCAGCCCGGGGAGACATCAGGTGCCCCCGCGGGCCGCCGCAGCCGATGCGTTCGAACCGACTTCCGGTACTCGGTCAGCTTGCGTTTCCTTGGAGCCCGTGTAAGTCGAGGCCGAGCAGTTCGGTCAGTGCCCGTGAACCTGCGGGAGTCAGGGTGACTGCACGAAGCCGTGGGATACGAGTGAGCCAGGACCGGTCCAGGAGCTGCTGGCACATGGTCGCACCGAGCGAGCCGCCGAGGTGGTGGCGGCGTTCGGTCCAGTCCAGGCAGGTGCGCAGCAGCGGCCGGGTGCCTTTCGGCTGCAGGACGTGGGCGCCGGCCAGCGCGGTGAACCAGGCCCGGCCGGCGGTGGTGAGGGTCAGGCCGTTCCGGTCGTCAATGAGCTCTCGGGCCACCAGCGCGTCGAACAGGGCGACGCCGAGGTCTCCGGCGAGGTGGTCGTAGCAGGTGCGGGCTGCGGCGAGCTGGCCGGTGGCGCGGGCGGCGCGCAGCGATGACGGCAGCTGCGCTACGCCGACGGCGGCGGCGAGGTCCTCGACGAGCTGGGCGCTGTGATGGTCGGCAAGGCGCAGGTAACGGTGCCGTCCCTGCCGCTCCTCGGCGAGCAGACCGGCGGCGACCAGCACCGTCAAGTGCTCGCTCGCTGTAGAACGAGCCACCCCCACATGCCGGGCGAGCTCTCCGGCGGTCCAGGCGCGCCCGTCCAGCAGCACCAGACAGATACCCGCCCTGCTCCGGTCGGCGAGTACGGCCGCGAAGCGGGCGAGCGAGTCTGCAGTCATCACACCGGGATTGTCCCCCATGCGCGGCCCGGTGGTGCTCACCGTCGGCGGCTGAGGGCGATGGCAGCGAGGGCGAGCGCACCGCCGACGAGGGCGAACGGCGGCGGTGCCTCGTCCAACAGCGGCCAGAAGATGCAGATGGCAGCGGCGGCACCAGATAGACGGTGACGCCGAGCCGACCAGCGGTCATCGAGGACAGCGCATACGCCCAGGTAACGAACGCCAAAGCGGTCGGAACGAGTCCGAGGTAGACCAGCCCTGCCAGCGCCGCGGGGGCGGCCCCGCGAGTGTCGGCGGCCAACCTTCCGACGAGCGGCAGGCAGGCGAGCGCCCCTATGGTGCATGCCAGCGCGGTCACCTGCAGAGCCGGGACGCGGCACAGAGCCGGCTTCTGGGCCGTCACCCCGACCGCCCAGGCCACAGCGGCGAGCAGGCACAGCAGCATGCCGGCGACGTCCTCGCTGGCTGAGCGGGTGGTGGCCACCCCGATGATCACCGCACCGGCGAACGCGACACCGGCCCCGATCACGAGCCAGCGGGGAAAGCCCTCGCCGAGCATGCCCCGGCCAGCAGAGCGATGAGGATCGAGCCGGTGTTGACCAGTATCGCCGCCGTCCCGGTGTTGACGTGCAGCTCGGCGGCGTTCAGCGCAACGTTGTACACCGCGAACCACGCCACTCCGCAGACCGCGACTAGCCCCCGCTCCCAGCCGGAAGGGCGCACCCACGCGCGCCGGACGAGCATCACCGCTCCCAGCGCGACGGCGCCGACGACTAGCCGGCCCAGCGCCAGAGGGCTGGGGCTGAACGCCTCACCGAGGGCGCGGATCACGACGAACGCCGAGGCCCACGCCACGACGGTCACCAGCACCGCGGCCAGTGCCACCCCGGCCGCGAGTCGCGGCGAACTCTGCGGGGCTGGGTGACGAGGAGGTGCTCATGACCAGGACGCTAGGGCTCCGACGGTTCGGCGGGCACCGCATAGTCGCCCACCTAAGGTCGGGCCATGCCCACCCCGACAATCGACCCTTTCGAGCTCGACGTTCCCGCGCATGCGCTGGCGATCTACAGCAATGTCGCCGAGCAGCACGCCCGGCTGCGGCGGTGGGGGGTGCACCACCGAGCCGACGGTTGGATCGCTGGCCGGCCAGCCGACGTGGCGGCCGCCTTGACATCACGGAGACTGACCGTTGCGGCGGCGTTCCCGGCCGACCGTCCGCCCGTCGGAGAGGCCCGCGTGCTGCAGGCGCGGATGGCCCGGTTCTGCGACGGGCCGCGGCACACCCGCCGACGCAAGTTGCTCAACCAGTTGCTGCCCGCTGTGGCCGGGTTGGAAGCCGAGGCGGCGCAGCGAACATGCACTGCGCTGCAGCATGGCGCCGGGGCGTTCGACGTGATGCCCTTGGCGCGGACCGTGCCGGTCGTGGTGCTGGCCGCGGCCCTGGGTGTGCCCACTGCCGATCTCAGCCGGGTCCCGGCGCTGACCGGCCGGCTGTGCGACGCGCTCGCGCCTTGGTTGGGCGTACCTCCCGTGGAGCCGGCCGACGGGGACCAGGCGGCCAGCCAACTGACGGCACTGCTCGCACAAGTCGGGCCGTGGGATGACGAGCAGGTGGCCGCTGCGGCCGGGTTGCTGTTTCAGGCCCGGGACGCGACCGCCGGGCTGATCGGCGCGGCCCTACTCGCCGATCACGCTCTGGTCGACCGCGGTACGGCCGGCCGCAACCTGGCAGCCGGCATCGAGTGGACACTCCGGAACGACGCGCCGGTCCAGTGCACCCGGCGTATTGCCGCCGACGAGGTGGCGCTGGGCGGAGTTGTGGTGCCCCGCGGCGCTCCGGTGTGGGTGGTCCTCGCCGCCGCCGAGCAGGGCTCACCGTTGCGGCCGGCGACCTTTGGTGCCGGACCGCACTCCTGCCCGGGAGCCGAGCACGCTGTGGCCCTGGCCAGCGGCGTCTTGTCAGCGCTCTCCAGCAACGGGTGCCGGCTGGTGCCCGGGCAGCATGTACGCCACGAACCGCGGACCAACCTCCGCATCCCGGCCGCCGTTCTGGTCCGCCAGTCGTGAGCGGTCCGACGCTCTTCGCGGCGTTGCACAACGCCTATGGTCCATTTCTGCTGCCCAACGCCTGGGACGTCGCATCGGCGCTGCTGCTCGCCGACGCGGGCTTTCCCGCCATCGGCACCACCAGCCTCGGGGTGACCGCCGCCGCCGGACTGCCCGACGGCGCCGGTGCCGGCCGCGACCTCACCGTTGCGCTGACCAAGGCGCTCGTGGGGCGCCTGCCCATACCGTTGACCGTGGACCTGGAAGGCGGCTACGCCGACGACCCTGCCCAGGTCGCCGACCTCGCCGTCCAGCTTGCCGACCTCGGTGTCGCGGGCATCAACCTCGAAGACGGCCGACCCGACGGGCAACTGCGGCCCCCCGTTGAGCACGCGGCCATCATCCGCGCCGTCACGGCCGCCGCGCCCGGCCTATTCGTCAACGCCCGCACCGACACCTACTGGCTGTGCACCAGCACCGAGCACGACCAGCTGCCCGAAACCCTGCGGCGCCTGGCTGCCTACCGCGACGCCGGCGCCGCAGGCGCCTTCACCCCGGGACTGAGCGACCGCACAGCCATCCAGACCGTGGCGACCACCATCGGACTGCCGCTCAACGTGCTCTGGCAACCCGGGGTCAGCCTGGCGGACCTGGGCGCTGCCGGCGTCGCCCGCATCAGCACCGGCTCAGCGCTCTACCGGCATGCCCTCACCGCCGCCCTTGATACCGCAGCCGCCGCTCGTACCGCCACCACGCCCACCACCAGCCCCGTCGACTACCAGCAGCTGCAACGACACCTGCGCTCAGCGACCGCTCCGCATCGCTGCTGGTAGCCGATCGGCATGCGGAACGGGGCCCGTCGGACTCGACCTTCCCGCAGGGTCGACTTCTACCTTCGATCCGGCCGATACCGAGCACGGCAGGGAGCCAGGAGACTGGGTCGCGCCGGTCGATCTACAAAGTGGCGCGGAGGTCGCAGTGACATCGCGGACGTGGCGGCACTACGACACGGGAGCCTAGGGGAAGGCCCCGGCCTGGCGATGGCAGAGCCCTCGTCGCGCAGCCGGACGGATTGCAGCCTGAGGATGCGCTGGGAGGACGCCGCCCAGGCGAGGTCGAGGCCTACCCCCCGGGGCAGCAGGCGTGAGGCGTCGACTTGAGGACTGCGGCCGTTGCTCACAGTATGAAGTGCGCGCTTCAAGCTGGGAGGGCATGCATGGCGCCTGAGGACACTCCGCCCCCACGAATCGTGCTGGGTCCCAAGGCGCTCGCCGCACTGGCAGTACCAGCGCGGTTCGCGATCCTCAGTCATCTACTCGAGGCCGGCCCACGTACGGCGAGCGAGTGCGGCGAGGCGGCAGGCGAGAGCGCGTCCAACTGTTCCTGGCACCTCAGGGCGCTGGAGAAAGCAGGCCTAGCCCCGAGCTTTCACGCTGAGGTCGTGTCGATCGACTGGAAAATGCTCCTGACCAGCGAGGATGGACTTGTCGAGGGTCTCATTCACGCTGATGCAGGAGCACCTTTCTGGTGAGGAAGAGTAGCGGTTCTATCCGCGGTTGACGGTTGATGCGGCGAGCAGGACGACGGTGTCGCACGCGGGGTCGGTGCTGCTGCTCGAGACGGTCCGGGCGACGCGCTTGGACCGGGAGCTGTCGGCGGCGTTGGCGCCGTGGCGTAAGCCGCTGGCCCGCCACGATCCGGCGAAGGTGCTCCTCGACCTCGCCGTCGCGCTGGCCCTCGGCGGGGACTGCCTGGCTGATGTCGCGCTGCTGCGAGCAGGGCCGCAGCTGTTCGGCCCGGTCGCCTCCGACCCGACCGTGTCCCGCACGGTCGAGGCGCTCGCCGCCGACCAGAGGGCGTTGACGGCGATCGCCACGGCCCGGGCGACGGCCCGCCGCGGGCGTGGGCGCTGGCCGGGACCGGCGCTCCGGACGCCGACGTCGATTCCCGGCGGCCGCTGGTCGTGGATCTGGACGCGACACTGATCGGTGCGCACTCGGAGAAGGAAGGGGCGGCGCCGACGTTCAAGCGTGGCTTCGGCCACCATCCCTTGCTGGCCTTCGCAGACCACGGCCCTGGCGGGATGGGTGAGCCGCTGGCGATGCTGCTCCGGCCCGGCAACGCCGGGTCCAACACCGCCGCCGACCACATCGCCGTCACCAGGGCCGTGCTGGCCCAGTTGCCCGGAATCGACCCGGGTCGTCCGGGCCGGCGGGTGCTGGTCCGCACCGACGGTGCCGGCGCCACCCACGAGTTCGTGAACTGGCTGGTCAGGCGGCGGCTGTCCTACTCCCTGGGCTTCACCTTGCCCTGCGGGGCGGAGCGGCTGATCGACAAGATCCCGGCGTCGGCGTGGACGCCGGCCTACGACTCGGGCGGCGAGATCCGCGACGGGGCGTTCGTCGCCGAGCTCACCGGCCTGCTCGACCTGGGCTCCTGGCCTGCCGGGATGCGCGTCATCATCCGCAAGGAACGACCGCATCCGGGTGCGCAGCTGCGCATCACCGACGTCGAGGGCAACCGGATCACCGCGTTCGTGACCAACACCCGGCCCGGCGGTGCGGGCAGCCAGCTGCCCGACCTGGAGCTCCGGCACCGCCGCCGGGCCCGCTGCGAAGACCGGATCCGCCAAGCGAAAGACACCGGGCTGGCCAACCTGCCGCTGCACAGCCTGGCCCAGAACCGGATCTGGCTCGCCGTCGTCGCCCTCGCCGGAGACCTCATCGCCTGGACCCAGCTGCTCGCCCTGACGGACACCGACGCCCGCCTCTGGGAGATCAAACGACTCCGCTACCGGTTGCTGTCCATGGCCGGACACATTGCCCACAACGCCCGACGTGTCCTCCTGCACCTCCCCGAACGGCACCGCTGGGCCCAGCTGCTCATCGACGGGCTGCGCCGCCTCACAATCCACCCGGCCCCAGGCTGACGCCCACGATCCCGCCCCTACGACCTAGAAACCACCGCAGGAACGGCGCCACCGGGACGACTCCCGGAACTTGTCGCACCCCGCTGCAAGAATCAGCAACAGAACCGGCGCACGACCGCCGGACGATGATCGACCAGAGCGGGACGAAAGATCCGGGCTAGTAGGACGAGTCGAGGACATTGCAGGCGACAGGCGGCGCCGACCGTGGCAAGCGGCCGGCGTTGGTTTTGCCTTCCCGTCACATATGCGATCGCCGACGGCGACGGTCGCTCTGGCCGCCGTCGAAACCACTGCCGCTCTCTACGACGAAGGGCTGTTCGCCCAATATCTGGCCCAGCGCGCTACCCTTCCCGAGGAGTGGACGCGGGTCACCGCAGTGAACAGCTACTCCTTGACTGTGACGGTCGACGAGTTGACCCAACTCACCGACGCAATCGACGCGCTGCTTCGGAGGTACGTCAGAACCATCCGCCAAGAGCCACCTCCGGCAAGCGAAGTCGTGCACGTGTCGCTACGGGCCTTCCTGAACCCCACGAGCTCACCGCCCCAGGCCGGCGAATCCGCTGCACCGGCTAGCCCGCCCGAAGGGCGCTGACGTGCTGGCTGCCGTGCGGCGACCGGGATTGCACGGCTCGCCGGCGCCGTAATGCTGTCCGAGGGTCGGGGACTGGGTCCTGCTGATCGGGCTTCCCATCTTCGTATTGCAACTGACAGGCTCAGCCTTGACCACGGCCACGGTCTTCATCGTCGAGCTAGTTCCGACGACAGTGGTGGGCGCCCGCTACTGGGAGTCCTGGTCGATCGGGTCGACCCCTGGCGGCTGCTTTCCGTCACCTCCCTGGTTCAGGCCCTCGGACTCGTACCGCTTCTGGCGGCCGGTCGCCCCGGCACCCTCTTGATCGTGTACCTGGTCGTCCTCGGCGAGTCCGTGCTTGCCGCGGTCGTCGAGCCTGCCCGCAGCACCGCTGCCGTAGCCAGTGTTCCCTCCGAGCACCTGACGGCCGTGAACGGCGCGCTGGCGACCACATCCAGCCTCGCCCGTCTCATCGGCGGACCGCTCGGCGGGGTACTGCTGGCCCTGACCGGACTGCGCGGCATCGTCCTCGCGGACGCAATCAGCTTCGGCGCAGCGTCCGCCTTGCTGGCAGTGGGCCACACGCCTGCACGCCCTAGGAGTGCCCGACCGGCAACGACACGCGGCACCGCACCCGCGCTTCCTCAGCTGCTCGCCTGTCGGCCTAGTTCCCGGAGACCAGACGCCCGGGCGAGCGCCATGCCCTGCAAGCCTGAAGCGCGCACACCGCGACAACCCATCAGCTGATATGGAGGTCAGTCTGTCAAGGGGGCGTGCGAAATCGACGCCGTGCCTGGATGTTTTGTTGGCCTGGCGCGTTGTGAGCATTCTTTGCTGTTCCTCGGATAGCCCGTTGGTGCCGGGGAGCGCAGGAGAGGTCAAGGGCGGTTGTTCCCTTGACCTGTCCGAGCACCTCGGCAGGCTGGCGGCGGCGGAGAACAGAACGAAGTGGGTGGGGGGCCGGCCGGTAGTGGCGGCGTGCGTGTCAGGGCGACGTGCGGTCAGACTGATATTCGCGGGTTGGTTACCGCAGGACGGGCTGTTCGGCTGGAGCGCTCCGCTGGTCTAAAAGTCGAGCGTGACCTGGGATTTGTCTCAAGCTGCTCATAGCTTAGCCGCGGGTGCGCTCCACGCGCTGCCGTCGCCGTGCTACCGGCCGGCCCCGGTCAGGGGGCGGTCAGGCCGCCGTGGTGTCCTCTAGCATCGCCAGCGACCAGCACCAGCCGGCGAGTTCGCGGGCGACCGCGACGTTGGCGACCACCGGCCGTTTGTTCCGGCCGTCGAAGGCCTGCCAGCGTTGGTGCAGCCGCTGGTTGCCGGCATGGCCGCGGGCCCGGGCCGCCGCCGGTGCCTGGTCCCAGCGGGTCCGCAGCGCCTTCGACGGGCGGTAGGGCCGCTTGTGATGCCAGGCCGCTTCGACCAGCAGCCGGCGGGCGTGGGTGTTGCCGGTCTTGGTGATCGAGCCCTGGCTGCGGCTGGCTCCGCTGGAATGCTCGGTCGGGACCAGTCCGAGGAACGCGCCGATGCTCGAGCCGGTGAACCGGGACCAGTCGCCGACCTCCACCGTCAGGCCGAACCCGGTCAGCGTCGACACCCCCCGCAGGCAGCACAGCCGGCTGACCATCGGCGACCAGGCCGGATCTTCGGCCAGCTTGACGATCGCCTTGTCCAGCCGGTCCCGGCGGTCCGCGGTGAGCAGCACCGTCTCCACCGCGCTGTCATAAGCGGCGGCAAGCGCCGGCTGGTCGAAACTCTGACGGCCCAGCCAGTCGTGATGTGCCGCGGTCCACGCCGTCCCACCCGCGTAGACGATCCCCTGGCGCAGCAGCAGCTTCGAGACGCGGTGCCGGGCCGGCATCAGATCACCACGCACGTCCTCCCGGACCCGGACCAGATCCCGGGCCGCTTCCTGCGCCACGGTCGGGACCGCGACCGGCGTCACCTCCCCCAGGCGCAGCAGCCGGGCCAGGTGGGGGGCGTCCTTGGCGTCGGTCTTGACCCGATCGCCGGACGGGCGTTGCAGCTTCGAGGGCGCCGCCACCACACACCGCACCCCCTGGCCGGTCAGATAGCGGGCCAACCCGAAGCCGGTCGGTCCCGCCTCGTAGACCACCGCGACCGGGCCGGGCAGCTCGCTCAGCCAGCCCAAGATCGCCTCGGGCTGCGGGACGAGCCGCGCCCGGAACATCTCACCCGTGTCATCGTCGATACCGCAGGCCACCACCGACCGGGCGTGCACATCCAGCCCGACGCTCGTACGCTCTCGTTCCACCGGGACCTCCCGCAAATGTTGGCTCTACCGGCCCAGGTTCGCCCGGGCCGGCAACCCACGACAACTTGCGAGTGAGGTCCCGGCCCAAACGACCGGGCCCACCTCCATACCGTCTAAGGACAAGGTGGGATGGACCTGCCGATGTAGTGAGGGTGGCCTCGACCGGCTTCTCGTCCGCCCCGAGGTTGATATTTCCGCCAGCTCGACGGGCGATCGATGGCACGACACCCGCCCGGGCCGCAGCGAGGCCTCGCCCTACGGGCTGCCCGCCAGTCACCCACCCGCACCCCTACGGAACCCCCTCCGTCAAGCCGAATGAGTGGTCGGGCGCAAGCCGCGCGACGAGAACTTGACCTTGACCCAGGGGCAGGGTTCGAGGATATGCGGCATGAACACAGCGACCCGACACCAAACAAGCACTGCCGTTTCGGTGGGCGGCCTCCGAAAGGCGTACGGGGGCAAGGTCGTGCTCGACGGTGTGGATTTGAGCATCGGCGAGGACGAGGTGTTCGCCCTGCTCGGGCCGAACGGCGCGGGCAAGACCACCCTCGTGAAGATCCTGTCCACGCTGGTCGGGGCCGACGGCGGCGCGGCCCACGTGCTGGGACACGACGTGCAGAGCGACGCCGCCGCAGTGAGGGCGCTGATCGGAGTGACCGGCCAATTCTCGGCGGTCGACCCTTTGCTGACCGGCGAGGAGAACCTGCTCCTCATGGGCCGACTGCTGCACCTTCCGGCGCCCGAGCGGCGGGCGCGGGCCGCTGCGCTGCTCGGGCAGTTCGAGCTGGTCGAGGCGGCCCGGCAGACCCCAGCCACCTACTCCGGTGGCATGACGCGCCGGCTCGACCTCGCGATGACCCTCATGGGGCGGCCGCGGTTGATCTTCCTGGACGAGCCCACCACCGGTCTGGACCCGCGGAGCCGCCGAAGCCTATGGCAGAACATCCGTGGCCAATCTGCCGATGGGGTCACCATCGTGCTGACGACGCAGCACCTGGCGGAGGCCGACCAGTTAGCTGACCGGGTAGCCGTGCTGGATCGAGGCCGGATCGTCGCGGAGGGCCCGCCGGCCGAGCTCAAGCGCCGCCTTCCTGGCGCGCACATCCGACTGCGCTTCGTCGACACCGCGACACTGGCCGCGGCCGCGGCGGTGCTGACAGGCGGCACGCCCGACGACGAGCAGCTGCTGTTGCGGGTGCCGCACGCGGGCGGAGTCTCCACGTTGCGCGACGTGCTCGGCCGCCTTGAGGGCATCGCCGTGGAGGAGCTGTCCCTGCAAACACCGGACCTCGACGACGTCTTCTTCGCCCTGACCGCCAATAACGCCAAGGAGCACTCGGCATGACCACCCTTACGTATGCCGCTCAGGACTCCGCGACGATGCTGGGACGCGAGCTCAAGCACACCCTGCGGTTCCCGTTGACGCTCGTCGCGCTGATCCTCGTGCCGGTGGTGTTCCTGCTGCTGTTCGTCTACATCCTCGGCGGCCCAATCGGGGCCGGGCTGGGGATCACAGCGCGGGACGAACCGTATGTCGACTTCCTCGTGCCCGGCATCTTTGATGATGACGGTGGCATCCGGCTCCGGAGTGACGGCGATCAACGTTTGCACCGGCATGTCCGGCGGCGTCATCGACCGCTTCCGCACGATGCCCATCACCCGCGGCGCGGTCCTGACTGGACACGTCGGCGCTAACGTCCTTCGCACCCTGGTCACCACCGCCGTCGTCAGCGCGGTGGCGCTGCTGGTCGGCTTCCGGCCACACGCCTCAGGCCAAGCCTGGCTGGCCGTCTTCGGCATCCTCACCGCCTTCTCCTTCGCACTGGCCTGGCTTGCGGCGGCCCTCGGCCTGGTCGCCAACACGGTCGCCGGCGCGAACAGCTCGACCCTGCCGATCCAGTTCCTGCTGCCGTTCCTATCCAGCGCCTTCGTCCCGGCCTCGTCAATGCCCCCGGGAGTGCGCTGGTTCACCGCGCACCAGCCGTTCACCCAGGTGGCCGAGTCACTGCGCGCGCTGCTGTCCGGCACGTCGGTGGGCAGCGCCGCGTGCGTCGCCCTCGCCTGGTGCACGGTAATCACGCTGGTCGGCTACGTCTGGGCCCAGGCGGCTTTGCGACGGGCCGCAGGCTGACACATTCTGACGGCCGCAAATGGCGCACCGTGTCGAAGGGCGACTGAAGCAGATGATCACGATCGGGCAGCTCGCCGGCTACGCGGGCGTGACAGTCAAAGCCGTGCGCCACTACCACCGGCGCGGCCTGCTCGCCGAGCCGCCCCGCGACGCCTCCGGCTACCGCCGCTACAGCGCCGACTACGCGCTCGCCCTCGTCAAGATCAAGACACTCGCCGAGGTCGGCGTACCCCTGGCGCGCATCAAAGACTTGCTCACCGCCGAAACCGAGCAGTTCGCGGCAGCGATCACCGAGATCGACCGGGCCCTGAAAGAACGAGCCGCGTCCATCCTGCGCACCCGCGAGCGGATCGCCCAGCTGCGCGCCGGAGACCGGTTGTTCGTATCGTCCGAGGTCGCCGACTACCTCGAACAACTTCACCGGCTCGGGGTCAGCCAGCGCGGAATCGACGGGGAACGCGACGGGTGGATCCTGGCGCAGGCGATCTCACCGCTGCACGCCGTCGCATGGATCCACGACAAGCGCGACGCGATCGCCGACCCCGAGTTCCAAACCCTCTACCTGCAGTACGACGACGCGTTCGGCTGGCCCCCAGACGACCCACGCCTCGAAGGGCTCGCCAACCGGGCCCACAACTGGTCAACCAACCGGCACAGCACCGGCACGAGCGCAAATGTGTCCGCAATCGACCCGGCTATCGCCAACCTAGTGTCGTGTCGCCAAAGTCTTTGGGCGGTTGGGTGCGGGACACTGTCGTATGCGAGCTGCCCGCTTGGGATTGCTGGACGGGGACCGTGAACGGCTGACGGCCTGGACCCGGTCCTCGACGGTG
>JAABVA010004366.1_pt1 | contig 13106 bp, 9 predicted proteins | sample 5560331 | NCBI WGS metagenome assembly JAABVA01 (sample SAMN12812661, study PRJNA571458) | rock metagenome | isolation source: Antarctica rocks | place: Antarctica: Victoria Land, Mt New Zealand sud | collected 2016-01-07
TAGTATGTGCCGCCATAGTAACCATTGTTCCAAATTCTGCGTGGGTGCCCACCACCTCCACCGCCAGGAGGATTGCCATCGCTGCTACGATCAGCACGCCATTTCCTAAAGATGAGTACGCCGAGGACAATGACGATCACACCGAGCGACCCAGCCATCAGCACACCAAAAGGGGTAATACCGTTTGGTGATTTGCCTGTGATCGAGCTTTGGAGTGAGTCGATAGCGGCGGTCGTCGCGGATGTATAATCGCTCCCGTTGATGTTAGAGCGAAACGCGCTTATGGCATCGCTGACCTGACTATCGGTCAACTTAGAGTTTTTACCACTCTGGATGGAGAGGTGCCTTTGCATCGTGTCGATGCCTATTACCACTTCGCTCTGATCAGTGATATAGGCACTTGTCTGGCTGTTCAGGGCGTTCTGGTCGCCTGTGAAGCTCCTGGTCGTGTAGATCAGCAGAGGATCGGGAAATTGCTTGGCGTCATCCTGCACCTGTTGCACATTGAGTACATTGGAGGCGTCATTAATAGTAACTTTGCTCGCGGCAGAAACTCGCATAGTTGTAAAACATAGTAGGGCTAGCGCGAGAAGAGGTGCCAACACCACCAGTGGAGCGAGGCGTTGTTTGTGTATTATAGCGTTCATTAGCATAAGCCCCTTTTCTGGATGAACAATAGGTCTTTTCCTTCTCTTCTTATAAACGTATCTTTCTATAATATGCCAAATTGTGCAACAACGTTGTAGTGCGTATGCTGGATGAAGCCTGCATTCAGGCTGCGTTCCTACTATTGCTTGTCCATTGCTTTGGACAGCTACAACCTCTACTTACATTTACTACAATGCTGAGGCTTTAGAGGCTAATGGGAAAGTTTATGTCACATGTACGGATGGCAAACTATATGCCTTCAGTGCCTCTACTGGCAAACAGCTTTGGACTGCTACATTGTCTGGAAACTAACAGAGTAGTATTAGCTAGACTCATGGCCTGTACGGGACAGGGGCCAAAAAGATGCATAGGTACACTCGCTAGTTTTAGTACACCTAAACGGGCGTTCCTGAGAGTATAGTCTACAACTCTGAGCTATCGACCCAGATGATGACAGGGCCATCGTTCAACAGTTCTACCTGCATATGTGCGCCGAAAACGCCGCCTTCTACGGAAATACCGTGTGCGGTGATAGCTTCTTTGAAGCGTTCGACGAGCGGTTCAGCAAGGGTGGGTGCTGCAGCTCCAATGAAGCTGGGGCGACGCCCTTTATGGATGTCCGCGTAAAGTGTGAATTGTGAGACGACGAGTGCTTGTCCACCGCTATCTAGCAAGGAACGGTTCATCTTGCCCTCGTTGTCTGCGAAGATGCGTAGATGCACGATTTTTTCGCTGACCTGTTTGATCTCGGCTTCGCCATCACCTTGCCCAACTCCGAGTAGTATCAGCAAACCATGCCCGATCTGACCAACGATCTGTCCATCAACGGTGACGCTGGCTTTGCTGACGCGCTGTAATAATGCTCTCATAAGACCTCTAGTTCACTTGTTTACTTTAGTGTAGCATGTAGATTACAGTAAACAAGACGTAGTGTACAGATGAGTTTATCCACCTGTGCGCTGCGTCTTGTTTGATCCGAATGAAATGTAGTGACCTACGACCTATGTAGCACGTTCACCGTGTTGGTATTGTCATCGGTAAAGTAAACTTCGAGATCGCCTTGCTTCCCAACTGCCGCCACTATACCGAATAGTGCCGATCCATTGCCGGATTGAGCATCGACTGGCACGTTGTCAACTAAGACATCGCCCTCGACTCTGTGCGTCGCAAGATTCAATTCAACAATATCGTTCTTCTGTGAATTAGCGACAAGGAGATGACCTGTTGTCGGACTGATAGCCAGACCGACTGGTCCCTGTAAGGGCATACCCTTGAATACCGTGAAACCCTGGTTGACCGACCTTGTGTTGAGGGTGTGATGGCTAGAGCTATTTGGATAGGCGGCAATCCGATTGTTCACGGTGTCCGCAGCCAGCAGCACATCCGAATAATGATCGTCACCGACGCGCAACGAGGGCACCCACGTCAGGGCGATGAATGTTTGCTTGCCTGTATGTGCTAACTGACCAATCTGGAATACCTTGAAGGTAAATGCACCCGTACTCGTTGGAACTAGATCAATGCGATCAATGGTGGCATCGGCTGCATTCGACGAGAAGAAAGAGGCAACTGCCCCGTCATTTGGATTGTGAACGCCCCAGTTGAATGCTTGTCCCCAGGGCATATTGAATAAAGGACTGGTGATGGTTGCAACAACTTTCCCATTGGCATTGAACGCCTGAATGTTGTTGCCGCTTGTGTTCGCAACCCAACTGGTGCCCGTCATGGTGTTGAAGGCTAAGTCGGCGGGACCGTTTGTGCCCTTGTCCATCGTTGTGTTCAAAAGGTGAGCTGGTCCTTGTTTGTTAGGAATACTCACAATGGTTTTTCCGGTCTGGTTGGCACCAAAGTTAGTAACAACAAGATCGCCTGGACGTAATCCTCCTGGCATTTTTGATGCTGAGCGTGGCACGATTGCAATACCATAGGGGTTGGCGTCGGTTGTAATGGTTCTGCCATTCGCATCGACGACAAACATGGTACTGGCTACGGCTGAAACACTGTTGAGTCCGCCAATGGTGGTAGCAGCGTGATATTGGTTTCTGTTGTTCCCGTTGTTGTTGTTTTGCCCTATCTTGATACCTGAGTCGCCAATACCACCGGCATGTGTAATGGCAGGGTTGATGAAGCCAAAGAAGGCTGCCGCAACGAGTAAGATGCCAAGTACCGCTATGCTAAGCGATAGAACGAGTGGCTTACGTTGTTTGAACACGTTGTTTTCTCCTACGGTTGTTGTATGATCGCTCTTACACGGTCAATCTTCATTTGATGACTCGCCGCCGAAGGCGGCGGGAGGAAGGGGAACCGGGGCACAGCCCCAGCCCCAGTCAAGGGGCTACGGCCCCTTTCCCCACTCTTCGCATGTGGAAGGGGGAGACTGGAGCTGTACCCAGTTCCCATACAAGGGGCGGCTGCCCCTTGCATCCTCGCTTGTCACCTGTGTCAAAACCCACTATGTTATTGACCCTGTGGCGTCCCTTGCGGATTTGGTGTATTCTGTAGATTTGGCGTTGTCTGCGGGCCGGGTGTCATTTGTGGATTTGGCGTTGCCTGTGGGCTTGGTGTCGCTTGTGGACCACCTTGCTGCCCACCACCAACACCCGTTGCTGCACACGTAATGCTCACCTGATTCGTCGCTGTGTTCGTTGTAATGGTGCAGGTCTGCCCATTGATCATTACTATACAGTTTGGTATAGCAGTGCCATTAAGCGTGCAGGTGGGAGGCGTATTTGCGCCACCGTTCCCCATACCTGTGCCACCACCATTACCCATACCCGTGCCACCACCATTACCATTTCCTGCTCCAGCATTAGGGACCGTAATGGTTGCGGCGGTTGCTACGCCATTGCCATCTACAGTGACTGCGACTGGATTGGGCTTGTTCAAAAGTCCCACACAATTGAGACCATTGGCTCCAAAGGTAGCTGCAAAGCGTTGTGCGAGGAAGGTAAAGAGATTCGTTGCAACGGCTGCATCGGGCGATGGACGACCCATAGTCAACTGCATATCACCCTGAATACGACCAGGGCCAACGTTCAACAAATTGTTACAGTAGTTAGTGGTACTCGCGGCTGTCAGACTTTGCGCTGGCATCTGATCGACGCCAACTCGATAGGCGTTGATCTTATTCAGATTGGTCTGGTTGTTATTCAATACCATTGGATCGTTCGCAGGTACGAGTGCGATGGGAGCCGCTTGTTGGGCTGCTGCTTGCAATTCGTTGAGTGGTAGTGCTGGCACCATGTTACCTGGGTCTGCGAGGTCGGGTGCTGTCCACGGTTTACAACCTAATGCACCATCGAGTGCAATCGCAAGTAAGCGGTTGTCACTGGCGTTGACCTGCATCTGCGGCGTCATTGCTCCACCTCCGAGGGCTGCGGCGTTCTTCGCAGTCATCTGCGCTATTTGAGTTCCATTCACAAGATAGGCCGTGTCTACGTTGTCGCTCTGGTCCATGTCAACGACACCAAAGTCGCGCACCGTTGGGCACACCTTGCCATCGTTGCCCATGCCCAACGCGGGCGGGACAAGCTGTTTGGCCTGGATCGCGCGATTGGCGGCAGCAAAGAAGCGCGGCGCGTTACAGTAGGCGAATTGTCCGAAGATAGAGTTGTTGACGCCATTGATACAGCGCCCCTGCTGTAAACTGCCGTTGTTACTTTGCAGTGTCAAATTATTGCCGTTGAAGCCAAACCACAATGCAACAACGTTGCGGGCAGGTAGCGTTGGCACAACTGGTGCGGCGGCTGGTTGTGTGCCATCATCAATGACCAATGGATTGTAGATAGAGATTGCACCCGTTGCACGATCAATGACCGCACCCTGCACGAAGGCAGCTTGCACTTTATTTGACTCGTTACATGCTCCGTTGGCAGGATTAGTTGCAACCAGGCGATAGGGAGTGGCTAAGCCTTGTGCTGTGAGTGGGTTGGGCGGCACAATCAACGTACAATCCATGTTGACCGCCGCTGTTCCTGCCGCGTGCGATGCAATGAAGCGTGGCAAAACGACCATCGCCATCGCTATTAACAATAGTACTACTGGTACACTCACCCCGATAAGAATAAGCGGTGACCTGCGTCTCCGCTGTCCTTTGTTGATGTTGAGCAAACGTTGCTGTTTCAGCATGTGTCTTTTTCCTTTCATTGATAGCTATGTAAATACTCCTCATACCGTCGTCCGCTCATACTGAATGCATGACGACCTTATGCTTATCATTGTGTAGCTGTGTTTCTATGCAAAGATACACGTTGGAATATTTTGACCTGTCCGTGTGGATGATCTACTGAGATACTACCCTATGAAAAGTTGCGTCATGCACAATGTATTTTTTGGCTGTAACAAAGTACCATGATAGGAATGTACGTGGTTGAGAAACCTTTACCAGAAATCGTTTGAGGTGATGAAATCGTCCTACATTTAGAGGATGTGTCCGCTTTGTAGGTTGGTGATTTTTGGAGAATTTGTATGGGCTTGATGATGAACGTTAACAAATGAACCTGGATACGACATGAACCTCTGTAGGGGTCTCATTCATTACACCCTGTTGACGACGCAACATTCCGAAGGAGGTTGAACCGTGTCTACAAGCCCTCTTGGATGGTCCATTGCCAACAGGGTGTAATGATGCTGTTTGAAAATTTAATCTGGTAACTCAACGGACGCCCACAAGGGGCTACCCTACTATACGACGTTCTTGCGTGCTTCGCACGCCGTGTAGAGTAGGGTAGCCCCTTGTGGGCGTCCGTCGGTTTTTTGATTCCTTTATTATTTGCTTAAAGAGCATAATTAGACCCCTACGTTTACCCTGACACATGAACATTGATGATGTACTACGACATATCCGTTTGTACTGCGATAGCGATGGCGATGGAGAGTTGAGCGAGGTCGGCCATGCTCACATCGAAGGCACTGAGGCCGAGTGCTTCGGCTCGGCGTTTGGCGTTGCCATGTAAGCGTACAGAGGGACGCCCGCTACGCAGGTGAATGACCTCCATTTCGCGCCAGCCAACGCCGTGTAATCCTGTTCCTAATGCCTTGCTGATGGCTTCTTTGGCGGCGAAGCGACCGGCGAGCTTTTCGACGCGGCCCCGACATTGCTGTATCTCGATCTCAGTGAAGACCCGTTTGAGAAAACGTTCGCCGTGGTGCGCGAACACTTTGCGTACACGGTCCACCTCGATAATGTCGATACCAACGGCAATATTGACGCCCTGTGGAATACGTAGTGGCGTCGAAAGACCAGCCACCCCTGCTGGGCCAAACAACCAATCTGGAAGTTTGGTTCCTGCCTGCCCAACAAGTGGTGTGAAGAGGAGAGACTGGTCTTCGTCTGCCATTATTTTGCTACTTTCAAGTCAAGCGTTGATTGCTGCACGTCTTCGATCTTACTTGATGTATCACCTGCGGGCAACACAGTAGGAGCAGGACTGGTACCGCGCCCCATACCACGATAGATGAAACCAAGCTGATTCATCTCGGCGGCTTCGTAGATGTTGCGACCATCGATCAGCACGGGGCGACGCATAGCTGCACGAAGCTGTGCCATGTTGAGCGACTTGAACTCGTTCCACTCCGTTACTAGCACGAGGGCATCCGCACTCTCGGCAACTTCGTAAGCCCCTTTGCAGAAATGCACGTCGTCCAGACGTACCTCGGCCCGTTCGAGGGCAGCTCGTCCGGTTTCAGCGGCGATGGGGTCATAGACACGCACCTTCGCTCCCTGACTTGTGACCCAGCGAATGATGTCAACCGAAGGAGCCTCGCGCATATCGTCGGTATTGGGTTTGAAGGCGAGGCCAAGCACGCCAATGGTGCAGCCACGCAGTGAGCCGAGGATGGCCGTGAGCTTCGAGATGATGAGGCGACGCTGGTCGTGGTTAATCTCCATAACAGCATGGAGCAGTTGTGGGTGTAGACCTGCTTCATCGGCCATATGCGCTAATGCACGCACATCTTTGGGAAAGCACGAACCACCATAGCCAAGGCCAGCGTCCAGGAAGGCACGGCCAATGCGTTTGTCGTAACCCATGCCAACGGCAACTTCTTTGACATCGGCACCGAGACGCTCGCAGATTTGCGCGATCTCGTTGATAAAGGATATCTTCGTGGCAAGAAATGCATTTGAAGCGTACTTGATCATTTCCGCCGTGTACAGATCCGTAATGACGATATTCGCCCGTAAAGGCAGGTAGAGGAGCGCAACCTGTTGAGCAGCCTCTTTGTCTGCCGAGCCGAGGACGACGCGGTCGGGATGCTGGAAGTCCAGCACTGCTGAGCCTTCGCGCAAGAATTCAGGATTTGACACAACGGAGAACGAGACATCGGGGCGTTTCAGACTGCTATGGATGATGCGTGAAACAACGTCGCCACTACCAACGGGCACGGTGCTTTTGTTGATGATGATGGCGTAGTGATCGAGCTTTTCTGCGATACTACGAGCGGCCTTCTCGACATAGCTCATGTCGGCTCCACCTTGACTGGTGCCTGTCGGCGTATTGACGGCAACAAAGATATACTCGCTGTTGTCCAGACCTTCGTCATAGCTGGTGGTGAAATGTAGACGACCTGCCTCCACGTTGCGCTCGACCAGTTCTTCCAATCCCGGCTCATAAATAGGGAGAATGCCCCTTTTCAGGTACTCGATTTTTTCTGGTACAATATCGACACAGGTAACGTGATTGCCCATATCGGCAAGACACGTCCCTGTAACCAGTCCTACATAGCCCGTCCCAATAACACAGATTGTTGACACAATAGTTACTCCTCAATAGTTACAAATGGATTTTCATATTTTTCTTCTATGATAGTCGTCGGTTCACCATGACCTGGAAAGACAACAAGGTCCTCTTCTAGTATATAGAGTTGTGTGCGAATTGATTGTATAAGTTGCTCATAGTTGCCACCTGGTAAATCAGTTCGTCCGATACTGCGCTGAAAGAGCGTATCGCCACTGAAGACACAATAGGGATGACTGATGAAGCACACGCCCCCCTGTGTGTGGCCGGGCGTATAGAGTACCTCCAACTGAAGTGTCCCAAAGGAAATTACATCGCCATCTTTTAGCAGTATGTCCGGTTTCCGTTTCACAAGCGGTGCGCGTCGTCCGAAGTTTCGCGCTGCACGCTCATCTGTATACATAAACGTATCAGCATCATGAATGGCTAGAGGGATAGGATATACGGCACTCACGTCGTCGATAGCACAAACATGGTCGATGTGCCCATGCGTATTAAGGATATACTTTGGAATAAGTTGTAACTCCTGAATACGCTCCAGGATGCGTTCGGCTTCGTCTCCGGGGTCGATAATAACCGCTTCACGGGTAACGGGGCAGGCATAGAGGTAGCAATTTTCCTCGAACATGCCAACGGTGATGCATGAGACTATAGGTACAGCTTGTTCGTTTATACTATCAGGTGTAATATCAGACATGTAGTGCATAACTCCTAGTTTTAACTCTGTTCATGAGAGTGGGTTACATATTCAGGATTATTATAGCATAGGCCGCGATATGTGACTTTTTTTAAACTATCCCGTCTATTTTTACGTATATGTATTAAGAACGAGTGAAACTTTTGTATACAACATATGGATGTGCAACGTATGAATCTGATATGTCTGTACCAGTTTTACAGAGTGTCCATAATGCAGACTTTACAAATTTGTGTTATAATAGAGGGAAACACAATTTACATTTGATGTGCGTTTATTCTTGTTGGATAATGTGTGGGCTGGGAAGAATGTACGCATAATGGCCCATGATAGTCCTATATGCTTAACAACTAGACGAAAAAACAATAATAGGATAGAATAACAAGCACTGGCATTGTAATACACCGTTGATTGCCTGATTGCTACACACTTTTGGACACACGTTCAGAGGGGATGAAGGAAAGTATGTCAAAAGATCGTTCGGAACGGAAGACATATCATAAAAGTCCCGGACGCCAATATGGATACGACTATGATCCATTACGGGGTCGTAACGGGCAAAATGGTCAAGGTCAGGAGGAGCAGGCCACACAAGCTGAGCGGTCACAGCGAATAAGCACGCAACTTTCACAGCGCCCTGATCCTCGTAGGACCAGACAGTTGACACGAAAAAGTATTATCGCCAGCAAAGGACGAGCAGCAACCGAGGTTGAAGTGCTGGACGAGGAGTTTACCGAAGAAGAGGTATACGAGACCTCAACACGACGCCCTTCAGACGAAGAGCAGGAAGACCCCACGTACTATAGTCATCGCCGTCAGGCTCGTAGTGGCAACCTCCTACCTTCGACACGCCAGTTGATGGAAACCGACGAAGAGGCGGTATATGGGGAAGAGGTAGAGGATGGTTACGATGATGAGTGGCAAGATGACCAGGACTATCAAGACGATGTAGACTCCGAGGTCTATGGAGATTCTGATCCTCTTGCTATGCGCGTCGTTCCTGCGCCACGTGTACGAGCATTAGCACCACAGCTTGCTCCACGTCGTCAAATTGTTGAGCCAGACGAATACGAGGATGACGAGTATGATGATGACTATGAGGAAGAGCAACCTGAGCGACGCCGTAGACGTAAAAAGAAGGTGTCACGGCGTGGCGTACTGTTTGGGCTTGGTGCAGCAGTAGTCGGGGGAGCAGGTATCGCCGCCTATAAGTTAGGACCTGAGATACCAGGAGCCGTGAACGGGGCGACATCGAATCTCGAACATCAGGTAGAAGATGCTTTCAACAAGGGTCTCGCGGAAGGTGCTAACAATGCTCGTAAAGCCTTGCTTACTGAATTACAAAATCTCGAAGGCTTTACGCTCGAAGGGGCAGTTAGTGCCGCCAAATTGACGCGCATGGCCTACGATGTGTTCGTATCACCGATTGTCAAGGTGGGGTCGGTTATCACAGGCGATTTCCTGGGTACGATGCTGAAGGCTGTGACTACCGCACGTGGCTGGCTCAAGAATGCCTACCTCGACAACGGGACGCTTGAGGCGTTGCAAACGGTTTTGCAATCCTGGGTCAATCAGGTATCAAGCTTGCCTCAGCAGCTTGATGCGATCACCAATACCGACCTCGATGGAGCGCAATCGTACTTGCGGGCATTAGAGGCGAAGATCAAGGACGAGCAAGCAAAGATGAACCAGAACGGAACGCCTACGGCTGCTCCTCCACAAAAAACAAAATAAACCTGTTGAGATAGCAGGATACAAAAAGTGGCATGTCAGAACACGTTCTGACATGCCACTTTTTGTATCCTGCCTTCGCATCTCATCTTGTACCACAAAGTACCATCACACTCGAAAGATAGGACGTGTCACGTTTCTTTTTTTAGAAAGGGCAGACCGTGATGCAAAGGCTGCTGATGTAAGGACGTGAGTCTTCTTTGTCCATGTAGAAAGAGGCATTATTTATGATTTCAGTACAACGTGTAGTACGCGGCTCATTTGGACGCTCCTTGACATATCTTGCCCTCTGTCTGGTATGCATGATGCTGATCACAGGCTGTACACTGCCCTGGCGACATCACAAACATACAAATGCAAATACGAACGCAGCTCATGCTCCCAGACCCACAACCGCGCAACTGCTTACGGCACTGCAAAAGAGCTTTCGTGCTGCAAACTCATTTCACGTCACAATGCAGGTACAGAATCCTGGCCCAGTCGAGCAGGACCATATTCAGATTCGTAGTGCCGATGGTGATGTATCTATGCCCGATAAAGTCAAGGCGCAGGCGACCGTGTTGATGTCTGGTCAATCACTGACGGTCAATCTTATCAGCGTCGGCGACAATCAATTTATTACTGATCCCGTAACAGGCCAATGGCGCGTTATCAAAGGCGTTCTCGACCCACGCACATTGACTAATCCCAATACAGGTATTATCTCCGTTGTAAGCAAGGTGCAACATGTCAGTCAGCCTACATCCGACGTTGTTGGTGGCAATCCCTGCTGGCGCATCAATGGACAACTGAATGTGAAAGACCTGGCTTTTTTCACAGGAGGAGGCGTTCCTGACGGGACACTTTTACAGACATCGGCCTGCATCGGCAAAGGTGACTCGCTGCCTTATTTTGTCAGTGTTGCCGGACAAGCGGCGGTTGGTGATACGCCACAAACGACACGTATCTTCACCATGTCCAATTATAACGAAAATATAACTATTGCAGCACCACAAGTGTAAGACAGAAGGACGGGCGACCACAAGGGATCGCCCCTACCATACACAATATCGCATCAGTTATTTTATTTGTCCGTCATCATCACCGTCATTATCGGGGGGAAGATGTATACACTAGAAGATGATAACGAAACATCCTCGCGGTTACACAAAAAGGATTTTCTGACAACACAGAGTACGAACTCTAACCTTGGTGGAAAGCCTGAAGAGGAGTTACAGGCTGGCACATTCGCGAATTTTGAGGCTGGTATCAGCGATCTACCAGACGATGACAATACAACAACCTCATTGTTCAAGCGTTTTTCGCTCAGACACAAGGCGGCGAAACAGAGTCTCCAGGGGACGGTGCATATGGAGTTGCCGCCCGCTCTTGTAGAACCAGCGGAACCGTCTGTGCTACCTGTAGTTCCACCAAAAGCGGACGAGCCAATTGTGCCAGTTGCGGCACCTGTTGTAGCGGAGACGCCAGAACAAAGTACCAATGCATTGCAGCAACTGACAACGCCCGCAAAAACGGGAACACAGAAAGTCGCGTTCGCAGCACTGACGCTGGCCTGTATCGCGGTCTTTTTTACCACACTGGACCAGACGGTGGTGGTAACAGCTCTACCACAAATTATCACCGATCTGCATGTGCCGATTACGCAGCTCGATCACGCGGCGTGGATTGTCAGTGCCTATCTGCTTGGTTTTGTGGTTGTGATGCCATTGATGGGGCGCGTCTCCGATATCTATGGACGCCGCCGTATCTTCTTGCTCTGTCTGGCGATCTTCGGCATTGGTTCGCTATTTTGTGCGCTGGCTCCGATGCTGGGTGACATGCTTGACCTGAGTTTTCTGAATGGGACGGGCATAGATACATCATCCCCTGGTCTGGTGGTACTCGTTGCGGCCCGTCTCTTTCAGGCTATCGGTGGGGGTGCAATTGTGCCAGTGGCGATGGCGATTGCCAATGATTTCTATGGCAAAGAGCGGCGCGGTCTCGCCCTCGGTATTATTGGTGCTGTGACAGAGGCGGGTGGTGCGCTTGGTCCATTATACGGTGCCATTGTGGTGCAGCATCTTGGTTGGCAATACATTTTTTATCTGAATATTCCACTGGTTGTCGGGCTGATGGTTGCCGCCGCGATACTTATTCCAAAGGGGACGCGGCTCCGTGAGAAGATTGATTGGATTGGTACGCTACTGCTCGGCCTTGCCTTGACCAGTCTGAGCCTCGGTCTGGCTCAGCAGGGAACATCGCTTGGTCCAACGCCCGCGAATACACCTGCGCCGCAAAACAATCCCATCGCGCTCACGCTCGCTCTTATCTTTTTCATTGCCTTTGTGGTGGTGGAACTCAAGATGCGCTGGCCGGTTGTCGAGGTGCGCCTGTTCAAAAAGCTGGCGTTTAGCGCGACCTCGCTGGTAAGCCTTTTTGTTGGTGCCGCCTTGATAATCGCGCTGGCCGATATTCCTATCTTTGTCGATACCGTTTTACAGCGTCCCGTACTCGATAGTGGTCTAGCTCTGTTACGTTTGACCGTGATGATACCGATTGGGGCGGTGCTGGGCGGCTGGCTGTGCGAACATATTTCAAGCCGCGTGACTGCTATTCTCGGTCTGCTGTTTACCGCCGTTGGTTTCTACCTGATGAGCCTGTGGCCTATTCATGTGGACTGGACACAGATTACGATTAGCACGATCACGGCTGGGTTAGGCTTTGGTCTGGTGATCGCGCCAATCGGCACAACAGCAATCAACGCGGTGAAGGCAACGCAAGCTGGTGTAAGTTCCGCCATTGTCACTGCTCTACGTATGGTCGGTATGATACTCGGTCTGGCTGCGTTGACATCATGGGCATTGGCCTCCTTCAAGCAACTGGCCTCGACGTATCCATCGCTACCGACAACGGCGAGCGCAAGCCAGTTCAACGCGTGGTCAAAGGGTTATGCCGCACATCTGATTGCATCAGCGCATACCGTCTATAGCGACGTATTTTTCTTCTCAATGATTTTATGCCTGATTGCACTTGTGCCAGCAATTTTCCTGTGGGGTCGCAAACCGCCCGTTGCGGAGGCCGAGATTGAACCAGAACTTGCTCTTGTTGCTGAGGGAGCCGATGCCAACAGTACCGAGGCGACGCCACTCACTTCTCCAGCTACTCTCAAAGGCTGGCGCAACCCAAAACGGCGGCGCAGGATTATTCTTGCCAGTGCCGCACTGATTCTCTTATTGGTCGGTGGTGGTATTCTCGCGTCCTTCCTGTTCGGTCCTGATGACTCTACAGATGATACGAGCAATCCCAACGGAGGC
>JAABVA010004368.1_pt1 | contig 13105 bp, 13 predicted proteins | sample 5560331 | NCBI WGS metagenome assembly JAABVA01 (sample SAMN12812661, study PRJNA571458) | rock metagenome | isolation source: Antarctica rocks | place: Antarctica: Victoria Land, Mt New Zealand sud | collected 2016-01-07
GCTCTCCTCATAGCCGGGGTTGCTGTCAAGGAAGGTCGCGAGTCCTGGCGAGGGGAGAGTTGCTGCACCGCGCCTATCCCCGATAGCAGCGACTGTGAGGACGAGTGCTGCCAGTAGGGCGCGGGGACTCTCAATCCTTGTTAGACAAAGTCCCGCTATCACCCTCCGGCATCGCACGGGTCGGAGGGGTGAACGTTACGTCTTTGTCTCTTCAAGTTGGCTGGAGACCAAAAGGACGACTCAAGGCCTCCTATTCACCCGATCGCCCAGAATATGTCTTCTCGGAAACCCATATTCACGTTCCTGCATAACAGGGCCCATCCCCCCGGTCGAGTAGCACTACCCCGCCCCCCTGCTACACCCTCCTGTGACAGAAGTTTGTGCTATTCACGATCCTGCATTCCTACGCGGGGAGCTGGAGGCCCGCACCGAAGAGGCCCGCCGCAAGGATCACATCATCATGCAGATGGCCCAGCACATCCCCGGGCTAGAAGTCCCGCGGGACGAGCCACAGTCCACCGAGACGGCTACCGAGGAGCCGGGCGGTACGGTCCCTGCGTCGTGGCGACCCCCGATCTCACGCAGCAGCTCGACGAGCTCCAGGTTCTTCGAGAGCTGGGGTTCGTTGAACGCGGAGGCGCGGCTACGCCAGTCGTTTTCGGGGAGGTTCTCGGCGCGCTCTTTTGTCATCTTGCCCGTGAGTAAGCCGCTCTTCATCGGCGAGTAGACGATCACCACTATGTTCTACTCCTGGCAGTAGGGCAGTATCTCGTCCTCTATACCCGGGTCGGGCATACTGTAGGGCGGCTGGAGCGAATCTATCGAGGCTATCGCCTGCGCCCGCTTCATCTGGCCGACGTCGAAGTTCGAGACCCCGATGTGCCGGACCTTGCCCTCTTCTTTGAGCTCCGCCATCGCCTGCCAGCCCTCCTCGATCTCCTCGTCGGGGTTGGGCCAGTGGATCTGGTACAGGTCGATAACGTCGGTCTGGAGGCGTCGCAGGCTCTCCTCGCACTCACGCTTTACGGACTCGGCCTTGAGGCTGTGCCCGATCTCCCCGTTCTCGTCCCAGACCATCGAGCACTTGGTGAAGACGTAGGACCGCTCGGAGACGCCTTTCAAGGCCCACGCGACGACCTCCTCGGAGTGCCCGAGACCGTAGACCGCGGCGGTGTCGGCCCAGTTTACCCCAAGCGCCCGGCGGATGGCCCCAACCGACTCCTCGTCGTCCTGCGGCCCCCAACCTGCCGCCCACCCGCTCCCGCCAACGGCCCAGCTACCGAAGCCGATATGAGGACCGAATTCTCCGCCCCATTCGTCCCGGATGCCCATGCTCCACCACTACCCCTTTCCCGTAAGTGTTCGGGCCTCCTGTACCTCCCCCGAATGCCGCGAAGCCCGATAGTGGGGCTGGCGAGAGCGGAGGGACGCGGATTATACTGTGGGTGGTAAGGTAGAACGTAAGAGAGGAAAGGGATCTCTATATGAGCGAGAAGGTCTATCGGACGGAGCTTACGCCGCTGAGCTTCCTCAGCCGCAGCGCGTACATGTTCCCCGACAAGGAGGCCGTCGTCTATGGCGAGCGGCGCTACACCTATTCAGAGTTCGAGGAGAGGGTCAACCGCCTCGCCTCGCGCCTCAGGGACGCGGGCTTCCAGAAGGGTGACAGGATCGCCTTTCTCTGCCCGAACACGCCGCCGATGCTCGAAGGGACCTTCGCTATACCGGCGGCAGGCCTGGTCATGGTCACCATAAACACCCGCTTAAGCGCCGGTGAGGTCGAATACATCGTCGAGCACTCGAAGTCGAAGATGGTCTTCGTGGACCACGAGCTAGAGGATCTCCTCGAAGGCGTGGACGAGAGCGTCGAGCGCATTCGAATAGACGACACCGGCGAGGAGGGCGACCCCTACGAGGACTATCTGGCCGAGGGCTCGCCGGAGTCGGTTCCGAGCGTCCTGGAGGACGAGGAGGAGACCATCTCCGTAAACTACACCTCCGGTACGACGGGGCGTCCCAAGGGCGTACTGTATACCTACCGCGGAGCGTACCTCAGCGCCCTGGGCAACGTCATCGAGTCGCAGATGAACTATGAGACCAGGTACCTGTGGACTCTGCCGATGTTCCATTGCAACGGCTGGACCTACCCTTGGGCGGTCACCGCCGTCGCCGGGACGCACGTGTGCTTGAGGAAGGTCAATCCGGGCAGGATCTGGGACCTCTTCGAGTCCGAGAAGATCTCTCACTACTGCGCGGCGCCGACGGTGCAGATACCGCTCGCCAACCATGACGGCAAGCGCGAGCTCGACCAGCAGGTCACCGCCGTCATCGCCGGGTACGTGCCGACGCCGACCCTTCTCAACCAGCTCCTCGAACTAAACGTCAGACCAATACACACCTACGGCCTGACTGAAACCTACGGTCCCATGACCACGAGCGCCCCGCGCAAGGAGTGGGAGGAGAAAGATCCCAAGGAGCACGCGCGTCTCCTGTCACGCCAGGGGCAGGGTTACGTCACGGCGGATTTAGTCAGGGTCGTGGACAAAGACATGAACGACGTACCGCTCGACGGGGAGACGATAGGCGAGATAGTCATGCGCGGCAATATGGTCATGAAGGGCTACCTGGACAGCGAGGAGGAGACAAAAGAGTCTTTCAAGGGTGGCTGGTACCACTCCGGCGACCTTGCCGTGTGGCATCCCGACGGGTACATCGAGATCAAGGACCGCGACAAGGACGTGATCATCTCCGGCGGCGAGAACATTTCGGGTGTCGAGATCGAGCAGGTCCTCGCCGAGCACCCGGACATATTGGAGGCTGCCGTCACCGCCATGCCGGACGAGCACTATGGCGAGCGTCCCAAGGCCTTCGTCATCCTCAAGCAGGGTAAAGAGACCACGGAGCAGGAGATCATAGACTTCGTCAAGGAGCGCATCGCCCGCTTCAAGGCCCCCGCCGCCGTCGACTTCCTCGACGAGCTACCCAAAACCTCCACCGGCAAGGTCCAGAAATACGTCCTGCGCGAAAAGAAAGAGGAGAGCGAGGACGGCCAGGAGAGCTAAGGATAGAACCATGCTCAGAGAACAAACCTACGAGCACATCCTGTACGAGGGCGACGCTTCCGTTGCCCTCGTCACCATGAACCGCCCGAAGCAGCGCAACGCCCTATCCCTAGACCACATGCAAGAGCTCATAGCCTGCCTCAAGGCGATAGGCGAGGCGGGAGAGTCATCGGTAGTGATCCTGCGCGGCAACGGCCCCGCCTTCTGCGCCGGCCATGACCTCTCCGAGATGGTCGGCCGGAACCCCGCCTTCTACCGCCACCTCTTCGACGTCTGCTGCGAACTCATGCAGACGATACAAAGCATCCCGCAGCCCGTCATAGCCCAGGTCCACGGCGTCGCCACCGCCGCCGGCTGCCAGCTCGCCGCCACCTGCGACCTCGTCGTCGCTTCCGAAGACGCCCGCTTCGCCTGTCCCGGCGTCAAGATAGGGCTCTTCTGCTCCACCCCGATGGTCGCCCTGAGCCGCGCGGTGGGCCAGAAGAAAGCGATGCAGATGCTCCTCACTGGCGAGTTCATCTCCGCCGGGGAAGCCTTAGCGGAGGGCCTCGTCAACAAAGTAGTCCCCGCCGAAGAGCTAGAGGCCGAGGCTCGGGCGCTCGCGGAGAAGATAGCCGAGGCTAGCCCGCTCGTCGTCGGCGTCGGCAAGCAGGCGTTCTACCGTCAGCTTGAGGTGCCCACGGATCAAGCCTACGCCAACACCAAAGAGGTCATGTCGTTCAACGCCACCTTCGCCGACGCGCAGGAAGGCATGTGCGCCTTTCTGGAGAAGCGCAAACCAGAGTGGAAGGGGAGCTGACAAGAGAGCTTCTCCAGCCAGAACGCTGGCCGCATCCTCTCAGCCCGAATGCGAGGCGCCCTGGCATGCGGCGGTATCCTGAGCAGGTTCCACTACCGGGAGCAAAGGTACCAGACGATGACGAGCACTAAAACGCGGCCCGCGGAAGAGAAGAAGCAGAAGACGCAAGGACTGCCACCCTACAACGTGGTCCTGCTCGACGACGACGAACACAGCTTCGAGTACGTGATCTACATGCTCAAGAAGCTCTTCGGGCACTCGCTGGTGAAGAGTTACAAGATGGCGCTAGAGGTGGATACCATCGGCAGGGTCGTCGTCGCCACCACGAACCTGGAACACGCCGAACTGAAGCGCGACCAGATCCACGCCTTCGGGCCAGACCCGCTTATCTCGCGCTGCAAGGGTTCGATGTCGGCCGTTATAGAGCCGGCCTCCGGCTGATCCCGGTCTGCCGCGGCTGTGTGAGCAGCTAGCTTAGTCTTCGCCCCCGAAGTCCATCTCGCCGAAGTCTCCTTCGATCATGTCGTCGACGCCGAGGTCCATGTCGGTTCCTTCGAAGTCGAAGAAGCCACCGTGACCATGGTGACGGCTGCGGTGATGATGGCCGCCACCGATCATGCGCGAGACGCCGTACGCCGCAATACCGTCGAGCACGCCCTTCGCAAGCGGGCTGCTCAACATACCTCCGCCCGCATGGCCTCCGGCCGTATGTTAACCACCACCGAGCAACTGGCCGAGCAGACCGGGCTGTTGCTGGTCTAGCCGGGTCGTCGTCCGCGCGAGGTATTCGGGGTCCTGAAGGCGGTCGTCTATGCCGTCCTGGCTCACATCCGGGACCTCGTGGCCCTGCTGCCGGGCCGATTGGACCAGCTGCTGTCCGAGCTACATGCGCTGCTGCGGCGTCATCTGCGAGAAGACGTCCTGCGCGGACTGCTGGTAGACGTCGGGAGGCAGGTTCGGGGCCACCTGCTGGTAGCGCGCCGCCTCCTCCTCGTCCGAGACCGCCCGTGGGCCTTGCTGGTAGCGATTAGCGAAGTCCGCGAGGTCCTTCTGAGAACCACCGAAAAGGTTCCTTGCGAAGTCCATATCCGCACCTCCTGGTCTCGCCTGCGACTCCGAACTTTTCCCACGGTATGAGCACCCAAACCCAACCAGAGCGTAACACCACGCACGAGAGCAGAGCATACGTTTGGAGGGCGAGACCGGACGGACGACATAGACGATAGCCTACTACTCTTTATGTGACAGTTCCAGTATCAGAGAAGCGGTTTCGGACACCGCAGGGACCGGTGAACGCTCCGCTCCGCCGCTCTATGAGCGGCGGGTACGGACACGGTCTGAGAGCTACCGGGTCATCCGGTGAGTTCGGCTATCTCCTCGTCGGTGAGGCACAGGTTGGTGGCGGCGAGGTTGTTTTCAAGATGTTCGACGGAGGAGGTTCCCGGGATGGGGAGCATTACCGGGGAGCGTTCGAGTAGCCAGGCGAGGGCGACCTGGCCTGGGGTCGCATCGTGGCGGTCGGCGATCTCGTCAAGCGTGCCGCCGGGACGAGCCAGCTCTCCGGTCGCCAGCGGGAACCAGGGTATAAAGGCGATCCCCTCGCGCTCGCAGTAGTCGAGCACGTCCTCGGAGACGCGGTCGGTGAGGTTGTAGCGGTTCTGCACGGAGACTATCGGCAGGGCATCTCTGGCTCGCTGGATCTGCTCGACGTCCACCTCGGAGAGACCGACGTAACGGATCTTCCCCTCATCGCGCAGCTCGGAGAGGACGCCGAACTGCTCCTCCTCCGGGACGTTGGGATCTATGCGGTGCAGCTGATAGAGGTCTATGCGCTCCAGCTTCAGTCGCTTGAGGCTCCCCTCACACGCATCGCGCAGATGCTCAGGCCGCCCGTTGGGCTCCCACTGTCCCGGTCCCCCGCGCACGAGACCGCCCTTGGTCGCGATAACCAGGTCTTCCGGGTAGGGATGTAGGGCCTCACCGATAAGACGCTCCGAGACATCCGGGCCGTAGGAGTCGGCAGTGTCTATGAGGTTGACCCCGAGCTCCACGGCACGCCTGAGCACGGCTCTGGACTCCTCGGGGTCCTCCGGCTCGCCCCAGATACCCTCGCCGGTGATCCGCATCGCCCCGAATCCCAAACGGTTTACGGGAAGGTCGCCCCCCAGTTCAAAGGTATCGGTGTTGATTCTCTCTTCTGACATACAGATCCTTTCGGTTAGGTTGTATTTTGCCGTTCCACGACAGTACCACGGTCTCGCTGTGTGAAGCCCTCGCGCTCCTAGCCGCTCGCGGGACCGAGGCGGAGGATACGGTCGTCGTCTGCGACGGGATTACCGAGACCGTCGCGGTTCCTTGTGAGGACCCAGAGCGAACCGTCGGGGGCTTGCGCTAGGTGGCGCAGACGGCCGGCCTGGCCCCGCAGGAACTCCTCCTGCTCTACGACGTTGCCCTGCTCATCGAGATCCAGACGCCAGAGGCGCTCGCCACGCAGGGCCACCATAAAGAAACCCCCTCCCACTGCGGGATCGCACCACCGTTGAGAATCACGGCACCGCTCGGGGAGGCTTCGGCCACGCCGAAGGTGGAGATCGGGTCCGTATACTCGGGCCAGCCGTAGTTGCCGCCCGGCTCGATCCGGTTCACTTCGTCGTAGCGATCCTGTACGAACTCGCTGGCGTAGAGCTGTCCGCTAGAGTCCCAGGCTAACCCCTCCACGTTGCGGTGTCCGTAGGAGTAGACGGGGTTGTCAGAGAAAGGGTCATCCGAGGGCACGCTCCCATCGGGCTCGATCCTCAAGATCTTGCCACCTAGAGAGTTCAGGTCCTGGGCGTTTGAAGGTTCACCACCATCGCCCGTGCCAGCGTAGAGGTAGCCGTCAGGACCGAAGGCGATGCGCCCCCCGTTGTGGTAAGACCTGGCGGGGATGCCGGTCAGGATGGGCTCGGGATCCTCACCCAGCCGGAAGCGGACCACGCGGTTGTCCTGATCCGTCGTATAGTACGCGTAGATCAGCCCGTCGCTCTCGTAGTCGGGTGAGAGCGCAGCGCCGAGCAGGCCGCCCTCCCCACTACCGCCCGCGGGAAGGGTCTGTAGCTCCTCGACGTTACCCGAAGCGTCTACCGAGAGTAGTCGTCCGCTATCGCGCTCTGTGACCAGGGCCTCACCGCTCGGGAGGAATGCGAGCCCCCAGGGCGCTTCGAGGCCCGTGGCGATGACGCTCGTCTCTACCCTGACCGAACCTGCCTCCGCCGAGGTAGCCTCCGAAGAGGCATTCTCCAGATCCGGTGTCCCCGTATCCTCCTCGGCGGAGGGCGTACCGCTCTCGGTTTGTCCGCCACTCTCCTGCGACTCCGTCTGATCTCCGCTGCCGCCCGGGTCGGCGGGCTCCTCTGACGATCCCTGGTCCTGGCCGCCGCACCCGGCCAGAACCTCGACGACGAGGATGAAGAGGACGCGGGCCAGCCACTCCGGACCAGCCGTATTACCTGCAACGCTGCTTGGAGCTCGACGCGGCACCACACCTCCGGGAGGGCTAGAGAAAGCACGTACCATCCGATTATAGACCTCGTTTTGGTCCGGCCAGCCGTACCTTTTACACCGGAACCCTATGATGTTATCCGCCATGTTCTAGAATCCGTTCCCTAAACGTGTACCGTTCGGAGACCGGAGGACGTTGGTACGGGAGAGAACGAAGACCGGCGGTCCGCCGGCACGGGAGAGGGCGAAGAGACGGCTCGACGCGTTGCGGGCGCCGCTCGGCGCGGTCTTTCTGGCCGCCTACGCGGCGGCGTCCTTTACAGACTATTCTCCGGTGACCGCGGTCTTTCTGGGGACCGGAGGTCTGCTGCTGGCGATGTCGGTTCCGTGGGCGAGCGGGTTTCACAAGGCGCTGGCGCTGGCGGCGTTACTCGCGCTCGGGGCGACGGTGCTGACGGGACGGTTCGATGCGGGAGCGTTCTTCGAGGAATTGCCGGTTTACTTCAGCATAATTGCGGTGCTGTTGGTGTTGAGCATCGCGGGGTACCCGATCCGAGCGCAGAGGTTTACGGTCCAGATCCGGGCGATCATGGCGGCGATGACGAACCGGGGCGCGGGCGTGAGGACGACTGCCGGCGCTCTGGGGCACCTGCTCGGGGCGGTCCTCGACGTCGGGGGATTCGTGCTAATAGACGTGATCCTGCATCGCACCGCCCCCAACCATCGTTCCGAAGCCCTGGCCTGGGCGGGCCGGGGCTTCTCGTTCACCCCCCTGTGGACGAACCTGAACGTCTTTACCATCACCGTTATCACGCTGACCGGCGTCTCCTACCCGGGCCTGCTCGCGGTCTCACTCCCGTTCGTCATCGTGGGCCTCGCGATTACGCTTTTCGTTGCCCAGAGGGAGAAGGGCGAGGTCCGGGAAGCCCCCGATACGCCTCTGAACCGCGGGGCAGCCGCCGTAGTCATCTATCCCTTGCTGCTCGTCGCCGCGGTCGCGCTGATGGGCGCAGTCTTTACTGGGCTCTCCCTTACGGCTACCATCTCCGTGACAGTCGCAGCGATCGTCATCCTTATCGCCCTCGTGGCCGCGGCGCTCTTGCGCAGCCCCTCACCGCTCGCGCGTCTCGTCCACGAAACGCGCGAGTCGCTCGTCTCCTCCCACGCCGAGTTCGCCCTCTTCGGCTTGTCCGGGGTGCTCGTGATCTCGCTGGAGCAGCTCAACGCGCTCTCACCCGTCGGCAACCTCTTCGACGCCCTGCCGGCGGTGCTCGTGGCGCCCGCGCTCGCGCTCGTCACCGGGCTCGGCTGGATCGTCGGGATTCACGTGATACCCTTGATCCTCCTCATAAACACGGCGTTCCCGCTGGACGGCGGACCGGCTCCGGCGCTGTGGGCCATGGCGATACTGCTCGGCGGACAGGTCGCCATGCTTCTAACCCCGTTCTCGAACGCGGTCACAATGCTTTCGCGGCTAACAGGGCTGCACCCCGTAGAGATCGGGGCGAAGAAGAACTGGCCGTTCGCCCTCGTACTGGTTCTCGCCACGACTGTCTATCTGGGTGTTTTGACCCTGCTGTTTCTCTGAACGGGGTATCGAGGGTTCGAATCCCTCCTCCTCCGCTCCTAAATTCTCTCATTTGCAGGACAAACGCAGAGACAAAGAGAAGGGCCGGGATTTCTCCCGGCCCTGTCTACACCAATGATTACACCAACGCAGCCTGAAAAGGCTTATTAGGATAGGGCGGCCTCCATTGCGGCGGCGGTCTGGTCTCCCATGCCGGGCAGTACGTGGCTGTAACGGTCTAGCGTCATGGCTACCGACGCATGGCCTAGCAGGTCTTGCACAAGCTTGGGATGGTGGCCGCGACTCAAGAGCAACGTAGCGCATGTGTGCCGGAGGTCGTGAAACCTGATGTCCGGAATGCTGGCCCGCTTGAGTAGCGGTTTGAAGGAGGCCGTGGCGAGGTTGCGGAAGTCCAAAGCTCTCCCGGCATGGGTGCAAAAGATGAGATCGTTGTCTTGCCAGAGACTCCCGGCCTTGAGCCGCTCGGCGTTCTGGGTAGCCTTATGGGCCTTGAGGGCCTCGATGGCTTGCCGTGTGAGCCTTATGTTTCGCCCCTTGCCATTCTTCGGCGTGGTGAAGGTGGGGCCGGTCCTGGCTTGGGACCTCGTGCGCCTGACACGGAGGACGCCAGCTTCGCCAAGGTCCAGGTCCTCCCACTTGAGACCCAGGAGCTCGCCTACGCGCAGCCCCGCCGTCACGGCGAGGACGTAGAGGGCTTCGAGCCGGTCTCCGCCAGCGGCCCCGAGCAACCGCTTGGCGTTCTCGGCGTCGAGAGGCTTTATCTCTTCGGGGTTGGGCTTCGGCAGCGTGACAGCCTTGCAGACGTTGCGGGAGACGCTCCCCCACTTGACGGCCTGATCGAGGGCACCGTGCAGTATGCCGTGCATAAGGCGGACGGTACCAGGAGCTAGGCCGGCGTCGAGCTTCTTCTGGTAGAAGTATTGTACGTGGTCGGGAGCTAGGCTCTTGAGCTTCCTGTGTCCCATCTCCGGCTTTAAATGATTGCGGATCATGCGCTCGTAACCCTCGAAGGTCGAGGGCTTGACGGAGCCCTTGACCGTACCGTTCAACCAGCGATCCAAGAATTCCGAAAGCGTCTGGTTCTCGCCCTCAAGGACAAGCCCGCCGTCCCTATCCGCCATCGCCTTCGTAAGCTTTTCAGAGACCTCACCCCGCGTCTTGCCATAGAGGGTCTTCCGCTTAGCTCCCGTGGCCGTCTGAACCGTGTAGCGGGCCATGTAGAGGCCGTCCTTGCGGCGGGCGATGCTCCCCTCGCCGTTGCCGCGCTTACCCATTGCTGGTCTCCGCAACAAGCTCTTCGGACTCTACGTTTAATGCCTTAGCCAGCTTGCGAATCGTGCGCGGCTGCGCTCCCATCACGCCGTGCTCCAAGCGCCATATAGTGTTGCGTCCAACATCGGCCTTTGCTGCCAGTTCCTCCAGGGTTAACACCCGTCGGCGCCTCAACTCCTTTAGCTTCACCGCGTTAACCTCCACAAACTTAGCTTACACATAGGGAAATTATAGCGCAATTTTAGTGAAAAAGTGGGATTTAATAGTCATTTTGTGGTAACATATGAGTGTCAGATAAAGGAATGGCCCCGGCGGTGTGTCAACACCCCGAGGCCCGGACCAAGGAGTGTGATTCCTTGATCGAAGTTAGTGTAGCGCGTTCTGCGCAAGAGTCCCTAGAGCTAGTTGAGTGCCCCCGCCACGAAGGCGAGGATTGCCCCCGTTGCGACGGCTCGGGCTTTAGGCCCCGCAAGCGCTGCGAGGGGTGCGGCGTGCCTTCAGGGCGACCCAGCCAAGGAGGTAAGGCGCTCGTAGGCCTCAAGAACCGGCGGGACAAGGATCAGCCGATGTGGTGTTTTCATTGCCACCCCGAGCATCACTTCATCGACACCGTTTGGTCCTGTCTGGAAAGGATGGACGGCTAGCGCGGCCGCCCTATTCCACTACAGCGTCTTACAACGCTGATGAGTCATAGTGCTTCATAATGAGCACAACGCGTACTCGGAACACCTGACGCCCTAAGGTTTCCGGTCGCTACGACTATCGTCTATGAGTCAACCTCTATGGTAGACGCTGCCGGAGACTTCTCGGCGTTCGTTGAGTTTGCTTTCGCTGTAGACTTACGCGCATATGTTGTCGTTTAGGGGGCAAGGGGTCGTGCCAAAGCAGGAGATTCATGGACCGGAAGACCGGGGAATCGAAGCCGAGGTTTCTTCGGGGCTTGACGAGGCAAAGCAGTTTGCCAAGTCGTTGGATTTCGACGAAGCTAAGAGCGGCGAATGGTTCATCAACTTGCTGCTAAGGGTTGCGTCTACCTACGACCGTAACGCCAGGGCTGAGTATTTCCAGCAGAAGTATCCGGGGCTGCCTCCCGACGAGATCGCGGACATACTGACCTCTGTAACAGTACGATACGCCACCATCGCTGGGGCGGTCGCCGGGGCGACGGCAACCGCGAATCAAATAGCCGGTTTGGCTTCCGCGGGAATCACGGCCCCCTTATTTCTGGGGTCTATAGGAGCCGAGATGATTTACCTGGCTCGGATCCAGATGCGGCTGGTGCTCGACCTTTCCGTGGTCTACGACCTTCGCCTCGATCCGGAAGACCCGGAGGACGTACTCATGGTTTTCGGGTATGCCTTGGGCGTGGCCCCAACAGAAGCGCTCGGTAAGGGTGTTCAGGTGGCAGCCAGAGCGGGGGCTACCGGAGCCGTAAAGAAATACATCAGCAAAGGCACCCTCAAGGCCGTCCAAGATTTCGCGCGACGACTGGGCTTCAAGATCTTGCAGAGGACCATCCTCAAATACGCGGTTCCCGTAGCCTCCGCTGCCGTAGGAAGCAGTTACAACTACGTAGCTACTAGGTCGGTGGGCAGAATCGCCAAAACCCATTTCAAGAACAGGGGCAAGGCCTCCGAGGAGTTACGGGCCTTGGTATCGCGCCAGAACACCTACGACTTGGCGTTCCCCGCTGCGGTCATGTACCTAGCTCAAGTTGACGGCGAGCTCTCCGCGAAAGAGAAGGAACTCTATCGAGCCATGCTCTCGCGGATGTCATTTGACGACCACACGCAAGCCGAGTTCCAAAGGCTGATGGTCGGCGAGGCAAACATCCTCGAAGCAGTGGCTCAGATCGAGGATGGCGAAGTACGCCAGAGGTTGGTAGAAACATTGGTGCTGGTAGCCGCCTACGACGGCGAGTTAGCCGAAGAAGAGCGCGAGTTTTTGACGAGCATCGCCGGGCGCTTGGATGTGCCCTTGGACTTGGACGAAGCCGAGAAAAGGGCCAAAGACTACCAAGCGATAGTCGAGCAGAACATCTTCGGAAAATCGGTGGAAGTCGCTGGCGGAGCAGCGACCAGAGCTATCGGCGTTGCGGGGCAAACAGCCGGAAGCGTTAGAGACACGGCCACGATGACCCGTGGCAAAGTCAAAGGCGTGCTTGGCAAAGCCCTCAAGCGCAGACGAGGCACAGGTACAGAAGAACTCCCCGCCCCAGAAAGCCCAACCGTAACCTGTTCGAGCTGCGGGAGAGAAGTTCCGGCCGAATACCGGTTTTGTCCTGGCTGCGGGCAGCAAACCGTTAGCGAGAAGGCCTGTTCGTTCTGCAGCGAGTCTATACCGGTTGATTCCGCTTTTTGTCCGCATTGCGGCGCTTCACAAAAGTGACTCGCCGTGCTCAAGCCTGCTCTTTTTCGATTTCGAATGGAACCGGTCGGACGTAATCACCTCGTATTTTATCGTCCTACACTACGTTGTACGGCTCGAGGTTGTGGATCATCACCGAGCACGACCGCAGCCAGACCACCATATTGCTACCTGAAGAGTACTAGCGGCTCTGTTTACAGGCCGTGGCATGGTGGCTTTGGCCCTTCTTCAGGTTTGCTTCTTGCATAGGTAAGGATACGGATGCTTCGGTTAATCTGCTAGGATTCCACTAGCAGGGGAAACAAACGCGTCCGATACTTACGAAGAGCATTGGCGACACCAGAAAAGCGAGCCAGGCATAACATAGATCTGATGCTCTCCCTCGCCGGTTGGAGCGTCCAGGATATGGTCGGCCTGGACTTCACGGCTTCGAGGGGCGTCGCCATCCGGGAGTTTCCGCTCAAGGCGGGGTTTGCGGACTATATGCTCTTCGTGGACCGGCAGGCGGTCGGCATCGTCGAAGCCAAGAAGGAGGGC
>JAABVA010004369.1_pt1 | contig 13101 bp, 15 predicted proteins | sample 5560331 | NCBI WGS metagenome assembly JAABVA01 (sample SAMN12812661, study PRJNA571458) | rock metagenome | isolation source: Antarctica rocks | place: Antarctica: Victoria Land, Mt New Zealand sud | collected 2016-01-07
CACTTGTAGTCACAACTCGCAGACTCTTCATCTGAGTTGTCTTTTTCACTAGTAGTATCTTTTCATCTCTTACTGACATCGACATGTCATTAATCTTCTTCGTAGATCGATTGTGGCTGTTAGGGAGGATGTTGTCGCGTGGGTGAAAACTCTGCACGACGGCTTTCCTGATCACGCAACGTCCTAACATCGTTCGAACTGCGTCGGATTGAGATCTCTTGACTCTTCTGACTTCTATTCGAACACAGAATAGAATCAAAAGGTTCGTAGCCGGCATCACGTACAGGTGAATCTCGTTGCCAGCCTTTTCTTTGGGGATTAACGACAGGATACATGAGCAAACAATAATGCAACAAAACCAAAATAAACCAGAATCCCAAATTGCCAATCGCCACACACACACACACGCATTGTGAACATCTCTTGCAGGATAAGGAATCATATACTACCGAACCCATCCCGACTACCGTTCCTAAACCCCCTTGATCAGCAGCACTCGCTTGACACCATCGAATCCCAAACAAAAACTGCATCCACAAACCACGGCCACATCCATCCATCCATCCATCCGACACCCCTACTCGAACCCCCCCGCCCCCACCAACCCTCCCAACCCCCTCGCCGACCTCCCCACCCTCCTCCTCCCCTCCTCCCTCCTCCTCTCCACCCCCTCCACCACCCTTCTTCTCTCCACCTCCCTCGCAAAACCCACAACACTGCTCTTCTTCCCCCCGCCCCTCCTCACAACCGCGCCTTTCTCGCCTCCATCGGCCGCGCGCTCCGTCGTCGCCGTCGCGGTCGAGATGCCGTGTTTGTCCTCGCTGGTGTGGGTGCTTGTGGCGCGGCGGAGGAGGCTGGGGACGGCGAAGGTGGGGGTGGAGGTGGGGTTTTGGAAGGCGAGGCGGGTGGTTGTGGTGGTGGAGGAGGTGGAAGAGGAGGAGGCGCGCTTGAGGGAGATGCGGTCGATGATTGGGGCGGTGTTGCGGCGGGGGTGGGGGGCGAAGGGGTCGGTGGTGGTGGTGGGGGGGTTGGAGGCGTCTTCGTCGATGTCAGAGGAGTCTAATGGGTGTAGGGATAGGGCTTCGGGATCTTCGATGAGGAAGGAGACGGATTCGCGAATTTCGGCTAGGGTGGAGGGTTTTTGTGCGGTCCTGGTGCGGCGTGCAGCTGGGGGTGGACGGTTCGCGGTGGTTTCCTGGAGGGGGCGTTTGCGTTTTCCGGGTTGGGAGTCTGGGAGCAGAGGGTCGATTTGGGAGTTGAGCATTTCTTGGGTATCTGGCAGTTGCTGCTGGGAAGAGTCTTCTGGCATCTCGAGGAAAGTGAGATTCTCGTCGTCATCGCGGTCTTCGATGGCGCGGAGGAACGCGAGTTTCTTGGGATCTTCTGCAATTTTGCCCACGTTTTCGTTTTCCAGGAGTGCTTTTCTCATTTTAGCAAATTCTCGCCGCTTTGCTCGTTGGCGGGCTTCGGCATCGTCTTCGGAGTCGGAGAGATCGAACTCGGCGCCGCGTTTTCGGCGGAGGAGGCCGTTATTGATGTCCTTGAAGAGCTTTTCGACTGCCTTCTCGTCGGTGGCACGCTCTTTATCACTGGACAGGAGTGAGTCAATCATCTGAGCTTAGAGAGTACTGAAAGCCAATTCGACTTACGCGTAGAAAGCGGCCAGTTCTCCTTGATCGACGTTGACCTCGCCCTCCTCTATCATCTTACGAACTTCATCATCCTCTTCACCCCCACTCTCATCATCGCTGGCTCCTCCAACCCCGGCGTACTCATCTTCGGACTCCTGAGCCTGCTCTTCGACCATTCCTTTGGCTTCGCTCTTTTTCTTGTCGAAAGGATCAACTATAGGTGCTTCCGTCCGTTTAGACCTTTTCAAAACGTCAAATGCATTAGCTGAGACCTGAAATCCAGTATCCTCCTTCCCATCTACTTGGTCTGCTTTCTCGCCATCAGAGTCGTCTGCGGTAGCTACCATCCGGCGCCGCAGACGGCCTTTACGTATCACTTTCGGTGTCTCCTGGCCAGTAGCTCTCGATAGTACTAATGTATCTACAGTTGAGGGGGGGACAGAAGAAAAACGCTGCTCCGGTCCTGGCGAAGACAGCGCAAAGCCAATGTCCTGTGTCGGATCTGGAATATCAGAGTATTGGGTAGCTGTAGGAGGTAAATTCTGACTATCTTCCATTGCCATTTCTCGTGCCTGGGATTGGGAAAAATGTAATTCGATGTCTGCCGTAGCTACCGTGGTATGTTGCTGGTGATCAACATGTTGGCTATCCATTACCATTGGCTGTGAATCATTCAGATCATAAAGCGGGAAATTCGGTTCTGGCATAGGTCCGAGGAACGCCAACGAATCTTGCTCCTGATCCTCATCTGGGTTATCACCAGGTACCTTGGTCTGCGACTCTGCCATTGTGGCAGCAAAAGCTTGGGTCATACCCATGATACCAATCGCTGGCCCACCAGACATGCTTGATCCAGGTATCAGTGGGTTCTGGGCAAGCCCGACTGTCTCCGACGTCCCTTGACTGGCGTAGGCTTGAAGATCTTCATCGTCGTCATCTTCGTCAATGATCTGGTTGGTCCTACGTTTCCGCTGAGTGGGTAGATCATTGGTCTCGTCGTCGCTATCTTCATCATCCATGGGACTAGCTGCTTCTTCCGCATCGCTACCATCGGAAGGTTTTGCATTAACAAACTCTTCTGGTCCAGACTGATCTTTTGCCACGTTAACTCCCTCTGCTTCTTTTGCCGCCTCTGCTTCAGTTCCTGAGTCATCTTGCTCTTCCACAGGCTCTTCTTCCTCGGACCCAGAGAGTTCAACATTCGACTCCTCTGCCTCATTGTCTTCGTAGTCTTCATCCTCGTCGCTTGTGTCGGGTAACGCATCGTCTTCCCCGTTCGCTTTCTTCTCTTTTCGAGCTGCCTTTTTTTCCTTCTGCATAATCTCCTCTGCCTGCATCCGAGCCTTTTCAACTAGATTCTCAATGTTAATTTGATCTCTTTCACGCTCCTCCGCTGTCTGCACTATCACACCTCTGTCCTTCAGATCTTGGATTTTCTCTGATCGCTCTGTTGCAGCTTGATGTCTTGCCCTTCTCTGCAACGATGCTTGCATTTCGGAAAGGCTCATGGACGTCTTTGTTCTGGAATCCTGCTTGCTTGGGGATGTTAAATGCGCAAGCGCGCGTAAAGTCTGCAGTGAGCGCCCTTCATTGAGTTTCCCTGCTGGTAGACGATCAAAGATACTATGTTTGGAAGTTCTGGTCGTTTTGATAGGGACAATCTCAAGGTCGCTATCGGAATCACCGCCGGTATTCGTAGTTTCTGGAGGCTTTTGTGGGCGGACTCGAATTTGAGGCTGCGTAAAGACGGTTTTGGGTGGCTTCTCTAGCTTCTGCTGTAGGGTTGGCCCGCAGCTTTGCTCCCGACTGCTGGACCCCGCCTTACCCTTCCCTTTGTCAAGCAATCCCTCAGGGGGATTGACAATCTCGAAAATGGTTGGAAATTCAAATTCTAGGTCTTCCATGCGCGCAATCGAGGTATCAGTCGTCGATACTCCAGTTCCAAAGTTCAATGCATTCAGGACGCTAGTTTGGTTTAGTTCCGGTAACCCTATCGGCTTTTCCTGAGACTCAGTACCACCGATTGACGGAGGACTGGTTGGAGGGGATTCGACTTCTTGAACGCCTTCAAATTCAGAGACTGGAGTCGAACTTGCAGCAGTAGAAGAACTCAAACCCTGAACAGTGCCTGCAGTTGTAGGATCACTTATTCTATAATTGAAGCGGGCGAAAAAACTCTCTTTCGTGATCTTCTTTTTGGTCTTTGCCTGGTGCGTGAGCTGCATGTTTCTACTCATTCTCTGGGTCTCCCTATTCATCTCCTCCAGAGCCTTCTTGCTCGCCTTCCGGGTTGGTCGGGCTTGTTGAGCCAATTTCGTCTCTCCTTCTCTATTCTCAACATCGTCCTCAGAGACGTCGGAAGATGAGAGGTGGGACCCCGATAACAACTTCTTGCCTTTAGTTTTTTGGTGTTGACTTGGCCTTCGACGAGCCTCTTCTGCTTCTCTTGCTTCTCGCTCAGCCCTTTTTCGGGCTACTAGTTTGAGAACCTTGCTGCTGAGTTGAGAATCAGGTGGTAGGTCGCTATCTGATTCATCGCTGCCGCCTAGGTTGTTTGAATGCTTGAGTGGTGACGCTGATTTTGGTGAAAGGAATAATCCTGGCGATGACCTCTGGCTGGTAACTCGACGCTCAGAGGGTGGTTGGGAGCGATCATAATCGGTTGCGGCTCGTTTAATGCGTTGAGGCGCATCTCTTTGTGGTTCGTCGTTATCCTCAGACATGTTTTCAATTGAACCAGTCGGTAGACTGCCGGAATTCCTTGCAGGTCCACGCAATAATTGGATTTTTATCCGCTCGTAGGCATTCGCGTGCTCTTCATCTACACCCGAGCTATCTTTGAGCGTATCATCCCTCCGCAGGCGTGCAGCCAATCTTCCTTTGGGTTTCACCGGCGCGACATCACTTTCTTCACCTTCGGCATCACCTTCGGAATCAGTCCCCTCGTTCGCAGCTATAGCCAGTGTCGATTCTTTGCTTCCTGGATCTACAGATTTCGAAGTTTCTTTAGGGTCAGATTCATCGTCAATTGCTGCGAGCATCGCCTTAACCTTGCTTCTTGGCGTAAGCTGCTGCGGTAAGGTGCCATACTCTATATCTGACGGCGAAGAGAGGGGCGACGGGGAACGTGAACCCCTATGGGAAGCCATATTGATGGGATTTTAGTAGGTCTGGTCGAATCGTGCCACGATTGAAGTCATTGAGAAATTTCCTATATGCCTCCTTGGTGGTGTCGAGAGAAGCGCGCCTTGAGAGGTGGGAGACGCGACGCGAAACCTGGCTAGGGTAATCATCTGCTAAGCCTGATTTGGATTAGTGGCGTTCAATGCCGTCGGGTAGGGTTCATGTACAACGAAGTTTTATGATTCTAATCTAGGTAAGAATCTACGCCCTACAATGTTTTATCGACTGCAGATGATAGTACTTTGATCGAAGGTAAGGTATCCTCTATAGAGTCAAATATCTAATATATTCATGCGGGTCTTCCATCACCATCTATCAAGTCTTCTTCGGCACCCATACGCTCTGCGGATTGCACCACTGTTTCAATCCCGCAACTCCCCACTCCGTGCCTAATCCACTCCACTTATGCCCACCATACGGCACATGCGCCTGCACCTCGAAATGCATATTGACCCAAACGCTTCCCGCCTCCAGCTGTCTGGCCATGCGTTCCGCGCGCTGCAAGTCCGGACTCCAAACCGACGCGCCGAGGCCGAACTTGGTGTGGTTGGCGCGAGCGATGACTTCTTCTTCGTCTGTCCATTTGAGCAAAGGGATGATGGGCCCGAAGGGTTCCTCTTGCACGATGCGGGAGTTGTTGGGCGGATTGTCGATGATAGTTGGGTTTATGAAGTAGCCCTTACCTCCTTTGGAGTTGGTGCCGCCTAGAACTGGGTGCTGCCCTTCTTTGGTAATTTCATCGAAGAACGATTGGACTTTGTCGTATTGGGTAGCGTTTTGAAGCGGTCCGACGTATGTGTCATGCTCTACGCCAGGGCCTACTTTGAGATTTCTGGTATACGCGACAAGGGCGTCGCGGAAGTGGGTGTAGATAGATTCGTGGACGTAGACACGCTTGATGGCCATGCATATCTGGCCTGAGTTGATGAAGCAGAGTTGTGCGATCTACAATTCATTGGTTTAGTTTAAAGGGGGACGAAATGGAAAAGCGAGTAGATAGTCGTGTCTTAAAGATACTCAAGGGAGTAGGGGATCTGGAGACTTACTGGGGGGACGACTTTATCAAAGTCAGCATCCTCACAGATAATAGCAGCATCATTTCCACCCAGCTCGAGCGTCACCCGCTTCAAGGTTTTGCTACAGCTTTCCATTACCTTTTTCCCAACTGCGATGGAGCCAGTGAAGCTTATCTTGTCAATGTCAGGATGAGCGGTACAGAGTGGTCCCAAGTCGTGCCCCCCGCTGAGCGCTTGGACTACACCTGGAGGAAAGAACTGAATGGCCAACTCTACCAGCTTGAGGCCGCAATAAGGAGTATCGGGAGACGGCTTGACGATAATGGTGTTCCCGGTATAAAGCGCCGGCGCTATCTTCCCCCATGCCAGCAATAGAGGGTAGTTCCAAGGGACCAAGGCGCATGTAACCCCGATTGGAACATATCTAACGGTAACCGTACGCTCTTCACTGTCCTCAACAACTTCTTCCAGCAGTTGGAGATTGGGTGTATTACGGATCATCCTCATTGTTCTGTTGAACTCATCTTGGGCAAGACCGTAAGCTTTGCCTTGCTCTGCGATCAGAAGGCTGACAAAATCGTCCCGATGTGTTTCCAAGGTATCGGCGTAAGCGTGGAGTTTCTTCCGCCGCTCCTCGAACGTGGTCCTTGACCAAGCTTTGTAAGCATGCTTTGCGGCGCCTACAGCATTATCCAGATCCTCTTGAGTGGAGAGTGGAACCTTTGGGTTGGGCTCGCCTGTGGCAGGATCGACGCTATAGCGGGTTTCCGCCGTAGTCGTCAGCTTTCCGTTGATGATGTTGTGGAAGGTCTGGCTTTGGTCAGTACAGCTACACCGGAGAAAGACGGCAACGGGTTGGTGCAATGACGGAAGAACTTACGGTAAAATCTAGTTTGTCGGAATGTTGAGGGGCAGCTTCGGCCGAAGAATGCATGGCTTCGTCCGACATCCCAGGTGTCTAGATTTTGTAATGGGAAAGACAAAAGGAGCTGGATGGGGAGCGCGCAGAGGGAGACTGAGAGAATATCTTGCGATGACGGCAGGCTGGCCAGATACAGAGCCATTGCATGAATTCATCTTACCAGCCCTTCATTGATTAATCGACTACCTTAGCTCCCAGCCGATGAGTTGAAGCGCGAAGAGGCGTCGAGTTGGAGGCCTCTGTTCTTTGATGGCGCCCGACTTAACCTTGTAACTAAAGTACTGGTACAGTCCCTACAGTATCACGGGAGCCTGAGAAGGGAGGCACAGCAGCGAGTGATGCGGGGCAGTGTGCCAGTCAAGTTACCTTCATGTATCATCAACTCATAGTCAATATCATCCCTTGTAGGCGTACGAAGTATTGTTCTACGCGAGAGGCAGGGTAATCTTTTGAGTCTTGAGAACACTGCCGATTGGCCATCGCTCCTTCGGGACATTGAGTAGGTACGGTACCTTACATAAAGTACTTTATGGCTGGAACCGGGGTTGTTCTAGTAAGTAAGGTAAGGTACGGAATACAGTATTCCGTAAGTAGCAACTAGCAACCTTTCAACAACCGAGGTCGAACAGCCGGCGGCAACGAACGGCTCATTCATCTCCATCACGCTTGTGACCCCGCAACTGTGACCGAACCTGCATGCATTGTTTATGATATCTACCGTAACATGGACTGCCGAAGATCATCAATCTAAATTAACATGAAAGCGCACTTTTCTATATTAAATACTCCCTATACGGCGAAGGGCACATCGAAGGTCTTCCAGTCTCCATTCCCCATTGCAATCCTGCCATATCATGCAGGGCTGACCTGGTTCTTCGCATTCGGGGAATCTTGCTTTAATTGAACCTCACACATGGTCACACACTACGTAGGACTATCACACAACATGCCGACTAGTACGGAGGACTGCAGTCGGTTTTGTTCTCGTCAATGGCCCAGGCATGCTAAACGTAATACGTCAATCTGCTTTCATGCACAACGTAAACCAGTCACTTCAAGTCACCGGCTGCATCTCGGATACGAAATGTTGTCGATCAACCTTGGATGAGGACGTTGTCCGAGATCCGCTCGTAGGCTCTTGACTCATAAGGCCAGAACACCGGCGCCATGGAGCAACTCTTGGCGCTATTACCAATAGAACGACGGTAGGTTCTATTCTGCTGGACTTCCAGAGTTGATAGGGCCCATAGCGTAGGTCGAGAAGATTATCAAGACGCCAGCAATAAGATTTCCGGCACTGTGCAAAAAAGGATCCTGAGCACTCAGAACGAATCCCCGCCATGTGCGGTTTCTGCTGTTATCTCGATCTACCTGATACTCCAAATGTTTGTTTGGCAAAATGGCCGAAAAGAAGCTCCTATCCACGTTGATTGATGCAGTGTCCGGTCCTGATAAGCCAATCCCAGCTGGCACTTCCTCCGCATACCGTGTGACAGCCTGATGCTCTTTTAAACCATTTACGTAGGTTACCTGATCATAAAGCGTGAATACGGGATGCCTCGTTGATGTTCTTCGAGTCCTCCGGTATGGGTTATCCCTGCCTCTGCTTCAACTATATACGAGTAGATTAAAAATCTGGTACGGGAAGCCTCTGCTGCCTTGATCCTCGTACCCAGAACTCGACCAATCAAAAAGGTCATTCTAGTTTCAGGGATATGTATGGGAAAACGCACTGCAGAGCCTGCTTCTGGTACTAGGACGGATGTTCTAGCCTGGGGGCCTTTCATATCAAAGCCTTAATTTGCTATTGGTAGATGATCCATGTGCAACATGGCGGAAGATTTTCGTGGGTCCCTGGCGTCTTCCTGTACCTGGCGGCAACTAAACCGACCCGCAGCTGTCAATCAAAAATCATCAGTCTCTTATGCAATTTTACCTGACGTTGTCGTCAGTGCTTCGATACAATATGCCGGCTATTCTGCTCTCTAGGGGTAATTCATTTTATCTACACTACATATTGCGTATTGTAGGATACATAAACGTTGGGCTTTTCAACGTCTCAAATTATATGGGAGGACCCGACTCGCCGCTGCTGCTGCCATTCAGACCAAGCAAACACCATGTCTGAAAACTTCGTTGCTGAGTTTTTCAGCCTGCTTGGCATTGCTCTGGTCGTCATCTCTCTACGCATTGTCTTCCGTATATCATCCTTGGGACTGCGTAGGCTCCAGTTGGACGATTATTTGATGGTCTTGGCCGGGGTTAGCGATCTCTGTCATTTTTTCTTTGAGAAGACATGAACTGATGAGATGGACACGCAGTGTTTGTACTCCGCTGAGACGGTTGCTGCGTACTACGTCCTTGCGTATCAGGGACTTACGAATGGCAGCATGACGGAAGAAGAGAGAGCGAATCTTAACCCAGATTCGCAAGAGTACCACTTCAGAGTCTGGGGCTCGAAGACTCAATTGATGGGCTGGGTGGTTTACACAACCCTCCTTTGGACGTTGAAAACATGCATGCTTGTTTTCTACACCCGCTTGACGTAAGGTCTCAGTGCTTCTTATCTCCTCCTAGCTTGCCGCTACACGATACTTCACAGTACGCAATCGCTTACCAAGAAATTTATAGGGACAATGTTAGTAACATGGCGATCCGAATCAGAATAGGGGTCTACGTACTTCCTATAACTTTCCTGGCCGTCATTTGTGTGATACTCTTCGGTTGTTCTCCGGTTCAAAAGCATTGGCAGATCTATCCTGATCCAGGAGGCACGTTGTCGTACCGAATCGTTCTCTCGCGGCGACTAGGTATGCTAACACGGAGTTTTAGGGGTGTGCTATCCCGCACATTCATTCCCTTCGCTATATACACTCATTGTGTTGAACGTTTCTACTGATTTCTACTTGATGTACATTCCATTGCCAGTGAGATATCGCGCTATCTACGATGAAGCAAGAGACAAACGTATTGATTTCGTTGCTAGATGATTTGGAAAGCACGTCTTCCCACAAGGAAGAAAATCGGCCTTTGCGCGATGTTTTGCGGTGGTATCGCCGCCACAACAGCTGGCTTTCTCCGTTGCATACTCATCATCACAGTAAGTTTCTTTTGTTCATGTCGAATCATGTTCAGTAATGCTCACATCACAACAGTCTGGCCCCAAAGGTGCACAGCAAGCCGGCTCATGGTCATGCCGAGAATCTTTCATCGCCGCCTGCGTCAGTAACATTCCAGTGATCTACCCTACCGTCGCGCGCATTTATCGTCGAGTGGGCTCGAGCACCACGTTCTCAAAGATTTCGGGCCCCGCCAACAGTTATCAGCTTGGCCCCTCCAAAGAAGGCGCTCGTCGCAAGAAGCATTCTCCTTATTCGATACCTGACGACACGGTACAATCAAGTAGCGACAGGATCGCTATGGTTCCGAATGGGAGAACCAAGATCGAAACGGCCAATGAGGGCGGGTGGTATGGGGATGTGGGAAATGGTCTCGGTAAGAATGATATTAGGGTCAGGACTGAAATCGACGTGGAGTCTCTGTCAGAACCCCAAGGCCGTCCAAGCGTAGATCACCGTGAATTTCCCAAGGGTCCGCATGAAGCGAAAGGCTCAAGAAGCAAGTAATGGGGGATAAGGATTCGACCGCGTCATATTACTCCGACATCGCGCTATACCATAATAACGGTTCCAGCGAGTGTCTGCAATCTTGCTGTAGCTAGGTAGAGATCAAGAATTTTGGGATCGAGAATTAGAATTGGAAGGAGTGGTTGGGCACATGATACCCCGTTATAGGAAAATCGGTCTAGCCGTGTTTTTAAAACTAGCGCGACTATCATTCAGAATCTTCCCCAAGAAAGAAAGTCCCTAGTTACCTTACACTATGCAATCAATCGTTGCATTTCTTCAACTATATCAAGCTTCAGCTTCTATACCACTTTCACGCGAACTTGGAGGCCGACGTGGCGTTTGGCAAGGTAACTAACCTGTCTGTGACTGCAAGAGAGAGAAAGAGCAGAAATGGAGTGGAGACAATGACCTTGCCATGCTAACCTACTCTCTCTCCGACATACTCAAAAAACACAATGCTTTACATCGCTATTGGATACTTTACGTTGAAAGAATTATGATCCCAAAAGAATCGGCTGGGGAAGATCGTTAATCATAGTTGGAGATCGTTTATCGTAGCTGTTCGAACGGCGGCACACTATGGAATCGGCGCCACAGCCGCAATTCTCGCAATTGATTCTCGCAATTTCCAACCTTTACGTTAGCTACCTACCTTAAGTAGTGTTCAAGCGATGAGTACCAACGTCCAGACTTGTGTTCCCTCCGTACCAGGCTGATTGGTCATCTCTACTCTGTACACTGCTCTTTCTTTGTTGTGTAAACACATATCACCTTGATCGATACCGACTCAGCACCTCGTGCTCGCAAGAAGCGAGTATGGCCACCGAAACGATCAAGGACTTGGCGTTCATTATTTCGAAGAATACTGCTATAGTAGAAGAATACCTATCTTTGAACAATTTACCTCATCCGTCGTTCAGCGTGGATGCGCCTAGGGGATCATTGATTCCACGAGATGCCGCTGACATCGAAACTGCGCGTCTAGCTGTCATTGAAGCAACCTCGAAGCTTCGCAATCTGATGCTTGGGCCAAGAGAATTTCTTCAGAGCTTTGCGGTACATCTATCAAACATAGTATGCCTGGTGCGTTGACGACAAGACTGATACTGTGCACATCCAGCACAACGAGCTTCTTAGTATGCAAGCCATTAGCCATTTCAGGATCGCTTCCAGTTTTCCGGTTGACGAGGAAGCTTCGTTCACCCAGATATCCAAGGCTTGTGGGGTGAATGAGCCTGATCTTCGCCGATTACTCCGCCATGCAATGACAAAGCACATCTTCAGCGAACCTCGTAAGAACTGTGTCGCGCATACAGCAGCATCCAGACTTCTGGCAGAGGATCAGCAGATGTCCGATTGGGTTGGCGCGAGCACTGGTGAGCTATGGCAAGCCGCATCACAAACTGTCAACGCCATGGTGAAATTCCCTGGGTCACAGGAGCCGAATCAAACGGTACCGGCTCTTGAATCCTGACTACTGTCCCCACTTGCTGATCGTACTTTCAATGTAGGGATTTGCCACGGCAAATTGCACGGAGAAATCAATGTTCGAGGTACTCTCGCAATATCCGGAACGTGCCAAACGTTTCGGAAGTGCCATGAGTACTTATGGTAAAGGTGCGGGCTATGAGCCTAGACACTTGGCTGACAACTATCCTTGGGCATCCTTAAAGAATGGAACAGTTGTGGATGCAAGTCCTTACATTCGATAGCCAGCTTCTAAGCTTAGTGGTTTACTAACCTTCTCTATTAGGTCGGAGGCTCTCTCGGGGATATCTGTATTCATCTCGCCTCTAGATTTCCCACTCTTCAGTTCATTGTGCAGGATCTTGCCGCAGTGGTTACTGGTGCCTCTCATCGGCTGCCCACGGAGCTTTCCGCCCGTATAACCTTCATGGCACATGACTTCATGACCGAACAACCCGTGAAAGCAGCAGACGCCTACCTATTCCGCTGGGTATTCCACAACTGGTCCGACAAATACTGTCTTAAAATCCTTGGGAACTTGATCCCAGCACTAAAGGACGGCGCTCGCATTATCGTCCAGGATAATTGCTTACCAGAGCCGAACACCATCTCATGTACCGAAGAGGCGAAGATAAGGTGTGTTGCTTTCATCTTCTTTCCTTCCGGTTGTCCTTGATCAACATCAACAATTATTTATCAAAGTTTTTTTACACATCGAGATCTCAATAATTTGCTAACCTTGAGTTACTTCGGTTACTGTAGAGCCATGGATCTTACAATGTTGGAGCTGCAGAACGCACGCGAAAGAGAGCTGGACGACTGGGCAGGCTTATTCAAGCAGGCCGATGCGCGTTTCAAATTCCTAGGCGGCAAACAGCCGCCTGGGTCCAGCCTTTGGATCATGGAGGCTGTCTGGGAGGGAGACAAGCCCGCGGTGTGAAATGCAGTATTTTCGATTCATAAATAGCAAGAAGAATCTACTACAATTCTCCAACACCTCTTCCGATTTCTTTCATTCGCCGGCGTTGAATCATATACGAGAGGGAGAGCGCCAGAGCGACGTCTCTAACAAGTCTCGATATCCCGTCAATTTCTGTTAAGATCCTGTATACGATGTTAAGAATCCCCCATCAACCCACAAACATTCCTACCCCTTGACCCCAACGCACCCACTCTCTCACCCCACCCCAACCCTCCCTTACCAACCCTCCCTCACCTTCCCATCCACCTCATCAACCCCAATGCCACTACCA
>JAABVA010004370.1_pt1 | contig 13095 bp, 12 predicted proteins | sample 5560331 | NCBI WGS metagenome assembly JAABVA01 (sample SAMN12812661, study PRJNA571458) | rock metagenome | isolation source: Antarctica rocks | place: Antarctica: Victoria Land, Mt New Zealand sud | collected 2016-01-07
CTCTTCGTCGCCAGCAACCTCGATGCACTCGACCCCTACAAGGTCTACGAGCTCTGGTTAATTCCAGCCAACGGTCAGGCTCCGGTTCCCGCAGGCACCTTCCACCCGGACGCACACGGCAATGCCAGCGTCGTTCTGCCCCAGCTGCCGACCGGTCTCGTCGCAAAAGCCTTCGGGATCACCGTCGAAGACGAAGGCGGTGCACAGACACCTACAATGCCCATCCTCCTCGCGGGAACGCCCGCCGGAGCTTGAAGCTCTAACTAGCTCGTTGCGTATGGCAAAAGAAGCATCCCGCCCGGGATGCTTCTTCTGCCTTGACCCATCGCCGCCAGTTACGGAGCCGTCATCCGAACCTGCCCGCCCGCACCCTGCAAGTCAACGTACGTCTGCACCGTGTCGATGTCGGTGCGCAGAATTGTCATCAGACTTGTCTCCGTGGACGTCACATACACCTTGCCCGTCGGCACTCCCGTCGTCGACGCGATAAACGTCGGGTGCCCCGCGACCGGAATCGTCGCGGTCACCGTATTCGTTGTCAGGTTAACCACGCTGACCGTGCCGCATCCATTTGTCGGTGCGATCGCCGAAGCCGCGGGTATCGTCGCCGGACAGGGCACGGTGTCCCCGAAGTTCGCGACATACGCCCGCGTTCCATCCTGAAGCACCGAAACAACCGTCGGTTTCACGCCAACCGGCACATTGGCCAGCACCTGCCCAAAGCCGGCAGCATCGACCGGATTGTTCGAATCGCAATTCGGATTCGTCGGAAGGGCCACCGCCGAACACAGCGGAATGTTGATCAGGCTCAGCGAGCCCCTCCCTCCACTGGCCCCTGCGTTCAGCACGGCGAGCTCTGTCCGCGTCGGCGCAAAGTCCGCCCACACCGGCGCCGTTCCCACAGGGATCGATCCCCCAGGCAACAGCGTCGGTCTATCCAGCTGGTTTGTCTGCGCGTTGATCACGCTCACCGTGCTGCTCCCGCTGTTCAGGATAAACGCCCGTCGTCCGTCCGCCGTCATTACGCCGTAGACCGGTTGCGCTCCAACGGATATTGGCGCATCCGTCGTATTGCTCGTCGTCTCAATGGGCGTCACCTGTCCGTTAGCGCCAGTGTTCTGACTCAGTGCGTAAATCCGCGGAGCACCCGCGACACCCGCGATATACACCACGTCCGCCCCCACCGGAAGCTCCTGCCGCAGCACCGGCGGGCTGCTCTGCAGCTGCGCCACAGAACTCCGTCCCGGCTCCGTGATATACAGATTCGCCCCCGCCGGAAAGATGCTGTTCGGGAGCGGTCTGCTCGGAACCAGCGTAGTTTGAAGGATCTCGTTCGACAGTAGCTGCGTCGAGATGCTGAAACTGTTCACCGTCCCGTCGCCATTCAGGGTATATCCCGTGCCGCCACCGCTCTCCAGAGCAAGGTAGTACGGCGAAACTCCAAGCGTCGCATTGATCAGAATCGAGTCACCCGAGAAGTCCACAAACGTCAGCAGACCGTTGCCGGTCGACGTGGGCTGCGAGATCACAACAGCAAACTTCTGCGGCTGCCCCGCCGGTCCGACAGGATTGATCGCGGTGACCACCGGTCGGTAGCTGTTGCCGCAACCAAGCGCAAACAGCAGCGCTCCGGCAGAAAGTAGAAGATGAGGTAGGGAGTCGCAGCGGACCCGTGCAAGCGGCCTCTGAATCTGGTTCCTGGTTACGTCCGTTGCTGGCTGCAAAAGTGCTCCCACAATCGTCCTTGTCTTGGCTATGCTCAAGATTCGATTGTAAATCAGCACGCGGAGAGTGGGCATGGCAGAAGCGCTGGATCAAGTCGCACCAAATCGTCCAGAAAAGGCGATTCCGAAAGCCCGCGACGGACGCCAAAGCCTCGCCGTCGCTTGGATTCTCGCGCTCCTCATTGCCGCTGCCATCGTCTTCGGCATCTTCGCCACCGGCGACCAGGGCGGCCGGTACAAGATCGTCGGCATCAGTTTCGCCTTTGCCGCCATCGTCGCCGCCCTGCGCTCCGCTACCCCCGGCGGCACTCTCTGCGGAGCCCTCGCTTGCTTTTGCATCACGTGGTGGACGCGCGATCTCGAAAGCCCGCTCATTCACAGTGCCCTTCCTCCGCTCATGATTCTCTTCGCCCTCACCTTTGCCGCCACACGCGCCGGTCGGAAGCAAAAGCAGCGTCGCAACCTCGCCGAACGAAGCGGCGGTCGAACTTCCGCGCAGGTCATGGCTAATCTCGGTGCCGCCGCCCTCATCGTTACGCCCGTCGGCGCCTATGCCTCCGCCCTCGCCGGCCTCACCCTCCCTATCGACCCCGTGCTCCTCTCCGCCGCCTGCGTCGCCGCTCTCGCCGAAGCCACCGCCGACACCGTCTCCTCCGAGATCGGTCAGGCCTTCAGCGAGCGTACCTACATGCTCACATCGCTCCATCGCGTGCACCGCGGCACCGACGGCGGCATTAGCATCCTTGGCACATCTGCCGGTGCCGTCGCAGCCCTCCTCGTCGTTCTTGTCGGAGCCTGGTCCCTCCGCCTGCCGCCGGGCATGGCAGCCCTCGCCTTCGCCGCCGGCCTGATCGGCCTCTTCGCCGACAGCCTCCTCGGTGCAACCGTCGAACGCCGCGGCTGGATTGGAAACGACGTGGTCAACCTCACCTCCACCATCATCTCCGCGCTAACTCTGCTCGTACTCGCGAAAGCGACATCCACCCTGCACTAACCCCACCCGCTCACTCGTCCCCCTTGCCCTCAAGCCAGCGGTGAATCCAGCTGCCATGCAGATCCAGCTCCAACGACGTGTAGCTCAGGATCTCGTGCAGATATCGCAGAAACAGCTCATAGTTGCTGATATGTCCCAGCGTCGGCCGCGGCGATGTAGACACGTCCAGACCCGCATCCACACACAACTCGCGGATCCGAAACAGATGCGTCCCGTCCGACACCACCACGATATGACGAAATTCATGCTCCTTCGCAATCGCAGCCAGCCGGTGAACCTGCTGCTCCGTATCGATCGACCGAGTCTCCGCGAGAATATCCGCAAACGGCACACCCCTCGCCAGAAGATAGTCGCGACCGACACCACCCTCCGTGTTCCCCGAATCCTTGTCGCTCCCTCCCCCAAGCGTGATCACATAAGGAGCGATCTGTTTCTGGTAAAGATCGACCGCATGGTCAAGACGCGCGTGAAACACCGGCGATGGCCGCCCCGAATACTCCGCCGCGCCAAACACCGCGATTGCATCCGCCTGCACCGCTTCGTCGTGATCCGCAACTGCCGAGATCTGCTGGTAGACATAGATCGACCACACCAGCGCAACCGCAAGCGCCACCCCGAACAGCCGCCGCACAACCTGTAGCCGACGCCACAGAGACATCGCCGGTCGGCCCCGACTAGATCGGCGCGCATCAGGAGCTCGATGTGAGGCAAGGGCAGCCATACAGTGAGATCAAAGTCTACGGCATGGAGAGCGGAGCAACCGGCCCCCTGCCACTATCGTTGCAGTGTCAGCGCGATCTCATGCGTCGGAATCGCTCCCTCGCGCAAAATCATCCACGAGTTGCCGCCGCCGGAAAGATCCACGATCGTCGTTGCCTGCGTCCTTCCCGTAGGTCCGCCATCTACGATCAGCGGAATCTTGTCCCCAAGCTGCTCCCGCACACAGTTCGCGTACGTGCACTCGGAGAGCCCCGCCAGATTCGCCGACGTCGCCGTAATCGGCAGCCCCAGCCGGCTCACCACCGCGCGCGCAATCGGCGCCTCCGGAACCCGCAGTGCAACATTGCCCGAATTCGCCGTTACCCGTAGCGGAAGCTTCGCCCCAGCCTTCACGATAATCGTCAGCGGCCCCGGCCAAAACCTCTCCGCCAGCCGGTCAAATGCCCCGTCGATCGTCGGCGCCAACTCATACGCCTGGCTTACCTCCGCGATCAGCAGCGACAGCGGCTTGTGCCGGGCGCGCGTCTTCAACTCGTAGATCCGATCAACTGCACGCAAATTCACCGGGTCGACTGCCAGCCCATAAAATGTGTCCGTCGGCAGCGCGACCACCTGGCCCGCGTTCAACGCCTTCACCACGCGCTCAACATGCGCGGCCTCCGGCTCGTCTGGATGGATGCGAACTGTCTCAGCCTGCAACGAAATCTCCCGTGGCGCCGTCCTTCCGCGCAACTCTGCAACTACCTGCAGACCGCAGCCTAGCACAACCTCCATCCTCATCCTTACCCACCCGCACACGTCCCGAAACCTTCCCCAGCGAACACATCGCCCTTTCCTCCACCACTGGCAGCGTAAGATCGCATCGATGCCGATATCCCAAAACGTCATCGCCAGCCGCTCCAACGCCCGCGTCAAGCAGCTCCGCGGCGCCTTTGCCGGCCAGGTGCGCCTCAGTGGCGGCCTCGTCGCCCTCGAAGGCAATCACCTCGTCGAGGAAGCCCTCCGCACCGGCATGCTCCTCAAAACCATCTTCCTCGCCGAACACCATCCGCTCCCTCACTTCGTCCCCGCCTCCATCGAAATCCTCCGCCTCTCCAGCGACGTCTTCGACAGCCTCATGGACACCCGCTCCCCCCAGGGAATCGCCGCCCTCATGCTCCCGCCCGTCGGCGCCGTCGACCAGCTCCTCTCCGGCATCCCCCTCATCCTCGTCGCCGTCGGCCTCCAAGACCCCGGTAACCTCGGCACGCTCATCCGCTCCGCCGAGGCCTTCGGCGCCTCCGGTCTCCTCACCACTCCCGGCACCGTCAGTCCCTGGAACGGCAAGGCCCTTCGCGCCAGCGTCGGCTCCATCTTCCGCGTGCCCGTCGCCCCCGCCGATCTCGACGACCTCCGCACTCTCCAAACCCGCGGCCTCAAACTCCTCGCCGCCGTCGGTGAGGGCGTCGGCTCCGACCGCACCGTCGAACTCCCCGACACCGACCTCACCACCGGCGTCGCCATCCTCATCGGCAACGAGGGCGCCGGCCTCACGCCCGACTGGCTCGCCCTCGCCGACGCCCACATCACAATCCCCTGCGCCGGCCCCGTCGAAAGCCTCAACGCCGCCATCGCCGGCTCCGTCATCCTCTACGAAGCCCACCGCCAGCGCGCCCTCGTCGGCACCCGCAGCGAGCCCCGCCCATGAGCCTCTTCGACGTCTCCCCCATCTCCGGCGCACCTCGCCCGCCCGATAGCCGCGCCCCTCTCGCCGAACGCATGCGCCCCCGCTCCCTCGCCGACTACGCCGGCCAGGAGCACCTCCTCGGTCCCGGCAAACCTCTCCAGCTCGCCATCGAAGCCGACGACCCCACCTCTATGATCTTCTGGGGCCCACCTGGCGTCGGCAAAACCACCCTCGCCAAAATCATCGCCCAAACCACCGGCGCCTCCTTTATCGAGTTCTCCGCCGTCCTCTCCGGCATTAAGGAGATCAAGCAGGTCATGGTCGAGGCCGAAAAAGCCGCCGGCTTCGGCTCGCGCACCATCCTCTTCGTCGACGAAATCCATCGCTTCAACAAGGCCCAGCAGGACGCCTTCCTCCCCTACGTCGAACGCGGCACCATCCGCCTCATCGGCGCCACCACCGAAAACCCCTCCTTCGAGATCAACGCCGCGCTCCTCTCCCGCTGCCGCGTCTACACCCTCGTCGCCCTCACCGAAGTCCAGGTCATCGCCCTCCTCCACCGCGCCCTCAACGACAATATCCATGGCCTCGGTGCCAGTTGCATCGAGGCTGATGAAGACGCCCTCGACACGGTCGCTTCCTACGCCAGCGGCGACGCCCGCAACGCCCTCAACGCACTGGACGTCGCCGCCAAACTCGCCGCCGGCCGCGGCGAACACCGCATCTCCAAACCCCTCGCCGCCGAGGCCATGCAGCGACGCGTCCTCCTCTACGACAAGAAAGGCGAGCAGCACTACGACATCATCTCCGCCCTCCACAAATCCGTCCGCAACTCCGACCCCGACGCCAGCCTCTACTGGCTCGGCCGCATGCTCGAGGCCGGCGAAGACCCCATGTACGTCGCCCGCCGCATCGTCCGCATGGCCATCGAAGACATCGGCCTCGCCGCCCCCGAAGCCCTCAATCTCTGCCTCTCCGCCCGCGACGCCATGCACTTCCTCGGTCAGCCCGAGGGCGGCCTCGCCCTCGCCCAGGCCGTCGTCTACCTCGCCCTCGCGCCCAAATCAAACGCCGTCTACACCGCCTATGCCGCCGTCCAAGCCGACATCGAAGCCACCGCCGCCGAGCCCGTCCCGCTCCACCTCCGCAACGCCCCCACCCCCCTCATGAAAGAGCTCAGCTACGGCAAGGACTACCAGTACGCCCACGACGTCGAAGACCGCGTAGCCGGCATGCAATGCCTCCCCCCATCCCTAGCCGGCCACCGCTACTTCCACCCCACCAACGAAGGCCGCGAAAAACTCCTCGCCCAACGCATGGAAGAGATCGCCCGCATCAAGCTCGCCAAAAGCTCCGAACTCTAAACAGCCCCGCAAAAAAGAGAGCCGCACCCGCAGGCACAGCGCTCTCCCAACCATCCTCCTTATCGGCCCTCCATCTTCGGCAGCTCCATCAACAACCCGCCCTGCCCGGTCGACACCGTCGGCAACTGCCCATTCCACCGATCGATCAGCGCCTTTTGGTTCTCGATCTTACGCAACTCCAGTAACTGCGGCATCAGCGACGTCTGCCGAATCCGGTTCGCCTCCGCCTCTCCATTCGCCCGCGTCACCGCCGCCTTCGCCTCGCCCTCCGCTTCGGCCACAGTCTTCGCCGCTTCGGCCTGCGTCTTGGCCAGTTCGTTCCTCGCTCGCTCCGCATCCTGGATCGCCTGCGCCTTACTCGTGATCGCCGCCGCAATCACCGCCGGAACTCGCGGCGCCCCAATAAATCCGAACTGCTGGATGCTCACACCGACCGGCTCCATCTTCTGCTGGATCAGCATCTGCACCTTGTTCAAAAACTCCGCTTTTTGCTCCCCGTAAATCTGCTCCACCGAGTAAGTCGATGCCACCTCGTTCAGCGAATTACGCACCACATCGCGCAGAATCCCGTGCGTAAAATTATCTAAGTCACTCAACCTGTACTTCACATAGAAATCAGGCACCCTGCGCGGCTCGATCGCATAACTCAGCGACACATCCGAGTAAATCTCCATGCCTTCCTTGGTGTTGAAACTCATCTCCTCGTTCGACGCTCTACCCTCGTTCAGGTCATGCGTCCACTTCACCGTCTGAATAAAAGTCGGGAACTCAATAATCTGCGATCGCAGCGGGCTGTAAAACACCCAACCCGTGCGAATTGGAATCTCCGAAGGCCCACGCTGCGACCCGCTCAGCACAATCTCCACGCCCACGTACCCCGCGCCAATCCTCGTGATAGCCGCAACGTAGTTGAAAAAAATGACTACCGCAAGCAGCAGTGCCACACTCAGCGCACCCAGCTTCAACAACCGCGCCATCTGCTTCGTCCGTGCTTCGTCATCCCGGCCATTGCCGGGATTCATGATTTCGCCAAACAGCGTCATATCCGCCTCGTCCAGATCCTTCGCAATGCAAGAACATCGCCCACCGTCAGCAGCAACAGCAGGCACACGCCCTCGAGAACAGCCGATTACTTGGCAGATTGAGTAGGTGGAATGCCGTGACCATGCCCCAATATCCAAGCATTATCACCAGCAGAGACAACATCGACTTCCAGAACACAATCACAGGTCCTCAGCCATTCCTTCCGGCCCAATAACCATCATCTATAATACGCAGAAATTAGACCATAGTCGGGAATAAGTAACTGCCGCCTTACGTTCAGGAGGAGGTGCGATCCCACCTTACTCTCACTTCAAATCCCTCTCCAACGCCCCCAGCACCACCTCCTTCGTCAGCAGCTCCGGCAACACATCCGCCGCGCTCCCCGCACCCGCCGGATACAACACATACGTCGGCACCCCGCTCCGCCCCACCGACGCCAGCTCCTGCGTAATCGCCGCGTTATACTGCGTCCAGTCCGCCTTCATCAGCACCACCTTGTGGGCACCAAACTCCCGCTGCACGTCCGCCGACTTCAACACCAGCCGCTCATTCACCTGGCACGACAGACACCACGCCGCCGTAAAGTCGATAAAAACCGGCTGCCCCGCTGCCCGCGCCCCATCCAAAGCCGCCTGCGTATACGGCTGCCACACCAGCGTCCTATCCTTCGGCGAGTACAGCGCCGTCCCAAATGCCGCCACCCCAAGCATCACCGCCGCCATCGCCACTCCGCCACGCGCCGGCCACTTCGCAAGCACCCATCCCGCGATCGCCAGCAGCAAAAACCCCAGCAGCAGTCGCGCAATATGATCGCTGCCCTGCCCCGCCGCCACCCCCGCGCCCGAGTACAGACGCCCATACACCCACGTCAGCCAGATCACCGTCAGAAACAGCGGGACCGCCGTCAGCTGCTTCAGCGTCTCCATCCACGCTCCCGGCCGCGGCAGCAACCGCGTCCACGCCGGCTGCAAGGTCAGCAGCACATACGGAAACGCCAGCCCCAAACCCAACGCCGTAAACACCGCAAACGTGATTCCCGCCGGCTGCGCCAGCGCAAACCCGATCGCCGCCCCCATCAGCGGAGCCGTGCACGGCGTCGCCACCACCGTCGCCAGCACCCCCGTAAAGAAACTCCCCGTATAGCCCTGCTTCCGCGTCAGTGCATCACCCGCGCTCGTCACCGACAACCCCAGCTCAAACTGTCCGGCCAGCGACATCGAAAAGAAAAACAAACCCATCGCCAGCACCGCTAAAAACGTCGGCGACTGCAGTTGAAACCCCCACCCAGCCTGGCTTCCACCCGCCCGCAGCGCCAGCAGCACACCCACGATCACCCAGAACGAAGCCAGGATCCCCAGCGTATACACCAGCCCATGCGCCCGCAGCCGCCCACGCTCCTCGTCCGAAGACTGCACCAGCGCCAGCCCCTTCAGAAACAGCACCGGAAACACACACGGCATCAGGTTCAGAATGATCCCCCCCAAAAAGGCGAGCCCGATCGCCCCAATCGCCGTCGTCTTGCTCGCAGCCGATCCAGCCTTGCCCGGCCTGGCCTCCGCAGCCACCTCCCCCGGCACCACCGGCGCCGTCACCTCGTATCCCTGCTCATCGCTCAGCTTAATCAGCCCACGGATCTCCTTCGGCAAGGGACCAGGCCGATCCGGGTGCTCCGGATCCGCAGCCCGCTCCACACGCAAACGCAGCCCGTTCGCCATCGGCTCCGAAACCTGGTCCGAAGCATTCGCAATCTGGTCAGGATCAAGTGGGTAAAACTCGCCATCCGTCTCCCGGTCCCCCGTCACGAACGTAAACACGAAATCCGTCTTCCCCCCATTCACCGTCAGCTTCATGTCCTCCGGCAGCGGGTCCGGCAGCAGTGCCAGCGCCTGTCCCAGCGCACCCACAGGCCTCCCGCCCGCAGGCACATTCAGCATCACCTTCAGATCGATCCCAAGATGCGCCTTTCCCGGAATGCACACCTCCCGGCACACCAGCCAGTCCACCTTCGCGTCAAGGTGAATCGGCCCCGGCGTCACATTCTTTGCCGCCGTTATCTCCACCGGAAATCCAACCGAATCCTCATACCCGAAGTCCATCAGCGGTCCCAACGGAAGCCGGCTTGGAATCGGAAATCGCATCGGCCCGGCCGTAATCCCCTTCGGCAGCGTCCACACAATATGCGGCGGCTCCCCAGAGTCTCCTGCATTCTTCCAATAAACGTGCCAGCCCTCCTCGAGCGTCAGCACCAGTCCAACTTCGAGCGTCCCGCCCGGCGCAATCGCCGGCCCCACCGACGTCAACTCCGCCGTCAAATGCTGCGCCTTCACCGGCCCCGGCCCGCCATCCCCCACCACCTGCATCTGCGCCCTCAACGGCACAGCCATCATCAACAGCACAGCACAAACCGCAAGCGCACTCACATCCAACCACCGCATCTTCATCGACTCAAATTGTAGAGCCGCGCCCAACCACCGCGTCAGGAGCCGCGCAAAGACCGGTGCTCCACCATGATGCACCGGTCCATCACCACCCGAATCCCGCCCGCCTCCGCCCGCGCCGCAGCCTCTCGATGCACAATTCCCTGCTGCACCCACAGATTCGCCAGCTCAAGCTCCAGCATCTCGTCCACAATCGCCGGAATAAAACTCGGCAGCCGAAACACGTTCACCACATCCGGCTTCACCGGCAGCTCCGCCAGTGACCCGTAACTCCGCTCCCCCAACACCGTCTCGAGCGCCGGATTGACCGGGTACACCGTATATCCCTGCGCCTGCATGTACGCGGAAACATAATGGCTCGGTCGATCCGGCCGGTCCGACAGCCCAATCACCGCCAGGCTCCTCGGCGTCCCAGCCCCCTCACCAAACAGCATCTCCCGAATCACATTCGCTTCATTCATCCGCGCCCCCTTGCTTACGTGTGCCATGCCCCCAACAATCGCCGCAACACCACCAACTCGCCCAGGTGGTACGCCGTGTGGTCCGCAATCAGCAGGGCCTCGCGCAGAAGGTTCTGCCCATCGCCCCACAAAAACGGCTTCGTCAAGTCCGCCTCCGGCCTCGTCAGCAAAGCTTGGAACTTCTCACGATCACTCCGGATCGCCGCCGCCGACCGCTCCCACGCATCCGGCGACACCGGCTCCGGCGACTTCGGCCAGTACTCCTCCGGCCACTTCAGCAAGTGATACCCGCCCGTCGGCGGCGAACTGAAGTTCAAGATGTCCGCCTGCGTTATGCGCAGATGCTCCAGCAGCTGCCACGCCGAGTACGGCAGACCCTCCGGCACCCGGCCCCGCAACTCCGCCGGAAAATCCTTGATCGCCGCCTCAAAATCCGCATGCGCCTGCCCACCCCGCATCACCGCCAGCAACTGCTTCACTAACTCGCCTGAGTCAACCTTCGGTCCAGCACTCATCACCCCTCCTTCGTCTCTACCTTTGCGCTGAGTTGTTGCCGTCAACCCAGACCCGTCTCACCCCTCCTCCGCATCCACCGCCGCCGGCACACCACCCTCGCGCCGCATCCGCAGATATCCTCGGATAAACGGCTCCAGATCCCCGTCCAGCACCCGGTCCACATCCCCCACCTCCACCCGCGTCCGCAGATCCTTCGCCATCCGGTACGGCTGCAGCACGTACGACCGGATCTGCGACCCAAACCCGATATCCAGCTTTGAGTCCTCCAGCTTCTTCGTCACGGCCTTCTTCTTGTCCAGCTCATACTCATACAGGCGCGACCGCAGCAGCTTCATCGCCCGCTCTTTGTTCTTGTGCTGCGACCGCTCGTTCTGGCAGCCCGCCACCAGGCCCGTCGGCAGATGCGTGATCCGCACCGCCGAATCCGTCGTGTTCACGTGCTGCCCGCCCTTGCCGCCCGACCGGTACGTGTCGATCCGCAGCTCGTCCGGCTTGATGTCGATCACAATCGTGTCGTCGATCTCCGGGCTCACATACACGCTCGCAAACGACGTGTGCCGTCGCTTCGCCGAGTCGAACGGCGAGATCCGTACCAGCCGATGGACCCCCGTCTCCCCCGACAGCAACCCAAACGCAAACTCGCCCGAGATCGTAAACGTCGCCGACTTGATCCCCGCCTCATCCCCGTCCTGGATCTCGTTCAGCTCGACCTTGAACCCCTCCCGCTCCGCCCACCGCAGGTACATCCGCATCAGCATCTCGGCCCCCGGATGCACCACCACCACCGCATGGAGCATGTCCGTCTCGCCCGAAAGCATCGTCTTGCTCTCAAGCTTCTCCGAGTACTCCACCAGCCCCTTGATCTCGCGATCAAGCTCCCCCTCCACGTTCTCGCCCTCGCGCGCCAAATCAAAGTACGCCTCGATATCGTCGCCCCTGCGCCCCAGCTCCGCATCATCCGCCAGCAGCGTCTCCAGCCGCTTCCGCTCGCGCATCAACGGCTGCGACCGCGCCGCATCCGCCCACACCCCCGGATCGGCGATCTTCTCTTCAATCACACCCAGCTCACGCCTCAGCCGAGCCGAGTCAAAGATACTCCCGCAGCTCGCGAACATTCTCACGAACCGGGGAGTACGCATACTCCAGATCAGTCAACATAGACCCTTATCTTAGTGCATCTCGCAATCCGGCATCCTCCAATCCTGCATCACTACGACCCCACCTCCCCAGCAAGCTCCATCCCAGCGCCGCCGACGTCACCGCCGCACACAGATACGCGAACAGATCCCCATGCCGCGTATAGAACGTCACGTCATGCTCATACGCAAACGGCGCCTCGATCGCCGTCCGCAAATGCCGCGGCGCCGCCGCCACCACCCGCCCAAACGGATCGATCGCGCCCGTCACGCCAGTATTCGTCGCCCGCAGCACCCACCGGTGATTCTCGATCGCCCGCATCCGCACCATGTTCAAGTGCTGCCACGGTGCACTCGAATCCCCATACCAACCATCGTTCGAGATGTTCACCAGCACCTCCGCCCCACCCAACACAAACTGCCTCACCTCATCCGCAAAGATCGACTCATAACAGATAAACACCCCATACCGGTGCTCCTCCGCCGCAAACACAGCCCGCTCCCGCCCCGGCTCAAACGTCCCTACCTCCGCCAGCAGATTGCCCGCAAAAAAGAACATCCGCTTGAACGGCACATACTCCCCAAATGGCACCAAATGCATCTTGTCGTAGTGCCCCGCAAACGTCCCCTCCCGCCACACAAAGGACGCCCTGTTCCGCAGCTCGAACCCGCGTTTGTTCCCCGGGTCCGAGCTCGGCTCAAACGCCGTATTGCCCACAATGACCGAGACAGATTCACTTCGCGCCAGCGCCGACATCGCCCGCCGAAACCGCTCATCCTGCTCCTCAAACGGCGCCGGCGACTCCGGCCACACTACCAGCCGCGGAAGCTCTCGCACTCCCTCGACAGCCTGTTGCGAAGCGCTCCGTGTTCCGGCAAGCTCAGGAATCCCCAGCAGGATCGTGCGCGGCGAAGAGAGGTGCGACAGCTCCGTGAACTCCCGCAGCAGCTGCTCCGTCGACTCCTGCGGCCCCACATTCGCCGCCCCCACCTCCAGGTTCTCCTGCACCAGCACCGCTCGCTCCGGAGTCT
>JAABVA010004371.1_pt1 | contig 13094 bp, 11 predicted proteins | sample 5560331 | NCBI WGS metagenome assembly JAABVA01 (sample SAMN12812661, study PRJNA571458) | rock metagenome | isolation source: Antarctica rocks | place: Antarctica: Victoria Land, Mt New Zealand sud | collected 2016-01-07
GGACGCGTGTGGGCTACGAACTGTCAAGGAGCGACAACCGAATACATCCGTTTACCATGATTGCGTCCGCAAGGGGTCGCCCGCGGGCCGTGGGAGCGCGAGGGTCCGGGGCGCTACCCGAGAGGGCACGGGTCTCCGAGGGACTAGCCAGGCGTGACCGTCAGCCGTTCGGCTGTCGGCCCGTGATCCTGGCGTCCCGCAGGTCGTTGGCCCCGGTTTCGTGTCACGCCTGTTCGACGGTCACAAGATGGACGAGCATTGCTCCGACCGGACCGCATCCGTCGGACCCGGCCGCCCGCGGACCCGCTGCCTCGGTCTGCCTCCTCACGATGACGTGAGTGCTGGGGGGCAGCCCTCGACGGGGTCGCGCCAAACGTCCATCGGCACCGTGCCCACCGCCCTTCCGTCGTCGGCGAGCAGCCGGCCCATGCGCTTGACGGTACGCAGCACCACACGCCGGTCGGTGATCTCCAGGTCCGCGACGCCCTGCGCCAGGGACAGCTCGAAGCGGTGGACCTCGTCGACGGTCCGCAGCCAGGCCACGAGGATCAGGGTCGGCGTGCCCGCGAGCGTCGCGCAGAGCCGCACCGGGCGCAGCCGTCCCAGTGTCCGGGCGACGTCGTCGAGCCGGGCGGCGGGGACGTGTCCCGAGAGGATCACCGACACGGACCAGCCGGCGAGCGGGGCGGCCAGCTCGGTGCGCAGCAGGGCCGCCCTCGAGTCCAGCATCCGGTCGGTGCGGCGTCGGGCGGTGGCGGGACTGATGCCGGCCGCCTCGGCCAGCGAGACGTAGGACGCCCGCCCGTCCATGCCGAGGGTGACGAGCAACGGGCGGTCCTCGGCGCACAGCGGCGAGCCGGGCTCGCCGGGCCGGCCGGTGCGCCACCGCTGCAGCGCGGCGACCTGCTCCGGCGCGAGCATGCCGAGGCGCCAGGCAGAGCCTTCGGTGTACAGACGGGTCGCGATGCGGGCACGTGAGCCGACGATCCCGGGCATCTGGTCGAGGCGCTCCAGCAGGTAGCGCGCGAGAGTGGGCAGGTCGGGCGCCGCGACCGTGACGAACAGGTCCGACCCGCCGGCGGTCAGGTCGACGGACAGCGCGTGCGGGTCGGCTGCCAGACGGTCGGCGACCGACAGCTTGGCCGCCGGCTCGCAGGTGATGTCGATGTAGGCCAGGCACGGCGCGGTCCGGACACTGGTTCCCGGCGTCGCGGTGACCCACGCCGCGCCACTGTCGACGAGCCGCTGCCAGTGCCGGACGGCGGTGGCCGGCGTGACGCCGACCGCGGCGCCCAGCGCCGACCAGGGCGCGCGCGGCGCCACCTGCATGGCCTCGACGAGCGCGAGGTCGCACTCGTCGAACGTGACGGTTTTCATCGCTGTGGGCCCCTGTCCTGCCGGAATCCTCGCATAAACCTAGGACCACGTTGTCACGGCTGTAGCTTTCCGGAACACCGAGAAGATGATCTTCGGAGTGTGCGAAGCGGAGGCGGGTGACCGTGGGTTACGAGGCGGGGTTGCGCGAGGACGCCCGGGCGATGGCGCCGGAGATGGCGGCGCTCCGGCACCGGCTGCACCGGCGTCCCGAGCTGGGACTGCACCTGCCGGAGACGCAGGCGACGGTCCTGGCCGAACTCGATGGGCTGGGGCTGGAGGTCACCATCGGGACGGCCGTGTCGTCCGTGACCGCCGTGCTGCGCGGCTCCGCCCCGGGTCCCGCGGTCCTGCTTCGGGCCGACATGGACGCCCTGCCCGTGGCCGAGGCAACGGGCGAGGACTTCGCCAGCACGGTCGACGGCGTCATGCACGCCTGCGGCCATGACCTGCACACCGCCATGCTGGTCGGTGCGGCCCGGCTGCTGGCGGCCCGCCGCGACAGCCTCGTGGGTGACGTCGTGTTCATGTTCCAGCCCGGCGAGGAGGGCTGGGACGGCGCGCGCTACATGCTGGCCGAGGGGGTGCTCGACGCCGCCGGACAGCGGGTGAGCTCGGCGTACGGCATGCACGTGATGTCGTCGGCGATTCCCTACGGGGTCTTCACCACGCGGCCCGGGACGCTGATGGCCGCGAGCGAAGGCCTGCAGGTGACCATCCGGGGGGCGGGTGGCCACGGATCGGCCCCGCACCTCGCGCGCGACCCGATCACCGTCGCCGCCCAGCTCGTCGGCGACCTGCAGACCCTCGTCACCCGACGGTTCGACGTGTTCGACCCCGTCGTCGTCACGGTCGGCTCCTTCCACGCAGGCACCCAGCGCAACATCATCCCGGACGAGGCGGTCTTCGAGGCGACGATCCGCACCTTCTCCGAGCGCTCCCGGGAACGCATCCGCAGCGAGGCGGTGCAGCTGTGCGAGTCGGTGGCCGAGGCGTACGGGCTTGAGGCCGACGCGGTCGCGGTCGCGGAGTACCCCGTCACCGTCAACGACGGGGCCCACGCACAGTTCGTCGCCGACACGGTGGCCGCGGTCTTCGGGAACGACCGCTACGAGCCCATGCAGTTCCCGGTCCCCGGCGCCGAGGACTTCTCCCGCGTCCTGGCCGAGGTGCCCGGCTGCTACCTGATGCTCGGCGCCGGCCCCGAGCCAGACCACCTGACGGCCCCCAACAACCACAGTCCCCGCGCGCGGTTCGACGACGACGTGCTGCACCTAGGCGCGCAGCTGCACGCCGAGCTGGCCGTTCGGGCGCTGCGCCGGGACGCGTCCGCGACCGACGGCGCCACGTCCCCCGTCCCCGCAGCCCGGAGCTGACGATGCTGAAGTACAACACCTTCTCCATCACCGCCCGCTGTCGCCGCACCGGTGAGCTGGGAGTGGCGGTCTCGACGAAGGTCCCCGCGGTGGGCATGCTGTGCCCATTTGTCCGCAGTCACGTGGGGGCCATCGCGAGCCAGTCGTTCGTGAACCCGTACCTCGGTCTGTGGGGGCTGGAGTACCTCGCCGAAGGGCACTCCGCGCAGGAGACCCTCGCCCACCTCCGGGGCCGGGACGCCGGGATCGAGTACCGACAGCTCGGGATCGTCGATGCCCACGGCGGCAGCGCGGCCTTCACGGGTGCGAAGTGTGACACCTGGAACGGCGACCTGACCGGGCCCGACTACGCCGTCGCCGGCAACATGCTGGTCGGCGCCGAGACCCTGACCGCAATGCAGGAGAGCTTCGAGACGGACGTCACGCGCCCGCTCGTCGAGCGGCTCCTGGCGGCGCTCTCGGCGGGTCAGGAGGCCGGCGGCGACAAACGCGGCCGGCAGTCCGCAGCGGTCAAGGTCTACAGCACCGAGGACTACCCCGCGCTCGACCTGCGGGTGGACGAGCACCCCGACCCCGTCGCCGAGCTGCAGCGGGTCTACGACGTGGCACGCGAGAGCCTCGTGCCGCTGCTCGAGATGCTGCCGACGCGCGACCACCCCGAAGGCACCTTCGACTTCCAGCGGTCACGACAGTTAGGACTCCTTCAAGATGACGCACATTAACCGCGCGACGGGCCTCGCCGCCGCGGCGCTCGTTGCCGCCGCCGCACTCGGCGGCTGCACCTCGGGCTCCAGCGGCACGGCGAAGAACCAGGCCAAGGTGGCCCCGAACCAGCTGACCATCGCCTACGAGGCCGACTCGACCAGCCTGGACCCGGCGCAGGTCACCGACATCAACACGATGAACGTGCTCGTGCAGGTGTACGACACCCTCGTCAAGCGGGACGCCGACGGCAAGCTGGCCCCCTCGCTGGCGACGAAGTGGCAACGGTCCCCGGACGGCCGCACGTACACCTTCACGCTGCGCAACGACGTCAAGTTCTCGGACGGCACCGCCCTCACGGCGAAGGACGTGGCCTACTCCTTCAACCGGATGCTGCAGGACAAGGCGCCGGGCGCGGAGTTCGGCCCGTACCCGTTCGGGAAGTTCTTCTTCGGCTCGGTGTCCGGGGTCAAGGCTGTCGGCAACACCGCGGAGTTCTCGCTCTCCTCCCCCAACGGCGGCTTCCTGCAGGCCCTCACCACGCCTACGGCCGAGATCGTGAACGCGGCCGCGTCCCTGAAGGCCGGCAAGGGCTTCGCCCAGCAGGGTGGCGGCAGCGGCCCGTTCATGCTGGCCCAGTGGCAGCGGGGCACCCAGCTGGTGCTCAAGCCCAACCCGAACTACTGGGGCACCAAGCCGTCGCTGCAGCAGGTGACGTTCGTCCCCGTGACCGACGCGAGCCAGCGGGTCACCAACCTGCAGGCGGGCAGCGCCGGGCTGTCGATCAATCCCCAGGCGGCCAGCGTGCCGACGCTGGAGAAGCGCGGCTTCACGGTGGCCACGGCCATTGGCCCCCACGTGTGGTGGATCGGCCTCAACGCATCGAAGCCGCCCCTTAACAACGTGAAGGTCCGCCAGGCGATGAACTACGCGATCGACCGGGACGCCATCGTGAAGGGCCTGCTGTACGGGACCGGTGTGGCGGCGAACCAGCCGATCGGCGAGGGGCAGCCGGGGCACGCCGCCGGCGGTGAGCAGTACAAGTACGACCCGGCCAAGGCCAAGGACCTGCTGCGACAGGCCGGTTACCCCGACGGCTTCTCGGTCAACCTGTTCGTGACCACGTCGGGCTCCGGCATGCAGGAGCCGGTGTCGATGGGCACGGCGGTGCAGGGCTACCTGGCCGCCGTGGGCATCAAGGTGAAGATCCAGGAGTTCGACTGGGGCACCTTCCTGGACAAGGTCGGTGCCGGCGCGGACAAATCGGGGATGGACATGTGGGAGCTGTCGTGGATGAACACGGCGGTCGACCCCTCGCTGATCCTCGGGCCTCTGCTGACCAAGAGCTCCTGGCCGCCGGGCTTCAACAGCGGCTTCTACAGCAACCCCGAGGTGGACAAGACAGTCGCCGCCGCCCTCACCGAGAAGGACGACGCCGCGCGGATGGCCCTCTACGAGAAGGCGTCGCGGATGATCAATCAGGACGCGCCGTGGATCTTCGTCGACAACGGCAAGGCCGTGTTCGCCCACAACAAGAGCGTCCAGGGGCTCAAGCTCAACAAGGCGATGCCGTTCCTGCTGACCGAGCTCAAGGACGTCACCGTCAGCTGAGGCGACGCCCGGTCCGGGAGGCGGTCGCCGCCGCCGCCGCCCGGACCGGGCCGGCCCGACAGACAGACAGACAGCGAGAATGGGGTCCGTTCGACATGGTGCGACGCAGCCTGCTGGTCCTTCCCGTCCTGTTGGGCGTGTCCATCGTGGTCTTCGTGGCGCTGCACCTCGCGCCCGGCAACGCGGCCGAGGTGCTGCTCGGCCCGACCGCCACGCCGGAGCGGCTGGCCGCCCTGCGCGCCGAGCTGGGTCTGGACCGCCCGCTGCCGGTCCAGTACCTGTCCTGGCTCAACGCCCTGCTGCACGGTGACCTGGGCTATTCCGTGAGCTATCGCGAGGACGTGGGCGCCCTGGTCCTCAGCCGGTTCTGGAACACGCTGCTGCTCGCCGTGCCGGCCTTCCTCCTCGCCACGATGGCGGGCGTGGGCGCCGGCATCCTCGGGGGCCTGCGGCGGGGCAGGTGGCTCGACGCCATGCTGAGCACGGCGGCTTTCACCGGGCTGTCGGCGCCGGCGTTCTGGCTCGGGCTGCTGCTCATCCTGTACGCCGGCCTGGGGCTCGGCCTCTTCCCTGTCAGCGGCATGAGCTCCGCCGGCCTCGCCACGAGCGTCGGGGACACGGCCCGGCACATGGTGCTGCCGGTGCTGACCCTGGCCGTCGCCCCGGCCGCGGTGGTCGCCCAGGTGACCCGCGCCGCCTTCATCGAGGAGATGGGCCGGCTGTACGTCCGTACCGCTCGCGCCAAGGGCTGCTCCCGACGCCGTGCCACCTTGAGTCACGCGCTGCGCAACACCTGGATGTCGGTCGCGACGACGCTCGCCCTCGAGGTCACCTACGTCGTCGGGGGCAGCGTCCTGGTGGAGAACGTCTTCAACTGGCCCGGCATCGGCAAGCTCCTCGTGGAGTCCACGGTGGCCCGTGACTACCCCGCCGTGCTTGGCGCGAGCCTGGTCCTGGCCCTCCTGGTCGTCCTGGTCAACCTCACGATCGACCTGCTGTACCCGTTGCTCGACCCGAGGGTGGCCCACCATGGCTGAGCCGGTCGTCGTCGGTGGTGCCACGTTCGGCACCGCCGCCGGCACCGCCGCCGGCACCGACGCCGCGACGGCACGCGGCCGCCGGAGCCGGCGCCCGAACAACTACCTGCTGGTCGGTGGCGCCCTGGTGGCGCTCCTCGCACTGGTCAGCGTGCTGGCGCCCCTGCTGGCACCGGCCGACCCCAACGCGCTCGGCTCCGGCGCCCCGCTGCTGGCGCTGGGGGCGCCTGACCATCTCCTCGGCACCGACAAGCTGGGGCGCGACCAGCTCAGCCGCCTGCTCTACGGCGGACGCATCACCCTGATCGCCGGCTTCTCCGCCGCCATCCTGTCCGCGGTCTTCGGGGTGCTCCTCGGCATGGTCGCCGGCTTCCTGCGCGGCCCGGTCGACTCGGTCATCATGCGGGTGCTCGACGTGCTCATGAGCTTCCCGTTCATCCTGCTGGCCATCCTCATCGTGGCCTTCGCCGGCCCGTCGGTGTTCCACGCGCTGCTCGCCATCGCCATCGCCAACGTGCCTTTCCTGGCCCGCGTCATCCGGGGCGAGACGCTGCGCGTCCGGGAGTACGAGTTCGTGGTGGCGGCGACCGCGCTCGGCGCGTCGCGGACCTGGATCCTGCTGCGGCACGTGCTGCCCAACGTGCTGCCGCTGGTTCTGTCCGTGCTGTTCGTCAACGTCGGCTGGATGATCAGCCAGACGTCGGCGCTGAGCTTCCTCGGCCTGGGCGCCCAGCCGCCGACCGCCGACTGGGGGACGATGCTTGCGGAGGCGCAGAGCTACATGTCGCTCAACGGCGGCGTCGCGATGATGCCGGGTCTGATGATCCTGCTGGCCGTCGTGGGGTTCAACCTGTTCGGTCTTGGCCTCAAGCAGGTCCTGCTGCCCGACGGAGGTGCCCGGTGACCGTGGGCGACGGGCTCGTGCTGCTGCAGGTCGAGGACCTGCGGGTGCATTTCGAGTCGCGCGGCGAGGTGGTGCGGGCCGTCGACGGGATGAACCTGACCATCCGCACGGGGGAGACCGTGTGCCTGGTCGGGGAGTCCGGGTGCGGCAAGAGCGTGACCGGCCTCGCGCTGATGCGGCTGATCGACCCACCCGGCCGGATCCAGGAGGGCAGCCAGGTCACGTTCGAGGGCAGGGACCTGCTGGGCCTTCCCGAGAAGGAGATGGAGCGCATCCGGGGCAACGACATCGCCATGGTGTTCCAGGAGCCGATGAGCTCGCTGAACCCCGTGCGCACGGTCGGGGCGCAGATCGTCGAGGCGGTGCGGCTGCACCAGGACGTCTCCCGCAAGGCGGCGACGGCCCAGGCCGAGGAGACCCTCGCGCTGGTCGGGATGCCGGCGCCCAGGCAGCGGCTGCGCAACTACCCCCACGAGATGTCCGGTGGCATGCGCCAGCGGGTGGTCATCGCCATGGCGATCGTGAGCCGGCCGAAGCTGCTCATCGCCGACGAGCCGACGACCGCGCTCGACGTCACCGTGCAGGCCCAGATCGTCGACCTGCTGGACCGGTTGCGGGACGAGTTCGGCATGTCGCTGCTGCACATCACGCACGACCTGGGTGTGGTGGCCGAGACAGCGGACCGGGTCGCCGTGGCCTACGGCGGGCGGGTGGTGGAGGAGGGCTCGGCGGCCGAGATCTTCGGGCATCCGCAGCACCCGTACACCGAGGCCCTGCTGCGCTCCATCCCCGTGCTGGGCATGACCCATGACCAGCCGCTCAGCGTCATCCGGGGCATGGTGCCCGGCGGCGCGCAGTGGCCGACCGGCTGCCGGTTCCGGCCGCGCTGCGACCACGCCTTCGACCGATGTGCGGAGTACCCCCCCATGTTCGACGTGTCCCCGGGCCAGGGTGCGGCCTGCTGGCTGTGCGAGTCCGGCCCCCGGCCCGTGTCGATCCTGCCCACGGCGGGGCTCGTCGATGGCTGACCTGCTGCGCCTCACCGGCATGAAGAAGCACTTCCCGGTGGGACGACCACGCCTCGGCAGGCACCGGTCGCTGCTTCGGGCGGTGGACGGCGTCGACCTCACCATCCGCCGCGGCGAGACGCTCGGCCTGGTCGGCGAGACCGGCTGCGGCAAGTCGACGCTGGGCCGCACCGCCCTCCGCCTGGTCGAGCCGACCGAGGGCGGGGTCTGGTTCGACGGCCAGGACGTCTCGGGGCTGCCGCGCGGGCAGCTCAAGAGCCTCCGTAGGGAGATGCAGGTCATCTTCCAGGACCCGATGGGCTCGCTCGACCCACGGATGACCGTCGAGCAGCTCGTGGGGGAGGGGCTGGCCGTCCACGGCATGGGCGACCGCGCCGAGCGGCGCCGGGTGGTCGCGGACATGCTCGAGCGCATCGGCATGAGCCCGTCGGTGATGGGCCGCCGGCCGGTGGAGTTCTCCGGCGGCCAGCGCCAGCGCATCGGCATCGCGCGCGCCCTGGTGCTGCGGCCGAAGTTCATGGTCGCGGACGAGCCGGTCTCGGCGCTCGACGTCTCGATCCAGTCCCAGGTGCTGAACCTGCTGGCGGAGCTCAAGCGCGACTTCGACCTCACCTACCTGTTCATCGCCCACGACCTGGCGGTGGTCGGCTACATCTCCGACCGGGTCGCCGTGATGTACCTCGGCAAGATCGTGGAGCTGGCCCCCACGGCCGGCCTGTACGACAACCCGCTGCACCCGTACACCCAGGCGCTGCTGTCGGCGATACCGAAGCCGGTGCCGGGCCAGCGGGCCCGGGCCATCCTCACGGGTGACCTGCCCAGCCCGATCGACCCGCCGTCCGGCTGCCGGTTCCGACTGCGCTGCCCGCTCGCGCAGCCCATCTGTGCCGAGCAGGAGCCGCCGCTGGAGGAGAAGGAGGACGGTCACCTGGCGGCGTGCCACTTCGCCGGGGAGCGCATCGCCGGCTTCCAGGAGATCGTCCACTAGCGAACACAGGGAAGGTTGATGTACGCCAACGTTCATGGCACCAGGCTGTTCTTCGACGTCGGGGGCGCCGGCTACGTCGCCCGGGGCAGCCGGCTCGTCGAGCAGCCGGTCATCCTCGTGCTGCACGGCGGACCGGGCTGCGACCACTCCAACTTCAAGCCCTGGCTGGCGCAGCACGCGCAGCTCGTGTACGTCGACCACCGCGGCAACGGGCGCTTGGGCGGGGCCGACGAGAGCACGTACACGGTCGAGCAGATGGCCGACGACGTCGAGGGCCTGCGCACCCACCTGGGCCTCGGCCCGGTGGTGGTGCTGGGCCACTCGTTCGGAGGCATGGTCGCGCAGGTCTACACCATCCGGCACCCGCAGGGCGTACGCGGACTGGTGCTGTCGTCGACAGCGCCGAGTGCGCAGTTCTGGGACGAGGCGCAGGGCATGGCCGACCGGATGGCGACTTCCGCGCAGAAGGAGGTCCTGAACGACCTGTTCGAGGGCCGGATCGCCTCGCAGGAGGAGTTCGACGACTGGTGGCGGATCTGCCTGCCGCTCTACTTCCGCGACCCCGACCCCGTCGCGATCGAGGAGACGCTCGACCGGATGCGCGGCCGGTACAAGGTGGCCAACTACATGATGGCGACGCAGATCCCCGGCTTCGACGTGCGCGACCGGCTGCCCTCGGTTGTCGCGCCCGCGCTGGTGCTGTCCGGGCGGTACGACTGGGTGACTCCTGGCAGCCAGTCGGAGGTCATCACCAAGGCGCTGCCCTCCGCGACGCATGTGACGTTCGAGCGCAGCGGGCACATGAGCCTGGCGGAGGAGAACGACATCTACGTCCGCCACGTCACAGACTTCCTGGCCCGGCTGCAAGACTGTCCGGCATGACGACCGGCTTCCTGGTCCGGGACGTCACGCTGGTCGACGGCATCGGCCGCGCGCCGGTCGCCGACCAGGCCGTCGTCGTGGACGGCCGGCGCATCGCATGGGTCGGTCCGACCGACCAGGCACCGTCCTTCGCCGACGAGGCGGTCGTGGACGGCACCGGCCACACACTGCTGCCCGGACTGGTCAACTGCCACGTCCACCTGTGCAACGACGGGGCCCCCGACCTGTTCGTGCAGGTGCGCGACGACAGCGTCCCGATCGCCACGCTGCGGGGTGCCCGGGGCGCGCGGCTGACGCTGGAGTCCGGCGTCACCACGGTGCGGGACTGCGGCGCCGCGGACGGCATCGCGATCGAGCTGGCCCGGGCGATCGAGCAGGGGCTTCTCCCCGGACCCCGGGTCCGGGCCGCGGGCCGGGTCATCACGATGACCGGCGGCCACGGTCACTTCATCGGCCGGGAGGCCGACGGCCGCGACGCGGTGCGCGCCGCCGTCCGGGCCGAGATCAAGGGGGGCGCCCATTTCGTCAAGGTGATGTCCACGGGCGGCGTGCTCACCCCGGGTGTGTCGCCGACGCAGACGGCGCTGCTGCCCGAGGAGCTCGACGTCGTGGCCCAGGAGGCGCACAACGCCGGTCGGCGGGTGGCGACGCACGCGATCGGCAACGCGGGCATCAAGAACGCCCTGCGCGCCGGGATCGACTCGATCGAGCACGGCTTCTACCTCGACGACGAGGCGCTCGACCTGGCCGTCGCGACCGGGGCGTTCCTCGTCCCGACACTGCTGGCCATCCGCCAGATCACCGCGCACGGGGTCGCCGGCGGCATCCCCGACTGGGTGGTGCGCAAGGCCGAGCACGAGGCGGACAAGCAGCGGGAGAGCTTCAAGGCGGCCGTCGACAGCGGCATGAAGATCGCCGCGGGGACCGATGCCGGGACGCCGTTCAACCGGCACGACGACATGGCGTCGGAGATGGCGCTGATGGTGGAGTACGGCCTGTCGCCCATGCAGGCGATCGTCGCCGCCACGAGGAACGCGGCGGAGAACGTCGACCTGCTCGACAGCGTCGGCACCGTCGAGGTCGGCAAGCTCGCCGACCTTGTCCTCGTCGCCGGGGACCCGGTGCAGGACATCGCGGCCATGCGGCGGGTCGCCTTCGTGGCCAAGGACGGTGTCGTGCACCGCAACGACGTCCCGGTCGCCGGCGGGCCGGCGCGGGGGCGGGCTCTCGCCGTGGCGGGGCGGTGATGGCCGGGCCCTGCCCTGTGGCCATCGACGCGGCGACGATGGGCCGCTACGTCACCGAGCTCGGCCGTTGCGGGGAACAGTCGGGTGGCGGGCTGATCCGCCCCATGTACGGCGAGGCGTGGGTCGAGGCGCGTGACCTGCTGGCCGGCTGGATGCGCGAGGCCGGGCTGGAGGTCCGCTCCGACTCGGTCGGCAACCTGTTCGGTCGCCTGGCCGGGCGTGACGACCGCCGGACGGTCCTGACCGGCTCGCACATCGACACGGTACGCCTGGGCGGCAAGTACGACGGCGCGCTCGGCGTCCTGTCCGGGCTCGTCGCGCTCGCCGCCCTGCGCGAGCAGGTCGGCATCCCCGCCCGGTCCCTCGAGGTGGTGGCGCTGTGCGAGGAGGAGGGCAGCCGCTTCCACGCCAACTATTTCGGCAGCCGGGCCATTCTGGGGCTTGTCGACGGCGCGGAGCCCGAGAGCCTGCTCGACGAGAAGGGCGTTGCTCTCGCCGATGCCATGCGCGAGGTCGGCCTCGACCCCGCCCGCTACCGCGAGAGCGTCCGCGACGACATCGACACCTTTCTCGAGCTGCACATCGAGCAGGGCCCGGTGCTGTACGAGGAGGGCACCGACATCGGGGTGGTCACCGGCATCACCGCCCTGTGCTGGTTGTCGGTGACGGTCACGGGCCGCGCGGACCACGCGGGCACCACGCCGATGGACGCCCGGCGGGACGCGCTGCAGGCGGCGGCCCGCATGGCGCAGGAGGTCGCGGCGGTCGCGCGCGACCGCGGCCGCCCTGCCGTGGCCACGGTCGGCAGGTGGAAGGTGCGTCCCGGTGGGGCCAACATCGTGCCCGAGCAGGTGGTGTTCTCCGTCGACGTCCGCCACGCCGACGAGGCCGAGCTGACGGCCATGCTCACCGAGCTGCGGGCGCGGTGCGACGTGGTCGCGTGCGGCGAGGGGCTCGGCCTGGACATCGAGACGGTGAAGTGGGAGGCGGCCGCACCGACCAACGCCGGCCTGCAGCAGCTGCTCGCCGAGGCCGCCGAGGACTGCGGAGCGTCCTGGCGGCACCTGCCCAGCGGCGCCGGCCACGACAGCCAGCTGTTCGCGCGCCGCCTGCCGACCGCCATGCTGTTCGTCCCCAGCGTCGACGGGCGGTCGCACTCCGCCGCCGAGCACACCCCCGACGAGGCGTGCGCGCTCGGTGCCAGGGTGCTGGCCACCGCGCTGCACCGCCTGTCCAACGCCTGACCCCGAACCTTGGACTGCCGCCGTGGCCGCTCCCGTACGGCTCCCGGACGGTCCAGACACCCCACGGCTGCCAGGTGTCAAGCAGCCCTGAATCTCTTCGCTCGATATGATCTTGGGCCGGGCGACGTCCTCGTCATAGATCGTGTTGTGGCGGAAGCAGGCGTGCAGGAGGCGACGCGACCCGGGACATCCTCCGACCACTGCCGGGGGCGGCTGGTGTTCCACCTGTTCGGGGCGCTGGCCCAGTTCGAGCGGGAGATCATCCGGGACCGGACGGTGGCCCGCTTGACGGTGGCGCGGGCCCGCGGCCGGCCGTCGAAGCTCACCGCGGAGCAGCGCGGTCACTCACCCGGGAACCGTAACGGATACGGCACCATCATCGGAGCAGTGTGTCGAATACTGCTGCGTAACACTGTTCCTGCTGGTCACCCTCGGCGGTGTGGGTGTTCCGCTGGACGGGGTCGCCATCCGGAACGCTTCTCTTGCCTCGGCGGGCGCGTCATGTCGCGCGGTGTCGAGGTGCACCCGCTGCGCGCCTTACTTGCCCGCCGCCTCGCACTGGTTCACATCCTGCCGAGGCGGGGCCTGGGGCCTCAAGATCCGTGGTGTCTAGGACACGGAAGAAGACAGGCCCCAGGTGGAACATCACGGTAGTGCTGGCAGGGCCATGCTCGGGCTCGACGGGTTCGTCCTGCTCGGTG
>JAABVA010004372.1_pt1 | contig 13092 bp, 10 predicted proteins | sample 5560331 | NCBI WGS metagenome assembly JAABVA01 (sample SAMN12812661, study PRJNA571458) | rock metagenome | isolation source: Antarctica rocks | place: Antarctica: Victoria Land, Mt New Zealand sud | collected 2016-01-07
GATGGCAGCATACGGGCGCTGCGGCGCCAGGAAGATTGTCGTAGGGGCGTATTGCATACGCCCTCGGTGGCCGGGCGTATGCAATACGCCCCTACGAAGCTTCAACCGACCGCAGTCGGCGTCACGCTCCCATGCGACCGCAGTCGCAGGCCCCTTTGCCTTACTTACGATACCGCGTCCGCCCGGTGGCGTTGGTGCGGTCTTTGTTGAGCTTGCGGTTGAGGTGCAGGCCCTCCATGATGAACTCGACGGCCGAGGCGATGCTGGCCGGACTGCCCTGGCCGCCGACCTTGGCCACGGCCTCCTTGAGTCCCTTGATGTCTTCGATGCCTTTGAGGTAGTGACTGGAGGGCAACTCATCCGAGGCGTCGACACCGAAGCCGCGGTCGAAGCGGCCCAGCAGCCCCTCGAAGTCGGCCAGCAGGAAGTGGCGGTTCCACACATTGACGATGGCGCCCTGCACGATGCGCTCGATCAGGCGCTCCTCGTTGATGTCGCCGACCGTCTCCAGTTCGATCTTGCCGGAGGTCGAGGCCAGCACGGCCGAGAGGTCGGAGATGCGTGGGACGACCGCCTTCTCGTCGAGCTTGACGGCGCGGCGCGCGGCGTTGGAGAGCACGTTCTCGTAGTTGCAGACGGAGACGCGTACGCTGACGCCGGAGCGCTTGGAGATGTCGGGGTTCTTGCGCGCCAGGTGCGTGATCTCGGCGATGATCTCTTTCATGTATTGCGGGTAGGTTACTTGCAGGCCGCTCACGCTGAATGGCGACGCCTCCTGGTCCATGATGGCGATCTCGCCTTCGACCGTGCGCGGGTAGTGCGTGCGAATCTCGGAGCCGATGCGGTCCTTGAGCGGCGTGATAATGCGGCCGCGGTTGGTGTAGTCCTCGGGGTTGGCGCTGGCTACGACGTAGGTGTCGAGCGGCAGGCGCACCTTATAGCCGCGGATCTGCACGTCGCGCTCTTCCATGATATTGAGCAGACCGACCTGGATGCGCTCGGCGAGGTCGGGCAGCTCGTTGAGGCAGAAGATGCCCCGGTTGGTGCGTGGGATCAGGCCGTAGGCGATGGTCTCCTCGTCGGAGAGGTAGCGGCCCTCGGCCACCTTGACCGGGTCGATCTCACCGATCAGGTCGGCGATGGTGATGTCGGGCGTGGCCAGCTTCTCGCCATAGCGGTCCTCGCGGCGCAGCCAGGCAATCTCCACGTCGTCGCCGCGCTCGGCGACCTTGGCGCGGCAGACGGCGCAGACGGGCTCATAGGGGTTGTCGTTGATCTCGCAGCCGGCGATCATCGGAACTTCATCGTCGAGCAGGTTGACCAGCGCGCGCGCGAGGCGCGTCTTGGCCTGGCCGCGTTCGCCGAGCAGCACGATGTCCTGGCCGGAGAGGATGGCGTTCTCGACCTGCGGGATGACGGTATCTTCGTACCCGACGATCCCGGGGAAGAGTTCCTCGTCGCGGCGCAGTTTGGCGACGAGGTTCTTGCGCATCTCCTCTTTGATGGGCAGGACGCGGTACTCGCCGCGGCGCAACTCCCTGATCGTTTTCGGTCGTGTATCGGTCATTGTCATGTATAGGACTCCTCACCATGAAAAGGGCGCAACGTGTAGAACCGTGACGGGCGTTGAGAGGGGCCGGGACTATGCCCGGCGCACGCGCCCGTGACTTACGTGGATGGAGGATACGACGGGCGCGGCGCGGTTCGCACGCGCCGCTACCCCTTTAGTATAGCCGGGCGCGCGAAAGGCGCGCGCCTGCCCAAATGGGTGGGGTCTGTCGCGGTTATAGCCAGCCCATAGCTTGCAGCGCCTGATCTCCGAGGTTGCCGGGGGCGACGACGTAGCCGTTGAGCGTCGGGCGATACTCCAGGCGCGCGTTGCGGAAGTATTGCACCAGATACGAGCGGCCCGTGCCATCACCGATCGGTTTATTGAGGAGCGGCGACACGGCGGGGCCAAACACCTTTTGGCCGCCGTGCTCGGTCCAATATTTGATGAAGTGGGGGTCGGGCGCATAGCTCGCGCGCGTGGTGGCGCCGCCAGGTTGCTGCTCCGCGCCCAGCGGCGCCGGCGTGACCCCGCTGCCTGTTTGCAGCAACTCCCCGTTCTGGAAATATTGCGCGGTCGCGCCCCCGTGCTTTGTGTCCGTGAACGCCTGTGTCTCGGGGGCGCCGAGCACGTCGGAGTGGGCCTGCCAGTAGGTGAGGAACGGCGCGCTCACCGTGTGCCCGTTGGCATAGACGCTCGTCGCCTGGTGCGGGTCCGCCACGGCGTCGACCGGCAATTGCACGCGCTGCACGACAGCGAGGGCGCTGATGGCGTTGCCGTCGTTGCCCGCGACGGTACTGCCGAGGGCGCTCCAGGTCTGGCCGCCGTCCTGGCTCCAGCGCACCGCGCCGTTCGTGTCGCCGACGACGAGCATGTTCGGCTGCTGCGGATCTTGGTCCTGCGCCAGCGCCGCGACCGTTCCAGTCAAGCCGGGAATCGAACTTGGGCTCCAAGTCTGACCGTCGGTGGAGGCGTACAACCCCTCGCCGGCTACCAGCGCGATGATGCGTGACGGTGTAGCCGTCACCGCGGGCGCCGCCTTGGCCGGCAGCGTACGCGCCTGTGTCCAGGTCCCGCCGCCCGTTTGCCAGACGCCCTCGCTCGTAGCCGCGTAGACCGTCGCCCCGCGGACGGCGAGACTGTTCACCGTCAGCCGGCTGGGTAGACCTCTGCCGTACGACGAGACCCACGTCTGACCGTTATCGTGGCTAACCCGGACCCGCCCGTTTCCTCCCGCGTAGAGGGAACCAGGCGCCTGAGCCAGGGCGTTGACGGAGCGCGTGATGCCCGCTGTTAGCCACGTTCGGCCGCCGTCGTCGCTGCGATACAGGCGCTCGGCGCCCGCGAAGATGGTCCGCGCGCCCGATAGGGCAATAAGGACGGCGTGAACCATGTGACCGGACAGGCCGCCATACCAGGTCGCGCCGCCATCGTGGCTGCAATCGACGCCGCTGTCGAGCCCCACGCAGACATCACGCCAATGCATGCTATCGCCCGTGGCGAGGGCGAGCGCGCCGGACGTAGACGGCAACGCGGTCAGCCCCGTCCAGGAGCCGGTCGGGCCGGTATCCTTGAAGACGCCGACGTTACTCACGCCAGCGTAGACCGTCGACGGCGGCGGGTTTAGGGCAGTATCACGCGGGCCGGCGGCGAACGCGGCGGCGGGGATAGAGAGCGCAAGGGCCAGCAGCAACGCTGCTAAGAATCGGACAAGGCGCATCGGTCAGGGGTCCTCTCGCGGAGACGCAAGATACACGACATAATTGTGCCCTTAGTGTAGGCCGTTCCTACTATTGCGCGCATGATGCAAAACTCACAGGGGCACGCACGCCTCCAGCACCGTGCCGCGGCCGGGCGTGGAGGCGACGGTGAGCGCGCCGCCGAACTCGGCCAGGCGTTCGCGCATGCCGATGAGCCCGAGGTGGTCGCCGGGTAGGTCTTCGAAGCGGCTCGGGATGGCGAAGCCGCGCCCGTCGTCGCGCACGCGCAGGCGCACCGCGCCGTCGAAGAGGACCTCGACGCGGACCTGGCGGGCTTGCGCGTGCTCCAGCGCGTTGGTCAACCCCTCCTGGGCGACGCGGAAGAGGGCGAACTCGCGCTCACCGGAGAAGCGCTGCTCGGGGCCGTCGACGGTGATGCTGACCTCGGTCGCCGCGCTGCGCTCGGCGGCGTCGCCGACGAGGTCGCGCAGCGCGGGCACGAGGCCGAGGTCCAGGATGGCGGGGCGCAGGCCGTTGCAGATGCGGCGCGTGTGCGTGAGCGCGTCCTGCGCCGCCGCCAGCATGTCGGCCCAGATCTCGGAGGACGGTGTGCGGCCGTCGCCGTAGCGGCGCAGTTGGCGCGTCAACGCGATGAGTTCTTGGGCCACCACATCGTGCAACTCACGCGAGAGGTGGGCGCGCTCCTGCTCGTGCGCGTGCGACAGGCGGTGTGTGAGCGAGACGAGCGTGTCGGTACGCTCGCGCAGGTGGTCGACCAGTTCGAGCGTTTGGAAGGCCAGCGTCAAGACGCCGGCCACGTTGGCCGTCCCATGCAGGTCGTCGTCGTCGAACAGATCGCCCGATAGGCGCGGCCCGAGCGCCAGCAATCCGCGTTGCGTCCCGCCCCAGCGCAGGGGGGCCCACAACGTCGCGCCGCACCACTACACGTCCCGACACGTCGGAGGGTTCGTCCGCTTCGTCAAGCCGTACGACATTTTCGGGGCGCGGCGGAACTTGGGATGTCATCGCGTCGTCGCCGGTGTCGCGCGCCGGGGCGCCACGCGTGACGACGCGGTACTGGCCGGCGGGATCGCCCTCGTCGCGCAGCAACAGGGCCGTCCCACGTACCCGCAGCAGATCCGGCAGCCCCGTCACCACGTCGCGTGCCAGGTCATCCGGCGTCGTGGTCGTGGCGGCGAGCCGCTCGAGGCGCCGCAGGGCCTCGTCGTAGTTCGGGCGCGGGAGCGCCACGCCGCGCGCGATGAGGCGCTCAACCACGCGTTGGGCGGCCGGGAAGGCGATCACGACGGCGACCGTGAGGGCAATCGACGCCTGGACCGGTAGGAGGGGCCACAGCGCGATGAGCGGCGCAGCGCAGTACAGACCGGCGATGACGTAGGAGAGCCCGACCCGCGCGTAGAGGTCGAGGCGCCGTGCGCCCTCGACGGCGGGATCGCGTGTGACTCCGCGCGCCGTCGTGGGGCTGGTGTGCGCCAGGGCGCTATAGAGGGCGGCCATGGGGATGAGACCCACGGCGCTCCACAAGGGCGAGACGTTTGACGCCGCGAACAGCGTGAGGTTGTGACCCAGCAGCGCGGCGCCCGCGGTGAGTCCCGGCCACACCAGCGGCGGCGCCAGGCCGAGTATTGCGGCCAGCAGCGCTACGCGCAGGCGACGGCGGGACGGCTCGTCGTGGGCGCGCGTATGGAGGATGAGCGGCGCGACGAGGGTGGCCAGCGCCAGTAGGAACAGCACGACGGCCGGCGTATACGCGGCTACGGGCGGCAGGGCGACGAAGGTGTTGAGGACCGCCAGGAGTACGGCGAGGGCCGTCACGAGCGCGATGAGGCTAAGGAGCGGGCGCCATCCGTACCCGCGCCGTAGCGGCGCCGATCGCGCCAGCATGGCCGTGGCGCCGAGCAGGGCGGCCAGCCCAATGAGTAGGGCCGGCGCCAATACGGGCCACGGCCAGAACAGCGCCCCGTCACGGGCCACCAGCGCGCACAGCGCCAGCGCCAGCGCCAGCGCGGCCAGGGCGTAGAGGCGCATCGCGCCGGAGCGCCGGCGCGGCAGGCCGGCCAGCAGACCGGACACCCACAGGGCCAGCGCGGCGGCGAGAGCGGCCGCGTCGCCGCCCGCCTCCGTCGTCGATGGACCGGTCAGCGGGAGGTAGTAGAGCGCGCCGTCGCTCCCCGCTTCTCCTGATGTGACGCGAACGGTGACCAACCCGGCGGTCGCGGACACGGACGGCAAGCTGGCGAACCCCTGACCACGGACGGCGACGCGGTTGACGGAGAGCACCGTGTCGCCGGAGCGTATACCGGCGCGCGCGCCCGCGCCCGCGGGGTCGAGCAGGACGACGCGGTCTGCGCTTGTCGTGACCAGGCCGAGTCGTGGAGCGTGCGTGGACAGGTCGCGGACGATGGAGATGCCGGCGAGCAGGACGGCCCAGGCCAGTATACCGAGCAGGACCTGCGTCCAGGCCACACGCAGGCGCGCGGCGCCGCGCGCCAGGAGCGGCCGTGGGGGACGCGCCGGCGCGGTACGCGGTCGCGCTGTCGTCAGAGCGCCTTCCATTGGTATCAGGCCTCGCGGGCCGGTTCGACCAGGCCGTTTTGTATAGCGTAGAGGATGGCCTTGGCGCGCGTGTTGACGGCGAGCTTCCCGTAGATCGAACTCGTGTAGTTCTGCACCGTGACCTTGGTCACGAAGAGGCGCTCGCCGATCTCCACATTGTCGAGTCCGCTCGCCATCAGGGCCAGTACCTCGAGCTCGCGTGGCGTCAGGTCGCCCGCCGGAGCTTTATGGATGGCGGGGGCGGCGCTGTTGGCCCTGGCCTGGATGCGCGGCGTCAAGTAGGGCTCGTGACGGCCGGCCGCGCGCACGGCGGCGAGAACTTCATCGTCGGCAGCGTCTTTCAGCACGTAGCCGGTCGCGCCGGCCTCAAGCAGTCCGAACACGTAGCGGTCGTCCTCGTAGGCCGAGAGGATGAGCACCTGTGTCTCCGGCGCCTCAGTTTTAATGCGCTTACAGGCGCGGATACCGTCGAGGCGCGGCATACGCACGTCGAGCACCGCGACATCAGGATGTTCGTGGTGTACGAGATCCAGCGCCTCATCGCCGTCAGCCGCCTCGCCCACCACGCGCAGGTCGTCCTGCTCCTCCAGCAGCATGCGCAGGCCGCGCCGCGCGACGGAATGGTCGTCGGCCACGATGACCCGCAATGGCTCCGCCGGTTCGATCTGCTCGTCCGTCATGTCCGTTTTCCTATTCCCAAACCCGCCCTATTTTTATAAGCCCCTGCGATCCCTGACATGCCGCGCGCTAACAACTATTCTCGTTAATGGCGCGGTATACCCTTGAGAAAGCTAACCGTGGCCGCGCTGCCGGGGCTCTCTTCGAGGCGGGCGTTTTCGAAGTATTGCACATAGACGCGGTTGCCGGTTCCGTCGCTGGCCTGTTCCTGGAACGCCTGCGAGATGGGCGGTCCGAAGATGCTTTTCCCATTCGATTGATAGAGGTACGTGCGCCAAAACGCCGCAAAGCGCGGATCGACACAGTACCCGTCTTCGCAGACGCCCCCTCTCGCGAAGATTTGCGCCCCCTGTGCGGGCGTCGGGTGCGGGAAGCGGAGTTGCTGGCCAAGAATGGCGCGTAGCGGAGCAAGCCGGACACCCATGTGGGGCGTCCACATCAGGCGCGCTTTCTCGAAAGGCTGTTCCACGTCGCCGCTGGCGGTCGTTCGGGCCACGTCGAGCGGGTATCCAAGCAGGGCCTGTTCCCCGAACTCGAAGTAGAAAGTACGGAATGGTCCACACACGTCGAAACTCTGGCTCAACGTGGCCCCAGGGAAGGCGCACGAGCCGTTGCTGGTGAACATCTTCGGCAGTACCGGCGGCGCCGTAGGCTGCTGCCACTGCGCGCCCGACAGGGCCGCGATGAGCGGCGCGGCGCCGGTGAGCGCGCCACTGGTTGTACGGATACTATCCCACGTCAGGCTTTCACCCCTGTTGCGCGTCCCGGTGTAGATCCGCCCGCCTTGTGACAGCGCGAACATTGTCTGGTTCTGGCCGCTCTGCAACGGCTGCAACGCCGTGATGGCGCCGTCAGAAATAGACAGCGCTGGTTGCCACGGCCGCGGAGCCGCGTCGGACGGGCGATGCCGCTTGAGCAGCGCGCCCCCCGCCGCCGCGTAGAGGTCGTCACCAGTGGAGTCACTTTGCAGCGCATAGACCGGCGCGTCGGTGGGCAGCCCGTTGTTGTCGAGTTGCTTAGGCGACATCCCCGCCGCGCTAGCGCGCCAGACACCTTGTCCCTGTACGGCGACGTAGGGCGTCGCGCGGTCGGGTCCCAGCGTCATGGCGGTGATGGGGCTGGACCAGTCGTGGACGGGGGTCCAGGGCGCCGTCTTACCCGCCGCGTTGTAGAGCGTATGCCCGGCTGCGGCGTACAGCCCATGCGCCGGCGTCGCCAGCAGCAGGGCCGCGTGCGCTCCCGCCGGCCAGCCACGCCCCCAGGGACGCCAGGCGATATGGCCGTTGTGCGAGGTCAGGTAGGCCACGACGTTCGCGCCCGCCGCGTAGAGCGCGCCATCGGCGCTGGCGGCCAGCACGGCCGTGTCGCCCGGCCCGAGCGCGCCAGCGCCGGCCCCCAACGGGCGCCAAGATTGGCCGCCATCGACTGTTTTATAGACATCGCCGTTACTGGCATAGGCGGTTCCATTGACCTTGGGATTGGCGGCGATGGCGGGGTAGAAGCTGCCCTGTGCGGGCGTACCGCGCGGCGTCGCCCAACTCTTCCCGCCGTCGCGTGACAGACGTAGTCCATCGACGGCCGAGACGACCAGCACGTTGTTGGGGTACGTCCTGGCGACCTCAGCGCCCGTGACCGTAGGGGTTGATAGGGCCGGAACCGTAGTGGGCGTCGTGGCGCGCAGGGTGGTCGAGAGCGCGGCCGCCGGTAAGAGTAGGCCGGCTACGACGAGCGCCGGAAGAAGGAGCCTCATAACCCACTATAACCCGCGCTGCCTGAATAGACAATGAATTGTCAGGGATGCAGGTGGAAGCCCCGCCCCGCCGCCCTGCCGGTGTAGCCCGCCAGAACAAGGCGGCGCAGCAGCGGGGCGGGGCGGTAGCGGTCGTCGCCGTACTCGGCGTGCAGGGCCTCGAGCACAGCCAGGACCTCGCCCAGGCCGATCTCATCGGCGAGCGCGAGGGGTCCTTGCGCGTAGCCCGCTCCAAGCTCGAGCGCCGCGTCGATATCCGCCGCCGCGGCCACACCCTCCGCGATCGCCACGGCGGCCTCGTTGATGATCATGGATACCACGCGCGGGTAGACGGCCCACGAGCCGGGCGGCAAGATCTCGACCGCGAACCCGAGATCGGAGAGGAAGGCCGCCGCGCCTGTGACCACGCCCGACTCGGTTCCCAGCCCCGGCAAGACCTCGGCCAGCATGCTCTCGCGCGGCGGCCCGAACACGCCGACGCCGACGACGCGCTCGCCGCGCACAGCGTAGGACGCCACGTCGTCGACCGACGTAGCGTTGCATAGCGCGAGCAGCGGGCGGCCAGGCGGCAGGCGCTCGTCGAGCGCGGCGACCGCCTCGAAGCGTTCCTCGCCGGCTACGCGCCACAGGTCGAGGCCGGCCACGATGGGCGTGAGCGAGATCGGCGCGCCGACCTCGTCGTCGAGCAGTCGCGGCTCGTAGCCGCGCTCGCGTAGGCGCGCCAGCATCCACGCCAGCAGCGCGTCGCCCGGCGGCCCCACGATAAGGACCCTACCGCCCGGCATCGTCGCCCCCGCTCTTCCGCGGCTCGTCCGTGCGCGCGGGCACATCGCTCGTCCCCGGCGCCGGGGGGACAGCCGAGGCGTCCGCGCCTCGGCCGCTCGCGGGTCCGGCGCCGTCACCGTAGGTATAGAAGCCGCGGCCGGTCTTGCGTCCGAGCGTGCCCGCGTCGACCATACGCTCCTGGATCGGGTGCGGGCGATAGCGCGGCTCGCCGAAGAAAGCGTCGAAGACCGACTTAGTGACGGCGAAGTTGACGTCGATGCCGATCAGGTCCATCAACTCGAAGGGGCCGATCTTGAAATTGCCGCCCGTGCGCATGATGCGGTCGATCGTGGCCACGTCGGCCCCTTCGGCCAGGATGCGCAGTGGCTCGCCGTAGAAGTGACGGGCCACGCGGTTGACGATGAAGCCGGGCGTATCTTTGGCGCGCACCGGCCGCTTGCCAAGCCGCTCGGCCAGGGCTGTCACGCGCTCGACCGTGGCCTCGCCGGTCAGGTGGCCGGCCACGACCTCCACCAGCGCCATCACGGGGACAGGGTTGAAGAAGTGCATCCCCGCGACGCGCGCGGGGCGCGCGACGGCGGCGGCTACCTTGGTGACGCTCAGGCTGGATGTGTTGGTGGCCAGGACCGTGTCGGGCGCGCACAACTCGTCGAGCCGCGTGAAGATGGCGCGCTTGAGCGTCAGGTCTTCGGGCGCGGCCTCGATCACGAACGGCGCCGGCGCGAGATCGTCCAGCGTCGCGGTCGTGGACAGGCGCTCGAGCGCCGCGTCGCGCTCCTCCGCCGTGAGGCGGCCGCGCTCGACAGAGCGATCCAGCCCCGCGCGCACGCGGCCGGCCCCGCGCTCGACCGCATCGGGGAAGGCGTCGTAGAGGGTCACAGTGAGTCCGCGCGCCACCGCGACCTGCGCGATGCCCGCGCCCATCGTCCCCGCCCCCACGACCGCTAGGTCCATGTATGCTCCCGTGACTTAGTGATTTAGATGACGTCACGCACTTTTACCACACAAATTAGGATAGCACAGGCCGCCGTGACTCTGGCGGCTACTGCCCCGTCAGGCCAGAGGTGGGCTTGTTCCCACCGATTGCGATACTACACTACAATGGTATAAGCAATAGTTGACGCGCCCCTATCCCCGGAGGACCTGTGACCGCCCCTGAACAGCGCGCCCGCGCAACAATCGACGCTATGCTCTCCGCCGCGGGGTGGGTCGTGCAGGACCGCGACATGATCAACCTCGGCGCGGCGCGCGGCGTCGCGGTCCGCGAGTTCGCGCTCAAGACCGGCTACGCCGACTACCTCCTGTTCGCCGACCGCAAGGCCATTGGCGCCGTCGAAGCCAAGGCCGCCGGCGCCACCCTCTCCGGCATCGAATCACAGTCCGAGAAGTACGGCGCGGGCCTGCCCGACCTCCCGCCGGCGTGGCGCAAACCCCTGCCCTTCCTCTACGAGAGCACCGGGGTCGAGACCTACGTCACCAACGGCCTTGACCCCGATCCGCGCAGCCGCCGCGTGTGGAGCTTTCACCGCCCCGAGACACTCCTGGCCCGCGTGGGAGAGCCGGCCAGCGTGCGCGCCCTGCTGCGCGCGATGCCGCCGCTAGCGACCGAGGGCCTGTGGGAGCCGCAGGTCGAGGCCATCCGCAACCTGGAGGACTCGCTTGCCGCCGACCGCCCGCGCGCCCTGATCCAGATGGCCACCGGCAGCGGCAAAACCTACACCGCCGTCAGCGCGATCTACCGCCTGGTCAAACACGCCAAGGTCAACCGCGTGCTCTTCCTGGTCGACCGCGCCAACCTCGGCAAACAGGCGCTCAACGAGTTCCAGCAGTACGTCACGCCCGACGACGGCCGCAAGTTCACTGAACTCTACAACGTGCAACGCCTCGTCACCAACAGCCCCGACCCCGTGAGTAAGGTCTGCGTCACCACGATCCAGCGCCTCTACTCCATACTCTCCGGCGAGGCGGCCTTCGACGAGCGCGACGAGGAGCGGTCCCTCTTCGAGGTCGGCGACCTGCTGGGCGGCCGGCCCAGGGAGGTGCGCTACAACCCGGCGCTGCCGCCGGAGTATTTCGACGTCATCGTGATCGACGAGTGCCACCGCTCCATCTACAGCGTGTGGCGGCAGGTCCTGGAGTACTTCGACGCCTACCTGATCGGGTTGACCGCGACCCCCTACAAGCAAACCTTTGGCTTCTTTAACGGCAACCTCGTCATGGAGTACTCGCGCCGCCGCGCCGTCGCCGACGGCGTGAACGTCGACGGCCAGGTCTACCGCATTCGCACCCGGATCACGGAGACAGGCGGCGCGGTCGAGGCCGGCGATTGGGTCGGTAAGCTGCACCGCCAGACCCGCCAAACGCGCTGGGAGGAGCTCGACGAGGACCTCGCCTACGGCGCCGGCCAACTCGACCGCGATGTCGTGAGCGAGGACCAGATCCGCACCGTCATCAGGACGTTCCGCGACAACCTGCCCCTCGACATCTTCCCCGGACGCACCGAAACGCCCAAAACCCTGATCTTCGCCAAGGATGACAACCACGCCGAGAACATCGTGCGCATCGTGCGCGATGAGTTCGGCAAGGGCAACGACTTCTGCAAGAAGATCACCTACCGCGTCACCGGCGTCAAGACCGACGACTTGATCGCTGAGTTCCGCAACAGTTACTACCCACGCATCGCCGTCACCGTCGACATGATCGCCACCGGGACCGATATCAAGCCGCTGGAAGCGCTGCTGTTCATGCGCACCGTGACGTCGCGCGGGCTCTTCGAGCAGATGCTCGGCCGCGGCACGCGCGTGATCAGCCCGACCGACCTGCAGGCCGTCACGCCCGACGCCACCGTCAAGACGCACTTCGTGATCGTGGACGCCGTGGGCATCGTGGAGCACACCAAGGCCGACGTGCAGACGCTCGACCGCAAGCGCTCCGTCCCGCTCGACAAGATCCTCCACGCCGTCGCCATCGGCGCGGACGACCCCGACACGCTCACCACGCTGGCCGGCCGCCTGTCGCGCCTCGGCCGCGCCCTGAGCGTGGAACAGCACGCCGAGCTCGCGCGCGCCGCCGGCGGCCGTCGCTTGTCCGACCTTGCCAACGCGCTGCTCGACGCCGCCGACGAGGACAAGATCGCCGACCTGGCGCGGGAGCGGGCCGGCGCGGGCGACCTCGCGCGCGAACTCGACGCGGCGCGCGCGGACCTGACGCGCCGTGGCGCCTTTCGACGACCCGGACCTGCGCCGGGCGCTCCTGGCCGCCCACGCGCGTAACGAGTTAGTCATCGACGTGACCAGCCGCGACCGCGTGCGCGAGGCCGGCTTCAGCGCGTCGGACACGTACCTCGCGCGCGGCACGATCGACTTCTTCCAGCAGTTCATCGCGGAGCATCGCGACGAACTCGACGCGCTGCGGCTGATCTACAACCAGCCCTACGGCGCGCGGGGGCTCACCTACGCCGCGGTCAAAGAGCTGGCGCGGGCGCTGGAGGCGCCGCCGCATGGCTGGACGGCCGAGGCGCTGTGGGGGGCCTACGCGCGCGTCGAGAAGGACCGGGTGCGCGGGGCCGGCGCCAAGCGCGTGCTGACCGACCTCGTCGCGCTGGTGCGCCACGCGGTGCGGCCGGACGACGAGCTGGCCCCGTACCCGGACCAAGTGCGGGCGCGCTACGAGGCGTGGCTGGCGGCGCACGAGGCCGCCGGGCGCCCCTTCGCGCCCGAGCAGCGCTGGTGGCTCGACCGCATCGCCGAATTCATTGGCGTCAATCTCACCATCGCGCCGGCCGACCTCAACGGGGGCGAGTTCTACGCCAAGGGCGGCCAGATCGGCGCCCTGCGCGCCCTCGGCCCCGACCTCCGCAAACTGTTGGACGAACTAAACGACGCACTGGTGGCCTAAATGCTAGATCAGCAAACGGCCTCAGAGGTCTCGACTTTGGCCCTTTTTCGCCTACACGGCGCATGATGCTCCCTGAGATGGCCGCCGTGGGCGGGCGAATTGGCCACATGCGGCCCCGAAGCGGGAGTTGGTCAATTCGCTGCCGTTCTTTTGCG
>JAABVA010004377.1_pt1 | contig 13081 bp, 8 predicted proteins | sample 5560331 | NCBI WGS metagenome assembly JAABVA01 (sample SAMN12812661, study PRJNA571458) | rock metagenome | isolation source: Antarctica rocks | place: Antarctica: Victoria Land, Mt New Zealand sud | collected 2016-01-07
CGCTCACCCGCCAGGTGGGGCGGTTCTCGGTGAACAGCGACAGGATCCGCAGACCCTTGGCCAACGCCTCGACGCGGTACTCGGGGCGTACCGCCGTCGGGGTCGCGCCGCCGCCACCTGCCGCGTCGTCCGGTGTGCCGCGGGTCGCGGGATTCGCACTCGCTCTCATGTCGATCTCGATCTCATGTCGGTGGGCCCGCTCCCCAACGACAGGCGGGCGCTACTCATCATCCCGCCGGCCTGGTCTCGGTGAACCGCAGCACGCGGGACGTCCCAGTTTTCGGGCTGCGTTCTCAGACACCCTCGCGGACTGCCCGGAAGGTGGGGACGACGAAGGACAACCGGCGCGACGATACCCGCGGCTGGTCCCCGGGAGCCGGTCACCGCTAACTGCGCCCGGGCAGCGAGAACGCCTCCCCCCTCGAGCGAGTACTGGCCCACCCCCGGACTGGTCTGGAAAGCTCACCGCAACACCTGGCAGTAGCTAGCAGTGCAGTGCGAACTCGCTGCGCACCGCGAGAGGAGCCGAGCAGCCGACGTGCCGGCTGCCGATGTCGAACACCCGCCAGGTGAGGCGTCCACCTGCGGTCGGTGTGGCGCGAAGCGCGACCGCGGCGCCGTCGAGCTGCGGGGTGGTCGGGTCGATGGTGGCGAAGGCGTACCCCGGGGTGCGCGTCGAGAGCCGGATCGCCTCCACCCGGTAGGGCCGGGTGCCGGCGCCGGCTGTCAGCGGGCTGCTGTGCACAGCAGCAGCTACCGTGAGCGCCTCGGCGGGGGTCGCCGGCCGGCCCGCCGCCGGTGAGTAGTTCGCGTATCCGGCTGGGACGCACGCCGCCAGCAGACCGACAGCGGCGAGGCTGCCAACCCCGACGCCGGCGCGTCGCAATGTCCGCCGGCGCTGGTTGTACGCCGCATGGCAGGGGCGTCCGGATGCGCCGACCAGGACTGTGCTCAAGGCTGATTCTTGTCCGGAATGCGCGCAGCGCACTGCACCACCGCGGCCACACCTGCCTTATTGGCTGGTGCCTGCCCCGACAGGTGTAGCGGGCGGCAGCTGCGCCGAGGGGCTGCTCGATGCCGCCGTGGGACAGGACGAGTCTCACCGGCGGAGCCCTACGTTGTCGCGGTCCGTAGTGTCCTGTCTGGCTGAGCTGAGGAGCTTGTTGTCGATGGCCGGTGTGACTATGTCGGTCAAGGACGAGCTGAGCCGGCTGCCCGCGGGAAGGGCGTGCTGCCGCCGGGCGGAGCTTTCAGCCCTGCTGCGTTTCGCTGGCGGGTTGCACCTGGCCGACGGCCGGGTGCTCATCCAAGCCGAGCTCGACAGCGGCATGGTCGCCCGCCGGCTGCGCCGGGAGATCAGCGAGCTCTACGGTGCATGCCGGTCCGCGGTACCTGCTGCGGGTGGCGCCCGGCGGTGCGGCGCTGGCCCGGCGCACCGGCCTGGTCGACCAGGCCGGCAGGCCCGTGCGGGGGCTACCCGCGACGGTGGTCACGGCAGGCAGTTGTGACGCCGCCGCCGTCCTACGGGGTGCCTTTTTGGCGCACGGCTCGCTGAGCGCACCCGGGCGTGCGTCAACGCTTGAGATCGCTAGTCCTGGACCGGAGGCAGCGCTGGCGCTCGTCGGCGCCGCCCGGCGCATCGGTGTGGTCGCCAAGACCAAGCAGGTACACGGCGCTGACCGGGTCGTGGTCCGCGACAGCGAATCGATCGAGGCACTGCTTTCCCAGCTGGGAGCCCGCGAAGGAGTGCTGGCCTGGCAGGAGCGGCAGCGCTGCCGCCAGGTCGGTGTCCCGGCGAGCAGCAAGGCCAACTTCGCCACCGCCAACCGGCGCCGCTCGGCGCACGCCGCGGCCGCTGGCGTCCTGCGGGTGCAGGCGGCGATGGCGTTGCTGCAGGAGCAGGCCGTCGAGCACCTGCTGGTCGCGGGCCGCCTGCGGCTGCAGCATCCGCAGGCGTCGTTGGAACGGCTCGGCGCTCTGGCTGACCCGCCGATGACCAAAGACGCCGTCGCCGGCCGGCTTCGCCGGCTGCTTACCGTCGCCGACCGACACGCCATCTCCGCCGGGCTGCCGACGACCCAAGCGGCCCTCAGTCCCGAGATGCTCGAGGCCGCCGACCAGAACTACCGCACATCTTGAACGAGAGCACCTCCCGCCCTGACCCAACGGGGCCGTGATCACAACGTGGCCGTCGACGGCGCGCCGGCGCCGGCGTCCGGCCTCCACTTCCCGTTGGCACCAGCGCCAGTCATGGGCCGGTCACTGTCGATCGGCCGGTGCGGGCAGTACCGGCCCTACGAGTGAGGCGGCTCGGAGGAAGATTGAACCCGAGCTGGACTGTGCCGCAGTCCGCCTCACGAGTGGTGAGCGAGCACCGTGCCCCAGGAACCCGGACCGGACCGGCGGCGCCGGTCGCGACCGACGCGACCGCCGCTGCGGTGTTCGGGGAGGTGCTCAGCGCGGCAGGTGTGCGACGGCTACGCCGCCGCGAGGGCATCCCGGCGCACTGTTGCCTACTGTGCTTCGCTCCCATCCCCGCCCCGGCTCTCGTCGTCGGGCCGGCCAGGCCGTCACCGTCACGACGAGCACCGCGGCGCAGTGGAACGGGTAGCCCGGCGGGAAAGAGGGCCGGTGGCCGGCCCGCCGTTCGGCAAGGCTGCGCGCGCCTCGTGTTGCGACGCACCCTGGCCGCTGACGGCCGTGCGGCGCGTTCAGTGCACGGCCGCTGGCGGTTCGGCGGCCGGCTCGGGTTGCTCGGGAGCGCTACCGGATTGTTCTGGCGTCGCAGCGTCCTTGCCGAGGCGCACCAGTCGACGTAGATCGGTGATGGGTATCCCGGCGAGCGCCGCTAGGTCTGCCAGCGGCAATTGCGCGGTCGCGGCTGTGACGGCGGCACCGGCTCGGCGTTCGGCGGCCGTCAGGTGCTCGCGGGCTTTCCCGACCTTGTCCCAGGCTGCGGCTACCGCCAGCGCCGCATCCTGACGGCCTCTGACCTGCTGAGCATGCTGTGCTCGTACCGCCGCCCGGATCTCACGCGCACTGGCCAACAACCCCACCCCCATCCACACCACAGTTCTCATCAGGAAAGCCCAAACCGGACTACCTGCAAGTTCTACTGTGACGCCCTCATGCACAACAGGCAGCCACGGCAGGCGACTGCCTCCGGTTCTCGTGTCCGTGCACTAAGGTATCTCCTGCCGGAGATACGAGGTCTCAGCCCGGCGCTAGCGCCAGGGGGTGGGGCTGGGTGGCGTATGTGACGCCGATCGGGTCTGCTGCGGCGCAGGTGGAGTACCGGCTGACGCAGGCACATGGCTGCGGCCGGTTAGAGGCTGCGGAGACCCGGTTCAGCTACCACGCGGACGGCTCGGAGCGGTCGTTGGTGTGGACGGGGCGGGGTTTGGTCGAGGTCGGCATCACGGCGGGTTCGGTGCTGGACGAGGGCCAGTTCGATGCGGCGCGGGCGTTGATGGCCGGGTTGGATCCGCGGTCGGGTGAGCGGCTGGTGGAGCCCAAGCTGGCGGTGTTCGAGGACGCGAAGGTGGCGCTGGCGCCGCTGGTGCGCGCGGTGGAGGCGGCGGCGGTGGCGCGGGGGGTGGCTCCGGAGGCGCTGTTCGGTGCGGTGAAGGTCGGGCGGGCCCACGGGCGTGCGGTGCGGGCGGTGGTCAACGACGGGGACGGCGCAATGCTGCGCGCCGACGACGCCGGCCGGATCGCGGATGCCGCCGGGCTGGACGTCGAGCGGGTGTGGGGCACCGGGGTGTACGCCGCAGCGGTGGGCAACTTGACAGAGACCCGGACGGTGACCGGGGCGGACGGCAAGACGGTCGAGCGGCTGGTGCCGCGGCGGCGGGTGGTCGGGAACCTGGGTTATGACGTGTCGTTCACGCTGCCCAAGTCGCACAGCCTGCTGCTGGCGTTCGCCGACGAGACCACAGCCGCCGCCGTGGAGGGTGTCTACACCGCGGGGGTGGGGGCGACGTTCGACTGGCTGGAGGGCCAGACGGCGTACGGGATGCGCGGCCACCACGGCGAGGGCAAGACCGCGCAGACCGTTGCCGGGTCCGGGTTTCTGGGTTGGTCGATGGTGCACCGCGCCGCCCGCCCGGTGGGCGACCGGGTGGTGGGCGACCCGCACTGGCATGTGCACGTCACGATCGCGAACATGACCCGCGGGAGCGACGGCGGCTGGTCGACGGTCGCGGCTGGCGGCCGGGACCTGATGCGCCACGCCCCGGCGGCTGATCATGTGCTCAAGGCGCTGGTCCGCCGCCGGCTGGCTGTCGAGTTCGGGGTGAGCTTCGCCCGGTCGGAGCGGACCGGGGCGTGGGAGGTCGCCGCCATCGGCGACGCGACGCTGCGGGCGTTCTCCAAGCGGGGCGCGAGCATCGAGGCGATGCTGCGCGACCTGGGGTTCGACCCGGCGCTTGCGACCCGGCGGGCGGAGGACCTGGCGGCGGCGCAGACCCGGCACGACAAGACCGAGCACACCGCAGCCCCCGACGCCACGCTGCGGTCGATCTGGCAGGCCGAGGCCCGCACCCTCGGCGTCGACCCCGACCGGCTCGCCGCCGCCGCCCTGCCGCTGGCCGGGATCGGAGGCCGGACGGCGGGCGGGCAGCCGGCGGGTGAGGACGAGCAGGCCGAGCGGCAGGCCGAGCTGCTCGCTGACGTCGTCGGGCGGCTGACCGACCCCGAGCACGGGCTGACCGCAGGAAGGCGCCGGTTCACCCGCGTCGACGCCCTCGCCGCCGTGGCCGCCGCCCTCCCCGCCGGCGCGGGGGACGTGGCGGAGATCGAGGGCATCTGCGACCGGGCGCTGGCGGCGGCGGGGATCGTGGCGCTGCCCGACCCGCCTGGTGCCAGGCAGACGCTCGCACCGGCGGCCGGCCTCGAGCGCAGCGCGGCGCAGCAGCAGGGCCAGGACGGGCAGGTGCTGGCCGGGGCGGGGAACGCCGCGCGGCGGCAGATCGGCGCCGGGCACATGGCGAATGCGGCCCGGTTCACCACCGCCGACGTCGTCGCCGCCGAACGGGTCATCCTCACCGCCGCTGCCGGTTCCCGGCCTGGTCAGGGCGGGCCGCGGGTGATGACCTCGACGGCGGCACTGGCCCGGCAGGCGGTCGAGGCCGGCCAAAGGTTCGCCCTGTCAGAAGAACAGGCGGAAGTGGCCGTGCGGCTGGTCACCAGCGACCGGGCCCTCGATGCGGTGCTCGGGCCGCCGGGGACCGGCAAGACCACGCTGATGCGAACTGCCCGCACCGCGTGGGAAGCCGAGGGTTACACCGTGGCGGGGGCGGCGACGGCGGCGGTGGCGGCGCAGAACCTGGCTCTCGAGTCCGGGATCGAAGCCAGGACGGTGGCGCAGTGGGTCCGGGAGATCCGGGCCGGCGACGCGGCCCGGGCAGCGCTTGCCAGCGGGCAGCTGACCGACCCCGGGGTGCTGGCCCAGGCGCAGCGCGACGCCGGGCTGCCAGGGCTGGCCGGGGTGGATGTGCTGGTGCTGGACGAGGCGAACCTGACCGACGACCGGGACCGCGCCGCCCTCTACACCGCCGCTGCACGGTCGGGGACCAAGCTGGTGGAGGTCGGGGACCCCCGGCAGCTGCGGGGGGTGGGCTGCGGGTCGCTGTTCTCCCGGGTGCACCAGCTGGTCGGCGGGATGGAGCTGACCGAGAACCGGCGGCAGGCCGAGCAGGACGAGCGGGCGGCGATCGCGGCGTGGCGCGACGGCCGGTACACCCAGGCGCTGGCCAGCTGGGCGGGCCGGGGCCGGCTGGTCGCGACAGAGACCGGCGAGCAGGCGGTCACGGCGATGGTCGCCAGTTGGATGGCCCAGCGGACCGGTGCCCCCGATGCTCATGCCGAGATGCGGGGGGTGGTGATGCTCGCCGCCGCCAACGACACCGTGGAGCGGCTCAACGACGCGGCGCAGGCGGTCCGGGCCGCCGCCGGGGAGCTCGGCCCCGAACGCTGCTACGAGGTCAAGGCGGGCCGGAGCGTGCGGCTGCGCCAAGGCGATCATGTGCTGGTCCGGCTCAACGACCGGGCGCAGCGGATGCACCAAGGCCCCGATGTGCTCAACGGCTACCGCGGCGTCGTCGAGCACATCGACACCGTTCCGGCTGGCGCTCGCGGCGGCGGCAGCGGTAAGAGCGACAGTGACAGCGGCGCGGACAGCGCGGTGCGGGTGGCGTGGCAGCAGCAGGGACCCGACGGGCTGGTCACCCACCGGGCGACGCTGTCCGCCGAGTTCGTCGGCGCCGGCGGCCTGTCGCTGGGGTATGCGATGACCGGCCACAAGGCCGAGGGGCTGACCGTCACCGGAGACTGGGCGATGCCCGGCGGGAGCCGCCAAGGCGGGACGGTGCTGGTCCACGCCGCCGGGATGGACGAACCCGGGCTGCACGTGGCCACCAGCAGGCACCGCGACAAGGTGATCCTGTTCGCCGGCCGCGACCAGCTCGAAAGCGTGGTCGAAACTCACGAGCACGGGATCCCCGGCACGGACGAACAGCGGGTCAGCCGGGTCGTGGCAGGCCTTGCCCGACAGGCCCGGACCCGGCCTGGCACTGCCAACGACACCCCCGTGCATGACGACCTCGGACACGGCGCGGGTCGCGGGCCGACCCGGGCCGGTCAGGCGGAACTCGCCTCTGGTCTGGAGGACCTGCGAAGGGCGGTACTGGGGGCGGTCGAGGACGGGCCGGCGGCCGGTTCTGCTGTGGACAGCGAGCAGGAGGGAACTGAGCCTGCGGGCAAGGAGCAGGCGCGGCGCCGGGCTGCGCGGCTGCGCCGGGAGCAGGCGCTGCGGCTAGCGCAGGGGCGCGGCCGGCGCATGTAGCACCGGCGAAGGTGTTCATCGTGCCGGTGCTGTGCGGGTTGGTTGCTGTTGCGTCGCCGCTGACACCCTGTGCCAGCGCGAGGCGCCCTCGGATGTCGGTGCCGGGCGCAGGGGCGCGTCTAGACAGCGTGGGCGACGAGGAGCCACCCCGCATCGCGCTGCCCTTGGCTGCCCCGCCCCATGCGTTCCACTGGCGGAAGAGCTGGCTTTGACGCCCGGCACCGACGGGATGAACCTAGCTGGGCAAGGTCGGCGCGGCTAGAGCTGGCCATTGACACCATCAGCGGCTTGCGTGGTTGACCGTGAGGCGAACTGGACGGACGCTGCGCGGCGTGGACCGGCCGCTGGTGATGACAGCTCGGGCCACGCAGGCGCAGAGCGGCGTCGATTTCGCTGCTCGTGATCACCGCTGCCTTCGCTGCCGCGAGCGGGTCGCCCCTTCCGGCAGCAGCCGACCGGAGCCGGCATCGTTGTTCGTGTGCTTCACCTGCGTGGACGAGCTGCGCCGGCCTGGCGATCGGGGCTGGCTTTGGCTGCGGGAACGCCTCGGCTTGCCGCCCCTTTGAAGCTGACGCGGCCTGCCCGGCAAGTAGGAAGCGAGCCCCCGGGTTCGGGGGCGCAGGGACCCCGCTCCGGACGTGAACGCTACAGAACCTTGAGCGAGCAATTACAGCGGGTGCGTGCCCATGCCAGATCGACAGGAAGCAGCTTTGGGGGGTGCGGCGTCTAGAGCTCCTTTGTGTTCCAAAGTTCGAGGTTGATCTTGAGTTTTCAGGCGGCCCTTCCGAGCCGGGCATCGTCGATGTAGCCGTGAACGTGTCGGTCGATGGTGGCCAGCGCGGCACGTAGCTCCAGCGGTGCTGGTGGTGTGTCGGCGGCGAGCAGCGGCCGCAGCAGCCGGTTGGAAACCTTGGTATAGAACACGGCGACCCGCTGTCCTTCGGCGGTGGGCAGGTAGGTGTTGGTTCCCTCGACACGTTCGATCAGGCCGTTCAGCCGCAGCCGGCCCAGGTCGTAGCTCATCTGGTTGGTGCTGTAATCGGCGCCGAGCAGACGGCTCACCTGGGCAAGTCTGACGCTCACTTATACGGGCATTGCCATGACCAGCGTGGGCGCAACCCTCCTTCTTATCGCCCGGTTCGGCGTCGGCCTGGCCACAGGCTCGGCCCTGGCGATCCAGGTCATCCCCAGCGTTCTGCTTGCACCTTTCGTCGGCGAGCTGATCTCGAAGTTCAACCCCCGTCGCATCGCGGTCCTGAGTTCTCTGCTCGCGGCCGCGACAGTCTCGTGCTACCCACTTGCGCACAGACCGTGGGTCGCCCAGCTAATCGCCCTGGTCACAGGCATTTGTCTCCTACCCGGCATACCTGCTCGAATGGCCCTTCGGCGCTTGCTGATACCGGAGTCCAAGCAACACGTGTCCAGCGGTCGGATTGTGGCGGGCGAGCGACTGGCCCTCGTAGCCGGACCATTGCTGGCCGGTCTCATCGCAGCAAACTACGGCTACGTCTACATCTTCTTCTGCGAGGCCGGACTCGCACTCCTAGCTGCGATCCCGCTCACCGGCGTGCTCGTTCCCAAGCAGGAGAGGACTCAGATTGTCGAGCCGAGGCGCTGGACCGCGCCGTGGACCAAAGCTGCACGGCTATTTGTCCAAGACCGTCTAATCACCGAATACACCTACACCGGTGTGGCCTACTGCGTCGGAATCGGCATCCGCGATTGGCCCTACCGGCCGTCGCGATCGTGGTTGCACGCCCGGGTCACGGCAATCCCGGCCTCGGGGGGCTGGTCGCAGCCATAGCCGCGGGTGGCGTCGTCGGAGGGCTGCTATCCGGCCCCCTCGGACGACTGAACCTGGAAATGAGCTACCTACTGATCAGCCTGGCCGAAGCCATTCTATGGTTCTCACTAGGTCAGCAACACACCTACACGGGCGTCGTGATCGTTCTCGTGGGCATCGGTCTCGCTGAAGGCTCAACAACAGCCGTGTTCTTCTCCAGAGTTCAGTCCAGGATCGCTACGCAAGACATCGGGCGCTACTTCGCGCTCCTCGGATCAGCGACAGACGCGGCGACTGTCCTCGGAGTCGTCCTTGCCTCCGCCGTCGTCGCAACGGAAGTAGGCACCTGGGGGCCCTACGCCATATGCAGCCTCTCGGTCGTCCCCTTGCTGTCATGCACCAGCATCCTGCGGCTAGCACGCTCCAAAGGTCGGGCGTGACCCATTCGCGTCGTTCTGCCGAGTGATCTTCGGCGCATGCTTGAGCCAATCATTCCAAGATGGCAACGAACCCGCAGGACGGGACTGATCCGGCCAGTCGAATATGAGACGCATATGCAGCCGCACGGTGCCGAATGCGCGCGAGGAAGCCGAGCAGCTGCGTGTCGGCGCCGCCTGCGCTCACGTCTTACGCCGAGTGCGCGGCCAACGTGAGCCTTTTGGCGCCAGCGACGCAGACACTGACGCCAGCACCCGACACCGACCGGCGAAGCCCCGGCAGGCTGGACGGGACCCATAGCGAGCGACCCGGGGGCCACGGCCGCAATCCCTGCACGGTCTGCGCCCACGGCGGCCGCTGACGTGTGAAGCCACGCCGCGCACCAGCCGGTGCAAGCCTCGGACCCCGGGCCATCGCGGACGGCTCGCCCATCAGGTGAGGCCAGCTATGGCTGGAACTCCGTCCCCAACGGGCCTGAGGTGGAGCCCGACTTCTCTGGAACACCGGGGCCAGCTTGGGTTGACATTCTCAGGATCCCCTTGCGGTACTCACGGGTGTCCCGTCAGGTCCCCTTGGTGTGCGCGGCCGCGGTCCCGTTTGCCAGGGCAGGCCCCGCCTGCCCGCCCCTGCCTGTTGTAGCGGGCGCAGAGGCTCCGCGGTCAAGGGCGGCGGAGCCGAGCGCAGCGGTCCCTTGAGGGTGGAGGAGCGGTCGCGTAGGCAGGGACCGCGGCCCCTGGTAGGAGACTCCGAGCGCAGCGAGGTCCTTTCGGTGCCTGAACCGCTCGCCGAGCGGACACGCCGCCCGTCTGCTAGTGCTGGTCCCAGAACCCGGCGGGGGGCTTCTCGACGGGCAGCGGCGGCGCGGCCAGGTGCTTGCCCTCACCGCAGGCCCGGAACGGGCCGCGGTCCCGGTCGCGGAGCCGGTCCATCTGGGGGTCGGCGACGTCGCGCAGCCACCGGGCGATCCCGGTCGTCGGTTCGAGCCGTAGCACTTCCCATGCCCGCCAGACGGCTTCGAGCCGGACGCGGGCGTCCTCGTGATCCCACCAGGAGGCGCACCACGTGCCGTTGCCGGTGAGGTGCTGGGCGTAGAGCGCGGCGATGACGTGCTCGACGAACTCGGCGAGGGTTGCCCACCGGAACGCAACGGTAGCCGGCTGCGCGGCGGGTGGCGGTGCGGTGCGTAGGTCGGCGACGGCCTGCTCGAGGTCGTCGAGCTGCTGCGCCTGGCGGGCGAGCTGTGCGGTCACCGCGTCGTCGGTCATCGGACTCCGGCGGTGGCGCCGCGTCGGCTGATGCCCGCCGTCGCGGTCGCCACCTCGCTGGCGACCGCGGCGGCCCTGGACCCGTCGTACCAGGGCAGCAGGGACAGCAGCGCCGGGCGGGTGCCGGTGGCGAGCAGCAGTGCGCTGCCTTTGGGCAGGGCCCGTAGCTCGGCGGCGGGCAGGATGCGCTCCCGGCGGGTGGAGCTGGTCCGGGTAGTCCGCCCGGCGCCGTGCGACCAGCTGTCGGCTGGGACGTCGTGCTCGCCGACCAGGCGGGAGACGTCCTCGACGAAGCCGGCTTCGTCCAGGCCGGCGCCGAGCAGCTTGACGGTGGCGGCGCTCCACAGGGTCCGCATCCCGGGCCGGCCCCAGACCGCCTCGCCCTGGGCGTAGGACTGCAGGATGGTCAGCGGCAGGATGCCGCGGGAGCCCAGGTGGGAGTACAGCTGGGGCAGGTCGGCGATGCGGCACACGTTGGCGGCCTCGTCCAGGACGGCGAGCAGCGGCGGGTCGAGCCGGCCGCCGCGGTCCTCCGCGGCGTTCACCGCGCAGCGCAGCACCCGGTCGGTGAGGGCAGCGACCAGCGGAGCGGCTGAGCCGCCGCCGTACTTGGAAAGCAGGTACAGCGTCTGCCGGGAGCAGACGAAAGCGGCCGGGTCGAAGCGGATCAGCCCGGGTCGCGGCGTTGTCCAGGCGGTGATCTGCGGGTCGCGCAGGCACCGGACGGCGGTGCGGGCGGTGAACAGCACCGAGCCGCGGGTCTCGGCCGGGGCTTCCATGCTGGCCCGCAGCGACCGGGCGAGGGCGGGGTAGCCGGCCTGGTCCAGCGTGGCGACCGCGGTCGGGTCCAGCTCGGACTGCAGCCAGCCGTAGGCGCCGGCCAGGTCGACCCCGGCCAAGTGGCCGGCGAGGAACAGGGCGGCGAGCAGCTCGGCCGCGGCCGACCCGGTGGGATCACCCGTCGGCGGCCCAGGGCGGGGAACGTTGCCCACCCCGGCCGGTACGGCGGCTGTTATGTGAGCCGAGTGCGCCGGTCGGAGCGGCCCAGGAGCCGGACCTGGTCGCGGCCTGCGCTCTTGGCCTGGTAGAGCCCAAGGTCGGCGCCGGCGAGCAGCTCGGGAACGCTGGCATCGGGTGCGGTGACCGGGTCGGCGACGCTCACGCCGACCGACACGGTTATCTGTATGAGCTCGCCACCGACCGGGGTCACCAACTCGGCGACGCCGCGGCGCAGTCGCTCGGCGGCGATCGGTGCCCCAACCGCGTCGAGTCCGGGCAGGAACACGGCGAACTCCTCGCCGCCGAAACGGCAGATCAGGTCCTTCTCGTTGCGCAGCTGGGCCCGAAGGACGTCCGCGACGCGACGAAGGACGTCATCGCCGGCCAAGTGCCCGTGGGTGTCGTTGACCTGCTTGAAGTGGTCAATGTCCACCAGCAGCACCGAGGCCGGCAGTCCGCGGCGGCGTAGCGCTGACAGTTCGGCGGCTGCTTCCCGTTCCCAGGTGAGGGCGTTGAGCAGTCCCGTCTTGGTGTCGGTGCGGGCGGCTGCGTTCAGCTGGGCGTAGAGCATGCCGCGCTGCGCTAGCAGCACCGGCGGCAACCCGACCAGCACCAGGAGCGGGCTCAGACCGGCGCTGAGGGCGGTCAGCACACCGGCGCACACCTCGGTGATCTCGAGCTGACCGTGGTCGACGACGAAGACGCCGGCCCAGCGTGCCTCAGGGTCGGCGGTCTTGACCGCCAGCCCGACCAGCCCGGCGTTCAGGGTCTTTGCCAGCACCGCCGTCGCGAGCAAGGCCAGCGTCAGCGGCACCGGGTCGTGGGGCAGCAACGCCCAGCTGGTCCACCCGCCGGGTAAGGCGTGGAACAGCACCGATGCAGCGCCGTGCGCGAGCCCGATCGCGGCCGTCGAGTAGACCGCCTTGAACAAGGCGGTGCGCCGTACCCGCCACTGGAGCAGCACCATCACCGGCACCGGGGCGAGCAGTGCGTACACCGGGGGCAGCAGCGCCGCTATCGCGATCCACCAAGCACCCAGCATGTCGTTGGCGTTCATCCCGGCCGGTTCGGGGATGTGCCGGGTTGCCTCCACAGAGACCGCGGCCGCGCCGAGCAATACGGCGAACAGCAACAGGTCGTGGCCACGCGGCGGTGTCACCCAGACCGCTGCCGAACCCGAGGCGGCTGCGAGCGCCGTAACCAGGAGCACCAGGACGCGCGTAGCTGCTGGCAGCTGCCACAGCGCCCAGCTGCGCGGGGCGAGAAGCCCGAACCGGGCCCACGAAAGAGCGGGCACTGTGCCCACCACGCGAGCCGAACCGGTCACTTGATCTACCCGACCTAATCTTCCCGAGGGAGGTGACGCGCTGCGAGTCTTAAGGAGCCCAGTGTGACATGGCGGTCAGCAGCGTTGTCGACGGTCCACAACACCTATCGCCCAGTCAGACCGCGCGAGGAGATTCAACTCTTCAGTCGGCCGTCGGTCAAGCAAGAAGAAGGTTCGCCCGAAGGGAGGACGCGTGATGCGCGGCAACCGCTGGACCTGAGTTGGCCCGAGCCTGACACCTGCCGGAAAGGAGGACGCGTGATGCGCGGCGACCGCTGGACCTAGTTGGCCCGAGCCTGACACCTGCCGGAAGGGAGGACGCGTGATGCGCGGCAACCGCTGGACCTGAGTTGGCCCGAGCCTGACACCTGCCGGAAGGGAGGACGCGTGATGCGCGGCAACCGCTGGACCTGAGTTGGCCCGAG
>JAABVA010004380.1_pt1 | contig 13073 bp, 9 predicted proteins | sample 5560331 | NCBI WGS metagenome assembly JAABVA01 (sample SAMN12812661, study PRJNA571458) | rock metagenome | isolation source: Antarctica rocks | place: Antarctica: Victoria Land, Mt New Zealand sud | collected 2016-01-07
TGGGACGATCCATCCTCGACGGCTTGGACGATGCGCTGGCGGAGATCTTCAGAATATGCTTTCATGGCCTTAGCATCGCACCGTCTCTATATTTTTGCAAACCGCTCTAGCAATCACGGTATATCTATACATCAATTTATTGGTCCCGATCTTGCGATCCGTATTATGCGGCTTTTCTGTGCGGAAGGGGTCTGATGCGTAGCGTACTGAATAGTCGCGCCGACACGGGGAACGCGTTTCACGCGTTACGCGACTGATCCGCTCCGTGTCCCGTTCCGTATTCGTGTCATGAACTATGATTTACTAAGTGTAAAGTAAATTAAAGTTCATAAATACACCGAGGGGGCGTGGCTAGAATCTGTTCTGCCGCCCGTCATCGGCTATCGGCGCGGGAGTCCCTATCCCGGTTCGTCGATCCCGGAGCGATTTACTTGGACGGTATGGCACGAATCATCCCATGTCTGAGAGGGGACACAGCATGTTGAACGATCCGACCCGATCCGCTGAGGGTACACCCATCTCGTCGCTCGCGACGCCGCGCTCGCGGCGCACCTTTTGCGGCACCATCGCCGGCCTCCTGCCAAGCGGTGTTGATGGGGTGATAAGGGGGTAATGTCGATGCTGATCGGTTATTTCGCACTCACTTTTGGTTCGCTACTACTTGCGACCCAGTCCGCGTACTCCGCCATGCTGATGCTCTATGCGTGGGAGAGCGAGGAACGGCACAGCCGCAACAGCGTACCCCGCCGATACGAGCCGCCGCGTTTGTCCTTCACGTTGCTCCTGCCCGCACGCCACGAGGAGGCGGTGATTCAGGAGACGATCCACCGAATGGTGAACCTTAACTACCCCCGTCACCTCGTCCAGATCCTCGTCGTCATCGAGGCGGGCGACATAGGGACGATTGCCAAGGTCGAGGAAACAATCGCGGATCTACGCGGCGTGGATATTGGGCATGTGCGGCTCATGACGTTCGATGACCCGCCGATCAATAAGCCACATGGGCTCAATGTTGGTTTGCGCGAGGCGACGGGAGACATCGTGACGATTTTCGACGCCGAAGATGAGCCGCATCCGGATATTTTGCAGGTCGTCAATACAGTGATGCTCCGCGAGCATTCGCCCGTCGTGCAGTGTGGCGTGCAGTTGATGAATTACGCGGACCACTGGTTCTCCGCACTGAACGTGCTGGAATACTTCTATTGGTTCAAGAGCCGCATGCATTACCATGCGGCGCTGAACATGGTCACACTGGGCGGCAACACCGTCTTCATGCAGCGCGACCTGCTCAATGAGTTGGGTGGCTGGGACCAAAACTGCTTGACGGAGGACGCGGAAATCGGCATCCGGTTGAGTGCGCTGGGCATCCCAATCCGCGTCCTGTACGATGATGAGTTCGTCACGCGGGAAGAGACGCCGCCAAGTGTTAGCCAGTTCATCAAGCAGCGAACGCGGTGGAATCAGGGTTTCCTTCAGATCCTCGGCAAGGGGGATTGGATGCGCCTGCCGCGCTGGTCGCAGCGGCTGCTTGCGTTCTACACGCTTGCGTTCCCGCTGTTGCAGGCGGCGACGGTGCTCTATATCCCGGTCTCGCTCTGGTTCATGTTCTATGCGAAAGTCCCGGTCATTGTCGCGCTGATTAGCGTGCTGCCAATGTACGCGCTCCTGATCCAGCTTGTTGTCAGTATCGCTGGGCTGTACGAGTTCACGAAGACGCACAACTTGCCGCATCCGCTCTCCACGACACTTCGTATGGTAGCGGCGTATCTGCCCTACCAATGGCTCCTCGGCTACGCAGCGCTCCGCGCGGTATGGCGACAGGCCCTCCGCGTCAATACGTGGGAGAAGACGCAGCACATCGGTGCGCACCGCACGACCGCGCTCGCCAACGTGACGCCAATGCAGCCGGCTGCCGTTGCCCTCGAAATGGAGACGGTGCAGCGTGGCTAACCAGACTCTGCTCCGGCCGCCCGTGCTGGCGCGGCCGGATACCTCCTTGCGCCTCGCGCGCTTGCGCGGCACTGCACGCGCCCTCGTCGCCGAGCCGGTGATTGTCGCGGCGCTGATGGTGATTGCGCTGGTGGCGCAGGGCCTCAACATGTTCCATTATCCCGCCTTCACGTTCACGGACGACGAGGGCATTTATCTGTCGCAGGCGTGGGCCACGCTGCGCGAGGGTCGCCTCTCGCCGTACACCTACGTCTACGACCACGCCCCAGCCGGGTGGCTGCAGATCGCGGCGTGGACGGGCCTCACCGGCGGACCGGACATATTCGGCTCACCCGTGAACAGCGGCCGCATCCTGATGCTGCTCCTCCATCTGGCGATGGTGCCGATCCTCTATCAATTGGTGCGCAAGTTCCGCGTCAGCCCACCGCTTGCCGCGCTTGCCGTCGCACTCTTTTCGCTCTCGCCGCTCGCGCTCTTCTACCAACGACTTGTCCTGATTGATACGATCATGCTCTTCTGGGCGCTCCTGAGCATCAACCTGCTACTAGATGGCTGGGGCCGGTTGAGCCGCGTCGTCCTCAGCGGCGCCTGCTTCGGCATCGCGATCCTTTCCAAGGAGACCGCGCTCTTCCTGCTCCCCGCGCTCGGCTTCATCGCATTCAAGCAGCGGCGACGGCATCAGGGACGATTCGGGGTCGGCAGCTGGCTGCTGGCGATGATTGCAGTGATCAGTTTCTACCCGCTCTTCGCGCTCCTGAAGGGCGAACTATTCCCTACCGGGCAGGCGGTGGGTTTCTCATCCGTTAATAGCTACGCGAACGCCAGCGTTTCGCTGCTCGACTCGGTCTGGGGGCAACTGCGGCGCAGCGGTGGTGGGATGTTCAATCCGCACAACCAGTTCTGGACGCTCGTGAGCATGGACTGGCTGCACCGCGATCCGATCCTCTTCATCGGCGGAGCAGCGGCATCGGTCCTCAACCTCGCGCGAGGGATCGGCTGGCGGCGCATCCGCAACCGTCAGGCGTTCGCCACGGGGTTGCTCGGCGTGCTGCCGCTTCTCTATCTGGCGCGGGGTGGGCTGGTGCTTAACTACGCGGTGCTCTTCGCTATTCCCTTCTTCTGCCTGAACATCGCGGCGCTGCTCCAGCCGCTCGCGGACCGGCTCCCCGCGCCCGCTGTCGGCATCTGCGCCCTCGTCATTCCTCTCGCGCTTCTCGCCGGGTACTGGCACGCGGGCACGTTGAAGCCGCTCTATACGCAGCAGCCGGACGCGGCAGGGCACGACGCGGTTGCGTGGATTAAGCAGAACGTGCCCACGAACAGCCTGATCATCACGCGGGACGATCTCTGGACGGACCTCCACGAATCGGGCGATGGTGGCCCCGGCTTTCCCGGCGCGCACAGCCACTGGAAGGTGGCAGCTGATCCCGCGATCCGGCGCGATGTCTTCCACGATGATTGGCACACGGTTGATTATCTCGTGATGTCGCCCGGTCTGGAGCAGGAGTTTGCCGCCTCGAACGACACGGTCGCACTCGACGCGCTCAAGCACGCGCACCTCGTCAAGCAATGGGCGGCGGACGCAGGCCCGGCTGATCTCCACCCACAGCAGATCGTCGCGCTGTGGAAGGTGGACAAGCCGGACAGTACCGACGCGCGCCTCCTCCAGACAAGCAATGCGGGTCTGACGAACCGCTTTGAGCGCGACGGTGCGTACGTTGCGGCGGACGGTACGGTCACGTCCGAGGCGCAGTCCTACGCGATGCTCCGCGCTGTCTGGTCCGACGACCGCGCCACGTTCGATCGGACCTGGGGCTGGACGAATACCCACCTCACGCAGCCGGACGCGCTCTTCGCGTGGCAGTGGCACGCGAACACGGTACAGGATACGAACAGCGCCACGGACGCGGACACGGACATCGCCCTCGCGCTTCTCCTCGGGGGAAAGCGATGGAACGACCCCGCGCTGATTGACGCCGGGACGCGCGTCGTGAGCGCGATCTGGGTCAACGAGGTCGCGCTCATCGGCGGCGTGCCGCATGTCACGGCAGGCAACTGGGCGCCGAACGCGCCCGTTGTTGCCCTGAACCCGAGCTACTTCGCACCCTACGCCTACCGCATCTTCCACGAGGTTGATCCCGGCCATGATTGGCAGGGCGTGATTGACTCCGGCTATCAGACGCTCTTCGATATCTCTCGCAGCACCTTCGGGGCAAGCCATTCCGCCGGCCTCCCGCCCGACTGGGTCGGTATGAACCGCGAGACGGGCGCGCTCGTCGCCCTGCCCTTCGCGTCGTCGGACACGACGCGCTATGGCTACGACGCGGCGCGAACCTACTGGCGCGTCGCGCTCGACCTGCGCTGGTCGGGCGATGGGCGGGCGCAAACGTACCTTCAGCAGGCGGGCTTCCTGCGGGACGAGGTAAATCGGAAGGGGTACGTGAGCGCCGTCTACGCGCACGACGGCAGCATTATCACCGAATCGCCGAGCATGGTTAGCACGGCGGGGTCCGTCGCCGCCCTGCTGACCCTCGACCCCGCTGCCGCGAATGCGCTCTACGCCCGCGGAATTGTCGGCGCGATGAACCATGACCGCGCTGGAGTGCACTGGGACGACCCAAATGCGCTGTATACGCAGGAATGGGGCTGGTTCGTGACCGCCCTCTACAGCGATGCCCTGCCGGATCTCTGGTACCACCCACCCGCGCGCTAGCGCGTCATCACAGCACGAAAACGCCCGGAGGTGAAACCAATGACGATGCAACAGGCGACACTGCACGACGACAACGACGAGTACAACGGCCGTGAAACGGCGCAATTGGCGGTGATCACCCCGGGACAGGAGCCTCCCCCCACCCCGCTCGGTACGTCGGAGCCGGCGGAGGCGACGCCGATCTATGCCATATCGGATGCAGTACCGCATGCGGCGCGGCGCGACCGCGGGAGATTGGCTATCCTCCTCGTGACCCTCGCCGTTGCTATTGTCCTCGTCGCCGCGCTCGGCCGCGGATTCGCGCGTGCGCTCCCCGCAACGGACGCGCCGGGCGATCCCAACGGCACGCACCGCAGCCTGCTCGATCAGGTGCAAGGCGCGATTGGCAGGCTCGCGCCAGTCATGAACCACCCCGCGCCGACCGTCGCCGCGACCGCAACAATTGCCCCAACAACGACTGCTGCGCTGGCGTCCGTCGCTACTGACGCACCGCCTGCGAGTACGTCGGCGCCCGCGACAGCGCCCGCTCCTGCCGCACTCGTGCCCGCCACACTCGTCGGCGCGCCTGCGACAACGCCGGTGCCCACCACATCGCTCGCCGCCACCGGTCACATTCGTCCGGGCAACGCCAGTGCCGTGCCCGCTGCGTCCGGGAATATCCCCACCGCACCGACGACCGTGATCCCCGGTGACTCCGTCGTGCCCGGTGCTGTTGCCACGACCGCCGCCGTTGGGATCACCGCGCCGAACGCCACATTCGCGTCCTCACCGCCGCAGATGGACATTGCCACCGCGCCGGGGCCGACGCCCGAAGCCGCACCGACGACCGTGGCGGCATTCGCACCCACCATCGCGCCATCGCCATCCGCCGCACCATTGCCGTCCCCTACGCCATCGTCTCCCGCGCTGACGGCGAGCGTGCCAACGGTCAGCGCGCCAACCGCCGCCCCGCCGCCTGCCACCGTTGCACCCACTCCCGTACCACCGGTCGCGCCATCAAGCGCCGGCAGCCCGGCGACGGAGCCGCCCGCTGCGGTTTCTCCCACGGTGGCGCCGCCGACGCTTGCGCCAACAAGCGCGCCGCCCGTGCCGACGACTGCCCCGGCGGCACCCACGGTGACGCAGCCGACTGCCGTGCCGCCGACGCTTGCGCCAACAAGCGCGCCGCCCGTGCCGACGACTGCCCCGGCGGCACCCACGGTGACGCAGCCGACTGCCGTGCCGCCGACGCCCCGCCCGCCAGCGGTGACCCCGTCGCCGAAAGCGACCGCACCCGCGACTCCGACCTCGCTTTCATCGCCGCCATCAGGTAGCGGAAAAGGACACGGCAACGACCCATGCGTGCAGGTCGAAATCCCGTTGACGCCCGGCCAGCACAAGAATGTGGAGGCGGCCTGCAAATGAGACATCACGATCGTCGGCCCCTGATCCCGACGCACGCGCCAGCGGCGGTCGTCACTGATGGCGATGCCATCTATCACGTCGCCACCACGCCTCGAATTGATCGGCACTCGCGGCGGCGGTTCGCCCTCGCGCTCGTGGGCACGGTCGCGCTCGTCGGCATCGTCGCCATGCTCGGAACCGGCTTTGCCAGCGCGATACCGACAATGGGCAACGTCACGGACCCCGGCGGCACACACCGGAGCATCGCCTCCGATTTGCAGGCGACCGCGAGCGCGCAGACGTTGCCCACCATCGCTCCATCCCGCGCCATCCTCGCGCCCGCCCCGAGCGCGGATGCCGCAGTGCGGGCGCGGCTCGCACAGGCAGAGGCGACGCTGCGTACCGGCCAGATCGGCGCGACGGTGGATTTCGGCAACGGGATGCGCACCGTGACTGACGTGCGCTTTGACTTCGGCGGCGATGGAAGCGCGGCGCGCTTCGCGATTACGCGCGTCTATGGCAGCATGACGGGTACGCACACGCAGGAACTGATCGCGATCGGAGACCGCACCTGGCAGCGCGTGGACAGGGGAGCGTGGAGCGTCGTTTTCGTACCGGTCGCGGTGCGGGAACAGGTACGATCGCTCCTGCCGAATGTCAATGACGCGACGGACTTCGCGCCCACCGAGCAGAATACGGACGCCGCATTCCACTGGTCCGACACGGATCGTAATGCGGATGTGACGCTCACCGTTGACGGCGCCACCGGCATTCCCCGACATCTCCAACAGGTGACGCATCCCACCAACGCGACCCTCGCCGTTACCTACACCGGCTGGAACACGGCGGTTGACATCCGCGCGCCAATGTAATCGGGTCTGAGAATGGGGTGTCCTCGGAATACCCAATGGTTTGCCCATGAATCTCGGCTTCTGAAAGGAGCGCATGATGAACAAGTCTCTGCTTCCTCTCTTCGTCCTCGCAATCGGGTTGCTCGCGTCGGCGACCCCGACCGCCCTGCCAGTCGCGGCGGCGGAGACGCAGACAAGCCTCGTCCGCGCCATCCACGCCTCGCCGGACACCCCGGCCGTGGACGTCTACCTCGACGCCGCGAAGATTGTGGCCGCACTGACGTTCGGTGGGGCGAGCGCATACCTGCCGGTGGCGGTCGGGGCGCACGATATCCGCGTCTTCGCGGCGGGCGCGAACCCAACGAGCGACAAGCCGTTCATCGCCGCGCCCGGCACGCAGATTCCCGCAGGGGCGCGGTTGAGCATCGTCGCGGCGGGGATATTCGCGAGCATCCGCGCGGTGACGGTGAACGACACCGCCCCGCCGCCGCCATCGGGCCGCGCGAAGGTGCGTCTCGTCAACGTCGGCGCGGACGTCCCCCCGGTTGACCTCGCGGCGGCCAACACGGTGCTCTTCTCGAACGCGACGTTCGGCACGATCACGCCATACCAGGAGGTGGCCGCGCAGCCCACGACGCTCGACGTGCGCCCCGCAGGTGAGACGAAGCCGCTCGTCACGACGACCGTCCAGCCCGAGGCTGGATCAAATTTTTCCGTGTACCTGATGAGCCTCGGCGTCGTCAAGACGTTCGTGGACGCGACTGCCGCGACAGCGACTACGAGCGATGCGAACGCCCCGAGACCCTCGAACACGACGACCACGGCGCAGCCGGTCGCGACCAGCGCCCCGATCCCGCTCGCGGCGTCCGCGCCCGCGAACACGCCTGCCATGATCGGCACGACTGGCCGCTCCGCCGCGCCACACAGCCTGCTGCCCATGGCGCTTGTGCTGACATCTCTCGCTGCGATTGGCGGCGGGTTCATGGTGCGGCGGTCACGGATTACCTAATCTCCATCCCCTTCCCCACGGCGAAGAGGAAGTCGTACCTCCTCTCCCGATTCGGGAGGGGGTGAGGGTCGGACAACCGCGCCACCTTGTAAACATCGAAGGAAGGATCACTTTGAAGCAGTACGATTTGCATTACGCAACATCGACCATGACGCGGGAAGGATCGACACCACTGCCCGCGACGCAACGCGGCGCACTTATGGGGGGCGGCGCGATGGCGGGCCAATTTCCACTCGCGATCCCGATGATCGCGCTCGTCGTGGGGGCATTCCTGGTGCGCGTGCTGATGATCGGCGATCAAAGCGCCTACATGGACGAAGGCACGTTCATCCTGACCGGTCGCACCCTGATCGAGAAGCATGCGGTCTTCTTCAAGGCGCTGGACTGGACCTATGGGTCGTATTTGTGGTCGTTGGTTGCGGCATTCGCCGATATCCTCGGCGGGCTGCGCTTGGTGCGCATCGTCAATGCATCGTTCGGTGCGGTGATGGCGCTTGCGACGGCAATTATGACCCTGCGACTTACGCCGGTTGATGCACCGCATGCGCGCCCGCGCACGGTCGCGCTGGTCGCGGGGCTGATCATGGCGCTCTTCCCGACCGCTGTCGGTGTCGGCCGTTTCGGCACGTACGACGCCATGGCCGGCGCGGCATTCATGAGTGGTGTGGCGCTGCTCGTCGCCTACCGCCAGACGGGGCGATGGCCCCTATTATGCGGCGCGGCGGCGCTCGTCTTCATTGGGTTCCTCGCCAAGTATGTGGTCGCGATCTACCTCCCGTTCATCTGCCTGTATATGCTGATCTCGGCGCGCGATTGGCGGACCCGGATCCGGAATACCGCCTGCTTCATCGTGCCGCTCACCGCCGCGTGCGCTGCATATTTCCTCGCCTTCCATGCCCAGTTGATTAACCTCCTCCGGTTCTCCAGCAGTTACAGCGACCTGAAGAGCGCAACGCCGCTGCGCGAATACGTCTGGCAACGACCGGAACTCTACGTCCTCGCGGGGTTGGCGCTGCTCTCGTGGCCGCGAGTTGGCCGCGTCGAACGGCTGATTACCCTGGGCGGCACGGCGATTATCATCGCTTTCCAGGTGCTCTCCCGGCCCGATTTCGATTGGTGGAAGCACTCGATTTACCTGATCTTCTTTCTCGCGCCACTCGTCGCCTTCATGATTGCACCGCCGATCGAGCAGCTTGTACGGTCGGGCCGGCGCTGGGGAGAGGGGGTGAGTAGACGGATCGTCGCCGTGAGTATCCTCACTGCGGCGGCGCTCATCCCGGTCCTCGGCCTGGGGTTCATGACGGCCGCACGGACGCTGTCAGCACGGCCGGGTTATGCACGAATCCATCACACCGTCACATTGCTGCTGCTCCTGGCGGCGCTTCTCGGGCTGCTTTTCGCGCCGCTCGTTGATGTGCTTCGCGAGCGGCGCGGCGCGCGCCCGCTCCGTATATCGTGGCGGGTGGTGGGGATCGCGCTCGCCGGGCTTGTCGTCTTGCCTGCAATAGTCGCCAGCTCGCTCGGACATGCGGACGCACTCGTGACGTTCTACCCGGACATCACTCCGGCGGTCGACGCGATCCGCATGGACACGGCGGGGGCGAAGACGGTGTTGGTGGATGACAGTGTCCTGCGCTACTACCTGTACGGCGAGATTGACCCGGAAAAGGTCTTTGATCCCTTCGCGTTTCGTTATCGCGGGAAAGCGGACATGGACGCCTACCGGCAGGCGATCACCAACCGGTACTTCGATGTGATCGTGCTCGATGGTGGCATCGGGCCGTCCGGCCAGCGGATCAGGAAAACATTTGGCGGCTTGATCCCGGATTATTACGACCGGGTCTACGCCACCACGGATCGTCAGGGCATTCCGATCGAGATTTATCGCGCGCGGGTGCTGGTTAATATGCCCGACACGCAGGTCCCGAATGGCGCTTCCGTCTATCGGTTCGATAGCGATCTCGGCGGCTGGGGCGGGCAACCGGAGAACGGGGAGTTGCAACCGGGCCTCCAATCCGCCAGTATGATTGAGCAAGCCTGGAATGGGCGTCCGAGCCTCCGATTTATGCCGACCGATCAAGTGACGTTGCTCGGCGTGCGCCGAACGGGCCTGGTCTCCAAAGTGACGGCCCAGGTCTTTATTGTGCCCACGGATCATGCGGCCCAGGAGATTCGGATCGGCATGATGGGATTCGATACACACTGGCAGTGGCACGATGATGGTTTCCAGAATGTTCTGCCGGTCGGCCGCTGGACCGAGATCACATGGACCTTATCGGATCCTGGGCAATTCAATGAGATCGGGCTGAAACTACAGCCCGGAGCGGTGCAAACATTGTATGTGGGCCGCGTCGAAATTGATCCGTGATCTGGCGCGGCGGAAGAAAAGCGGCAAAGGAGCGGCAGCGTGATGAAGAACAGGATTTTGCTCGCAAGCATGGTTGTTTTGGTCCTCGCCCTTGGGGGATTTGGCACGATGAGGGCCCGTGCCACGGCCAATGAGGCGGCGCCGGCGGCGGAAAACGGCTGTGCATCGTCGCCTCTCGACGCGGCGACCGACTTCAACCTTTTCGTGCTCGGCGACCTGACGCAATCCGGCTCCGATACCGGCGGCCGCATCGCGGTCGGCGGACGCGCGACGCTGACCAACTACAGCATCGGCGCGGCGATCCCGAACGGGTCGAACGACGTGCTGGTCGTTGGCGGGGACCTCGCATTTAACGGCGGCTCCGTGAACGGCAACGCGCTCATCGGTGGGCAAACCTCATTGACCGGTGTCACCTTCGCCAGCGGCAGCGCCGCCCGCCATGGCGCGACGCTCGACTTCGGCGGGGCGCGCGCGTCCCTCGCGAATACTGCGGCGTCGTACGCAGCACTGCCCGCAAACGGCACGACAACGTTCCAGTACGGCGTGCTCACACTTACCGGAACGGATGTGACACGCGATGTCTTTACCGTCGCTGGCGATGACCTTAACACCGCAAACAGCCTCACTATCCGCGTGCCCAGCGGGGCGACGGCGCTCGTCAACGTCACTGGCGCGACGATTCGCATGGCGAACATGGGCATCAATCTCAGTGGAACCGACCGGGGTCAGGTGCTCTACAATTTCTCCGACGCGACGAGCCTGACACTCTCTGGCATCGGCGTGGACGGCAGTCTCCTCGCCCCACGCGCGGACCTCGCTTTCCCGAACGGCGTGATCACCGGGACCCTCGTCGTCGCCTCGTTGGACGGACCGGGCCAGGCAAATCCCGCGCCGTTCACCGGTTGCCTGCCACCGGCGGGTGGGTCGTCGCAGGCATATCAGCCGCTCGAAGCAACGCTCTCCGTCACGACCGGTGCGACGCAGAACGCTGTCGTCCTCACGAGCGGCCCGTCGGCCCGCCGAAACAGCCTGCCAATCGGCTCGACCCTCGATTACCGCGTCGTGAACCCAAGCACCGGTATGGCCCTCAGCGATACCCGGAACACGACGGTTATGCGGTCGCCCGCTGGTTTCGGCACGATCAACGTAGCGCTTGCGCCTTTCGGTGCCACCACCGCCCCGGACGGTACATACCTCGTCCAGGTCAGTGCGAGCCCCAATTTTCCGATGATGACGGACCCGTTGGGTAGCACCCCACTGAACCGTGGAGGGGGCGGGATTTGAAGGGAAACGGGTTCTGTGACACGCTTGCTGATGTCTGACGTCAGCAGGAGGCGCCAGATGAACCCGCAGGAACAAGTCTGCCACAATCCCCGCTGTTGGGTCTACGCCCGCAGCGGTGAAGGCCACATCGCCATCCACAGCCAGCGCGAGCAGCGCTACAAGTGCAAACGCTGCGGGAAGACCTTCAGCGCGACGACGGATACACCCTTCTACCGCATTCACCAGCCGCGCCCCTTGTTCGTCCTCGTCGCCACCCTGCTCGCCTTCGGCTGTCCCGTCCAAGCGATTGTCGCTGCCTTCGGACTCGACGAGCGCACGGTGGCGGCGTGGCAGCGGCGGGCGGGAGCCCAGTGCCAGCGCGTGCATACCCACCTCGTGCAGGCTGGCAGGGTGACGCTGGGACAGATCCAAGCGGACGAACTGCGTGTGCGCGTGGTCGGTGGGATTGTCTGGCTGGCGATGGCGATCAGCGTCAAGAGCCGTCTCTGGTTGGGTGGGGAGGTGAGCGTGCGGCGGGATCGGGTGTTGATCCGTACCCTGCTGATGCGGGTGCGGACCTGCGGGCCGATTGGTGCCCTCCTGCTCTGCACCGATGGGCTGAGCAGTTATCCCCGACAGGCACTGCGCTGTTTCCGATCCGCGCAGCACACTGGGCGGCGCGGTCGCCCCCGGCTGATCCTGCCGCCGGAGGTACTGATCGCGCAGAGTGTCAAGCGATACGCACGGCGGCGCGTCTGTGCGGTCGAGCGACGGATCGTGCGCGGCAGTGCGGCAGCGGTGGCGGCGGTGCTGACCGCAACGCAGGGAAGTCCAACCGGGGTGATCAACACGGCATACATCGAGCGAATGAACGCGACCTTCCGCGCGCGACTCGCCCCGCTGGTGCGACGCAGTCGGGCGACGGTGCGGCAGGTGAGGACATTGACCGCCGGGATGTGGCTGGTGGGAACGGTCTATAACTTTGTCAGCGTGCATCACACGCTGAGGGCATGCACCCCAGCACAAGCGGCGGGATTGACCGATCATCGGTGGACGATGCATGATCTGCTCACCTTCCCCGCACCGCTGCCGACGGTGAAACGACGGGGACGACCACCAAACTGGCTCCGGGAGGTGGCCCCTGCTGCCTGACCACGCTTCACTGGGGTATTACCTGGCCGGGACAAGAGAAAAGTTATCGAGCTTGATATCGGGCCGGATGAGTGCCTTGGGCGGTCTGATAAAGCGGTATTGGCTGACGCCTCGCCGCATCATACGAGGCACCGGCGTGCATTGTCCGTGGCAGGATTCCCGGCCACAATGCCCATTGAGCGTACGGCTCTCTCCCTTACCACGCCAGGGATTTGTATCACGGCCAGTCATAGATGCATACCTCGCCAGAGGAGGGGGGCTCTCCCGCACTCTCGATGCAGTCAAATCGCTGCATTGGCAGTTGCAGCAACGACTCCGGCGCTCGGAACCAATACGTGCATGTGCATCACTTCGCACGCGCTCTTCGCTCACTCTGGCAGCCAC
>JAABVA010004381.1_pt1 | contig 13066 bp, 13 predicted proteins | sample 5560331 | NCBI WGS metagenome assembly JAABVA01 (sample SAMN12812661, study PRJNA571458) | rock metagenome | isolation source: Antarctica rocks | place: Antarctica: Victoria Land, Mt New Zealand sud | collected 2016-01-07
GGTCCTTCGACGACGCGAGCGAGGCGATGGACCGGGCCACCGGGCAACAGGTGGGCAAACGTCAGGTCGAGGAGCTCACCGCCTGAGCCGCGGTCGACTTCGACGGCTTCTACGCCACCCGGCAACCGCCACCGGCCGCTGATCCCGGCGACGTGCTGGTGCTGTCCTGCGACGGCAAGGGGGTGGTCATGCGCGCCGACGCGCTACGCCCGGCGACCGCGGCGGCAGCGGTCAAGGCCACCTCGAAGCTGGCGAGCCGGCTGTCCAAGGGCGAGAAGCGCAACCGCAAGCGGATGGCCGAGGTGGGCGCGGTCTACGACGCCAGCCCCGCCCCGCGCACCTCGCCCGACATCCTGCCGGCCAACCAGGACCAACGCGCACGCGCCGCACCCGGCCCGGCCACCAGCAACAAGTGGCTGACCGCCAGCGTCGTGGACGACGCCGCACAGGTGGTGGCCCAGATCTTCGACGAGGCCGAGCGCCGCGACCCCGGCCACGCCCGCACCTGGATCGCTCTGGTCGAGGCAATAACCACCAGATCGACCGGATCACCGCCGAAGCCGCAACCCGCAAGATACCCGTGGCGATCACGATCGACTTCATCCACGTGCTGGAGTACCTGTGGAAGGCAGCCTGGTGCTTCTACGCCGAGGGCGACCCCGCCGTCGAGGCATGGGTCCAGGACAAGGCAAGAGCGATCCTGGCCGGTAGGGCCGCCAAGGTGGCCGGTGCCATCCGCCGTCAAGCCACCAACGCCAAACTGGAGCCCACCCGACGTACCGGCGCCGACACCTGCGCCAGGTACCTGACCAACAAGGCCCCCTACCTGGACTACCCGACCGCGCTGACCAGCGGCTGGCCGATCGCTACCGGCTTCATCGAAGGCGCCTGCCGGCACCTGGTAAAGGACCGCCTCGACATCACCGGCGCCCGCTGGGGACTGCCCGGAGCCGAGGCCATCCTCAAACTTCGCGCCGTCCGCAGCAACGGCGACCTCGACGCCTACTGGGACTACCACCTCGCCCAGGAACAGCAGCGCACCCACCGCTCACGCTACGCCGACAACGTCATCCCGCAGGCGGCATGACGTCCCTCCAGAAGAGCCACACCCAAGTCTAATATGTTGGTTTGTTCAAGGGGGCAGGGCGAAGAGGCACCCGGATGGGTTCCCGGGCGCCGCTTCTGTGGCCGGTCCAGGGTGACGAGTTAGCGTGCGTGTCGGTACGCGACGGCGCGGTCAGACTGATATACGCGGGTTGGTTACCGCAGGACGAGCTGTTCGGCAGGAATGCTTCTGCTGGTCTAACACGGTTGCTGAGGTCCACGCGCTGCTGAGCGCTCTCGACCAGATGCCCGTGGTGTTCGAGGTGGCGGTCGAAAGCGTTCGTGCGCACCTCGAAGAACAACGGTCTGCTTGGGTCCATGGGCCGCGTGAGCGCGGCGATAACGCGGCCCGAGGACGTTCTTCGCCCTGCTGCAGGAGAACGTCATGACCCGCAACGCTGGGACACCCCGGACGAACTCCGCCTCGCGATGGTGACCTGGATCGAGCGCAACAGGTCAGCGCACCTTGGCGGTGGTGAGCACGACAACCGCGTCCATAAGCGCCTCCAGGGAGTGCCGCTCCGCCGGGACGATCAACAGATCACACTTGCGACCCTCCCAAGTGGTGCTGTCCGTGCTCAGCAGCACGCGCCCGCCGAGCACGATGATGGTCGCCTCGCCGGGGCTGCCATGCTCGTTCAGCGAAGACCCTTTCCGGATTGCGACCACAGTCTGGCGCAGAACCTGCTCGTGCCCGCCGAAAACAGTGGAGGAACTACGGCCGCTCGAAGCATCCTGCGCGCGCTCGAGGTGTTCACGACCTAGGGCATCCAAGGACAGCTTCTTCACGGTCTTCGCCTTTCGCCGCGTGGCACCTCTTCGGGGCTGTGGGTGCTCACGCAGTCACGCTACCGGTCGCGGCGCGCGACCACGCCGTACCGTTACTTGGCGGCCAGCTAACGCAGGACGTGCTGCAGGATCCGGCCGTGGCCGAAGTAGACGGATTCGGCGGGGGTGTCGATCCTGACCAGAGCTGTGAACTCCTTTGTCCGACCCGCTCAAGTCCGATGAGCCACCTTAGGCGACCGACGTCTTGGGCCCGCCGTCTCAGGTCCGAGGATCTGGTCCGGGCCGCGGGGACAGGGTCGGAGTGAAGTCCGCGCCGAGCTGGTCGATCGCCTGGCGGGCGAAGATCTGCTGCTCGGTGACCGTCCGCTCGGAACGCCCACGTCCCACGAAGCTCACGGCCCAGTGCAACAACGTCGTCAGCCGGTGCTTGAACCCGACCAGGTAGACGAGGTGGACGCCCAGCCACATCAGCCAGGCCACGAAGCCGCTGAGCCGGAATCGGCCGATGCTGGCGACCGCACTGAAACGCGAGATCGTCGCCATACTGCCCTTGTCGTGGTAGGTGAAGGGCTGACCATCGAGCCTCCCGGCCAGTCCGGCCTCGATCCGACGGGCCACATAACGGCCGCCCTGGATCGCGAGCTGAGCCACCCCGGGCAGCCCGTCCAAAGCGATCATGTCGCCCACCACGAAGACCTCGGGATGCCCCGGCAGGGTCAGGTCGGGCAGGACCTCGATCCGCCCTGCGCGATCCAGCCCGGCGCCGGACTGCTCCGCGAGCAGCGCACCGAGCGGGCTCGCCGAGACGCCGGCAGCCCACACCTTGCAGACGGACTCGATCCGGCGCCGCCCCTGCGCATCCTCGACCTCGATGCCGGTACCGTCGACGCCCACGACCTTGGCGCCGAGCTGCACCTCCACGCCGATCTGGTCCAGCCTGGCGACGGCCTTGGCGCCGAGACGGTCGCCGAACGAGCCGAGCACCGAGGGCGCTGCGTCCAGCAGGATCACGCGGGCCCGACGAGGGTCGATCCGGCGGAACTCGTGGCGCAGGGTGCGGTGTGAGAGCTCGGCAATCTGTCCCGCCATCTCCACCCCGGTCGGCCCTGCGCCCACGACCACGAAGGTCATCAGACGGGTGCGCTGTTCCTCGTCCTCGACCAGCTCGGCCATCTCGAAGCTGCCGAAGATCCGCCCGCGCAGCTCGAGGGCGTCGTCGATGCTCTTCATGCCCGGTGCGAAACGCGCGAAGTGGTCGTTGCCGAAGTAGGACTGGCCGGCCCCCGCTGCGAGGACGAGCGAGTCGTATGCCGTGATGCTGGTCTGGTCCAGCACGGTGGAGGTGACGGTGTGGTTGGCCAGGTTGATGTCGGTGACCTCGCCGAGCAGGACGCGTGAGTTGCGTTGGCGCCTAAGGATTTCGCGGGTTGAGGGTGCGATCTCGCCCTCGGACAGGATGCCCGTCGCGACCTGGTACAGCAGCGGCTGGAACAGGTGATGCGTGGTTTTGGCGATGAGGTTGACGTCGACGTCGGCACGTTTGAGAGCCTGCGTGGTGAACAGCCCACCGAAGCCCGAGCCGATCACCACCACCTGGTGCCGACGGCCCGCGCCGCCACCTTGCGCAGTGTTGTGATCGACACGGCCAAGGCTCTGACTTACCCTGCCAGTGCTCTGATCCACACCGCCAAGCGTACTCAAAGGGGCCGACCGGGCCGACCGCGATGCCTGCCGGTCGACAGGAGAAGAGGCACGACGACCGTCGGCCGTCCCATCCTGGACATGACCTCGTCAAGCCCGGGTTCAACCAGCTCCACCCACGCGCTGATCACGTCGACTCCGGGCAGTCGTCGCCGGACGTCGTCGAGCAGGTCGGCGATGACCCCCGGGCCGGCAGGGTCGCGGGTGCCGTGGGCGACTGCCACGAGCGCTGGCCTCATGTCGGAGTCTCCACAGCCGCAGTGTCGACAAGCGCAGTGTCCACAGCCAGGCGGTAGCCACGCTTGACGACCGTCCGCACGAGGTCGGCGCCCACGGCCGCGCGCAACCGGGCGACGGCGGCCTCTACGGCGTGCTCACTGCCCGCATGCCCGCTCGGAAGCTCGCTCAATAGGTCCCGGCGCGAGAGGATCCTTCCGGGCTCGCGGGCGAGAGCCTGTAGGACGGCATACGGGGCCGGGGTCAGCCGTACCGGGACGCCGTCGAGCGCAACGTCTGCTCCGCTGAACATGAGCTGGCGGCCGCCGACGTCGATCCGGATACCGTGCCGACGCGCGGGCAGCTGGACAACGATCTCTCGGGCGAGCGCCCCAAGACGGGAGCGGGCGGGCTGGATCACGCGAATCCCCCACTGCCCAAAGGCTTCCGAGGTCACCGAGCCCACACACGCCGCGATGACATGACCGCGGAACGCGTCCAGGACCTCCTGCTTGCGGCCGGCGGCCGCGGCAACGTCCATGAGGACCTTGACCGCCGGGGCTGCGGTGAAGACCACGGCGTCGATCTCGCGGTCGGCCACGAGATCGACGAGCCGCAACAGCGGCGCCTGATCTGCCGCCGGCAACGTGCGGTAGACCGTCACCACAGTGACCTCTGCGCCCTGGCGTTCCAACGCAGCGGCGACGGCCGACGTGGAGGTGCCGTGCTCCTGCAGGACGATCCGCATGCCGGCCAGGTCACGTCCGCGCAGGTGGGCGAGGATGTCGTCCAGGTTCTCGTTCCCAGAGACCCAGGACTCACGTAGCCCCGCGGCCCGCACAGCCCCAACGGCTTTGGGGCCGCGGGCGAGGATCTCGCAGTTCCCAAGGGACTCAAGGAGTTTGGCGCCGAGCCCCCACTGCGTCGCGGCCTCGAACCACCCCTTCATTCCCACGCCGGTATTGGCGATGAGCAGGTCGGGCGGAGCCTTGATGCAGGCCTTCGTCGCGTCACGGAGCTGCACGTCTTCGGCGCAGGACAGGGTCATCAGGGCGGGCGCCGACTCGACGACGGCGCCGTGACGTTTCAACATGGTGGCCAGCTCGTCGGCGCGCCGTGAGGAGGTGATCCCGATCCGGTAGCCGGCGAGCGGCCGGTCGTCGCTCATCTGGTCGTCGCTCATCCGTCCATCGTCTCTTGTCCATCGTCTCTTTGTCCGGCGGCGCCAGGACCTGGACGACGCCGTCGACCACGCGCGCGTCGAAGGTCGGAACGATGACCCCTGGGGTCGTCCAGGCACTGACCGGTACGCAGGTCGAACGGCTGCTTGAACATCGGCGAGGCGACGAAGAGCGCCTCGCTCGTCCATGAGGACGGCTCGATGATGCGTCTGCGGTTCTCGACCTGGGCGCCCAGCACAACCTGCCGGTCAGCCCGAAGGGTCTGCAGGGGCGAGCACCGTTGGCACGACTGCATTCTGAGTGCCTGACCGGTGATGTGTTCGGCTCGCAGCGCTGTGACTGTGGCCCGCAGCTGGATCGCTCGCTGGAGCGGGTCGGTGCGGAGGGCGGCGTTGTGGTCTATCTGCGCGGCCACGAGGGCCGGGGGGTCGGTCTGGTCAGCAAGCTGCAGGCCTATGCGTTGCAGGACAGTGGTTTTGACACCGTCGATGCGCAGACCGAGCTGGTGTCTGCCGATCGACGCCCGTGAGCCCGCAGCGGGTGCGGCAATCCTGGCTGACCTCGGCGTCTCGGCGGTCCGGTTGCTGACGAACAACCCGATGAAGGTCAACGCCATGCGCGACTGCGGTATCGAGGTGGCGGCCGTCGAACGGCTCAATATCGTGCCGGGGGAACACAATCAGGCCTACCTGTGCACCAAGTGCGATCGGATGGGCCACGACGTGATTCTTGACGCACACGACAAGGGAGCATCCGCATGAAGGTCGGTTCGCCCACTCTTCATGTCGACGGCAGGGGTTTGAGTGTCGCCATCGTCGCGGCTTCCTGGCACCCGAGGGTGATGGACGGGCTGATCGACGGCGCCCGTCGCGGGCTGGCCGAAGCGGGCGTCTCGTCCGTCGATCTCGTCCGGGTCCCAGGAGCGTTCGAGCTGCCCGTTGCCTGCTCCCGCTTGGCGCTATGACGCAGTCGTGGTGCGCTCAACGTGTGGACGTCGGTGATCGTCTCGCCGCCGCGGCGTGCGCCTACTGGCGCTTCGGAGTGCGGCACCAGGGCACTGACGAGGAGCTCGGCGAGGTCACCGGGCAGGTCGGACCAGCCACGGACGACCCCCAGCATCTCAACATCTGGATTGATTCGTCCCGACCGTCAGGATGGCGAGCGTTCCGGTATCCTGAGATGACCACGCTGGCCAATGCCGTCCGCGCAGGGTTCCCGAGGTGCTTCTCGAGACGTCAAGGACAGTGTCAGATCGTGGTTTCTTGGCTTTTCTCCGCTCAACCAGCGAACCAGGGGTTGTACAACTCCGAGTTCGAGCACGACGCCTGTGGTGTCGCGACCATGCGCGCCAGCGCGGGACACGACACCATCGACTATGCGCTGATGGCACTGCGCGTCATCTCCGGCAACGTGTGGACCGAGTCCGCTGTCGCTGGAAGGCTGCTCGCGGACTGGGAGAACACCAAGGACCGGTTCACCCTCGTCCTGCCGCGTGACTACCAGCGTGTTCTCGATGTTCGCGCGTCGGCAGAGTCCGAGGGACTCGACCTCAACGGCCCCCAGGTGTGGGAGCGGATCATGGAGGCTTCCCGTGGCTGATCCTCAGGGATTTCTGACAAACCGTGAGCGCGAGCTGCCCAAGCGCCGTCCGGTACCGGTCCGGCTGATGGACTGGCACGAGATCTACGAGCAGCAAGAGGTCGGCCAGCTGCAGAAGCAGGCCGGACGCTGCATGGACTGCGGTATTCCGTTCTGCCACAACGGTTGCCCGCTGGGGAACCTGATCCCCGAGTGGAACGACCTGGCGTGGAAGGGTGACTGGCGTGAGGGCATCGAGCAGCTGCACGCCACGAACAACTTCCCGGAGTTCACCGGCCGGCTATGTCCTGCACCGTGCGAGACCGCGTGTGTGCTCGGCATCAACCAACCTGCCGTGACCATCAAGCAGATCGAGCTCACGACGATCGAGCGCGCCTTCGACGCCGGGGCGGTCACGCCTCAGGTTCCGGATCGCCTGACGGGCAAGACCGTCGCGGTGGTGGGGTCCGGCCCCGCAGGCCTGGCTGTTGCCCAGCAGCTGACCAGGGCCGGGCACACCGTGGCCGTCTTCGAGCGCGCTGACAAGGCCGGCGGCCTGCTGCGTTATGGCATCCCCGAGTTCAAGATGGAGAAGTCGGTCCTGGACCGTCGTCTGGCGCAGATGGAGGCCGAGGGAACGCGGTTCCGCAATGGTGTCGACGTCGGTGGCGACCTGACCGGCAAGGCGCTGCGCGGCCGTTATGACGCCGTCGTTCTTGCGGTCGGCGCCACGGTCCCACGTGACCTGCCCGTCCCCGGACGTGAGCTGGACGGCGTCCTGCAGGCCATGGAGTTCCTGCCTCCCGCCAACCGCGTCGCGCTCGGCGAAGCGGTCGAGAACCAGGTTGTCGCCACGGGCAAGGACGTCATCGTCATAGGTGGTGGCGACACGGGAGCGGACTGCATCGGCACCGCGCACCGCCAGGGCGCCAGGTCGGTGACGTCCCTGGAGATCATGCCCCACCCCGGGCAGGACCGCCCGGCAGGCCAGCCGTGGCCGACATGCCCCATGCTCTTTCGCGTTGCGGGAGCGCACGAAGAGGGTGGCGAGAGGGTCTACGCGGTGAGCACCAAGGCGATCCTGGGCGACGAGCTCGGCAGCGTCCGGGCACTGCGTCTGGTCGAGGTCAAGGCAGGGGAGAGTGGCACACCTGGCTTCGTCGAGGTCGGGGGCACCGAGCGTGAGATCCCGGCGCAGCTGGTCCTGCTCGCCATGGGCTTCCTGGGACCGGAGACAGGCGGTGTGGTCGAACAGCTCGCCGTCGAGCTGGACGAACGCTCAAACATCAAGCGGGACAGGGCTTTCATGACAACGGTGCCAGGTGTCTTCGTTGCCGGAGATGCCGGTCGCGGCCAGTCGCTGATCGTGTGGGCTATCGCCGAGGGTCGCTCCGCGGCCGCTGGTGTGGACGCCTACCTCACAACTGGGACCTCTGCACTTCCCCGACCGGTCAACCCCACGGACCGCCCGCTCACCGTGTGAGGCCGGGAGTGACCGGGCTCACCCAATGACCTGACCCGCCAATGGAATCGACGTCATGCGCCGCGCGAAGATCGTCTGCACCCTTGGATCTGCAACATCGCGACCATAGCGTCGAGTTGATCGACCGGTGGTGCTCCAAGCAAGTCGCTTTCGGCGCGCCCCGTTCATCAAGGTCGCCAAGACCATCGGCAAGTTTCGCGACGGCATCCTCGCCGCCATCCGACTCAAGATCAACAATGCCCGGGCAGAGGGGTTGGAGCAATCACGTCCGCCTGACCATCGGCGGGGTTTTCGGCTTCCATTGCCCCAAAGCCGCACACCCTGGGCATGCTCTCCTGCGGACCGATCGAACTCCACCTACCGCACGAACGAGCGCCCGGCTGACGCACGTCGATGCCGGGAGAGCCTCATTCAGGCGGACAGCCGGATCCTTTCGCGCATGGCGCGCGTGGCGGCAAGGACGTTCTGGAGCGACTCGACGGTCTCGGCGTAGCCGCGGGTCTTCAGGCCGCAGTCGGGGTTGACCCAGAGCTGGCGTGCGGGGATCGACGCGAGGGCCGTCTCCAGGAGCTCGGTGACTTCGGCGATGCTTGGCACGCGCGGCGAGTGGATGTCGTAGACGCCCGGTCCAATACCGTGGTCGAAGCCGCTTGTCCGGATGTCCGCGATGACCGCCATGCGCGAGCGGGCGGCCTCGATGCTGGTGACGTCGGCATCCAGGTTGCGGATCGCGTCGATGACGACCCCGAACTCCGAATAGCAAAGGTGCGTATGGATCTGCGTCTCGTCCCGCACCCCTGAGGTGGCCAGTCGGAAGGAGCCGACCGACCATTCGAGGTAGTCCGCCTGGTCCTTGCGCTTGAGCGGCAGCAGCTCGCGCAGGGCCGGCTCGTCCACCTGCACGATCCGGATGCCGGCGGCCTCGAGGTCCGCGATCTCGTCGCGCAGCGCGAGCGCAACCTGGCGCGCAGTCTCCCCGAGTGGCTGGTCATCGCGCACGAACGACCAGGCGAGGATCGTCACGGGGCCCGTCAACATGCCCTTGACCGGTTTGGCGGTCAGGCTCTGGGCATACGTTGACCAGTCGGCGGTGATCGGCTTGGGCCGCGACACGTCACCCCACAGGATCGACGGACGGGTGCATCGGGTTCCGTAGGACTGCACCCAGCCGTTATGGGTGACGGCGAATCCGTCCAGGTTCTCCGCAAAGTACTGCACCATGTCGTTGCGTTCGGGCTCGCCGTGCACGATGACGTCCTGGCCGATCTCCTCCTGAAGGTCGACAACACGTTTGACCTCGGCCCGCATCAGGTCGACGTACTCCGCCTCGCTCAGGGTCTGCCGGGCCAGCGCTGCGCGGGCGCGACGAATGTCGCCGGTCTGTGGGAACGAGCCGATCGTCGTGGTGGGCAGCAGAGGCAGGTCGAGAGCCGCCTCCTGCGCGGCAAGGCGATCGGCATACTCACCTCGGGAAAAGTCCGCGGCGGTCAGGGCGCCGGCGCGGGCACGCACGGCACCATCGCGCACCCCTGGAGCCGACCGACGTCCAGTCAGAGCAGCAGAGGCTGCGCTCAGCTCCTCGTGGATCGCCTCACGCCCGCCGGCCAGTCCAGTCGCGAGCGTCGCGACCTGCCCGACCTTCTGGTCGGCGAAGGCCAGCCAACCCGTGATGGCGCCGGGCAGGAGCGGTTCGTCGTCGACGTCGTGGGGCACGTGCAGCAGCGAGGTCGACGTCGCGACCGCAACCTGGGGCGAGAGCGCACGCAGCTCGGTGAGCACGCCGAACGCGGCCTCGAGGTCGCCGCGCCAGATGTTGTGGCCGTCGACCACGCCACCGACGAGAGTCTTGGCTGCCAGCGCCTTCCGTGTCCCGTCGTCGAGCTCGGTGGGGATCGCGCCACGAACGAGGTCGAAGCCGATGGCCTCGACGGGTGACGCCGCGAGCACGGGCAGCGCGTCATCCAGGCTGCCGTATGGCGCGGCGACGAAGATCTGCGGACGATCGGATGCGCCGCCCAGCGCGGCATACACGGACTCGACCGCCGCGAGCACGTCCTCGCGCGGGTCCGCAAAGCTTTCGCTGACCAGGGCCGGCTCGTCCAGCTGGACCCACTGCGCGCCCGCAGCGGCGAGGCGGGCCAGGAGCTCGCTGTATGCCGGGACGAGCTCGCTCACCCGGCTCAAGGGGCGGAACCCTTCGGGCGCCTCATCGCTCGCCTTGCTCAGCAGCAGGAACGTGACCGGGCCGACGATCACGGGGCGGGTGACGAATCCGGCGGCCTGGGCCTCCTCGAACTCGTGGACGACGCGATCGGAGGCGAGGCGGAATACCGTCTCCGGTCCGATTTCGGGCACGAGGTAGTGGTAGTTGGAGTCGAACCACTTGGTCATCTCCAGCGGCGCGTGGTCGCCCTCGCCGCGCGCCACCGTGAAGTATCCGGCGAGGTCGAGACGGCTGTTCGCATCGAGCAGGGACGCGAAACGCGAGGGGATGGCGCCGAAGGTGACCGCGGCGTCCAGGACCTGGTCGTAGTAGCTGAAGGTCTCCGGGATCGAGGAGTCCGTGCGACCCAGGCCGAGCGAGGCGAGGCGCTCACGAGTGGTCGCTCGCAGCTCGGCCGTCCGCGTCTCGAGCTCGCCGGCCGGGATGGATCCAGCCCAGAACGACTCGACGGCTTTTTTCAGCTCGCGGCGCCGGCCGATCCGCGGATAGCCGAGGATCGTCCCCGTCGGGAATGCCGGCTCTGTGCTGGGCTGCGTCATTGGTGGTTCCTCTTCCGTGGTGGTGCCCTGATTGAGCAGGAGATTGCTTGACTTGGTCAGCGTGGCCTGACCATCAACAGGCCGCCGCCGAAGTTCCACGGGACTCGGGACATCCTCGTTGTCGAACATCGAACGGCACCAAGCGAACTCGCGCCGGGCGGCAAGCACCGCCCCGCAGACGAGCAGTGTCCACAGGCAAAGGCGCCAGCGCCGTATGCCGTGCCGCGTGTCCGGTCCGTGGTCGGTGGCGAGGTCGGTCACTCCCCGACGGTCCAGGTGTGCCTGCCGTACAGCATCGTGGTCAGATCGGTATCCGTGGGCCTGCCACCGGCGTCGGCGCCAGCGCCGTCGACCTGGCCGCGCACGAGGTCGTCGTAGGTCGGCCGTGAGACGTTGCGGAAGATACCCATCGGGACGTGCGTCATCGACGGGTCGTCCAGACGGGAGAGCGCGAACGCCGCGTACGGGTCATCGGCGTCGACGTGGTGAGTGACAACCCGTGACTGGTCGGCGCCCTGGGCCGCAACGACCATCAGCTCTCCGGAGTCGCAGCGTGCCACAATCTGGTCAGCCCCCACCCGCACCGGCTCGCCGTCGTGCAGGTGGATGACCGGGCCTGGTCATCGTCGCAGTCACCTGAGTCCCCGGAAAAACGGATCACGACACGGTCAAGACGCTGAACGGGCTTGCTACTCATGCGTGCGTTCTCACCAGGTTTCTCGGATGTCCCAGGACCCGATGGTGCGGCCGCTTGGAGTGCTCCAAGGATGATCTCTTGATAGAGGTCCATCAGATCGCCACCCCGAACACCGCGGGCACCCGGTCGAGAGCCGTCAGCAAAGCATCGACCTCAGCTACCGTGTTGTATGCCGCGAAGGTGGCTCGCGTGGTCGCGCTCACGTTCATCCGCCGGTGCAGTGGCCAGGCGCAATGGTGACCCACCCGGACAGCGACCCCTGCATCATCCAGGATCTGGCCGACATCATGGGAGTGAACCCCGTCGACGACGAAAGCGACTGCGCCAGAACGGTCCTGGCCGTCAACGGGTCCGATGACCCGGACCCATGGGCGTTTCGCGAGACCGGCAAGCAGCGCCTCGGTGAGTGCGTGCTCATGGGCCGTGACCCGCGGCATACCAAGTGCGGTGAGGTAGTTGCACGCTGCGGCCAGGCCCACGGCCTGGGCGGCCATCGGGACACCCGCCTCGAAGCGCTGCGGTGGAGCGGCGTAGGTCGAGCCCTCCATCCGGACGACCTCGATCATGGAGCCCCCGGTCAGGAACGGAGGCATCGCCGCCAGGAGCTCATAGCGGCCCCACAGGACGCCGACTCCCATCGGGCCGAGCATCTTGTGACCGCTGAAGGCCAGGAAGTCGACGCCGAGATCGACCACGTCAACGGCCAGGTGCGGCACCGACTGGCAGGCATCCAGGACCGTCAGTGCGCCGACCGCCCTGGCCCGATCCACAATGGCAGCAACGGGATTGATCGTGCCCAGAACGTTGGACACATGGGTGAACGCGACAACCTTGGTGCGCTCGGTGATGACCGTGTCCAGGTCGGCCAGGTCGAGGCGGCCATCGTCGGTGACCCCGATCCAGCGCAGGGTGGCGCCGGTGCGCCGGGCGAGCTCCTGCCACGGAAGGAGGTTGGCGTGATGCTCCATCTCGGTGATGACGATCTCGTCGCCTTCGCCGAGAGCGAATCTCGCAGCGATAGCAGGGTCGACTCCGTCCATGGCTCCGGCCGCTGATGCGTTGCTGAAGGAGTAGGCCACCAGGTTCAGGGCTTCGGTGGCGTTCTTGGTGAACACCACCTCCTGGGCCTGCGCGCCGATGAAAGCGGCCACCGTCTCGCGGGCGGACTCGAAGGCGTCGGTGGCTTCTTCGGCGAGCTGATGAGCACCGCGATGAACCGCCGAGTTGTGCCGCTCATAGAACGCGCGCTCGGCATCGAGCACCTGGCGCGGCTTGTGCGACGTCGCCCCGGAGTCGAGATACACCAACGGCTTCCCGTCACGCACGGAGCGCGACAGGATCGCGAAGTCGCCGCGGATGGCGGCCGACTCCTGCGCGGTGAACGCCCTACCCAAGGCGATATCGGACATGGTGGTCCCCATCAGAGTCGGGTTGCGCTCTTCAACGGTGCTGCTCATTGCGTGGACCCTTCATCAGAGACGGTCGTGCCTTGGGTTCATTGCGTGCCGGTGCCTTGAGTGCCTTGGCGGGGCCGGCACTCATGGGGATGAACGT
>JAABVA010004382.1_pt1 | contig 13066 bp, 12 predicted proteins | sample 5560331 | NCBI WGS metagenome assembly JAABVA01 (sample SAMN12812661, study PRJNA571458) | rock metagenome | isolation source: Antarctica rocks | place: Antarctica: Victoria Land, Mt New Zealand sud | collected 2016-01-07
GAACAACCCCCAAGTGTAGTAAAATTGAAGGTTTCAGGTTATTCAGGTAACGGCGTCAGACACTCAAGAAAGTCTGTGTAAAGGTTGTGTGTGAAGGTTACGGGGTGCTGAGGGCTTTTATCTGCGTTCCGATAATTTCTCACAACACAATGCTTTACGGTGTTGGTAACAGAATCTTGACATGACCGACACCTGTAGTGAATAAGACAACACATCACCTCACGTAGGCAACAATGAATTGGTTCTATTTACATTAACACAAAAGGGGGTTTGGCCCGGAGTCACACCTGCCGAGGGAGGCATGAGCTACGGAAAGAAAGTGTTATCAGCAGACGTTTGGATTGCTCAGGTATGTAGTGCCTGCTCTTCTGAGAACGTGAGGGTCTCTCAAGGCTGGTTAGGTCCCATCCTAACTCTAACATAAGTCTTGCGATGTAGTAGAGTCGCATCAATTGAGATCATAGCCAGCCAAAGATGTAGATTGCGAAACTTTGTATCTGCCCAAACCTCTAAGTACGCTCTTTGGGTGTGTAACACGTCTTGACCAAGTATGATGGCATCACAAGCGTCTACTCCTCCTCGCTCGTATCTCCGTCTTCCTCCTCAGAGGCCTTCTTCGCTGGCTTCTTCTTCTTCTTGCGGTTCTTGCTCTTTGCACCCGTCGACCGTGCTACCGGTTGCTCGAGGATCTTGAGAATTTCTTCGTCGGTGATCTTCTTGTCCGTCTTGTATTTGGACACGTCGGGTGAGGGAGGCGCACTCAAGCGCACTAGGCCGTTCTTCGTAATTGCTGCGGAGTCGTCAGCAATGCTTGTTCTTGCAAGATCTCTGGACCCCCGCCGACTTACCAACTGTGCTGAGTAGCCTACCGACAGGTTCACCGTCCTTGTCACCGACGACTTCATACTGTCGCAGGACGTTGGACCGCACGCACTCCACGACACCCACCTTGGCAGCCCGCTCATCGTCAAGCTGCCGTAAGCTGAAGGGGAAGGTCCCGAACTTTTTGACGATCTCGGACAGTATTTGTCTCGAGCTCGGCCTCTTCAGTCCGTACGTTATCGTTGTCCGCCGGTGTAAGGTTGGACGATTTGGTAGCGTCTTGACCCTGCCGGAGCCCAAACTGACTCCCATCTCTACACCCCATACCTCCCCAACTTCTGGGACGCCTTCACCCTTGGAACCCTCGCTAGGTGCGAGGACTATCTTCTTTTTTCCCTCAATCTCATTCCGTTCAAACAGCCAGCAAGTAGTACTCTCCACCAAGCTACAACCGTAGCTCTTCACCACCCTATCGAGTAGGGCTGTAATCTTCGATTGAGTAAGGGGCTTTTCCGCTGCTGCCTTCTTCTTCTCTTCGTCGGTTCCAGATGCCAACAGACCGGGAGGGATCATCAGTCTTAAGAGTACTTCATTCGCGTAATGGGTTGCCAATAACAAATCCGCCTCTCGACCCGGATGCGTGTCATCTTTGTTCTTCTCTGAAGGGATGACAATGGTATCGCAGACTATCGCGCCAAAACCGTCAATCTGTGCGCCCAATTGTATTTTGATAACTTCCGCAGGCTTGAGAGTTACGGAAGCTTCCTCGACATCCGTAGAAAGCGGAGTATATGGCGTGACAAACGAGCTTGGTGAGACCGTTGTCGGATGGGATATCCCTGATTGACCGTTCCATTAGCGGAGGATGTTGGTCAGGAAGCTCTTCAGATCGGACCTTTGGAGATCTTCTTGCCCTTGTAGACCTTTGCTACTTCTTCTTCCAGTAATTTGTCACCTTTCAGGCAGATCTCCAGGATCTTCTCCCCTTCAATACACCATCCTGCAAGCATTACAGATTAACTTGACCAGCCAACAGCGGGAAGGTACGGGCAGAAGGGTACCTGTGACAGCTTCCAAAACTCTGTGAGAAATCTGCGCTGCGGTCTTGTACTTTGTAAGTGTGTCAGGGTTGTTGAGCGAATAGTCTGAACGGCGCACGATGATAAGCTTCGTGGACCAGGAGCGGTTGGCAACTTTCCCACAAGGTGGACTTACCTATGTCTCCATTCTCAGCCATGACTTTTGGAGTGCGAATGTTTTCGCAATGAGCTGCGCAAAAATATTGGCAACTGTTCACAGGAGAGGAGAGCTGAGTGTGGAAGGAAGAGGGCTGTCGTGTGAGCTTTGGAGGGGCAGCGACCGGGGGGTGTTGTGTGGTGGGGTGGGGTCTTTGTGGAAGTCAAATCCCTCTCAGCTTCCGCACTGACTGGCTTGGCTCGGCTCGTTTAGCTGCATCTCCCCGCCGAGCCCTGACTGCGCAGAATCCGCCAACATATAATATCAGGGCACCCAAGGTGTGCATTGCTACCTGTACAATATACATCGAGATATATCAGTGCGCTGGTTTGGTATGCCCTTGAGAAGACGATATTACCCACAGCCATAAAATAAAAGATAGACGAAGCGGTACCAATGACTAAGTTACAGTCCTCCACTTGACCCCCTATCAAGGCATTATTCCAGGACAGCATGGCAGACGTAGAACCATTGCCAATTCGCATTCTTACGCACAACATCCGCTACGCCACACAATCTCCTTTCGAGGGAGAGAAGCCATGGACTATCCGAGGAAGCCGAGTCATCAATGAGCTCCGTTACAATACACTTGGCAGTCCGAATGCATTCATCTGCCTTCAAGAGGTGCTCCACAATCAGCTCACCGACATTAATGATGGCTTGAATACGAGCAAAACTCCGTTATGGTCAGTAGAATCGAAATGGGATTTTATAGGTGTCGGTCGGGATGACGGCCACGAAGCTGGAGAGTATTCACCAATCTTCTACCAGCCGGCAGTGTGGGAACTGGACTTCTCAAAGACAGTCTGGCTCTCGAAGACACCCGAGCATCCATCAAAGAGCTGGGATGCTGCTTCGATCCGTATCCTCACCGTGGGCTCCTTCAAACACCGCCAGACTAAGAAGTGCTTGCTTGCTATGAACACGCATCTGGACGACCAGGGGTCAGAGTCGAGATATGAATCAGCGAAGATAATCCTCCGTGAGATGGAGATGCAGATGGAGCGAGGCTCAGGCGAACGCCCTCTGTCAGTGTTTCTCACTGGAGATCTGAACAGTGAGCCCGATCAAGAAGCGTACAAACTTTTGGACAGCACCGGGTCGTACGTGAGAGATCTGAGGAACTTGGTCCTTCCAGAGGATCGCTACGGGCATAACGATACCTTCACTGGGTTTGGACATGAGAGTGAGAGGCCGAAGCGGATTGACTTTGTCTTCCTTGGTGGAAAGACGATGCCATCATCAACCGCAAGTGACCATGAGAGATTAGAGGCACACTGGACAGGATTGAATTACTCCGTGCTGGAGAACCTCTTCGACGACGGTGTGTATCTTTCCGATCACCGTGCTGTAGTCGGCGACGGATTTATAGTGTAGCCCAGGCGGGATTGATGGCAGCATGTGTCTGCGATTGACGAGAGTTTAGTCACCAAGACCTGACCATGATGTGGAACCAAGCACAGCACCAAGAACAAGCCTGAATTTGGCCATGTGCATTGACTCTTGCGATCGTCGTATATGGAATCTTATTACCACCCCACATAGCCTTCAGGGTCCGGGTGCAGCAAGGAGGAGCCCACATGAGACAGGCCAGATCAAAACATCCTCTGCCGCAAACCCACGATCTTCGTTGTAATCGTGCTCAAATTGCGCAGTAGTAATGTACATGCCTTGGTAGCCTGTGTTCGAAATGTCCAATGAGTGGAGAATGGAGAGTGGAGAGTGGAGAGTGGAGAGTGGAGAGTGGTGAACAACGGAGGTATTATTGATGATCGAAGCGTACTGTACTTCGTACGACATTTAGATCCCGCCCTACGTACTTCGTACTAGCAGCGAGACCAACGACGACGAGAGACGAGCAACGAGCGAAAGACGAGAGACAAAGCAGGAGACAAGGAATAAACAAAGCTGCTGCACCGGCGTACCGGGTCGATCGAGGCAAAGGGAAAGGGAAGTGGAGTGGTTCGAATTAATACTGTAGGTAAGGTCCTGTAACTAATTATTATTGCATGTGCGTTCCATTCCTTTCCATTCCTGTCCCGGTCCTTCGGCAGTTCTTGCGCCTTTTTCGACCCACAGCCAACAGAGCCCAGAGCCCAGAGCCCACGAGCCAATTCACGCCGTGACGCGATTATCGCGGCCAATCTGGTAGCCTGGTATGTTTTCTCTCTTGCTATTTCCTTCTCATCTCCTTGTTAATGATGGATTCGACGATGAATTTGATGGATTGCCTCACTGCCGTCGTGCATCACTATTCGGTGACAATGTCGCGCCCAGTTGCACCGATAGCCTCGCTGTGTCCATCGTCAATTGCACGAGGCTGGAATAAGCCGCACTGCAAGCATTGTCATTTAGCTGACGATAGTAGGGATAGATTAATGATGACCTGATGAGCCGTTTCTGCTGCCCGTTGCCCTTGCGCCTCGGCTACCAGAGCACTCATTACAGCACTCGGTGACCATGCCATCTCCCGCCGAGTCGCAACCCCAACAGAATGCCCCGTCGCAACTCCAAGGCGCCCTTCATTTGGAATCGAGGAACGGAGGCCCCAATGGCGACGTGCCTGGGGCGCACGCTGGCTCCGTTGAGGCTGGAGCTTTGGGATTGTCGGACCCCGTACCGAAAAGTCGTACAAGAGATGTAATCGGAGAGGGAAAGCAGAAGGCCAGAGCAGTCTTAGCAGCATCAGGAGTCACACTTGACTCGCCATCTCTGGCGGATTCAGCGCAGGTGCGACCAAAGTCACCATCTCCGCCGAATAGAACCACAAATGGCGCGCCCAAGAGCCGAAAGCGCTCCCGGTCTGGCTCTCGCATTCCCCCAAGACACGAGTCGAGCGAACTCCCCAGTCGGACACGTCAGATTGCAGATCAAGTCAAGCTCGAGAAGTACGTCTACAGTGACGGCTTCCATGCAGCAGCTCTGAAGCAACAATCCGTAGCCCAAGAGGTCTGGATTGGTCGGAAGCGGGAGGAGCTGGACTATTACACGGAGCATCGTCAGGAACGAATGATGAATCCTGCGGCGTTCTTCGGCGCCGGCTACGCAGGGTATGGTAACGGATACACAGAGACCAAGGGACGCGGGCTTCAGGTGCTTTATCCGACGCAGCGGAAAAGACCTGGGGGACGGAAGACACCGGAACTTCGCATTCCGAGGAAAGAACGGTCTATACAGGCGGACCAGATAGAGGAATTGGTCCCGGTTCGATTAGACATCGAGTGGGAAAAGATCAAGCTCCGGGATACCTTCACCTGGAATCTCCATGACCGAGTTGTGATGCCAGAACATTTCGCCGAGCAGCTCGTTGAAGATTTCAAGCTGCCCCCGGAATCATGTGGCCAGCTTGTTCATCAAGTCTCTCAAAGTCTGTCGGAGCAAATCCAGGATTTTTACCCCCAGGTATTCATCGACGAAGAAGCTCTTGATCCCCACCTACCGTACTATGCCTACAAAGACGATGAGATGCGGATCCTCATCAGACTGAACATCGCCATAGGCCCGCATACGCTGGTGGACCAATTCGAATGGGAAATCAACAACCCGCTCAATTCGCCCGAGGAGTTTGCGAAACAGACGGCAAGAGATCTCTCCCTGTCAGGCGAGTTTACCACAGCAATTGCACATTGTATCCGTGAGCAGAGCCAGCTGTTTACGAAGAGTCTTTACATCACCGGACACCCCTTTGACGGTCGGCCTGTCGAGGACGCTGATCTAAAAGCCGGCTTCCTGCCCTCACCCTTGCCCTCACCTTTTCGACCGTACCAGGCGGCCAAGGACTTCACGCCCTACCTGTATGAGCTTAACGAGGCCGAATTAGACAGAAACGAAGTGTCCCTGTCTAGAGAGCAACGGCGGCAGAAGCGGTCCGTCAATCGCCGTGGCGGGCCCGCGTTACCAGATCTCAAGGATCGACAACGTACTGTTCGGACGCTGGTGGTCTCATCCGTGTTACCCGGCGCAGCAGAGACGCTCGAGGACAGTAGGATATTCAAGCGGTCCGGCGGCACGTCGGGACGGGGTCGGCGAGCAACGACCAGTCAACGAGACGGAGCGGACAACTCGGACGATTCCGAAAGCGAGGATTCGTCACCCGACTCCCCGGCCATACCAGCCCACCTCCTATCCGGCACCGCCCGAACGAGAGGGATGCGAGGAGCCGCGACGGCAGCACAGGCCGCGATGCGAGCCAACTTCGGCCGGTCCGCCACGCCCGAGGCCTCCCTCCTGCACCACCACGAGACGAGAACCTCGGCCCGGCGGATCGGCGGCCGCGACTACAGGGAAGAGAGCACCGACGACTCCGGCACCTTGATCGTCAAACTCCGACTACCGAGAGACAGGTTCCGACAGTACATGCGCGAGCGAAAGGCGCGACCCAGACCGCCAGAGCAGCACGGCTCATACATGTCTAACCCCTACAACACCTTACAACGATCCCAAAGCACGACGTCCGGCCAGGGCACCCCGGCCCCTGGTCTGATGGGCCCGCCACCATCCACGCCCGGCGCTCAGCAACATCCACCGGCACCGAATGGCGCCTTCCAGCCGCTACCCGGCACGACGCCCGTCAACAACCGCGCGCTGCAGTACGGGCGCGTCGACGCACTATACCCACCGGGGCCCGGAAACCCCCCGGTAAGAGAACCCTCCCTACCCCTCCACCGTGCTCACTCAGCCCGAACCCCCTCCTGCAAACTCCCACTAACGCCCCCTCCCCCCCCCACGACGCAGCCCCCGCCACCCTACTGGCTCACCACCTCGCTGGGCGCGCTGCAAGCGCGCTACCCGCGCGACTCCTTCGAGCCGACAATGAAGCACACCGCCGTCGACATCTTCACCGACGCGCCCGCCCGCGACCCCGTCGACCCGACCGGGCCGCCGCCGCCCAACATCAAGTTCCAGTACCTGCCGCGCCTCCGCTGCCACGATTGTCCGGGCAAGCTGTATACGCCCGGCCCGGGCATGAGCGTGGAGAATTTCGAGGTGCATTTGAAGAATCGCGTACATCGAGCGAAGGTGGAGGAGAGGGTGAGGAGGGGGTTTTGAGTGCTGGAGGTGTGGAGGGCGATTGAGAGGATGGAGGGGTTTGAGACGGTGGGTGGGTGGGATATTTGCTTGGTGTTGGGCGTTCGTGGTGGGTGCTTTTACGGGGCAGAGGGAGAATGGAGGGAGAGTGGGGTGGGTCTCTGTTGCTGCTAGCGGGGCGAGGGGTTTGGTTGGTTTCCGAGCTGAATAAGGGGCTGTTGTTACAATCGATGTGTAGGGTGGGTCGGGTATCGCTATCTATCGTTTTTGCATATGGCAACGGCGGGGCAGGATAGAGCAAGGCAGAGAGCGAAGAAGGGCTGAATGGCTTGTTTACGTCGTCGTCGATCTATCAACAGAGTGTCTAATGCCAAGACGAATGTATCTGGTGAAAAGGAAACATTGCGATGTACTGTCTAAACCGGACCGAATTGAACTAGAGATACTTCTTCGGCGCATTGGCCCGACGCCGCTTGTAGGCGATGTACGAGGCGGCGAGTAGGAGCTGGAGGACGATGACGATGGTGATGAGGAAGCCCATTCGCGGCCTGCTGGTCGAGATGACTGTTTTTCGGTCTCTTAGCATCTGTCCTCAAAAGTCGGGTCCGCGGTATATGTATCTGTGTATATGTGGAAAACAGGTTGACATTGAAGGGTTTACTCACTCTGACCCATCGCAAGCGGCAGACTCTCCGCCAGACTACTATGCGAATCGCGCAGGGTATCGTGCAACTTCGCGATCTGACCCTGATAGTCCTTACCCTCGACGTCCTTCTGGATGGCCTGGACGGTCCGCTCGATGGCCTGCAGCCTGGCGTCCATGGCGTGCAGTTGTTCGGTCGCGGTCATCTTCCGCGCCAGGTCTTGATGACGCTCTTCGGCGCTGGCGGCTTGGGTATTCAGGAGGCGGTAGAGGTGGTTGATGCCGTGGCTCATTTCCACGAGACGGCCGTGCAGGTCGGCGAATTGGGAGTCGTGCGTCTTGAAGGATGTTGCGGGCGTGTCGTCTGTTTTGTCGTCTGTGACTGGGACTGGTGGAGGGTCGTGCGGAGGGTTGGGACGGGGTTCTTCGCGCGTGGTGGAGGAGGTGGTGGATAGGATGAAGCTGTAGACTTCGAATGAGTCGGGAGTTTCGGCCGAGGCGGCGGAGATGCCGAAGATGTAGTTCTGAGGCAGCTTGATCTATATGGATGCTCTATCAGAAGTTTCTAAGACGAGGGAGGAAGAGGTCTGACCTTGTCGCTCTTGAAGCACGATTTTCCATCCACGACGACTTCGAAGAAGTCAGGCTGTTGCTGGATTTGTAGGCGTGACGGGCGGCCGAGGTTGCGGTAGGCGTAGTCGCAGTGCCCAAACGCCAGTGAGTCGACACTGTGGTGGTTCTTGTACTCGGTGGCGCCATCGTTAAGGAAGCCTCGGATGCTGCCACCCTGCGCCTGGATGTCAGCCATGGACGACTGTCACCTGGGTCGATCGACGTACTTTTCCGCCATACGTATCAACGACTAGCACTAGCCCATCAAACTTCCCCACGGTATATATGCTCGATGTTCCCACATGCGCCTGACCCTCTGTTGTATACCATATCTGCAAATTCCCTCCGCCTCGTTCCGGACCCGTAGCTCGAAAACCAATGTCCGCTGTCCACTCGGCTTGTGTGACTCTGGCCCATTTATCAGAAGAGTTTCCTCAGATAGAAGCGGGTGGCTTCACTTGTTATCTCCCCATATCGCTCCTCGTTTGTTTCCGGGATACGGCGGTGTTAAGATAAGTTTATCTGACAGCTGCGAAAGCGTCAGCGCTAATCTCCAATTCGAGCACCATAGCTCGTCATACCTACCAGCTGTGGTGTATGGCCCTCTCCTATTATATGCCACCCTGGAATCCCAAAGCTGTTCGGTGATATACTAAATCTAATGTCAGCCTCATTCTTCAGGTGGTTAACAACACCGTACCTTGCGCGATGGCCAAAACTCAGGCTTTCGACCACGTATGAGGCTTGAACAGTAGCAGCAAGTGCCGTCAGTACGCATACAAGCCACGTTCTTGAAGGCATTGTGTGCATCGCAATGGTTGAAGCCAAGCTGGAATGCGGCGGCCAGGTTTCACAGTAGGGCTGATTGTCGATTGAGCGACAGGCACACGGAGACGCTGAAATATGGGTCCAAGATGGCGAGAGGAGGACTTTTCAAGTTGGATCTATTTATTCTTGGGGGTGGGCTGTGAGTGTGACAAACGCGACCTGTCTAAGCCTGTCTTCTCTTGTAGTCGAGGACACTTCTAACAATGCTAGCGGTCGTCAATCCAACCACGACAACGATGACACAATAACGCAATTCCTTAGCAAACGAAAGGGTAGACGGAGATATGTCGACAGAGTGTTTGATCTTCAATTCTGTGAACGCAACGGCATGCCTAACTCCCACATCAGAGAAATCCATAAAGGTAGAGCTGGGGCGGATTTACGTTCATAAATTCCGTATGAGGCTGAGAAATGCAAGCTGGCCAGAACAGGGGTAGGGGCTTCTTTTTGCACGTGCTTTCGAGATTTAAGGTTTCCAGTTTCCCCAGATCTCTCTGATAGCGCGACTGAAGCATCAAGCGAGATTTGTATGGAGTAAGGTACAGTAGTACGAAGTACCATACCAACACACAGCCAGATCTTGCATACCTTACGGGTGGAGCAAATGGCTATGATACAATGGCAGAGCTTTATCCTTCCATAGCACAATGTGCAGTCGTTGCGACTGCTTTGAAAGTTCTCCTGTTCCCGGCATAGTACGTAAGGCACAGACTGTATCCGCCTTGCTTGTCATTCAGGGCTCATCTTCATTCGCAGTAAATCTACCGATTTCGAAGTGCATCGAAACTGGCTCGCTATTACACACTCTCTACCCTTGAGGGAATGGTACCTCGAGGTAGGTAGCGTACTGGACCTGATGTTAGTACAAGAGCTTTTACTGAGTGGAGTTGTCCCCAGCGGACGTCAGAATGGACGCTCGACTACCCCCCGTTTTTCGCCTACTTCGAATGGCTCCTCTCGCAGGCGGCGCGGTACGCAGACCCTGCGATGCTCGATATACGAAATCTGGGGTACGATAGCTGGCAGACGGTGTACTTCCAACGGGCAACAGTCGTTATCACGGAAGGTGTGCTAGTGTACGCGCTGTACCTGTACGACACTCTTTGCGCGACACACCTGGAGCCAAGGTTGACATTGTCCTCTAGCTTTGTCAAGACGTCTTCTTCGGCGAACAAGCAACTTGCTCACGCAACAGCCCTGTCTATCCTCCTCTCGCCTGGACTTTTGATCATTGATCATATCCACTTTCAGTACAATGGCTTTCTGTACGGCATCCTGATCATTTCCCTCGTCCTCGCGCGGAAACAGCAAACGCTCCTACTTAGCTCTCTTTTGTTCGCAACGCTGCTTTGTTTGAAGCATATATACCTCTACCTGGCGCCCGCGTATTGCGTATACCTACTTCGAGTCTACTGCCTCAACCCGAAGTCTGTCCTACGTCTCCAGGTATCGAACATCATAAAGCTTGGGACCGGTCTCTTGACGATTCTCGGGGCAGCATTTGGCCCTTTCATCTATATGGGCCAAACGGAGCAGCTTCTTAGCCGACTGTTTCCCTTCTCCAGAGGCCTATGTCATGCTTACTGGGCACCGAACTTCTGGGCAATGTATGCCTTTACTGATAGGCTACTAATTTACGGTACAGTGTAATCTCGATGATAACGGGATACATCGGCTAACTGGAGCAGTGGCCCCTAGATTTGGCATGACCGTCGATTCCGCCGCGATCAACAGCGTCACTCGAGGACTCGTCGGTACCACGTCATTCGCAGTGTTACCTGACGTGACTCCAAGAGTAACGTTTGGATTAACACTATTCTTCCAGCTCGTAAGTAATCCAACCCCCGTACATCTCAGGATTCTTATCTTGCCTAGATCTGCCTCATCAAACTTTTCCTCCAGCCCACTTGGGAGACCTTTGTTGCGGCCGTGACGCTTTGCGGCTATGCCTCGTTTCTCTTCGGCTGGCACGTGCATGAAAAGGCCATCTTGCTCGTCATCATCCCATTCAGCCTCCTGGCGCTCAAAGACCGGCGCCACCTCGGGGCTTTCCGACCCTTGGCGGTCGCAGGTCACGTCTCGCTATTTCCGCTTCTATTCAACGCTGCAGAGTTCCCCATCAAGGCCATATATACAATTTTCTGGCTGGTCTTATTCCTTCTAGTATTTGACCGCCTGGCACCTGCCTCGTCCAGGCCGAGAGTCTTCTTGTTGGATCGTTTCTCTTTACTTTATATCACGGTTGCGATACCCCTTATCCTGTACTGCTCTTTGCTCCACCCACTGGTATTCGGCAAGCGGTATGAGTTCTTACCGCTCATGTTCACGAGCTCCTACTCCGCGGTTGGTGTGGTAGCCAGTTGGCTGGGGTTTTTGGTTGTATATTTTACCTCGTAGCACAGGTCACGATGATGTCCATAGCACCTCCTCAACGATTGCACAACAAGCATTCACTTTGATCTCGATTACCGTCCGCTGTGCAAGAAGCCTCTGGGATGGATCGGGAGTTTTATTTACGATGTGGACGCGACAGCAGCCTGTTCGATGGTATGGCGGCGCGTTGTCCGCCTGTACCTCGATAGTCCTACAGAAACATCTCCCAGAAATGGCTAAGCCAGTAGATCTACTCTATCGTTCCATACGTTTCGTGTTTCCGTGAGCCAAATACTCTCGCATTTGGGATCCACATGATTGTGGAATCCGAAGAGACCGAAACAACACCGCTGGGTCAAGGTCACTAGCTAGAACCCTGCATCTGTGCGCAAGACATACCGACGCTTTCAAGCGTTGCAGACACCGGATGTGGTTTGAAGCACTGGGTGTAAATAGGATCAATGATGTACAGTAGACTTTGTGACCCTGGGCTGTTTAGAGTGCAAATGTGGACAAGGATAGCATGATCACACCGGCAGGAGCGTTGCATGCGTGTTGCTCAGATCCACGAAGAAAGGTGGTACTGAATATTCGGTGCGTTAAATACTCAATATCTGAGGGCATCCGCGGGTGGATAGGGACTCTTATGTGTCGGATCGATTTCAAAAGGTTATACAGCTGGGCGGGCAATTTGCTTCTCCGCAGTGTGCTATTAGGCAGTCACAAGATACGTCCAACTACATGTATGCGGCAGCTCAGGCTCGAAATTACGAACAGAATGAGTGGTAGAACGCTGGCGTTGTGTTGTGTTGTCGTGGTGCAAAGTGACGACAAGCAAGACTGATGTTCGGGGAGGAAGAGATCGAGAGCGGCTAGCGGGATGCGAGGTTCTGCCAAGACGCTAACTTTAACGAGCCCTGGCTCCATTCGGGTCTCAAAGATTGGGAAAAGGTGATGGGTAGGTACTTACTTACTTGCCTCTTAATCCATTCTCCTCCTTTGCTCCTCTAACTCTCTTTCTCTTCCATCACCGACCTCACTCCACATCTGCCCTTCCATCGCGGATTCACCTTGCAACACGTCCCGGAGCAGCGAGACGCGTCAGAAGCCCTCTCAGGTAAGTTGCAGCCAGTTTGATATGCGCCTACTCCGCCGCTGTGGACCGTGCATCTCTCCCCTCCGTGCTGAGCCAAACCCTTACCATTCACTTTTCAAAATGTCATTCCTATCAACAACACAAAGCCTCTGAACCTCAATCGTTACTGCAAACCACTTACACTGTTGACTACCATTGTTTTCTTGACCCTAATCTGACCTAATCAAGCTCGCAGAGCCGCACCCTGGTGACGGGCATTTGATATCCGGGCTTTGATCCAGCTCCTACGTCCCTTTTTTTTGGGTAGCTATGGTGAGGGATTGATCTGCTGCGCGCCTCAATAAGTGCTTTGTTGATAGATACAAGGTGCTGTTCAAACGAAAACCCGTTCAGCACTTGACTCGCCCGAGCATTTCGAATGAGGACGA
>JAABVA010004383.1_pt1 | contig 13063 bp, 13 predicted proteins | sample 5560331 | NCBI WGS metagenome assembly JAABVA01 (sample SAMN12812661, study PRJNA571458) | rock metagenome | isolation source: Antarctica rocks | place: Antarctica: Victoria Land, Mt New Zealand sud | collected 2016-01-07
ATCTGTTGGTCGCTACTAACAGACAGATGATCTCGGCAGCCAGCGCGAAAGGTGGGGAGGTGGTGCAGGACACGCCCCAGACGGGGCGGGGCTGAGGCCCAGCGTCAGGAGGGGACCGATCACCAGACGCGTCACACCAGCGTCACGAATGTGCGAAAGTCCACTGATGTGAAGGCGTCACGTCCGGGTGTCATGGGCTTGCCGAAGGCACATTGCTCGAGGCCGCGTATGTAGCCGATGGCGAACAGTCGACCGAGGGTGCCGTATGCGGGCCGGTCGTTGTCCTCGCCGTACATGGTCGGCACGTGGTCCGGCCGCATCGGACCGGAGAAATCGACTTCGGCATAGGCGCGCATGCATGCGGGCAGGTCCGTCTGGCCCTCGTCGTGAAAAGTTTCCTGGAAGTCATCGACTGTTCCGCGTACGTCTCGAAAGTGCACAAACTTGATCTGACCCAAGGTTCCGAACTCCCTGATCAGATCCGGTAGATTATGCTCCATGAGTGCGAAGTTGCCCTGGCAGAACGTGATGCCGTTGCTTGCTGAAGGCCTCAGCGACATCAGTCGCCGGTACGCTTCCGGCGATCGCATGATCCGGGGGACGTTGCGGTCCTCAGTGCGGGGCGGGTCGTCTGGGTGCATCCCCAGGACGACCCCGGCTTCCTCCGCAACGGGGATCACCGCGTCCAGGAAGTACTGCAGCGCGTCCCAGAGCTGGGCTTCCGTGACCTGGCCTGGTTCTGCCAGCGGCGGCATCGACGCCGACTCTGCAATCCGGAACCCGGTCACGAGCGCGCCCCCGCGGCCGATGATGTCGACGTCTGTTCGGCCCCAGCTGGAGATGGCCATCCAGTTGTAACAGAGCGTGTGAATGCCCAGGAGACCCATGGCGCTTACCTGAGTGATGACATTGTCGATCTGTTCGTCGCGGCCGGGCAACCCAAGGCGGACCTGGTCCAGGGGCGCCGTGTCCTCAATCGCGACCACCTTGAGGCCGTGCTCGGCGAAGATGCCTACGTCACGCCTGATGGCCGCTTCTCCCCATGGAACGTCGTCAGCGCTAGCCCCGGAGAATCCTTTCTTGCCGACCGATGCGAACATGCGCTGATCCTGTTCGGCTCCGTTCAGGAGAGCGACCACATTCTCGACGCCACATTGCTTGAGCAGGTTCCACAGCGGCTCCGGCCGGGGGGACAGCATTTCGCTGAGTTGAATCACGAAATGTCACCTTTCGATGGGTCAGCGGAGTTTGGCGAGTCGGACTTCTCGTTGCCCGGCTCATGTGTGTTCGGCAGCGGGGCGGCGATCCGTGCGAGCAACCCGCCGTCGACGCGGATCTCAGCGCCGGTGACGAAGCTGGCTCGGGGGCTGGTCAAGAACGAGACCACCTCGCCCACTTCTGAGGGCTTGGCAATTCGGCCGAGCGCGTGGGCTGTGCCCCACGTCGCGAGCACCCGCTCGGCACCGTCCGGCGAGCCGTCACTGAAGAGCGCAGCCGAATTGCGGAGCATGGGGGTGTCAACAGAACCGGGGCTGACAGAATTGACCCGCACTCCGAACTGCGCTTCGTCCACCGCCATGGCCCGCGTCAGAGCGACAAGCGCTCCTTTGCTGGCGGTGTACGCGGCGACCTGGTTCTGGGTCGCCGTAGCCTGTGCGGAAGAGATGATCACCATGCTGCCGGCCGGGCTTTGTCGAAGCTGCGGCAAAGCGGAGCGCGCGGCGAGGAACACTCCTTTGACATTGACGTCGAACACCTCGTCCCACGTTTCCTCGGAAGTTGACGGGACATCGCCGTATCGTTGAATGCCGGCGGAGGTGACCAGCGTGTCAAGGCGCCCGTAGAGCGCCAGGGCTAGCTCAACAGCCGACTGGCCGGTCCTCGGGTCATCGATCGGTCCCCAGACGGCTGCTGCCCGTCCCCCGTCATCGGTGACCTCCTTGGCGACTTCCACCGCCAGCTCCTGGCTCTGCCCGTGAATGACCACCGCCGACCCCTGCCGGGCCAGCTCAAGCACCACGCCTTTCCCGATTCCCTGGGAACCGCCGGTGACTAGAGCAACTCGTCCGTAGTGCTCGCCCATCATGTGCTCCCGTCTTCGAGGCTGACGCTAATTGGAAGGTCGACGCTTGCGTTCTGGCCAAGACGCAGCACGCTTCGACGACCGGGCCCACTTGTTTGCATGCTCGCTGGCTCGATGGCGATCGCTCGCGCGCGGCCATACCAGGGGAATGTCTGGGTGGCGTTGAGTTCCTGCCACAGCCACGCGTATGGAAGGTGCTCACCGTCCCATTCGATTCTGATCGTCAGTCCCAGGTCGACGTTGGTGATAGATGCCCAGTACTCGGAGAAATCGCCAAGCCATCCGAACAACTCACGTGACGTGCCTGGGGTAGGGACCTGTCGCAGGTCGATGCGTTCCCCGGAGCGGCGGATCGCCCACGGCCAACGGTGTTCGGAACCCGGTTCAAAGATCGTGCTGGAGTCAGAGTCGCTGGTGAACCGGCGGGCCCCGGTGTCGATTCTGCAGTCGCCGGCCAAGAAGGACCCGCCGAGGGCGGGATGACTCGAGTAGTCGAACTCCAGCGGGGTGTTGCTGAGATTGGTCAGCGTGTCAACGATGCGAAGCTCTCGTCCGTGCAGCGCGATGTCTCTGCTGATGCGAACTGGAACGGAGAACAGCTCCACCTCGAGGCGGGCCCGGCTAGAGGTCACCTCCTCGACGGCCCACGGCACCACCGAGGCTTCGCCGTGGAAGGCCACCGGGGCGCCGTGAACCGAACGCGGATCGCCGGCGTTCGGGCACAGTGTCTGCCAGCCGCCCCGGTACTGCTCCAGCCACCCGGCAACCGGGTCGAACGTCGAGGCGGCCTGGCCGCCACGGATGGCGTCCGCCCGCTCACGCCACGGGGAGCGAAACAGCACGTCCACTGCGGTGCGGCGGTCTACGATGGAGAGGACGTCTGCACCACGGCCCGCATCCACCGTCACCACTAGTTCGCGACTGGCAAACTCTATGGTTCGCATTGTCATCCGGCGAACGGCCGCACGGGGACGCCACGGGTGTTCGTACTAACTGCGAAGACAGATCCGGCGAGAGGTTGCGCATCAAGGTCCGCTACAGAGATGTCAGCCGAGGCGGAGGTGATGTACAAGGTTCCGTCCTCGGAGAAGGCGCAACTGGACGGTTTCTCAACGGGCATGGGGACGCGAGCGAGCAAGTGCCCCGAAGGGCTGTACCGCCGCACTTCGTATCCGCCCCAGACGGCTACCCACAAGCAGCCGTCCATGTCGACCGCCAACCCGTCAGGCAGTCCCGATTCCACGGTGCACAGCTGCGTGAACTCACCGAGCTCACCCTCCGCCCCCCGGTAGGGGGCACTGAGGAGCTGGTTCGTCATGCTGTCCGCCAGGTACATGACGGTGTCCTCGGCGTTCCAACCGAGACCGTTCGGAAGGGAGAATCCGCTGGCCATGACCTTGCTCGGGGCGCGCCCGTCCCAGCGGTGCAGGGCACCCACTCCGGGAACGAACTCGGTGTGTGTGCTTCCGGCCCACAGCCGGCCGTGCGAGTCGCACTTCGCGTCATTCATCCGTCGATGCGGCTCAGGTAGAACAGGGTCCAACAGTTGAAGCTCGCCGGCTGCGAAGAGCCCCAACCCGTCGGACACAGCGACAGCGAAACCCTCATCCCGGGCACGCGGCGCGGCGGCGCCCAGGAGGGTACCCATGGACCATCGCGCCTGTTCGCCCGTGGCGAGGTCATTCTCGAAGAGGAGGCCGTTGTTGATGTCGACCCAGCAGAGCCGCCCGGTGCGCTGATCCCAAACTGGGCCCTCCCCGACCGTCGCCTGGGCACGAATCACGACGTCGGGTGGCGGCAGAACGTCAACAGATGCCACTGGTGGTTCCTTTCTGTCCTTGGCCGCACGGTGGCGGCACGTCACAGAACTCCATACGTTGCGAAAGCCTCGGTTGTGCTCATTCCCTGCTCAATCGCTTCGCGCACCACGTTCTCCGCGCCGGCTTTCACGGCAGCAAGCTCGAGAACTTCGTCCTCGAGTTCGGCAGGCACGACGAGAACGCCGTCGCGGTCTCCGACGACAAGGTCCCCGGGCACAATGCGGACGCCGTCGATTTCGACCGGCACGCCGTAGTCGAGTACCGATCCACGAATTCCGGAGTCCTGACCGTAACCCCCGCGGCTGAACACGGGGAAGTTCTGCTCCAAAACCTTGTCGGTGTCTCGGTGGTAGCCGTCGATGACAGCGCCAGCAGCTCCGCGCGTCCGGGCCGCGGTGGTCATGATCTCTCCCCACGCCGCACAGTCGAGCCGACCGCGACGCGAGAGATAGACGTCGCCCGGCTGCAGCGCATCCAAAGCCTCTGTCAGCCGCCCGAATGGCTTAGCCTGCGCACCGAACACATCACCGACCAGAACCGGCATGGCGCGACCGACGACCATCATTGACGGCAGCATGGGTTGCACTGCAGCGGGGAGGAACTGGTGTACGCGGCCGAGGGAATCCAGCACGTCCCCCAGCACCGGGGTATAGAGCGACCCCGTCACGAGTTCGAACCGTTCACTGTCGTTGTGCGGTATCACGGTCACCTTTCCTATCTGGAGACACTGCGGCCAACCGGGGAGGTCACGTCGAGGTTGACGCGCGATTCGATCGCCAGACGTTGACGAGCACCGCGATGAGGACGACGGCTCCTCTGACCACCTGCTGCGCGTAGGGGTTCACACCCAAGAGGACCATTCCGTTGAGAAGTACTGCGATGAAGAGGACACCAATCAGCGTGCCGAGGATGGTCCCTTTGCCGCCGGCAAGCGCGGCACCGCCGATGATGGCGGCAGCGATCGCATCGAACTCCAGGCCGTTGGCGATGGTGCCGTTTCCCGAAGACAGCTGGGCAGATTGGAGTAGCCCAGTAACGGCGGCAGTAAGCGCAGATATCACCATGACCGCGATCCGGATCGTGCGAATGTTGATACCTGAAAGTTCAGCGGACTTCGCATTACCGCCGACGGCGTAGATGGACCGACCGAACACTGTCTTCCGCGCCACCACAGCAATGACAACGAAGACAATGAGGAGAAAGATTGCCGGCACAGGAATGATCCCCGCCACCTTACCGCTACCCCAGTAGAAGAACTCGCCGGAGTCGATGGGGATCGGGAAGGTGTTGGTGATCAGCATGGCGACGCCACGCAGTGCAAGGTACAACGCGAGGGTGGCGATAAAAGTTGGCACACCGAAGAAGGCCCGAATCCACCCTCCGAAGGCCCCGATGGCGGCGGCGGCAATCAGGACGACGACGCATGACACCCACATCGGCCATCCGAAGTTGACGACCAATACTCCGAGCAGAGCGGAGGACAAGGCCGCCAGGGAACCCACGGAAATGTCGATCTCACCGGCCACAATGACGAGCGTCATGGCGAACGCGACAATTCCGAAGAACGCGGCCTGTTGGAGGATGTTCAACTGGTTGGATGGTGTCAGAAAGTTCGGTGCACGGAAGGCGAGGACGACGTACAGCAATACCAGCACTGCGGCCAGGCCCATGCCCTCCCATGAGCTGATGCGTGTCAACACACCGCTCCCCAGGGGACGCTGACGCCGACTTGAATTTTCGTCTTCTCCACTCAGGTAAGCAGCTTTGGTCATTCTCAGATCCGTTCCTTCATCGCCAGTGCAAGCAGTTTCTCTGTGGTGGCTTCTGAGCCCACAACCTCATCTGTTATGCGGCCCTGCCGGAGAACCAGGACCCGGTCGCACACCGCTGATAGCTCCTCGAGCTCAGAGGATACGAAAATCGAGGAGACCCCGGCTTTGGCCAGTTGCCGGATGAGCTCATATATCTGGCCTTTTGCGTGTACGTCGATCCCTCGGGTCGGCTCGTCGAGTAGCAGCACAGACATGTGGGCCGCAAGGAGTCTGCCGATGACGGCTTTCTGCTGGTTTCCGCCGGACAGTGTGCCGATCTCCTGTTCGGTGGACGACGCGACTATGGAGAGCGTCCGCAGCGCGTCCCCGGAGATGGTTGCCTCAAGCGGCGGCTTGATCCAGAAGCGAGGCAGCACTCGACCACGCGCCGAGAGCAGGACGTTTTCTCCAACGCCGAGCAGAGGCACAATGCCCGCACCCTTGCGATCCTCGGGAGTGAGCCCGACTCCATTGGCCAGCATCCTGTGGGGGCGGCGGCGGCCAAGGTGTGCACCTCGGACAATGACGTCCCCCTGGGCGCTCCGCAGGCCGTAGATTGCTTCAAGCAACTCGGTTCGTCCCGAGCCCAACAGCCCCGCGACACCCAACACTTCGCCTTCGTGCAGGTCGAACGAAACTCCGCTCAGGACACCTGGTACGGCCAGTTCCCGCACAGACAGCACCACCTCATGCTCCCGACGGTCGCGATGCTCGATCTCGGCTGCCACCTTTCCGCCTTCACCAGCAATCAGCGAGGCGACTCTTTCGACACTGGCCTCTCCGACTCCAAGCGTCTGGACCTCACGACCGTCGCGCAGCACGGTCAGTGTGTCGGCGACGAGAGGAATCTCCTTCATCCGATGCGAAACGTAGATAACCGCTACCCCTTGGTCGGCAAGGCGTCGGATCAGGGCGAGCAAGGCCTCAACCTCGTGCGAATGGAGCGCGCTCGTCGGCTCGTCCAAGATCAGCACCCGAGGCTCGTCCAACAGCGCCTTGGCGATCTCGACCAGCTGCTGCTGCGCCAGAGGGAGGCGCCCGGCTTCCATCCACAGTGGCAGCGGCTCACCAAGCATTTCGATGGCCTGACGAGCGTGGCCTGCGAGGGCGGTGGAATCTATGAAACCAAAGCCAGCCTCTCTCTTTGGCCAGCGGCCGAGGGTAATGTTTTCCGCCACCGAAAGGCCAGGCACAAGACTGAGCTCCTGGTGAACAACTGCGATGCCATCCGCACGGGCATCTCCCGGACCGCTCCAGCGCACGTCCTCGCCCGCAACCCGCACGCTCCCATGCCCCACGTCTGGGTGCTGCGAACCGGAGATGATATTGACTAGCGTCGACTTGCCGGCTCCATTCTTGCCCAGCAGCGCCCGTACCTCTCCTGACCGCAGGCTCAGACTGACGTCCGCGAGTGCCTGCACCGAGCCGTAGGTCTTGCTGACGGAGACACACTCCAAGATGGGGGGAGCCAGAGTTTTCACAACAACATTCCTTCGTTCGTCGGGCCGCTCCACTGAGTGGGACCGCGGGGACCGAAGACTGCTCCCTTCCGGCGGCGGCCCGTCAATCGGCTACTTACCCAGGAACTTGTTCACCGCGGCTGGATCATCCCGCAAGTAGGTGATTCCGGGTATCTGGATCTCCAGAGGCGAGTTCGGCTTGCCGGCAACCGCGTTCTTAGCCTCCTCGTAGGCGTGCTCTGCCGTCGCCTTCGGGTCTTGGCCCGTCGTCGCCTGGAGAATATTGTTTGAGTCCAAAAGGAAGCCGGCCAGCTGCTCGGAAATATCAGTGCCAAAGACTGGAACCACCTTTCCAGCCTGCTTGACAGCGGTCACTTCGCCCACGGTCCCTCCCTCATTGGCCGCCCAGAGGAGGTTGATCTTGGGATTCGCGGAGAGCATGTTCGTCGCGACCGGAGTGGCCTTGTCTGCGAGGAAGCCCTCCTGATCCGCTGCATAGTCAGCCTTTACGCCCGCATCCGCGAGAGCCTTCTTGAAACCAGTCTTGCGGAGTTTGCACGTCTCAGCCGCTGAATCGCAGTTGAGGATGCCGATAGTCGCTGAACCACCAAGTTTTGCCTTGATGTATTTCGCCGCCGCCTCGCCCGTTGCAGTCCCAAGGGCCGTGTTGTTGGACTGGACGACTCCCTTGACGACCGCTGGGTCCGTGGCTTCGGCAGTGCAGTTGCCGTAGCAGATCAGCGGTATGTTGGCGTTGGTAATGGACTTCATCGTCGCCAAGGACCCGGCGACCGTAACGGGCTGCATCAGGATTGCGTCCACTTGACGCTGAATCATGTTTTGGGCCGCCGCTGCCTCAGTCCCTGCGTCATTGTTCGAGTTGGCCGCAATAACCGTGCCGCCGTCTGCCTTCACCGCAGCTTCGAGGCCGGACTGGATCCCCTTGAAGTACTGGTCGCCCTGCAACATGATGACGCCGATGTTGAGTGCCTTGCCACTCTTCGCAGCGCCTGCTGGCGCGCTCGGGGACTTGGCTGCCGACCCGCAGGCCGAAACCCCAACAAGGACGACCGCGCTAGCGGCGAGTGCAACGAATCTGCGTTTCATCCCAAAGCCTCTCTTGACCGGGGCACCTTGCTCCTTGCATGCTTGCATACAGGAGTGCCCGATGGGAAGATGCGTCGTGGACCTTTTTCCCCCAGCCCCCCGCCCGACCGTCGAGACCGGCGTCGCCAAGCTGGCCCGAGTCGCCCGGCCTGCACGCACCGAGCGCGCCTCAGATCGGGTCAACGACGAGATCTCGTCTGCGATCCGGGACATGCGCCTGGCGCCAGGTGCCGTGTTGTCCGAGACGGAGCTGGCACTGCAGCTAGGGGTCAGTCGAACGCCCCTGAGGGAGGCGATCGCGAGGCTGGTTGACCTCGGTCTCCTGACTGTCGTCTCGCAGGTCGGAACCAGGGTCTCGCTCATCGACCTCGCCGAGGTAGAGGAGGCGTGTTTCATCCGGTGTGCCCTGGAAACGGCGGTGTTTCGGAGGGCCTGCGAGACCGGCGCACGAGATGTCAACGTCCTACGCCAGATCCTCGTGCGCCAGGAGATCGCGGTGGCGACCCAAGACGTGGAAGCGTTCTTCGCCTCCGACGAAGACCTACACCAGGAGATCTTCCGGCTAGGAGGACACCCGGATGCATGGACGGTGGTTCGACGCTCCAAGCTGCAGCTCGACCGCCTTCGCCGTCTGATTATTCCCGGGGCCATCGCCTCACGCGACCTCATCGAGGAGCACTCCCGGATCGTCGACCTCCTCGAAGCTGGAGACGTTGAAGCAGGCGTACGCCTCCTAACCGACCACTCGGGTCATGTCCTGAGACAGGCGCCAGATGTCCGCACCCGATACCCCGAGTACTTCACTGCCTGATCGACGACGTGGCGCTGTGTCCGCGTGCCGCTGGTCTACCTCGACCGGTACTGGGTCGAAGAGGGCCAGGTCTGCGACGACATCCTCCGCCGTCGCGCAGCCTCCGCGCCGCCGTCGACGAGGCACGCCTGCCGGCAGCGCGGCGCGAGCACTTCCCCGGCGAGGACTACCGCGAGCAGCGCGCCGCAGCCGAAACGTCCCGCCGCCAGTGGACGTCCGTCATTACCGGATGCGGGAACCAGTATGTCGACGACCATCGGCCGCCTGCTCGGTGCCCTCCTGACGCTCGCTGACCAGCCACTGCGCATCGCTCTGGCCGCACCGACCGGTAAAGCCGCCGAGGCGCATCGTTGATGGCGTCACCCGCCCTTCGCTTCGGAGTGGCACGATTCAGTCGAGATCTGGATGCTGTGCCCTCAGGGAACGCACAGCGAGACTCATTGCCGCGCTGAAGAGACTGCCTGCGTGTGACTCCATTCCCGAGGTACCGGCTATCACACTCGGCGTCGACCGCTTGAAGCGATCCTCCTCATGGCCGGGCAGCGCCGAATGGTTGCGCGTTCCACTCTGTCCGGCAGATCCGTGCGGTGCGTTACGCGGGTGGGCAGCCGCGTCAGCGACTCCAGGGGTCTTCTGGTCGTCGTCCTGGTCGGAATCCGAAGTGTTCAACCATGGCGACCGCTTCGGGGAAGTGGTCGGCTAGTGCCTCGGGCACATGGGCGTCGCTGCCGAACGTCACCGTGCGTCCGCCTTCCTCGCTCCACCACTGGGGGATCCACGGCTGGAGCCGGCGCGTGTTCATCTCCAAGGAGAGTCCCGCGGAGGCGATGGTGCGCATGGCCTCACGAAAGCCGCCCTCGAATCGTCTGGGATCGAAGGGGCCGGCGTCCTCTGTCGGCCAGGAACGGATCGCGTAGTCGATGTGGGTGAACGTCTCGAAGGCGTCCGAACCAGCCAGCATCCGCGGGATCTCGGCCAGGTACGCCCAGATGACCTTGTCGGGTGGCCAAAGGCGGTACAACGTGGTCGGTTCGCTGCGGTCCTCACCGTTGGGCAGGGTGTGCAGCGACCCGTTGACCCGGTCCAGCTCGGACAGGTCGAGCAACAGCGCCGCGTGCGCGTCCCACAGGTGGGGTTGGCCGTACTCCACGCCAGTGAGGATGCGCAGGTCAGGAAAGTTCGTCGGCACCGCTCGATGGAGTCCAGGTATCCGGCTACGTCCAAGCGTGGAGGCTTGAGGATCCCGTCCGGGCCGATGAGCGCGCGGAGGTGATAGACCACGTCCTCCGGCTCCGCGCGCCATCGGTCATCGAGGTCCGGGTGCTCGGTGAAAACCACCGCCGGTAGCCCGATCTTCACAGCACGTGAGCAGGTCCGTTCCATCGTCCCCTTTGCGGAGGACGTGGGACCTCCCGTGTCCCAGGACCATTCGCTGTGAACGTGACTGTCAGCAGGAAGGGTCACCGGCCGATGGTCCCATCTGTGCTCGGACGCCTACCAGCCGAGTATTCGAGCTCGACCGCGTCGAAGCGCGCTCATCAGCAGCAGACGTATCCGACGAGAGGCGAAGTAGCCAACACCTGCACGCATGTCCGGACGTTGCAAGGGGTTCGTTTGTCCGCGGTGACACACCGTGAGGCCGCTCGATGAGCGTGATTCGTGACTGGGTGGTCGGGCCAGGGGAACGCGTACCCGGAAGCGCCGCCTTCGCAGAGCCGGGCGTACCGTAAAAGCTCTCGGACGATGCCAGCGTTTCCCATCGCCCACCCGGCCCGCGGCTCGAGCTCGCTTGGGATCGCGCGGTGCTCATGGTTCAACCAGCGCACCCCGGAGTCATCTACGGTTGCGCGTGCGGCGAGGTCGTGAACCAGCGTATCCGCGAAACCGAGTCGTCTCCCCGCTCGACGATGCGGTCGCACGCGAGCGCCAGGACGCCGGCAGTCCCGCAGCACCGACCGTTGTTGTCCCAGAATCCGGGTCTCATACGACGGGGAGCCCGGAGTGCCGAATCGTGTTCCAGCAGCGGTCACCGAGGGCGGTCCACTTCTGATCTCCGGTGATCCTGGCGAGCAGCCTAAAGACCTGGGCGTCACCAGCAGGACCGTTGCACCAGCCGTAGCTGTAACGCTCGATCAGTTCAGGTCGGTGCGGCGGGTCGAAGTGCGGGACGAGGAAGCCGTCCGGACCCGCCTCGTTGCGTCCGACCACGTCAGCAGCTCCTGCCAAAGCCATGTCGGCCAAGTCATCTTGGCCGGCAGCATCACCGACTGCTGCCAGTGCGTACACGATCCCCAGGGTGCCATGCGCGATGTGGTGTGATCGTGGCGGCGAGGGGCGCTCTGCCCAGTTGACGCCCCATGGCGTCGGGTCAGCGGTGGTGAGGTATGGCGTCACGGCCGTCACGGCCGAGTCGACCTCGCCCGCGTGCAGTGCGCCGAGGCCGATCCCGGCATTGCCCACGAACAACTCGAACATGTCGTTCCAGCGCTCCCCATCGAAGCGCTCCCAGATCCGGCCCAGCGCCCGGTCGGCGGCCGCGCCGTCGCCTCGCCCAGCGCACGCAGGGCGACCGCGACCCCTGCCAGCCCGACTAGTACACCGAGCAATCCTTGAGGCTGTCAACCATGTCGGTCAGTGCGTCGGTTGCACGCGCGATGACCCGGCCGTGGCGGTCATCTCCGAAGTGCACTTGCGCCTCCCTTAGTGGTCAGGGGCGGAAGTTCCTCGGGGGTCCGGCTGCTCGGGGCTGGCGGAGTCGGTGCCTGGGGGCTGTTCTCGACTGTCGAGTCGTTCGAGCAGGTCGGCGAGGTCGTTGGCGGTGAAGTTCCACTTGAATGGCCGAGCAGCGTCGTGGTACCGGGCTTCGAAGTCGCTCAGACGCTTCTCGACCACTGCCAGGTCGGTGAAGTCGTTGGGAGAGAGCACCTTACGCGTGATAATGGAGAAGTAGACCTCCACCTGGTTCAACCATGAGGGGTGTACAGGGGTGTGCACCATGACCGCGTTCGAGAACCTCTCCGCGAGCCGGTCGATGGCGTTCCGCCCGCGGTGGGAGGAGCCGTTGTCTACCACCCAGAACACCCGCTTGGCCGAGGCGTAGGGCTCTTGGGTCATGACCCAGGACGACACCCGGGGCGCACTGTCACACCCAACCGACAGAATCAGCCCTTGAGCCCGCCCGAACAGCGGTCACGGCCCCCAACAAGGCCCCCGTAAAAGATCGAGGTTGACAGAGTTTGACGACTGCGGCCAATCTGGTAAGCGCGCCGAATTCGGGGCCGAGCCAGGAGGTTGTTGATGACTACGTCAGCTGGGGCCGAGCAGCCGAACGAGGAGAGCGTGCTCTCTGGTCTGGACTCCGCCGCCACGACGTCCTTCTACTATTATCTGGCGTTGCTCGCGTGTGTCGGTGGGTTCCTGTTCGGGTACGACACCGCCGTCATCGGCTCGGTGTTGGACTTCATTCCCTACCGCCTGGGTAGTTTCGCGACTGGTTACCTGGTGGCGGGAGCGTCGCTCGGCGCGGCGGTGGGAGCCCTGGGGGCTGGGTTTTTGACTGACCGTTACGGACGGAAATCCTTGCTTATAGCCGATGCCGCCATCTTTGCGCTGGGAGCGATCCTGTCGGCGGTGACCATCAATGCCGGCATGCTCCTCAGCGCCCGCACCCTCATCGGGGTCGCGGTCGGGGCAGACTCCGCGATTGCCACCGCGTACATCGCAGAGTTCGCGCCTGCGGGTCGGCGAGGCCAGCTCAGCATCATCCAGCAATGGATGATCACGGTGGGGATCTTCGTCTCCTACCTCCTCGCCTTGCTGGTTTTCAAGGTGGCGCCGAAGTCGGCGTACGGGGCCGACTGGAGGATCATCCTCGGCTTGGGCGCGCTCCCGGCGCTGCTCGCGCTCGTGCTACGGGCCCGGATGCCGGAATCCCCAAGATGGTTGATGCTCCAGGGGCGTTTCGCCGATAC
>JAABVA010004384.1_pt1 | contig 13063 bp, 14 predicted proteins | sample 5560331 | NCBI WGS metagenome assembly JAABVA01 (sample SAMN12812661, study PRJNA571458) | rock metagenome | isolation source: Antarctica rocks | place: Antarctica: Victoria Land, Mt New Zealand sud | collected 2016-01-07
AATTCCGCGCTCAGGAACCGGTTGCAGGTCGCGACCTCCCGAGGTTCGGGCAGATTGGCCGGCGGCACGCACCGCACGGCGTTGACGATGCGGGTGTCATGCAGCACCAGCCCGTCATCCGGCTCCGCCCGGTAAGTCCCCGACGCGAACCCGAACTCCAGCAGCGTCGCGTACAACAGCATCCCCGCATGATCGCCGGTGAACGGCCGCCCGGTGCGGTTGGCCCCCTTAACTCCCGGCGCCATGCCGACCACCAGCAGCTTCGCGCTCTCTGGCCCGAAGCTCGGCACCGGCCCGTTGAACCACCCAGGGTTGGCCGCCCGGTTCGCCGCCCGGTACGCCACCAGCCTCGGGCAAAGCGGGCAATCATGCGGCGGCGTCTCGATCCGCGCGATGTCAGGCGGCATCGGGATCGGCGTGCGGCTCGGCCGGCGTCTGGCGCGCCGGCGGGCGATTGGCGCGCGGCTCGGTCTGACGCCGGGTGAACTCCGGCGCGATGTCGGCGAGGTCGACGAACTGGTCCGCCTGCCGCCGCAGCTCGTCCGCCGCCATCGGCGGGTTGGTCCTGATGGAGGAGATCACCGAAACCCGTACCCCCCGGCGCTGCACCGCCTCCACCAGCCGGCGGAAATCGCTGTCGCCGCTGAACAGCACGGCGTGATCGATCTTGTCCGCCAGGTCGAGCATGTCCACCGCCAGCTCGACATCCATGTTGCCCTTCACCCGGCGGCGCCCGGCGGCATCGGTAAATTCACGCGCCGGCTTGGTCACCAGGGTGTAGCCGTTATAGGCCAGCCAATCCGTCAGCGGCTTCAGCGGCGAATACTCCTCGGTCTCCAGCACGGCCGAGTAGTAATATGCCCGCAGAATGTTCGTCCTGGACCGGAAGAAGCCGAGCAGGTTGCGGTAATCGACATCGAAGCCGAGATTGCGCGAGGCCGAATAAAGATTGGCCCCGTCGATAAACAGCGCCGTGCGTTCGGTGGACAAGAAATGCATTACGACCTTCCAGGATGCGATGCGGACAAACAGGCGGTCCGGGGCGCGTTCGTCATAATGGCTCCGGCCCATCGCCGAAAGGTCAAAGCCGCATGCGGACCATCCTGATCGCGGTCGGCGCCAACCTGCCGGGACCGGGCGGGGCCGAACCCCTCGTCACCTGCCGCGCGGCGGTCGAGGCGTTGCGCGGCCTGCCCGGCCTGCGCGTGGTCGCGGTCTCGCGCTGGTATCGCACCGCGCCGGTCCCGCCCTCCGGCCAGCCGGATTACCTCAACGGCCTCGCGCGCCTGGCCGGCGAGGCGGACCCGGCCACCTTGCTGGCCCGCCTCCAATCCATCGAGCATGCCGCCGGCCGCGCCCGGAGCGTCGCCAACGCCGCCCGCACGCTGGACCTCGACATCGTGGCCATGGACGACCTGCTGCGCGACGCGCCTGACCCGATCCTGCCGCACCCGCGCTGCCACCTCCGCCGCTTCGTGCTGCGTCCCTTGGCCGACGTGGCGCCGGATTGGGTGCATCCCCGCCTCCAAAAGCCGCTCGCCGATCTCCTCGCGGAGTTGCCGGCGTGATCGAAATCGATGCGGCTTGTTTTGTTCGGGGCATTTGCCTATTTTACAGGCCCAACCAAACTTGAACCGAAGAGAGGACGCACATGGCTCGCGTCACCGTCGAAGATTGCGTCCAGCGTATCCCGAACCGCTTCGAGCTGGTCCTGCTGGCCGCCCAGCGCGCCCGCAACCTCAGCCGGGGCGAGGAACTCACCATCGATCGCGACGACGACAAGAACCCCGTCGTGGCGCTGCGTGAGATTGCCGAGGAGACCATCCCACTGGAGAAGCTGGAGCAGGATTTGGTGAAGTCGCTGTCCCGCTCGCCGGAGCCGGAGCCGGCCGACGAGGAGGTGCTCGACCTCATCCCGACCGACCAGAACATCTTCGGCCTGCAAGACATCAGCGCCGAGGAGGAGGCTGCATCCCTGCCCGTCGAGGGCGAGGACATGTCCCCCGAGGACCTCGAAGCCGCCATCGTGGCCGAGCTTGGCGGCCGCGGCCGTCGGTAACATCCAGTGATGCGCGGCACACCTTGGGATAGGCGTGCCGCGCCGCTGATGCTGCCCGACGGGCTGGTCTCCGTCGCCGACCAGGACATCGCCTTCTCGGCCGAAGCCGCCGCGCTGGTCGCCAAGGTCCGCGCTTACGATCCAAAAGCCGATTGCGGCCACATCCAGGCCGCGTTCGAGATGGCGGAGCGTGCCCATCGCGGCCAGTTGCGCGACGCCGGCGACCCCTACATCACCCACCCGCTCGCGGTCGCGTCCATTCTGGCCGGCTACCGACTCGACAGCGCCTCGATCGTCACCGCCCTGCTGCACGACGTGGTTGAGGACACCAGCGTCTCGCGCGCCGAGCTGGAGCGCCGCTTCGGCCCCGAGATCGCCGGCCTGGTGGATGGCGTCACCAAGCTGACCAAGCTTGAACTCCGCTCCGACCGGACCAAGCAGGCGGAGAATTTCCGCAAGCTGGTGCTGGCGATGAGCCGCGACATCCGCGTGCTCCTGGTCAAGCTGGCCGACCGCTTGCACAACATGCGGACGCTGCGTTTCGTGGACGCGCCGGAGCGCCGCCAGCGGATCGCCGCCGAGACCATGGAGATCTACGCGCCGCTGGCCGAGCGCATCGGCATGGATTCGCTCAAGATCGAATTGCAGACGCTGGCCTTCGCGCAGCTTGAGACCGAGGCGTTCGAGACCATCCAGGCCCGCCTCAACTTCCTGCGCGGCCAGGGCGCCGACGTGATCGACGAGGTCGGCATCGAATTGAAGCGTGTCTGCGAGGAAGGCGGCGTGGAGGTCGAGGAGGTCACCGGCCGGGAGAAGTCCCCGTTCTCCATCTGGGAGAAGATGCAGCGCGGCAACGTGCAATTCGAGCAGCTCTCCGACATCATGGCGTTCCGCATCGTGGTGCCGACGCGGGCCGATTGCTACGCGGCGCTTGGCGCGGTGCATGCCGCCTACCCCGTGATCGCCGGGCGCTTCAAGGATTACATCTCCACGCCCAAGCCCAACGGCTACCAGAGCGTGCATACCGGCGTTACCCTGCGCCAGCCGCGCAACCAGAAGATCGAGGTGCAGATCCGCACCGCCGACATGCACCTAATCGCCGAGAACGGCGTGGCTTCCCATTGGCTCTACAAGCAGGCCGACGCGGCGGGGCAGGAGGCGACCAAGTTCCGCTGGGTGCAGGACCTGTTGGAGATTCTCGACAACTCGACGCCGGACGAGTTCCTCGAGAACACCAAGCTGGAGCTGTACAAGGACGAGGTCTTCTGCTTCACGCCCAAGGGCCAGTTGATCCAGCTTCCCCGGGGCGCGACCCCGGTCGATTTCGCCTACGCCGTCCACAGCCAGGTCGGCGACACCTGCGTCGGCGCCCGCGTCAACGGCAAGCTGCTGCCATTGCGCCACGAGTTGCAGAACGGCGACCAGGTCGAGATCATGACGGCGCGGGGCAACACCCTAAACCCGCAATGGGAACGCTTCGTCGTCACCGGCAAGGCGCGCGCCCGCATCCGCCGCTACGTTCAGCAGCAGCAGCGCCAGGAACATCGCGACAATGGCCGCGCCGCGCTGGCCAAGGCGTTCCGGCAGGAGGGGCTGGACGGCTCTGAGAAGACGCTGGAGCCGGTGCTTAAGGGCCTTAAGCAGGCGTCGCTGGATGATCTGTATGTGGCGGTTGGCAACGGCAATCTCGGCGCCAAGGAGGTGCTCGGCGCCACCTATCCCGAATTGCGCCAGGCCAACCGCGCGCCCCGCATGCTCCCGACCATGCCCAATCGCGGCACCCGGCCGGGCAGCAAGCATCTGCTGCCGATCAGCGGCCTCGTCTCCGGCATGGAGATCCATTACGCCGGCTGCTGCCATCCCATTCCGGGCGACCGCATCGTCGGCATCGTCGCCACCGGCAAGGGCGTCACCATCCACACCCGCCGCTGCCCGACGCTGGAGAGCTTCGCCGCGACCCCCGAGCGCTTTATCGATGTCGATTGGGAACCGTGGGCTTTCGAGGAGCAGGCCAAGGGGGAGGGGCCGACCGGCCGCGTCAGCGTCATCGCCGACAACGCGCCGACCGCGCTCGCCAACATCGCCAACGCCATCTCCAAGCAGGACGGCTCGGTAACCAATTTGCGGATTACCAACCGCCAGGCCGATTTCTTCGAGGTGATGGTGGATGTCGATGTGCGCGACCTCGGCCACCTTTCCCGCGTCATCGCCGGGTTGCGTGGAGCCAGCGGCGTGCATCAGGTCGAGCGGGCGCGGGGATAATTATATTACTATGATCCTCGGCGTCGGCTCCGACATCTGCGACATCCGCCGCATCGAGCAGGCGCTGACGCGCTTCGGCGACCGCTTCCTCGCCCGCGTGTTCACCGACGACGAACGCCGCCGCGCCGACCGCCGCAGCGGCACCAACCGCACCGGCACCTACGCCAAGCGCTTCGCCGCGAAGGAGGCGTGCTCCAAGGCGCTGGGCACCGGCTTCCGCAGGGGCGTGTTCATGTCCGATTTGCGCGTGACCAACCTGCCCTCCGGCCAGCCCACCCTGCGCCTCGAAGGAGGGGCCGCCGAACGCCTTGCCGAATTGACGCCACCCGGGATGGCGGCGCGGATCGACCTCACCATGACTGACGAATACCCCTACGCCTACGCCCAGGTCATCATCTCCGCCGATCCCGACGGCACGTCGCTTCCTTGACAGCGCCACCCCGCGTAGGCTTCATCCGCCCGCTTCGCCCGAGCGCCTCCCACAATCCCCCAACGATCTAGGCCCCATCGCATGGCCCGCGCCACCACGGTTAAACGCAGAACGGGCGGCCTTGCCGAGAACGTCAAGACGATCGTCTATGCCGGCCTGATCGCCGTCGGCATCCGCACCGTCGCGTTCGAGCCGTTCAACATCCCGTCCGGCTCGATGATCCCCACGCTGCTGGTGGGCGACTACCTGTTCGTCTCGAAATACAGCTACGGCTATTCCCGCTTCTCCATGCCGTTCTCGCCGCCGCTGTTCCAGGGCCGCATCTTCGGGCGCCTGCCCCATCGCGGCGACGTGGCGGTGTTCAAATACCCGCGCGACACCAGCATCGACTACATCAAGCGCATCATCGGCCTGCCCGGCGACCACATCCAAGTCACCGCCGGCCAGCTCTACATCAACAAGGTCCTGGTGCCGCGCGCGCTGGTGGGGGACTACGTCGCCGACGACAACGGCATGCGGATGCTGGCGACGGAGTACCGGGAAAGCCTGCCGGACGGCCCCAAGCACGACATCCTGAAGGCGACCGACGAGGGTTTCGCGAACAACACGACCGAGTACGTCGTGCCCCCCGACCGCGTGTTCGCCATGGGCGACAACCGCGACAACAGCCAGGACAGCCGCTTCATGGACTATGTCGGCTTCGTGCCGGTCGAGAACTTGGTTGGGCGCGCCGAGTTCATCTTCCTCTCCGTCGACGCCACCGCGCCGTTCTGGCAGTTCTGGGAATGGCCGTTCGAGATCCGCTGGTCCCGCCTGTTCTCAGGCATTACCTGAGCCAGCCCGCGCCCGTCGCGGAGCAGATACTCGGCCACCATTTCGTGCGGCCGGGCCTGCTGCGCGAGGCCATGACGCACCGCTCCGCCGCCCCCGGCCGGCGCAAGGGGCGGGTCAAAGGCGCCGGCTCCAACGAGCGGCTCGAATTCGTCGGCGACCGCGTGCTCGGCCTGCTCGTCGCGGAGTGGCTGGCCGAGCGCTTTCCGCACGAGCAGGAAGGCGGCCTCGGCCGCCGCCTCGCGCACTTGGTCTCACAACCCGTGCTCGCCGCCATCGCGGAGGCGGCCGGATTGCCCGACGCGCTCTCCGTCTCCCCCGGCGAAAGCCGCGCTGGGGTCCGCCAGCGCGCCACCGTCCTCGCCGACGCCATGGAGGCCGCCATCGGCGCGCTGTACCTCGATGGCGGCATCGAGGCCGCCCGCCGCTTCGTCCGCCGCGCCTGGGACTCGGCGATGGTGGCCCAGGCCGATCCGCCGCAGGACGCCAAGACCGGCCTTCAGGAATGGGCGCAGGCGCGCGGGCTCGATCTTCCCGAGTACAAGGTCGCCGCCCGCGAGGGTCCGCCGCATGACCCGGTGTTCCTCATCACCGTCGCCGTCGCGGACCACATGGGCGACGGCCGCGCCGGTTCCAAGCGCGCCGCCGAGCAGTTGGCGGCCGAGAACCTGCTGGGGAAGCTGAAATCGTGACACGCTGCGGTTTCGCCGCCATCGTGGGCGCGCCGAACGCCGGCAAGTCCACGCTGTTGAACCGCCTCACCGGCGCCAAGCTCTCCATCGTCAGCCCCAAGGCGCAGACCACCCGCTTCCGCGTGCTTGGCATCCTCATGCGGGGGACGAGCCAAATCCTCCTGGTCGACACGCCCGGCATCTTCCAGCCCAAGCGCAAGCTCGACCGCGCCATGGTCAACGCCGCCTGGACCGGCGCCGCCGACGCCGACCTCGTGCTGATGCTGGTGGACGCCAAGGCCCCGCTCACCGACGCGGTGCGCGGCATCGTCCGCAAGATCAAGCGCCGTGCCTGGCTGGTGCTGAACAAGACCGACCTCGTGCCGCCCGGGAAGCTGCTGCCGATCACGGCCGAGCTGACCCAGCTCGCCACCTTCGAGGAAACCTTCATGGTCAGCGCCTCGACCGGCGACGGCCTCGACGTGTTCATGGACAACCTCGCCACCGCGATGCCGGAAGGTCCGTTCCTCTACCCCGAGGACGATTTAACCGACCTCCCCGACCGCCTGCTCGCCGCCGAAGTCGTGCGCGAGCAGATCTTCATGCAGACCCACGAGGAGGTGCCATACGGCGCCACCGTGGAGACCGAGAGTTTCGTGGAGAAGCCGGACGGCTCGATCCGGATCGAAACCACCATCTACGTCGCCCGCTCCGGCCACAAGGCGATCCTAATCGGCGAGGGTGGCCAGCGCGTCAAGGAGATCGGCGTCCGTGCCCGCGCCCAACTCGGCCGGCTGCTGGAGCGCAAGGTGCATCTCTTCCTCAACGTGAAGCAGCGCGCCGGCTGGGACGAGGAGGGCGCCCGCCTGCGCGCCATCGGATTGGACGACGCGTCATGACACAACCGACCGGACAGCCTGCCATCCGCACCGTGGCGATGCCCGCCGACACCAACGCCAACGGCGACATCTTCGGCGGCTGGCTGCTGGCGCAGATGGACCTGGCCGGCGGCCTGGTCGCGATCCGCCGCGCCCAAGGCCGCGTGGCCACCATCGCCGTCGAGAGCATGAAATTCATCCGCCCGGTGGCCGTGGGCGACGAGGTCTCGCTCTACGCCACGATCCGCGGGATCGGTCGCACCTCGATCCACATCTTCATCGAGGCATGGGGGCGTCACCGCGACGAGACCGAGATGAAGAAGGTGACCGAGGCGATCTTCGTGTTCGTCGCCCTCGGCGAGGACCGCCGCCCCCGCCCGGTCCCGCCCGAGGCATGAGCGAGCCCGACTGGCTGCGCTGGACCCGCGAAATGCAGGCCATCGCGCAAACCGGCCTCGCCTTCGTGAAGGACCCCTACGACCGCGAGCGCTACGACATGCTGCGCGACCTCGCCTCCCGCATCATGGCCGCCCACACCGGCACGGCCCCCGAGCGCATCGACGCCCTGTTCGCGGGCGAAACCGGCTACGCCACCCCCAAGATCGACGTGCGCGGCGCGGCTTTCGACGCGCAGGGCCGCATCCTCATGGTCCGCGAGGTCATGGATTCCGGCCGCTGGACCTTGCCCGGAGGCTGGGCCGACGTGAACCTCACCGCCGCCGAGAACGTGGTGAAGGAGATGCGAGAAGAGTCCGGCTTCGAGGTCCGCGCCACCAAGCTCGCCGCCTGCTGGGACCGCGCCCGCCAAGGCCACGGCGCCTTCGCGTTCTCGACGCTCAAGCTGTTCTATCTTTGCGAGATCACCGGCGGTTCGGCGAGCGCCAGTCTGGAGACCTCCGAGGTGGCGTTTTTCGGGGAGCACGAGTTGCCGGACGATCTCTCGACCGGGCGCGTGTTACGACATCAGCTAATTCGAATGTTTGATCATTGGCGTAGACCTGGCATGCCGACCGATTTCGAGTGACCATTCGCAGTCCCGGTCTCGCCCACCTTCCCGGTTCACTCCCAGATTGTCGCGATCCCGTACGTCGCGAACACGGGATCAACGGTGACGAGAGTCGCATGCTCCAGCACAGCCTGAGCCATCAGCATGCGATCGAACGGATCGCGGTGGGGGCCGGGCAGGGACCCCGCGAAACTGCCATGCTCAAGCGTCAGTGACAGTTCATCAAATCGCAAACGCCTGACCGTTTGTGGCAGGGCACTAATTAGGCTCGCTGCTTCCGGCCATTTTCCGAGTCGATGCTTGGTGGCGATCTCCCAAGCAGCAACGGCGCTGACCAAGACAACGTCCGCCTTCCCGATTGCAGCTCTGGCGGCACCCGAAAGCTTTGGGCTGTCGATTGCCCACCAAACGAACGCATGAGTATCGAGCAGGAGCCTCACGTCACTCCCAGTCCGCAAGTTCCTCTTCAGTCAACGGCGCGAACAAATCGTCCGGAACAACAAGCCCCTTGAGCAATCCAGGGACACGCGGGCCGGTCGGCGCGACAGGCGTAAGGCGCACGAGCGGCTTACCGGCGCGCGCGATTACGATATCTTCGCCCGACGTGGCGCGTTCGATCAGCTTCGACAGGTTTGCCTTAGCCTCGTAGATATTGACCACTTCGCTCATCTGACTAACTTACCTGACCAACAAGTCGGGCGCAACTTCTGTCATGGAATGGGAAGCCCCCGCGATCGTGCTCGACGCCCGCCTCTACGGCGAGGGCGACGCCATCGCGGCGGTGATGACTGAGGCGCATGGCGTGCATCGCGGCCTCGCGCGCGGCGGCGCCTCCCGCGCCAAGGCGGCCACCTGGCAAGCCGGCAACCTCGTCCAGGTCCGCTGGATCGCCCGCCTCGCGGACCAACTCGGCAGTTTCACCGGCGAACTCGTCCATCCCACGGCGGCCCTTGTCATGGACGACGCCCTCGCCCTCGCCGCCCTGAGCGCCGCGTGCGCCGTCGCCGACGGCGCGCTCCCGGAGCGCGAGCCACACCCCCGCGTGTTCGACGGCCTGCTCGCCCTGGCCGCTAAGGCTCGCGCCGGCCATGCCAACCTCGCCGCACAAATCCGCTGGGAAGCCGTCCTGCTCGCCGACCTCGGTTACGGCCTGGACCTCGCCGCCTGCGCGCTGACCGGCGGGGCTGATGATCTCGCCTACGTCTCCCCCAAATCCGGCCGCGCCGTTTCCCGCGCCGCCGCCGCCGAGTGGGCGCCCCGCCTCATGCGCCTACCCCCCTTCATGCTGAACGACGAACCCGGCACGCCCGCCGACTGGCGCGACGGCCTGCGCCTCACCGGCCACTTCCTCGAACGCGACGCCTTCGGGCATCATCACCGCCCGCTGCCCGCCGCCCGCATCGCCCTCTATCACCGCGTGTCCGACCTCGCGGAGGAACCCGCCCCCCATGCCTGACGACCTAAGCGGCCTGACCCGTGACACCCACCTCGTCGACGCGCTGAGCGAGCGCTACCTCGCCTACGCTCTCTCGACCATCATGTCCCGCAGCCTGCCCGACGTGCGCGACGGGCTGAAGCCCGTGCATCGCCGCCTCGTGTTCGCCATGCACCAGTTGCGCCTTGACCCCACCGCCGGCTTCAAGAAATGCGCCCGCATCGTCGGCGATGTCATGGGCAAGTTTCACCCACACGGCGACGCCTCGATCTACGACGCCATGGTCCGCCTCGCCCAGACCTTCGCCGCCCGTTATCCGCTGGTCGAGGGCCAGGGCAATTTCGGCAACATCGACGGCGATAACGCCGCCGCCATGCGCTACACCGAAGCCCGCCTCACCGCAGTCGCCAAGGCGCTGCTGGCCGGCATCGACGACGACGCGGTGGATTTCCGCCCGACCTACGACGGCGAGGAACACGAACCTGTCGTGCTCCCTGGCGGCTTCCCCAACCTGCTCGCCAACGGCGCTGCCGGCATCGCCGTCGGCATGGCCACCTCCATCCCGCCGCACAACGCCGGCGAGGTCTGCGCCGCCGCCATCCACCTGGTCCGCCACCCCGACGCCACCACGGCGGACCTGCTGGCGCACATGCCCGGCCCCGACTTCCCCACCGGCGGCACGCTGGTGGAGGATCGCACCGCGCTTCTGCAAGCCTACGAGACGGGCAGGGGCGGCTTCCGCATGCGGGCGAAATGGGAGGTGGAACGCGCCAAGCATGGCACCTGGGCCATCGTCGTCACCGAAATCCCCTACCAGGTGCAGAAGGCCCGCCTGATCGAGCAGATCGCGCAACTGCTGGAAGACAAGAAGCTGCCGTTGCTGGCCGACGTGCGCGACGAAAGCACCGACCTCATCCGCATGGTGTTCGAGCCGAAGGCGCGCGGCGTCGAGCCGGAGGTGCTGATGGAGACGCTGTTCCGCGCCACCGCCCTTGAAAGCCGCTTCCCCCTCAACATGAACGTGCTGACCGCCGACCGCACGCCCGTGGTGCTCGGCTTGAAGGGCGTGCTGCGCGCCTGGCTCGACCACCGCCAGATCGTGCTGGTCCGCCGCTCCCAGCACCGCCTCGCCGCCATCGAGCGCCGGTTGGAAATCCTCGACGGCTTCCTCGCGGTGTTCCTCAACCTCGACGAGGTCATCCGCATCATCCGGTACGAGGACGAGCCGAAAGCCACGCTGATCTCGACCTTCACCCTGAACGACATCCAGGCTGAGGCGATCCTCAACATGCGCCTCCGCAGCCTGCGCCGCTTGGAGGAGATGGAAATCCGCAAGGAGCACGGCGCGCTGTCCAAGGAGCTTGCCGGCGTCCGGCGGCTGCTCGACAGCGAGAAGCTGCGCTGGGACCGCATCGCCACCGAACTCGCCGACACCGCCAAGAAGTTCGGCGACGGCCCGCTCGGCGCCCGCCGCACCATGCTCGGCGACGTGCCGGCCGCCATCGAGGTGTCCACGGACGCGTTCATGGAGCGCGAGCCGATTACCGTCATTCTCTCTGACAAGGGCTGGCTGCGCGCGGTCAAGGGCCATCTCGCGGAAGGCACGGAGCTGAAGTTCAAGGAGGGCGACAAGCTGCGCCTGGCCGTGCCGAGCGAGACCACGGACCGCCTGTGCCTGTTCGCGACCCAGGGCCGCGCCTACACGCTGAGGGCCGGCGACCTCCCGCGCGGGCGCGGCGACGGTCAGCCAGTGCGCCTGATCGCCGAGATGACCAACGAGGACGATGTACGCGCCCTATTCGTGCTGCGCGACAGCGTGCGCTACCTCGTCGCGTCCAACGCCGGGCGCGGCTTCATCGTGAAATCCGAGGACCTCGTCTCCGAGAAGCGCACCGGCAAGCAGGTGCTGAACTTGAAGCCGGGCGAGGAGGCCACGATCTGCGCGCCATCCAACGGCGACCATCTCGCGGTCATCGGCGACAACAAGAAGCTGCTGGTGTTCCCGCTCGACCAAGTGCCGGAGATGGCGCGCGGCGCCGGCGTCATGCTGCAAAAATACCGCGACGGCGGGATGCGCGACGCCAAGGTGTTCAGGCTGGCCGATGGCCTGACCTGGAAGCTGGGCGAGAAGACCCGCACCGAGACGGCGTTGCGCGACTGGCTCGGCGAACGCGCCCAGGCCGGCCGCCTGCCGCCGAACGGCTTCCCCAAATCCGGCAAGTTCTCATGAGCGACAAGCCGCTCGACTCCGGCGCCCGCCGCGCCATTCTCGACGCCGTCACCGCGTCGCAACCCAAGGCGGTCGACCTGCTCGCCGGCCTCGTGCGCCACCGCAGCCTGCTCGGCCACGAGCACTCCTGCCTCGCCGCCATGGAGGACATTTATCGCGACCTGGACCTTGCGCCGTCCCGCGTGGCGATCGACCCCAATACGCTGGAATCGCACCCCGGCTGGTCGCCGCCGTTGATCGGCTATGCCGGGCGCGAACCGGTCATCGCCATCCATCGCCCGCGCGAGACCAAGGGCCACAGCCTGATGCTGCAAGGCCATGTCGACGTGGTGCCCGAGGGCGCCGAGGACCTCTGGACCACGCCCCCCTTCGAGCCCGCGATCCGCGACGGACGCATGTACGGCCGGGGCGCCGCCGACATGAAGGCCGGCATCGTCGCGTACGTCACGGCGTTCCGCGCGCTCAGGCTAGCCGGCCTGCAACCCGCCGCCGAGGTCCAGATGGCCGCCGTGATCGAGGAGGAATGCACCGGCAACGGCGCGCTCGCCGTCATGCGCGCGCTGCCCAAGCCGGATGCGTGCCTGATCCCCGAACCCGGCCCCGGCTACCCCGCGCTCTACACCGCCGAGGTCGGCGTGGTCTGGGCCTGGGTCATCGTCACCGGCCGCCCCGTCCATGTGCGCGACATGCATTCCGGCGTGAACGCCATCGAGGCCGCCGCCACCATCGCCGCGCGCTTCAAGGACTATGAGGCCGAAATGAACCGGGGCGAGCGCCGCCATCCCGCCTTCGCCGCCGGCAACCACCCGATCAACGTCAATTTCGGCACGTTCGAGGGCGGCGAGTGGAACAGCTCCGTCGCCACCCGCGCCAGGATCGGCATGCGCGTCGGCGTCATGCCCGGCCATTCCTGCCGCGAGGTCGCGCGCGACATCGAGGCGCTCGTGGCCGATGCCGCGCGCGGCCTGCCCGGCGCCCAGGCCCGCGTCGAGTTCAAGGGCTTCATGGCCGATGGCTGCGACTTCCCCGCCGACCAGCCGATCTCGCGCGCCGTCAGCGCCGCCCACGAACTGGTCACCGGCGAGGCACTGCGGCCCTATAACGCGCTCGGCCTCACCGACGCCCGGCACTACCGCCTGTATCAAGGCACGCAGGCGACCTGCTACGGCCCCGACAGCGACAACATCCACGGCATCGACGAAAGCGTCGGCTTGGCTTCGCTGCACGACGTGACCCAGGCCATCGCACTGGTCATCGCGGA
>JAABVA010004386.1_pt1 | contig 13059 bp, 9 predicted proteins | sample 5560331 | NCBI WGS metagenome assembly JAABVA01 (sample SAMN12812661, study PRJNA571458) | rock metagenome | isolation source: Antarctica rocks | place: Antarctica: Victoria Land, Mt New Zealand sud | collected 2016-01-07
CAACCAGCTCAGCCGGTGGGGGTCGTGCACGCCCGCCGAGGCCACCATCCGGGTCTCGACCCGGCTGCGGGGCATGCCCGCCTACGTCCTCGACTACGTCCTGCTCCACGAGCTGGCGCACCTGCTGCGACCGGCTCATGACCGTGAGTTCTGGCGGCTGCTGGAGCGCTACCCCCGGTTGGAACGCGCTCGGGGATACCTCGAGGGGTATGCCGCGGCCGGCGGGCACGAGGGTGGCGACACCGACCGGTCCGACGACGCAGACGCGCGTAAGGACGACCAAGGCGACACCCCTGAGCCAGGGGTCCAGCCGGTGGGGATCACCGCCGACCAGCGCGGGCCGACGACGCTGTTCTGAGCGTCACCCCAGGGTGTGCAGCACCCGCGTCGCGGCCCTGACGAGACCCTCGAGCTCCTCGCCCCGCCCGTCGGGGAGGGCATCGGACGGCCACCAGCGGACGTCGAGTGACTCGGCGCTGACCCGTGGCGTCTCGTCGGCGGAGACCGTCGCGGCATACCGGATGTCGAGGTGCTCGGCGCACCGTCCGAAGTCGCCGACGAGGCGGTGCCGGTCGAGGTCCACCGGCACCGGCGTGACCCGCAGCCGGCTGAGCCCGGACTCCTCGTGGGCCTCGCGCTCCGCTGCCGCCCGGACGTCTCGGTCGGCCGGCTCGAGGTGACCCCCGAACTGGAACCACCGCCGCGCCCGTCGGTGATGGGTCAGGAGCACCCGCCCGAGGCCGTCGTCGAGCACGAGGCACGACGCGGTGAGGTGGGAGGGCGGCCCCGACTTCCATACGGCATCCGGGTGTGCGGCGAGGTGGCTGAGGATGTCCAGCCGCGTCACCTCCTGCTGCCGGTCGACCGGCTGGTATGCCGTGAGCACCCGGACCGCGTCGGCGTGCAGCAGCCCCCCGGTTGGCCGAGGTGGCGTTGCCGACCGGGCCGACGGGTTGGTCACCGAGTGGCGTTCCCGGCGTCTCCGGCGTCTCCGTTGTCCCCGTCCTCGGCGTCACCCCTCAGCAGCGCGTCGAGCGCCGAGTCGACGTCGTCGTCCGACCCGGCCGCCTTGCGCTTCTCGACATAGCCGAGCGGGTCGTCGAGGTCGGCGCCGGTGGGGGCGATGTCGGGGTGCTCCCAGGGGGCGTCGCGGAACTCGGTGCCCCCCGCGTTCTCCAGAGCCGCCCAGAGGTTGGCGGCGTCCTTGAGCCGGCGGGGCCGCAGCTCCAGCCCGACCAGGCCGCTGAACGTCTTCTGAGCCGGCCCGCTGACCCGGCGGCGTCGGACGGCCTCGCCGAGCGCGTCGGCGTGGGGGAGCTTCCCCGTGGTCGCCTGTTCGGTGACCCGGTCGACCCAGCCTTCGACGAGGGCGAGAGAGGCCTCCAGCCGGCCGAGCGCTGTCTGTTGCGCCGGGGTGGGCGTCGGGGAGAACAGCTTGTTCTGGAGGGCCTCCTGGATGGCCGCGGGGTTCTGCAGGTCCATCGAGCGCACCTGCTCCTCGATGGCGTCGGTGTCGATGGTGATGTTGCGGGCGTAGTCGCGCACCGCCGCCTCGAGCTGCGGCCCGAGCCACGGCACCTGGGCGAACAGCCGGGCGCGGGCCGCCTCGCGGACCGCGAGGTAGAGCCGCACCTCTCCCGCGTCGATGCCGAGGCCCTCCGTGAACGCCGTGACGTTGGCGGGCAGCAGGGCGACATCCTCGGTGGTGAGCAGCGGGAGCCCCACCTCGGTCGCGCTGAGCAGGTCGGCCGCGAGCGCTCCGACCCCACGGCCCAGCTGCGCCGAGAACATGCTGCCGGCCACCTGACGCAGCGCCGGCTGCAGCTGCCCCAGCAGGCTGTCGAAGTCGAGGTTCTCGAGCCCGGGGATCTTCGGCATCCCGCCTTCGCCGCCGAGCCCACCCAGGCCCTCCAGACCCTCGGACGTCAGCTGCTCGAGCTGACGGTCGAGCGCGGCGGTCATCGCCGCCGAGACGCCGTCGGCCACCGGCTCGACGAGGCGGTGCCAGGTCGGCATCGTCGCCTCGACCCACTCGGCACGGCTCCAGGCGACCCCCGAGCCCGACGGCGGGCTGAGCGAGGTCACGGGGTCGATCCACAGCTGGGCCACCCGCACGGCCTCGTCGACCTCGCGCTGCTGGGCGGCGGTCACCGTGGGGTCGCTGTCACCGGCGACCGTCTTGCGGGCGACGTCGGTCGACATCGTCATCCGTGCCTCGGGCGTCTGGGCGCTGAACAGCTGCTGCATCTGGCCCTGCAGCAGGCCCATCGTCGCGGGGTCGTTGGGGTTGATGCCCATCTGCTTCCAGAGCTGCTCGATCGCCTCGCCGGCTCCGGCCATCCCGCGGTCGCCGCCCAGCTGGCGCATCAGCCCCTCGAGGTCGGGCATCCCCCCCGACCCGCCGAGCTGACGCATCAGGCCTTCGAGGTCGGGCATCCCGCCGGACCCACCGCCGCCACCCGGCCCACCGAACCCGCCCAACCCGCCGCCCATCAGCTGTTGAAGCATCGCGCCCAGCTCGCCGAAGTCACCGTCGTCCTCGTCGTCGTCCTCGTCGTTCCCCTTGGGCTGCCGACCAGGGCCCGCAGCCTCCGAGCCGGCACCGGAGAAGCCCATCTGTCGTCGGTCGGAGGGTCGGTCGGAGGGCCGGTCCTTCGGTCGCTCCGTGGGCCGGTCGACGGCATTCGACCAGGGGTCGCCGCCGCCGGTGTCGGGGGTGCCGGCCTGCTCGGCATCTCCCGGGGTGCCGGTGCGCTGGTCGGGCTGGTCGGGCTGGTCGGGCTGGTCGGGCTGATCGGGCTCGTTCGGCTCGTCGGCCTCGTCACCGTGATCGGGTCGCTCGGCCATGGGGTGCTCCTTCGTTGACCCGTCCGGGTCGTCCTGCTGGGAGGATGGACCTCTAGACAACCACGAGGAGCACCCCCTGAGTTCCCCCGCACCCGAGCATTCCGACGGCACGGATCCCGAGCCCGTCCGGGCCGGTGTCGTCGTCGCGGTCGCCGGGCCGGGAACGACCCCCGGGGTGCCCGCTCTGCGGATCGCCCGTCGCCTCGCCGGCGAGCGACGCCGCCCCTCGGGACCGGCCCGGACCCAGGTGGCCGAGGCGCGGGTCCTGGCCGGCGGCCGCGGCCAGCTGGACGGCGCGAGCTGGCGCGTCACCGACACCGCCAAGCCAGGCGTCCTCGACGAGCTCGCCGGCGTCGACGCGCTCGTCTGGGTCGCCGCGGCCACCGACCTGGCCGCGACCTTGGCCCTGCGCCCCAGTGACCGTCGGGCCGCGCTCCTCCAGACGGCGCGGGCCCTGCTGGTGTCCGCGGTGGCCGCGGGCGTGCGTCAGGTGGTCGTGGTCACGTCCGCTGAGGTCTACGGCGCCCGCGCCGACAACCCGGTGCCGCTGCCGGACGACGCGCCGCTGGCGGCCGTGCGCGACGACGGCCTGGTGGGCGACCTGCTGGCGGTCGAGGACCTCGTCGCCCAGAGCCGCGTGAACCACCCCGGGGTGCGCTTCACCGTCGTACGCCCGGCGGTGCTCGTCGGCGCGGGGATCGACACGACCCTGACGCGCTACTTCGAGGCCCCCAGGCTGCTCGCGGTCAAGGGCACGACGCCCCTCTGGCAGTTCTGTCACGTGGACGACCTCGCGTCCGCCGTCCTCGACCTGGTGCTGCCGCCTGTCGGCGGCATCGGCGGCACCGGCGGCATCGGCGGCATCAGCGGCATCAGCGGCATCAGCGGCGCTGGCGGAGAGGCACCCCCGGACGCCGTGACCGTCGGCTGTGATGACGCCCTCACCCTGCGGGAGGTCGAACGTCTCGCCGCCATGCGGCGCATCGAGCTCGGGGAGGCCACGGCCACGGCGACCGCGGCGCAGCTGCACCGCGTCGGGGTGCTCCCGAGCCCGGCCAGCGACCTGGCCTTCGTCATGCACCCGTGGACCGTGGGGTCGGTCACCCTTCGGGCGCGAGGATGGCACCCGGCATACGACAATGGCACGTGCCTCGGCGTCCTGCTCGAGGCGATCGCGGGCCGGCACGCCGTGGCGGGCCGGCGCATCGAACGCCGGGACGCCGCCCTCGGAGCAGCCAGCGCCGCGGTGGCGCTCGCCGCGACGGCTGCGGTGCTGCGCCGGGCTCGACGGCACTGACGCTCACCAGGAGACAAGGACGCGCATGACCGGTTCGACCCAGGTCGTCCTCGCGGAGGTGCGGTCGACGCCGCTGTCTGTCGACGAGCTCGTCGAGGCTGTCCGTGACCGCCGTGCAGGGGCGGTCGTCACCTTCATCGGCTACGTGCGTGAGCGTGACCATGGCACCGCCGTCGAGGTGCTCGACTACTCGTGCCACCCCAGCGCCGAGCAGGTCGCCCGCGACCTCGCGGCCCGCCTCGCGGCCGACGGCCGGGCCGTGCGGCTCGGCGTCGTCCACCGCATCGGCCACCTCACGGTGGGTGACATCGCCGTGGTGGCGGCGGTCAGCGCAGAGCACCGGCGCGAGGCGTTCGAGGTCTGCCACGCCCTCATCGACGAGTTCAAGGGGTCCGTTCCGATCTGGAAGCACCAGGTCTTCACCGACGGGTCCGACGAGTGGGTGGGGCTGCCGTGAGCAGCGGCTGGCACGACTCGGGCGGCGGTCCTGGCCTGCTCGAACCGAAGGCGCCCGAGCCGCGGCCGGACCGGCTGTCGCGGGGGCCGGCCACAAGCCTCGTCGTGACGTTCCTCGGCCTGCTGCTAGGGGTCATCGGCACACTGGTCCACCTGCCCTACGCGGTGATGATGCCCGGCCCGATCTCCAACGTGCTCGGGCAGGCCGGCCGCGGCGACGGCAGCCCGGGTGACCTCATCGTCGTCAGTGGCCACGAGACCTACCCCACGACCGGGTCGCTCAACTTCACGACGGTGCGGATCAACGGCGGCCCGGGATATCCCGTCAACGCCTGGACCGTCCTCGGCGCCTGGCTGAACCCCAACGAGGACGTCTACCCCGTCGACACCATCTTCCCGCCGCAGCAGACCGCTGAGGCAGTGCAGCAGGAGAACCAGGCCGAGATGGTCGACTCCCAGCAGGAGGCGACCGCCGTCGCCCTGCGCAAGGCGGGGTTCACGGTGGGGGAGAAGGTGAGCCTCGCCGCCGTCTCGCCCGACGCGCCGTCGGGAACCACGTTCGCCAAGGGCGACGTGCTGGTGTCGGTGGGCGGGCAGCCCGTGACCAGCGCCGACTCCGCGCGAGCCGCGATCCAGAAGGCCGCCCCGGGCAGCACCATCGACGTCCTGGTCGACCGGGGCGGCACCCAGACGCCCCTCAAGGCCAAGACCGGCTCGTCCAACGGCCGGACCATCCTGGGCGTGGTGCTCAAGGTCAACTTCACCTTCCCCTTCACGGTCACCATCGACGCCGGGCAGGTCGGCGGCCCCTCCGCGGGGCTGATGTTCTCGCTCGGCGTCTACGACAAGGTGACCGACGGCGCGCTCACCGGTGGCAAGGACATCGCGGGCACCGGCACGATCGACTCCAGCGGCGCGGTCGGCCCCATCGGCGGCATCCACCAGAAGCTCGTGGGAGCGCGGCAGGGCGGCGCCGCCTACTTCCTGGCCCCGGCCGACAACTGTCCCGAGGTGCGTGACCACGTCCCCGACGGGCTCCAGGTGGTCAAGGTCGCCACCTTCGACGAGGCCGAGTCGGCCGTCGCCAAGATCGGCACGGGCAACACCGCGGGCCTACCCGCCTGCTGACCACCCTGGTGCCGGCTCCTCCGCACGTGCGAACTCCCCGGTGGGGGCCTTACCGCGGCTGGGGGTCGGCGGGGGTATGCCGGGTGACGAGCTCAGTCCTCGAACGTCGCCCTCAGCGCGCCGACGAGCCCTGGGGCCAGGTCGGGACCGGTCGCGACGGCATCGTCGGAGTCGTGCGCGCGCTGCCGGAGCAGGCAGATCGCCGTCCCGTCGCGCAGCACCGCGACCAGGAGGCGGACGTCCCGGCGGTCGGGGTGGGCGGCCAGGGCGTCGACGGCCGCGTCGGGGTCGGTCGGGAGGTCGCGCTCCGCCTCCGGCGGGACGACCACGCGTTCGACCGCGAAGGCACACCCGTCGACATCGGGTGGCCACGCGATCCGGCCGAGCACCGACTCCAGGTTCGACGAGCGGTGCAGCCCCTCCTGCTCCACGGCCGTGAGCGCCCCCGGCGCCAGGTCGGTGGGGGACAGCCTGGCCCCCAGCGCAGGCTCCCGCTCGAGCAGGGCGGCGGTGCGGACCAGGGCGAACAGGCGCGGCGACTGGTCCCAGCCGGCAGCGGCGACGTGCCGCTCGGTCTCGAGCGCTGCGATCGACAACGGGTCGAGCACGGAGCGAACGGAGGAGGTCACGTCCGACATTGTGCCCGGCGTCGGCCGCGTCGCCGGGCCGAGCGCGCAGCTGCGCCTGTGAGTCGGGTTTCGAAGACGTCACGAGCGGCTGTGAGTGGGCACCTGGCATACCGGTCGCTCGTTGGCGGGTACGTATATTGGCTGCACCCGGTCACGCCGGTGCGGGGAGGTTCGCGGCCCGCCGCGACACGACTGTCGACAGATCGGGCTCAACAGGTGAGTGAACGGGACTGGTTCGGAGAAAACGGTGCTGACGGCGCCGGGGGCCAGGGTGGGGGAGAGCGGACCCAGCCGCGCGACCGCCGCCGCAGCCCGCTCGTCACGACCTTGCTGGTGCTTGTCGTCGCCGGGGTGGCCATCTCGCTCATCGCGCAGTTCTGGACCGAGGTGCTGTGGTACGACTCGGTCAACCTGCGCTCGGTGTTCCTCACCGCGTTGGGGGCCAAGGTGCTGCTGGGGGTGCTCGGCGGCCTCGTCACGGCGGGCATCGTCGGCTCCAGCCTCGTCATCGCCTACCGCACCCGGCCCATCTACGCGCCGACGTCGACCAACCAGGACGCGCTCGAGCGCTACCGGGCCGCTGTGGAGCCGCTGCGCCGGCTCGCCATGATCGGCATCCCCCTCGTCATCGGCCTGCTCTCGGGTCTCGGCGCGGCCGGGCAGTGGAAGACGTTCCTGCTGTGGCGCAACGCGGTGCCCTTCGGCAAGACCGACCCGCAGTTCAACCTCGACGTCGGTTTCTACGTCTTCACGCTCCCGTGGCTGACGTTCGTCACCGGGTTCCTCAGCATGGCCCTGATCATCGGCTTCCTCGCGGCGGCCTTCACGCACTACATCTTCGGCGGCCTGCAGTTCCAAGCCGGCAGCCGGCGGACAACCACGGCCGCCCGGCTCCACCTGTCCATCCTGCTGGCGGCGATCGTCCTCGTGCGTGGGGTGAGCTACCTGCTCGACCGCTACTCGCTGACCACCAAGACCGACCTCATCACCGGCATCCAGTACACCGACGCGACGGTGGTCCTGCCCACCAAGACCATCCTCGCCGTCGCCTCGTTCCTCTGTGCCCTGGCCTTCTTGACGGTCATCTGGACCAAGTCGTGGCGGATCCCGATCATCAGCGTCGTCTCGCTGCTCGTCGTGTCCGTCGTCGTGGGCGGGATCTTCCCGGCGCTCATCCAGTCGCTGAAGGTCAAGCCGAGCGAGAAGTCGCTCGAGGCGCCCTACATCCAGAACAACATCAACGCCACCCGCGACGCGTTCGGGCTGACGGGCATCCAGACCGCCGCCTACAACGCCGCGACCACCGCCTCCGCCGGCCAGCTGAGGAACGACACCGCCACGGTGCCGGGCATCCGCATCCTCGACCCCAACGTCGTCGCCCCGACGTTCAAGCAGTTCCAGGCGGCCGGCAAGAGCTACTACCAGTTCCCCGACACCCTCGACGTCGACCGCTACGTCGTCGACGGCCAGCTGAGCGACACCGTCATCGCCGCGCGCGAGCTCGACCTCGGCGGCATCCCCGACGGCCAGCGCAACTGGCTCAACGACCACACCGTCTACACCCACGGCTACGGCGTCGTCGCGGCCTACGGCAACCGCAAGGACTCCGACGGCAAGCCGGTCTTCTACGAGCAGTTCCCCTCCAGCGGCAAGCTCGGCGACCTCGAGCCCCGGATCTACTTCGGCGAGCAGTCACCGGCCTACTCGATCGTCGGCGCCCCCGCCGGGGCCTCCCCCCGCGAGTTCGACTTCCCCGACGGGTCGCCCGCCGGACAGGCGAACACGACGTATGCCGGCAGCGGCGGGGTCGAGATCGGCTCGCTCGCGCGCAAGCTCGCCTACGCCATCAAGTACCGGGAGGCCAACTTCCTGCTGTCGGACGCGGTCAACTCCTCGTCCCGCCTGCTCGACCACCGCACGCCCCGCGACCGGGTCCAGCGAGCGGCCCCCTGGCTGACCCTCGACGGCAACGCCTACCCCGCGGTCGTCGACGGCCGGGTGCTGTGGATCATCGACGGCTACACGACGACCGCCGACTACCCCAACTCACACCTCACCTCGATCGACGCCGCGACCTCCGACTCCGTCACGGCGACACGGACGTCGGTGCAGTCGATCAACGCGGGCCAGGTCAACTACATCCGCAACTCCGTCAAGGCGACGGTCGACGCGTTCGACGGCAGCGTGAACCTCTACGCGTGGGACGAGACCGACCCCATGCTCAAGGCCTACTCGGCCGCCTTCCCCGGCACCGTGAAGCCGAGCTCGGAGATCAGCGGTGCCCTGATGTCGCACCTGCGCTACCCCGAGGACCTGTTCAAGGTGCAGCGCGAGATCCTCGCCCGTTATCACGTCACCGACCCCGGCACCTTCTACGGCAGCAACGACCTCTGGAAGGTCCCGACCGACCCGACCAAGGACCAGCGCAACGTCGACCAGCCGCCCTACTACCTGTCCATCGCCATGCCCGGACAGAGTGAGCCGCAGTTCTCGCTGACGACGACCTTCATGCCGTTCGGTACGCGTGAGGTGCTGTCCGGGTTCCTCGCCGTCGACTCCAACGCGGGGACGACGCCCGGGCAGAGACGCCCGGGCTACGGGCAGCTCAGGCTGCTCGAGCTGCCGAAGGACAGCAACGTCAGAGGTCCTGGTCAGGTGCAGAACGACATCTCGAGCTCCAGCGTCGTCTCGGCCGAAGGTGGACTACCGCTCTCGCAGTTCATCAACCTGCAGAAGCAGCAGGGCTCGACGGTCGCACTCGGCAACCTGTTGACCCTGCCCGTCGGCGGCGGCCTCCTCTACGTCGAGCCCATCTACGTCCAGGCCAAGACCGACTCGGCCTATCCACTGAACCGGGCCGTCATCGTCGCCTTCGGCGACAAGCTCGCCTGGTCCTCGACCTTGAGCGGGGCGCTCGACCAGCTGTTTGGAGGCAGCTCCGGGGCGCAGTCCGGCGATACGACCGGGCCGAGTCCCACCAGCGGGACCACGGGAGCTACGGGTGGAACGGCGGCGCCGACACCCGGCCAGAACAACCAGGCGCTCACCAAGGCCCTCGCCGACGCCCAGGCGGCGGTCAACGACGCCGACGCGGCGTTGAAGGCCGGCGACTTCACCAAGTACGGCGACGCGCAGAACCGGCTCAAGGCGGCCATCTCCGCGGCGGCCGCGGCGGCTCCGAGCGGTACCGCCACTCTGACGCCCAGCGGCACCGCGACCACCACGGCGGCGCCGACGCCCACCCCCACCGGCTGAGCCCTGGAGGCGCAGGCGGCACGGATTTGGTTCTGCCGCCCCGCATCCCTAAACTAGGGCCATACCGACGCGGGGTGGAGCAGCTCGGTAGCTCGCCGGGCTCATAACCCGGAGGTCGCAGGTTCAAATCCTGCCCCCGCTACCACGTAGCACCGAGAAGGCCCGGACCATATGGTCCGGGCCTTCTCGCCGTTCGAGCGGCCCCCGCCCCCCGGTTCGCGCGACGGATGCCACGGCGGCAACAAACGGCAACTCGTTGTCCCCGAGGGAAGCCAGAGGCCACGATCAGGCATCGCCCAGGGTTGATGACGGTGTCACCCCGAGACATGGGCCTGCCTCGAAGGAGAGACACACCATGGGTCACAGATCGACGCGCTCGGCGCTCGCTGCCGCGGGGGCCAGCATCCTGGCCGTTGCCCTGGCCGCCTGCAGCAGCGGTGGCGGCACCAGCTCCGGCACCGACACCAACTCCGGTGCGGGGAAGACGCTCAGCGTCTTCATCAACACCAACGCGCAGTACCCGAACGAGCAGAAGGCCTGGTTCGACTCCACGGCTGCGAAGTTCAAGGCCCAGACCGGCGCCACCATCGCGTGGGAGACGTTCGCGTCCGCCAACGACGAGCTGACCAAGATCCAGACGTCGGTGGTGTCCGGGCAGGGACCCGACGTCTACAGCCTCGGCACGACCTTCACCCCCACCGCCTACGGCACAGGGGCGTTCGTCAAGCTCGGCGACAAGGAGTGGTCCGCCCTCGGAGGCAAGGACAAGTTCGTCCCCGCGACGCTCGGCATCTCCGGTCCCGACGCCAGCAACCAGGTCGGCATCCCGTTCGCCAGCCGCCCGTTCGTCATGGCCTACAACAAGGACCTGCTGAAGGCGGCCGGCATCGACAAGCCGGCGACGACGTGGGACGAGCTGACCGCGCAGGCCAAGAAGCTCACCACCGGCGGCACCTACGGTCTGGCCATCGCCTACAAGGACGGCTTCGACCCGTGGAAGTTCGCCTGGGGCATGTCGATCCAGGCCGGCAACCCGCTCATCGACGGCAAGACGGCCAAGCTCGACGACCCCACCACGAAGAAGGCGTACGACACCTACTTCGGCTGGCTGACCAAGGACAAGGTCGTCGACCCGGCGTCCATCGGCTGGGCCAACGCGCAGGCGCTCGCCGCGTTCTCGCAGGGCAAGGCCGCGTACTTCCCCATGACGACCTACACGTCGGCTCCGACGCTCGACAAGAGCGACGTCAAGGACAAGTACGCGTACGCGCTGATGCCGACCGTGCCTCCGGGCGCGACCTCGCTCCCCTCGGGCGGCAAGGAGGCCGCCAGCATCCTCTCCGGGGACAACGTCGTCGTGGCGGACTACAGCCAGAACAAGGACCTGGCCTTCTCGTTCGTCAAGCTCATCACCGACCAGCCGGCCCAGGACGAGTACTTCAAGATCTTCGGCCAGCTACCGGTCAACGCTCAGTCGGCCGCGGCGCTGAAGTCCGACCCCAAGCTGAGCATCTTCGCCGACGCCTCGAGCAAGTCGGTGGCCACGCCGTTCACCGGGGCCTGGGGCGACACCCAGCTGGCCCTGACCAACGTCGTCGTCCAGTCGATCCCCGACCTGTCCAAGGGCTCGGTGTCCGACAGTGACCTCACCGCCCGTCTCGCCACCGCCCAGAAGGCGGCCCAGTCGGCCGTCGACCGCGCGAAGTAGGACGTCGCCCACCATGAGCAGCGCGAAGGCGCCCGTCGCGGCGCAGGGGGTGTCGGCCGGCCGGGCCGGCGCCCCCGGGCCGGCCGGCCCCAAGGGCACCTCGGGGGCCAAGCGGGTCCGGCCCCTCTCCCGCCGGCAGCGCCCCCTGTGGATGCTGACGCCGGGCGGGATCCTGATGACCGTCGTCATCGTCATCCCGTTCCTCCTCGGCATCTGGATCTCACTGACGGACCTCGACCAGTACTCCCTGCGCCGGTGGCTGAGCGCGCCGTTCATCGGCCTGAAGAACTACGTCGAGTCGCTGAGCAGCGGTCTGCCGTCGGCGATCTGGATCAGCCTCTCGTTCGCCCTGATCAGCTCGGTCGTCACCCTCCCCATCGGCGTGGCCGCGGCGATCGTCACGCAGAACAAGTACCGGGGCCGGGCCCTGGTGCGGGCGATCTTCCTCATCCCCTACGTGCTGCCGTCCTTCGTCGTCGCCACGGTCTGGCGCACCATGCTTCAGCCCGACGGGATCGTCAACGGCATCCTCAACAAGGTCGGCATCTCGGACCAGCTCTGGCTGGCCGGTCCCACCTCCTACTGGACGCTCATCCTCGTCGAGATCTGGGCGGCCTGGCCGTTCATCTACCTGCTGGCCCTCTCCGGTCTGCAGTCGGTCGACGGGGAGGTGCACGAGGCCTCCGCCCTGGACGGCGCGCCCTGGTGGCCGAAGCTGCGCTACATCGTGCTGCCCTACCTCAAGGGCCCACTCACGCTGGCTTTCCTGCTCGCGACGCTCAACCACATCAACAACTTCACGCTGCCGTTCGTCCTCTTCGGGGCGCCCGCCCCCGAGGCCGTCAACGTCATGCCCATGCTCGTCTACGTCACGAGCTTCCAGAGCCTGCGGTTCGGACTCTCGGCCGCGATGGCCATCGTCTCGCTGATCATCATCGCGATCCCCCTGTTCGTCTACCTGCGGGCGGTCCGGCTCGACGTCCACGAAGAGGGAGGAAAGTGATGGCCATCGTCACCGCTCCGACCGCGGCGCCCGCCGGGCGTCCCGCCAAGGGCCGCGCCGGCTCGGAGGAGGCCCACCGGCTGCTGCCGACGCCGCTCCTCGCCGTCATCACCACGATCCTGTGCCTGCTCGTCCTGGTCCCGGTCGCCTACATCGTGCTGGCCTCGCTCAACTCCGACACCGGGGTGGCCGCGGGGGAGTTCTGGCCGAGCAGCTTCTCGGCCGACAGCTACACCAAGATCTGGACGACGGTCGGGCTCGGCAAGGCGCTCGTCAACAGCCTCGTCGTCGCGGGTGCGGTCGCGGTGGCCTCGGCATTGCTGGCCGTCCCCACCGCCTACGTGCTGGTGCGGTATGCGTTCTGGGGCCGGGTCGGCATCCTGCGGGGCCTGCTGGGGTTCCAGAGCATCCCAGGCACCCTGATGCTGCTGCCGGTCTTCGTGCTCTTCTCGTCCGCGGGCAACTACCTCGGCGTGACCGTCATCGGCACGCTGTGGGGGCTGTTCATCGCCTACCTCACCTTCGCCATGCCCTTCTCCACGTGGGTCATGGTCACCTACCTGCGCGGGCTGCCCAAGGAGCTCGAGGAGGCGGCCCGCATCGACGGCGCCTCCAATGTGCAGATCCTCGTGCGGGTCATCTTCCCGCTGAGTGGTCCGGCGGTCGTCGTGTCCGGCATCTTCGCCTTCCTCCTGGGCTGGAACGACGTGCTGTTCGCGTCCGTGATGACCCGGCC